>Ga0160427_10001422_pt1 | contig 14646 bp, 18 predicted proteins | sample SolpanmetagenomL_FD_108194 | JGI IMG/M metagenome (GOLD analysis project Ga0160427, IMG submission 108194) | Solar panel surface microbial communities from Lawrence Berkeley National Laboratory, California, USA - L | ecosystem: Engineered > Built environment > Solar panel > Unclassified ...
ACAAGCAGATGCTACAGGACGTGCTCAAACAACCTTTTGAAGCCCGCGCAGCGTCGGCGTACGGCTCAACACGTAATCGACGTCTACCGCATCTCGGCTCGCCGGGCCTATCGGGTCATTGGCTTACCGCGCGCCAGTTGGTCCTATAAAGCGCACGGCCGAGATGGCGTTCCTTACAGAATTTGAAGCCCGATGAAGTAGTGGCGGCCGCCACTACTTCATCGGGCTTCAAAACGCCTGATACTCCACTTGCAAGCGATCTAGTAAATGGGAGCAGGTCAAGCGCACTGTCTGTTTTTACTGGACCGTCCCAAGTAGCACCTTTTCAATTGCTGGTCACTCTAGGGTGACCAGCAATTGAAAAGGCAGCTTTCCTTTTTTGGGATAAACTATCCGCTTATTTTACAAGGACTTAACAAAGGCCACTAGCGCGTCGCGGTCGGCTTGTGCGAGCTGCGCTACGTAGCGACGCGAAAACTCGCCTTCCCCGCCGTGCCACAGCACGGCCTCCAGCACATTGCGGGCGCGGCCGTCGTGCAGGTAGTTGGTGTGGTTGCTGGTGATGGAACTCAGACCCAGGCCCCACAGGGGAGCGGTGCGCCACTCACTGCCGGTGGCCAGAAAGTCGGGGCGGTTGTCGGCTAGACCAGGGCCCATATCGTGCAGCAGCAGGTCGGTGTAGGGGTGAATTGTCTGGCCACCCAGGCCATAGGGCGCTTGCGGGGACGTGTGCAATACCGGCGTGTGGCAAGCCGCGCACTTCGCCGCTATAAATAGCGCTTGGCCAGCCTGCACCTGTGGGTCGGTGGAATTCCGCGTGGCCGGTACCCCTAGCGTACCCGAGTAAAAAGCCGTAGTGAACAACTCGTTAACGTCGATATCAGTTGGCGTGGTCAAGTAGGCGTTATTACGGAGTGTAATCGCGGCGGCCGACAGGCTCGACAAACCATCGGAGGGCAGCTTAACACCCGGTCCCTTCTTATTACGCCCCCCGCCGGGCACGTTAGACTCCAGGGGGAAGAACGGGCTAGTAATGCCCAAGTCCCCATTAAAGGCGGCGGCAGCTTGCTGCAACAGGTTGGGCTGGTTAGCCTTCCAGCCGAAGCGACCGAGCACCGTTCGCTGGGCGGCCGCATCCCACACGCGGTTGGGGCGGCCCGTAATGCCATCTTTGTCTTTGTCAGTTGGGTCAGCCAGGTCCACAATATCCTGCTCAGCTACTGCCTCGAGCAAACCTAGGCCGGCTACCTGCTGACCGATGCGGGGCGAAATCATCGTGCCGGCCGGCAGCGTCACCGACGGCGTGTAGGTAGGCGTGCGCAAGCTGTAGGTCTGCCCATCCGCAAAGGCTTGGAGCTGCTCCACGTAGGTCGTGCTCACGGTACCTTCCGGCCCGACACCCCGGACCCCATTAACAATGACAAAGGGCTGAATCTGGCCACCGATGCCCGGGACCGGCATAGGGCCGCCGTCGTCGGCTACTCCCGGCACGCTCACCCGAAATAGCAACTGTGGTACTAGGGGGTCGCGCCCCAGGGGGCTGCGCCCCCCGTTCACGTGGCACCCGCTGCACTTTTCATTGTTCCAAAGCGGCGCAAGTTGCTGCAGCGTAAAGGACTGTTCGAAAGTGCTTTGCCCTGTATTGTGGTAGGCAACCTCCGCCCCCCGCAGGGCGGGCGATGGTTGATTAAAAGCCAGCGCGTCCGCTTGGTTGACGGTATTATTGCCGCCGGCTGGGCCCACAAAATCCGCCGGTTGATAAGCAGGCCCAACGACCTTGCCATCCTGGCTTACCGTAGTCCCGAGTGGCCCGGTGTCCTCCTGTACTTTTTGGCAAGCACTAAGCACAGCTATGCTTAGCAGAACCAGGCATCCCTGGCGCAGCGTAGTGAGAGGTATCATGAAAGTAAGTAAGGTGTTTTTAATAGGAAGAATGAAAGGTTGCGTTGCAAGTTACAGAAATAAAGTTCACTTTACTTATAGTTTTGTACAAAGTAAATTTTTTTTGATGTGCTTGTTTGTCAACTACTTCGAGCTTGTGTATCATAAAGCGATTTATTATAAAATACTTTTTATTGATAATCAGCAAGTTACCTAGCGATATTAACCTGGCTTATACTTGCAAAAGCAGAACGGCAATTTCAGATAAGTCTCTTAAAAAACAGTTAGTTCGCGCCGGACAAACAGCGCAAATACGATGACTCCTCCAATGCCGAAGCCTTGCCCTTGGCCTCGGAGACTTACCGCGAACGCGAAGCGGCCGTGCCGCAGACGGTGGCCTCGCTGGTCGCCGGCCAGTGGCGGCTCACGGACGTCCACTATAGCCGGCGGGCTGGCCTCGCGCCGGCTTCCGGGCCGTGCGCCGCGCAGGCGGCTCACCCGAGTTTGAGGGCGTGCGGACCTATGCGGGTAAAACGCACTCTGTTTACTTGGCCTTATAGGCCAACCCAGACCGCGTGAACCGCCAGCAGGGGCCACCGGCCTATTTTAGTTGGAATGCCACCTTACCGTCGGCACACACCAGACAGCTATCGAAGAGCATTTTTTACAGGATTAGACCTGGTGTACATGTTGGCCTTTGTGGTGTTCGGAAGGGGAAGTTGGCTGAGGATGGCTCCCTTTCCGGACTGACCTAGAGCGCTTCCCAAGCCATTGCACACGTTTTGGTTTCTCTTTCCGGTATGAAAGCGTACTCTCAAGACCTGCGGGAGCGGGTGCTGGCGGCCCAATTCAGTGTTTCCATCTCGTTTGTAGCCAAACTCGCCTGCCGCCAGCGCCGGCATGGCACCGTGGCGGCGCTGCCCCGCGGCCGTCGTCCCGCCCCGCGCTGGATGCCCCGGCCCTGACCCACCTCCAAGACTGTCTGCGCCAAACGCGCGATGCCACCCTCGACGAGTTGCGCCGCTAACTGGTGGCGCTGGACGGGCCAGCCATGAGTCGCTCGGCGCTAGGACGGGCAGTGCAGGGGCTGGACTGGCGGCGAAAAAAAGAGTATGCACGCCGCTGAACGAGATACCAAGCACGTGAGCGCCTTGCGCAAATCCTTCCTGGAAGCGGTTCAACAAGAGAAATTTACACGCTTTAAGTTCGTGGACGAAATGCGTATTAAGCATTTGGGCCCAGCACCAACCTGACCTATTGCCGCCGCTACTCCCGCGCCGAAGGCGGGCGCCGCACTCGCCAGGGCGTACCCCTGCACAGCGGGCCGAACGTGACGCTGGGTAGCCGCCCTGACCCCGCAGGGGCTGCAAGCGGCTATGACCTTGAACGCAGCTGTCAACGGCGAAGTGTTCGTCACTTACCTCGACCAGGTGCTCGGCCCCACCCTGGTGCCGGGCGACGTGGTGGTACTGGATAACCTGCCCGCCCACAAAGTGGCGGGGCTAGCCGAAATCGTCGCCGCACGGGGTGCCCGCTTGCTGTATCTGCCCCCTTATTCGCCCGATTTCAACCCGATTGAGGTGGCCTTCAGCAAGCTCAAAACCTGGCTGCGCACGGCCCAGGCCTATACCCGCGAGACGCTGGAAAGCGCCATCCGAAAGGCCACGGACTGGATAAGTCACCAATAAAGCACCAAGGTATATTTTTAGCAATACATCTTGGTAGCAATACAGCAAAGTAAATGTTACTTTTTTCTCAACTTATCCTGGAGCTTAGCGGCGGCTTTAGGAGGCAGAACCTGGTGAGCCTGGGGCTTATCCGTGAGGTAGGCACGCAAGGCCGCATCCAGTATCTCCTGCAGCTCGGCTTCAGCATGATGCTCGTACTGCCGCAGCATCACGTACACATCTGGCTTGAGTTGATTAGTAAAAATGACCCTTGTAACGGCTTCGCCAACCGGCGCTTCGGTAGCGGAGGTCGCGCCGATAGCACTAGGCGTCGGTGGTACGGGCGTACCGAATAAGTGCGCGTCAATAGCGGGCGCGGCGGCGGGCAGCGGCACGGGCGGGCGGCGGGCAGTAAGTTTAGGCTTTTGCATTAGGTAAGGCGAAGCAGAATTTCGTCGGTTAGGGCCGCGTAGTCGGCCGCCCCGGAAGAGGCAGGTGCATAGTCGTAGATGGGCTGTTGCATGCTCTGCGCCTCTGCCAGGGCGATGTTTTCCCGAATTGTCTGCGTGAGTACCAATCCTGCTAGCCCCTGGTCTTCCTGCAAGTCGCCAGCGTACTGCCGGTGCAAAGCCCGACGGTAGGTGGAGGCGTATTTGGTAAAGAAGATACCCCCTACCCGCAGCCGCTCATTGAAGTTCTGCCGGATGCGCTCGACCATTTCCAGGAGCGCTGCCATACCCGCGCTACCGAACAAGTCCGGCACCATGGGCACGAAGACCGCGTGGCTGGCTGCCAGCGCGGCCAGGGTAAGCGGTCCTAGGCTCGGGGGCGTATCCAACACCACGTACTCGTACTGGTCAGCCAGGCCGGCGAGCTGACGCTTGAAAAAAAAGATGTAATCGGCCTGGGTGCCGAATATCTTTTCCTGCTGGCCCATTAGGCGGTTGGCTGCTACTATTGCCAAGGAGCTACCCGGCTGCGGGCACTGACTTAGCGTGGCTAGAGTGTGGACGCTAGGCCGACCATCGGCAGCGTCCAATAGCGCGTCTCCCAGGTGCCCACGGGCTGGGTCTGTGCCCAGGGTAAGCGTAGCGTTAGCCTGTGGGTCGGCGTCAACGAAGAGAACCGAGTGGCCGCGGGCAGCAAGGCAATGCGCAACCCCCAGCGCAGAAGTAGTCTTACCCTGTCCTCCCTTATTGTTGGCAAACGTTAAAATATGCATAAGCTACGAATTCAGTATAATGCAAGTAGACAAGCATTTATAATTTTGGCAATATGTATTGCTAGTAAAACTTGCTGCCAGCAAGTTGTATGGGTGTCAATACGTATTCCTAACAAAGATACTTGCTAGCAGTATGAATTGCTAACAGCATAGTAAGCTTCTTTTTTATACTAATATATTGTTAGTAATACAGCACAGCTGCAATACTGCTTGCTGGGCTGATATGAGCTTAGGTGCTGATTATGCGCGAGGCAATTACTGCGCACTGAAAAGTGCTCTGCCCCAAATCACCTTGTATACACTCGCGGACTACAGCACCTTTAGCCGGTAATTAAGCGGCTAGTTCCCGGCACTGATGCTCCAGTTGGGCAATACACTTCTGCACTTCCTGTACCGCTACCAGTCGAGTCGGGTTTCGTCTGTGTAGATGATGGCCGTCTGCGCGAAGCGCAAACTGTTGCGGGCATCTTCCAGTTCTGCACTCGGCTTTTTCAACTGGCTAGCGACGGTCGGATTGCGCTTGGCACCCGCACCCGAACGCCCCTGCTGCACCTTGTCAGCCAGTTCCTGGTGCGCTCGGTGCAGGATACGCACCCGGAAGTTGTTAAAGCGATCGTACTCCTCAGTCAGGCCTAAGATGGCCTTCAACTCACTTACGGCAATAGGTACGCTTAGCAAAGGCCACGTACTCGCGCAGTAGCCAATAGATGCGGAGCGAGCTATTGCTTTTGAGCTTAATGAGCTCAGCCAACTGGGCCTTAGTAAAGTTGTCGCGCAACTCGACCAGGTAGGGAAGGAGACGGTTATTAAACTGAGCCTCCACCAAGCCCTCTCCCTCGCGGTATTCGGCATATTCAACCAGTGGAATTACGGTATAAATCCGCTTCTGGCGCCGGCGCCCATCGGGGCTGAGCTTCTCAATCCGGAGCTTGCAGCCCCCAAAGCTATCCAGCATCTTGCGCACGTGCGCGTAGTTGTTGCTGGTAGCTTCCACGATGTCACGAATGTCCACCTGGCATTTCGTGAATTTCTTATCCTCGGGCGAGATACGAGCCAGCATGGCCAAGAACAGACGGGACTCGGTCGTGCTCAAATTAAACTGTGCGTTGACCAGTCGCCGCCCACCACCAAATCGAACGGGCGTTGCGAGCCATCGGGTAGCGTGGCGCTCACGCCGTTGGCCACCGCCTGCAAGGCCGTAATGCGGGTGCCGAACCGATACTCGACCTCGCCCCGAATGGCGCCCAGCAGCTGGGGTATTAGCGTCGGGCGCTCAATTTCCAGGTCTTCGGCAGCGGGCTGACCTAGCCCGTCGGTCAGGCTCATCGAGCCGGCGGTAGAGTCGTCGGCGTTCTTGAACTCCCATTGGTCGAGGCATAGCGCGTGGGGCTTGGGCTGTTCGTAGAGACCCCTGCGCCGGATGCTGTCCAGGGCCGGGCCACTCACGTTAATCGCGCCGCCACTGGTACGGGGCGCGGCCGCCAGTTCTACTACCGTGACGCGGTAACCCAACTCACTGAGCCAATACGCGGTCGCCAGGGCGGCCGCTACCTCACGCACCGGCAGCATCCCGTTGGCGGCCCGCATGGTCTAGCCTGCCTTGCCGGGCAGCTCATCGCCGCCCGCCGACCCCAGGCGGGCGGCTACAAAATACCACGTCGCCTCGGCCACGCGGCCCGCTCGCACCAGCTCGTGCAAGGGGGCGTGCAGCCGAGCCAGCGGGTGCGGCACCACCTGCACGTCACCCGCGCCGACGGGTAGCCCAGCAAGTCGAACACGGCCCAGGGAAAGCACTTGACTCCCACGACTTCTAGCCGGCCGCGGCCCACAAACTGCACTGGCCTAGCGAGTAGGCCCGTCAGAAATGGGGAGGGTAGACGTGGCCCGCCTCGCTGGCCAGGCCGTCCACGCTACCGAAGTGATAAGCTCTGCGTAGCCATCGGGTAGCACCTCGAAGCTCCCTGGTCCAGGTCCAGGCGCAGGGGCCGGAAGCTTTTGGTGACCTGCCGTAGCTCGGCTGGCGGCTCCAATTCATAAGAGTTGCACCTTGCAAGGTGTCGCCTTTCAAGGTGCAACTTTAGGCGGCGCGGGAGGGAGGCGGTAGCGCAGCGAAGCAGCTCGCGACGTAGCCCTGGCAGGGCTAGCTGGCGTTGTCTGGTTCCTGGCTCAGCGTCAGTTGCTCTTGCGCTAGACTCATGGTTCCAGAGTTGGACCGCAGCAACCGGGTGAGTGGGTGGGTGGGCGCGCACCTGGCGCCTAGGCCCGAAAGCGGTGCATCAGGTCGGGAGCTACCACTTGCCTGTTCGTGCCACTCGGGCACAGGGCCGCTGCGTTCTTAAGGGTAGGGGCATCTTTGGAAAGTACTCCCAGGCCAGGTTACTAGCAAGTGCGCCGCGCAGCAGCGGCCTTGGGGTCGCTACGCAAACTTGGTCCGTAGCTGCTCGCTGGCTTGCCCTTCCAACGGCCGGCCGTGCCCAAATACGGCCGTATCGAACGACAAGGCGGCAGCTTTTAAGATGCTTTGCCGGCCCAGGGCCTGGTCTTCGTAGAGGGTGCTATAAGCCAGGCCCACCACGTGTGAGCACAGATCGGCCGCAATCAGCACGCCCTCACTGCGCAGCAGCAGCGCTGTGTGGCCAGCGCTGTGGCCGGGCGTATGCACCACCTGGATGCCCCCCAGCAGCGGAATCACGTCGCCGTCGCGGAGCTTTTCTTCTACCGCCACGGGCGCCACGGTATCAATCGGGCCTTTGATAACCAACTTATAAATAAGCTTATTCATCAGGCCGGGGGTGAGCGTCAGGGGACGGCCGCTAACGCCTGCTTCCAGCAACTGGGCATCGGCGTGGTGGGCATACACGCGGGCGTTGGTCTGACGCTTGATGTCGGCGGCGTTGCTGCTATGGTCGGCGTGCAAGTGGGTGAGAATGATGCGCTTGATGTCGGCCGGGTTTTTACCGGCTTCTCGCAGGGCGGCGAAGACTTTATCCGTGCTGCCGGGCAGGCCGGTATCGACCAGCGTCAGGCCATCATCGTCAATAACGAAGGCATTGACGGCCCCTAAGCTGAGTTGATACAGCCGGTTAGTGATTTGCTTCATGGAAGGGGTAAAAAAGCAGGTTGGGCAAAGCGGCTAGGGGAGAGGCGAGGGGGATAAGTAGCGGGTCGTTACTGTGGCACCGAGCACGCTATTCCAGCGCCTTGGCCGGGCCCGCGCCTCGGGCGGAATAATATCATGCAGGGCTGCGATAGGCCCGGCAGTGGCTACTTAGGTGAGGGAAGAAGAAAGGGGGGAGGCGGCCGGCCGAGCCAGCGTAAAGAGCGACACCGCCAGCGCCACCAACAGCACAATGGCCACTAGGTGCGGCATAGCCAGTGCGAGCGAGCCGGTGGGCTGAGCCAGCACAATAGTCAGGTCCACGCTGGGAATCAGCGCGCCGAACAGCGTGACCCAGGCCAGCGGCCGGTCGTAGCCCAGGCCGGCGAACGTGGCCAGTAGCAGGCCCGAGAATACGTCGCGGATGCCTTTGGCGTAGTGAAAAGCGTACTGCGTGTGCGGCAGAAACACGCCGAAGCCTTCGGCCCCCGTGCGCGGGGCTAACAGGAAGCGGAGACCGATGAAAATCATGCCTAGGCCGAGGAGCAGACTCAGGCTGCGAGAGAGGGTGCGTCGTGTCATGACGAGTAGCAGGGGGATTAAGTATGACACAAAGGTCCCGCCGTGCTACCCCCCGAGTCATTCACCCAAGTGCATAAATGCCCTGCGGCTTACAAAATCGCGCGGCCCCGAATGCGGCTCAGCGACTGGGGCTTCACGCCCACGTAGGAGGCGATATAGTATTGGGGAATGCGTTGCTGCAAGTCGGGGTAGGTGTGCACGAAGCGGGCGTAGCGCTCCTCGGGCGTCTCTTCGTAGAAAGACGTGAGCTGCCCCAGCACGTCCACGAACAGCCGCTCGGCCACCAAGCGGCCAAAGCGCTCCCCCTCGCGCACCTCGCGGTAGAGGCGTTGCAGGTTGTCGTAGGAAATGGTGAGCAGGCGCGCCGGCTCCAGGGCCTGAATGGCGTGAACCGCGGGCTGGGCCGGCAAGAAGCTGTGGTAGTCGCCGATAAACTCCTGCTCGCGGCCGAAGTAAAAGGAGTGCTCCTGCCCGTCGCGGCTGCGAAAGTTGTGGAAGACACCTTCCACCACGAAGCCGATTTTGCGGCTCACCTCGCCCGGGCGCAGAAAAAAACCGCCCTTAGGCACCTGCTCGGCCACGAACCACTGGCAGAGAAGGGCTTCCTCGGCCGGGGTGAGCGTGATGAAGTGGCGAATAATGGTGAATAGCGTCTCGTGCGGCGTCATAGCAAAAGAGAGGTGGCTGGTAAGCTAGCCCAAAGGAAGGCTGAAACGAGCAAAAGGGAATCCGACTGGCGCTAGCCCCGCACCTGCTGGAACCAGCCCAGTTAGGCAATTGCGAAAAGCGAAGCGGCGAGCCTAGCCGCTTTTGCGAGAACTCCTCGACTTCGTAATTACGCATATTTTCGGGGAGCTCCCCTGGCTTTTACAGGTGTTCACCAACTGTCGCCATCCCTGCCCAAGCCTTCCTGCGCCAACCCGGCGAACGCGCCCTGCTGGTCACCGCCCGGCACAGCGACAGCTTAGACGGCTTATTGGCGCAGCACAAAAGCTGGCTCTTGCCGCCCCGCAAGGACTACTACCTGCTGATGCTCCTGACGATGGGCAGCGGCCGGCACTGGGTAGACGCGGTGCCCCACGAGTTCTGGGCCGATTCGCTGTTCTTCTCTACTCCCCCGGCAGGTGCAGGCCAAGAAAGACGTCCGCACTTCGGGCACGGCTATCTGCTTCACCCCCAGGTTCTTTGCCTTGGCTGCCAACGCCGACCTGTTCAAGCTGCCTTTCATAGAGGCCTTCTTATAGCAGCGGGGGATAAAATTACTCTTAGAAGCTGTTTAAGTTAATTTGGGGTCATGGAAGCTGCTGCAACCCTACCCAAGCGAAAAGCTTCTAGTTCAGACTTGTCAGCGTACGAATGGCAGCGTTTAGAGCCGTTATTGCTGGCGCATGTGCGGCGGCGCAGTAAATGGCCGTTGCTGGAGCTGGTCAAGGCCATCCTGTACGTACTGAAAAATGGCTGTTTGTGGCGCGATGTGCCGGGCGAGTTTCCGCCCTGGGGTACGGTGTACTGGTACTTCAGCAAGTGGCAGGACGAGGGCGTGCTCAATGAAATAAACGCTTGTTTAGTAGCTGATTGCCGGGAGAATGCCCCAAAAAAACGCAGCCCACCTGCGTCATAATCGACACCCAAAGCGCCAAAAACGCGGCCACGGCCACGGGCGATACGGTGGGCTTCGACGCGGGCAAGCTGGTGAAAGGCCGTAAGCGCCTGGTGCTTATCGACACGCTGGGCAACATGCTGGCCAGCTGGGTGGTACCGGCTGGCGAGTCGGACGCAGCCACCGCCATCGCCATCGCGTTCTGGGACGCGGTGGCCGCACAGCACCCGCTACTGGGGCAGGTGGAGGTGGTCATGGGTGAAAGCTCGTTTGCCGGCCTGTTCGCCGACCACCTGCGTCAGCGCTACGGCCTGCGCTTCGAGAAACCGACACCTATCCTGCTGAAAAAGAAGAGCTTTTGTATCCATAAGCAGCGCTGGCTGGTCGAACGCACCCTGGCGTGGCTGAGCGCTAACCGCCGTTTATCGAAAGAATATGACCGGCTATTAACGCACGCAAATGCTTGGCTAACATGGGCGAACATCCGACGTATTCTTAAATTCTGCTAACTTAAACAGCTTCTTAGCCGCGCATCTAACTAGGGAGATGGTCATTGAGGCCGTGCAAGTACGCTGGCAGGTGAAGGAGTTTCACCGCAGCTTTAAGCAACTAACGGGATCGGAGAAGTGTCAATGCCGCAAGGCCCAGGCGCAGCAAAACCATTTGACTTATTGCTACTTAGCTTGGGTTTCATTGCGTCAACACGCCCGCGCTATCGGCCGCACCATCTATCAAGCCGCCTGCTTACCGTGGGCAGAAGTAGGATGGCTACCCAGCTGGGAGGCTTGGCAGTGGGCAAAAGAACAGGAGAGACTACGCCTGTTTTGCCTCACTTCCCGTCGGGTGCTACCTTGCGCAATGCATCTCTACGAAGTGGAGCCGCCCGCTGAGCTGCGGCAGGTCATCAAAAGCTTCTGGTACCTTCGCCTGGACCTGGGCCAGGGACCAGCGCACTTGGAAGTGCTGCCCGACGGCTACGCAGAAATCATCTTCTACTTCGGCAACGCGGACGGCTTGGCCGTTGAGGAGGGCGGGCCGCGCCTGCCTTCTCCGTTCCTGACGGGGCTGCTCGACCGGCCGGTGCGGTTTGCGGGTAGCGGCTGGCTGGATGTGGTAGGCATCAAGTGCTTTCCCTGGGCTGTATTCGACCTATTGGGATTGCCGGCCGGCCCAGGCGGCGTGCAGGCGGTACCCCACCCGCTGGCCCAACTGCAAGCCCCCCTGAAAAAACTGGTGGCGGCGGGCCAGATAGTGGAAGCGTTGGCGGAGGCGGTGCAGTACTTCCAGGCGGCTCGGCCAGCAGGGGCCGCCGACCCGCTGCTGGGGAAGGCGGGGGCGGCCATGCGCGGGGCGAATGGTACGCTGTCAGTGCACGAGGTAGCGGCGGTGGCTCACGCCACGGTCCGCACCTTGGAGCGCCGCTTCAAGCAGGCAGCGGGCCACACGGTCAAGGACGTGTCGGCGCTGATGCGCTTCGAGCAGGTACGCGACCGGCTCTGGTTCGACCCAGTGGCCAGCCTGGCCGGCCTAGCGCACGAATTGGGCTACGCTGACCAGTCGCACCTGGGGCAGGAATTCAAGCGCTACAGCGGCACTACCCCCGCCGCCTTCGCCCGTCAGGTGAAGCAGGCGCGGCGACTGATGGACCGCGATTTTGTCGCGTTTATCCTAACCTGAGGCGGGCGCGGGCAGCAATTTTGCGGCGTATTTATTCCCCGAAGCAATGACACCGCACCAAACAAAAACGGCTCTTGTATCAGGGGCCAGCATCGCCGGGCTGGCCACCGCATACTGGCTCACCGAACTGGGCTACCGCGTGACGGTCGTGGAACTGGCCGCCGCCCCCCGCACCAGCGGCGGGGCCGTCAACGTGGGCGGCCCTGCCCTGGCCAGCCTTCAGCGCATGGGCCTCTACGAGCAGCTCCAGCCCCACGCCCTGCACCTCGATACGTGGGAGTTTAAGAATGCCGACGATACGACGGCCGGCTCGATGACGCTGGGCGATGGGCCAGAAGGGCCACCCGCCGCCGAAGACTTGGAGATTGAGCGTCACCTGTTGATACCGGCCCTGCTAGGCGCCATTCGAGGCGAGGTCGAGTACCGCTTCGGTACCCGCATTACAGCGCTGCACGAAGCCGCCGCTGGCGTAACAGCCACGCTGGCCGATGGCACGCAGCGCACGTTCGACCTGGTGGTGGGCTGCGACGGCGTGCACTCGGGCGTGCGCAACCTCTGGTTCGGCCACGAGGCCGAGTACGCCCGGTTCCTACACTACTATTTCTCCCTCACCAGCCTAGATAAAGCGTTGCTGCCCCCCGCCACGGCCCAGCTCTACAACGTGCCAGGCAAGGTGGTCATGGTCATGGACCAAAACGGCAAGACCGACGTGGCTTTCTGCTTTTACTCGGAGCAGGAAATCGCTTACGACTACCGCGACACGGCCCAGCAGGCCGCCATCGTGGCCAAACAGTTTGCCGGCGAAAGCTGGCGCACCGCCGAGCTATTGGCCGAGGTAGCGCAGCAGCAAACCGCCTACTTCGACAAGTTCAGCCAAATCCGAATGCCAGCCTGGTTCAAGGGCCGGGTGGCGCTGGTGGGCGATGCTGCCCACTGCGCCACGGCCGCCGCTGGCCAGGGTGGTTCGCTGGCCCTGGCCGGAGCTGCCGCCCTAGCCGAGGCGCTACGCCAGCATAACGGCGACCCCGCCCTGGCCCTGCCCGCCTACGACCACGCCCTGCGGCCCTACGTGGAAGAGGTGCAGGATATGGCCCTAGTCATGCTCAGCGAGTACTTGGTACCACAAACCGAAGAGGGAATTCGGAGGCGAAACGAAGTGGGTATCCCCTTTTAAGCGGCGCGGCGTAGGAAAGTCGCCAGCCGCCCGGCCGCTGAAGCTCGAAGGATTCAGCGGCCGGAAATACGCGGCCAGCTGCTAGCGGCTGGCTGGGTTAGGGTGGCCCCGAAAGGTGCGGTGGCTGTTGCAGAAGTAGGTGGCAGGCCCGCAGTACCTTGGCGCTATGCAGGGCCACAAGCAGTTTGTTGATAAAGTTGTGCTACGCTTCCGCTTGTCGGAGCGCGTGCCGAAGCAAAATTTTTACCGTCGGTTAGCCGAGCTGGTTGACTGGAACTTCCTCTATCAGCAAACGTAGCCTTATATAGCCACACCGGTCAGCCCTCCCTGGACCCGGTCGTGTTTTTTAAGCTGATGCTCGTCAGTCGGCTGGAAAACCTGGTCAGCGACCGCCGCCTCATCGAGCACTGTAGTCTGCGGCTCGATATCCTTTACCTTTTGGGCTACGAGCTCGATGAGGACCTACCCTGGCACTCCACCGTTAGCCGCACCCGCCAACTCTACCCGGCCCCTGTCTTTGAGCAGTTGTTTGACCACGTCTTCGCCCAGTGCGTGGCCGCCGGCCTCGTGACGGCCACACCCAGGCGGTGGACTCGGCCTTCGTTAAGGCCAACGCTTCGCTCGAGCGCCTGTGCGAAAAGCAGCCCGCCGACGTGTCGGCGCCCACGTTGCACGTGGCCGGCGAGCAAGTGCCCGATGTGCCAGTTCCGCCACCAACTGCCCTTATTTCCAGCCCCGCACATCAGTTACAGCGCCTTGCCTCCACGCCCGCCCGTAACGCCAGGTTGTAAGTGACCCTAACAAGGGCGAGCTTCGCGGCGGGTGAGAGTATGAGGTAGGCTGAAAAGACCCGGCTAGCCTGGGCAGGCAGATTAAACGCCCACCGCCCGCTAGGTTTTGCGCAGCACCCACACGTCTTGGCTAGCCCCTTGGCCCAGCCACTGGCCGGGCGTGTGGCGTAGCACCTGCAGCTGCGCGCCAAAGAGTCGCCGCAGGAAAACTGGCGGCTGAAATGCCGCAAACACGCGGTGGCCCTCGCGCACCTGGCGGCGCTCAACCAGCTCGCCAGCGTCAAACTGCGCCCGCTCGGCCGGCGTGAGAATAACCCCGAACGCGGCCCCGTGCGTGGTAAGCAGCAGCACCCCACCGGGGCGTAGTACGCGCAGCAACTCGGCCAGCCAGCTGACGTGGCCCTCGGCCGAGAGGTGCGTAAAAATCGAGATGCCGTAGGCCACATCTACTGTGGCGGTGGCCAGGGCTAGCGGCGGGCGTATGCCATTGTGCAGGAAAGTGATGCCCGGCAGGTGTGCCTGGCACCAGGCCACTGACTTAGCGTTGGCATCGGTGCCGGTGAAGCGGCAGCTAGGGCCGATAACCTCGGGCAGATGCCGTACCACGCGGCCCGGACCGCAGCCCCAATCTAGGATGTGCTGCCCTTGCAGGCTGGCGTAGGGGACTAGCTCGTCACGCAGCCACTTGGCCGTTTCGCGGCCGCCCGCATAATAGTTCTGGTAACGTAGCCGAAACGACTCGTACATGAGGTAGTCGGGCGGCAGCGCCACGCCGGGGTGCGTAACCTGGAAGCGCTGATTTTGGCGCCAATAGCGCAGCTGTAGCACCCGAAAGCGCAGCTGGTCGGCCAAGTGCATGAGGCCGGCCTGCCGGAGCCAGGTGCTAAGAGTAGCTTTGTTCATAGCTGCAATATTAGTTCTACGCTACCCTACTAAAAGCAGGATCGACCATTTC
>Ga0160427_10001423_pt1 | contig 14634 bp, 18 predicted proteins | sample SolpanmetagenomL_FD_108194 | JGI IMG/M metagenome (GOLD analysis project Ga0160427, IMG submission 108194) | Solar panel surface microbial communities from Lawrence Berkeley National Laboratory, California, USA - L | ecosystem: Engineered > Built environment > Solar panel > Unclassified ...
AGCGTGTCGGTGGACGGCCAATCCGCCCAGAACGGGCAGGTCGTCCTGAACCGCCAGGTGGACGTCTTGGCAAACGGCACTGCCAGTTTGAGCTTCAGACTCAAGATCATGAACTGAACGACCTGCTAACGCTGCTTCCTCAGCTCTGCCATTCGGCAGAGCTGGTACAGGGGGGCATAGTGTCCCTAGGGTGTCCTGGCCTGCTCAGTCTCAAGTCAGTTGAACTTCCTATACTGAAACATGCCGGTTCTCTTGCTCTCGGTGCTGTTGGTTATGCAGCATCTGCCGATGCCTCAGCTGTACTTCGGACTGTCCACTGCACAGTGGCAGACGATCGTATCCAACACCCAGGGACAGATCAGTGCTGGATATCAGGTGACACAGACCCTGCGGACCCCAGCAGGAGAGACGTTCGTACGGTGGTCGTCCACGCCGGCACTTGACCCGAAGGGGCCGCACAGCCTCGGGTTCCAGGTGTACGGGCCGGACGGTACCTTCCGCCGCTGGCTGCCAGACACCAAAGCCATTGACCGGGACTTCGTACTATGTGGACGGTACCTGATCGGCGGTCAGAACACCCTACGGGTCTGGGATACCGGAGCGGGTAACCGGCCGGTGGGCCTCCGGACCGGGCCCGCAAGCTCGTCCTTCGGCCGGTTAGCCTGCATGGGACCGACGACCCTCTCGGTTCTTGGCGTGCGCTACACGCTACCTACGTTGACGCCCATACGCTGAGTCGTGCATCTCGAGACCACAGCGTGGCTTGATCCTCAGAGAACGACCGTTTGTGCAACGATTCTGATGTTTTTTCCTAAATTCCTCCTCGTTCAATTCCGTCTATGCAGAAGAAGGGCTTACTGACATCGTCAGCGCAATTGGATTTGGAAATAGGGTTCATGGCAAGAGACTTAAGGCGTATCCGATTCCCCGTATATTGCGAACAAATAGATGGGGAGTGTGTTGTCTCAATTTGCCGCGCAAGTTCCCGAAATGGAAGTCAATGGCATTGCTCTGCTGTGGCAGCTGATCCTTCCAGAGTTCTCGAACGATCTCTGCCCGAGAGAAGATCTGGCCTGGACGCCGCATTAACAGCGTCAACAGAGCCAACTCCATTTGAGAGAGTTGCAAGTCTTGGCCATCGAGCAATGCCTGATGACGATCCAACCGGACCTCCAATGGACCCGCTGTAAGAACAAGAGTCAACGTTCCACGCAACTGAACGGCAATCCGCGCCAGCAGTTCCGGGAAACTGAATGGCTTGAGGACATAGTCATTGGCTCCAAGATCGAGCAACCTGACCTTCTCGTGGACATCGTCTCTAGCACTTAGCACAATGATCGGGATCGTGCTCTTCTCCCGAAGACGGGTGACCAGTATCTCTCCATCGCCATCTGGAAGACCAAGATCAGTAATCACTAGGTCTGGTAGACCTTCGTGCGCATGCGCCATTCCCTGTGCCAGAGAGGACGCACTGCTCACCTGGTAGCCGACATCCTGTAATTCTGTCCGAAGAAGATCAGTGAGATCGAGATTGTCTTCGATCAGGAGTAGATGGGGGAAGCGCATAGTCCATCGAAGATCAAGGGTAAGGTTCATAGGGTTGACTCTGTTGGCACCATCTTGGTTCAGAGTGCACTGTTCCTTGAGGAACAGCAACACCGTCAAGAATGAGGAGGGCCACTCCCATAGGAGTGGCCCTCTGTCCTCTACCGACGTTTAGATACGGGTGCTGGTGTTGCCATTCGCGTCAGCGATCTTGCGGCGGGTGCTGGCGGCCTGATTGCCACCGAGGGTAGCGAGGCCGATCACCAGGCCGGCGGCCAGCAGGCTGCCCCAAGCGGCGGTCGTCGCGGCCTTGCGAGCAATCTTAGCGGCAGCGGCAGCGGCATCCGTCGCCTGCTGCTGGACCTTCTTGGCCTCCGCCGTGATGGCGGTCTGGGTGGCCTGCGCTTGCTGCTGGCTCAGCCCCTGACGCTGCAGGCGGGTGACGAACTCAGGGCCGCTCAAGGCCTTCTGGATGTTGTTCACCCGGTTGGTCACGAAGTCACCGATATTGGAAACATTGCTCAGGTTGTTGCCCAAGTCATTGCTGGCGCGGGTAATGATGCCACTGACGACCTTGGCGGCGGCGGTGGACTGCGCCTCACTCAGATCAGGGCTGGCCTGACCGATAATCTGGCCGATGCTGTCAGCGTTCAGGCCGCTCACCAGGCTGCTCGCGGCGTCCTGGGTGCCCGGGTTGTTGGCCGCCGCGGTGCCCGCGGCGGCGGTGGCGGTGGCCGCACCGGTGGCGACGCTGCCGACGATGTTGCTGGCGGTGCCGACCAAACCGGTTACAAGGTTAGAGAGGAACAGTGTCAGGGCCAATGTCATCAGCATTCCAGTGACCACGCCGGTGAACTGCCCGCGGGTCGCCAGACCCTGGTTTCCAGCGCGGACGGCGGTGAAGCCGGCCATGTACGAACTGATGATCAGGGTCAGGGCGGCCCAGATGGCCGCCCCAATGCCGAGGGTCCCGAGGTCAGTGATGCTGGAAACCCCGATGGCAGCTCCGAGCGTCCCAAGAGTAATCAACAGGGCCAGCCCTGTCACAAGGCCGACGAAGATCCCCGGCCAGTTGACCCGCTGCTTCGAGTTCGCCTCGTTGAGCATACGCTCACTGTCCACGAGGTCTATATTCTCAGCCCCTCCATTTCTACTGCCGGTCGAATTGCTTTGAAAATTAGTCATGTCCACAGTGTGCTTGAACTTTCTCATCACACTGTTGGCTAAGACTTTATATATTCAAGGGTTCAACTTCATTTTCGTTGTTAAAGATCCGTTTTTCCTAAAGCACATGTTTAACGTGTCACGACCTCTCACACTACACCAGAAAGCAGCAAAAGCCTGGCCCTGAGTCCTGCCGCCCTGCTTCAAGGAGAACACCATGACCAAGCTCACCCCGATGTCCGATCTCGTCCGCGACCGTAACTACGACCTCAGCGGTGGCCACGACAGCCTGATCGGCCTGCCCGCGTACGGCAACGGCGGCGAGAAAGTCGGCACCGTCCGCGAGGCCCTGACGCAGGACGGCGGCACCGTGCGCTACCTGGTGATTGAGGTCGGCAGCTGGTTCACCAGCAAGGAAGTCGTGGTGCCGGTCGGCCTGGCCCGCGTCGAGGACGACGGCGTGTACTTCGACAGCCTGAGCAAAGATCAGGTCAAAGAGATGAGCGAATATCGCGCCGGGCAGGACTATAACGACGAGCAGCAGGTGTCCGACATCCGTGTACTCAAAGGCACCGGGTACGTTCCTCCGGTAGCGGCTGCCGGATCGGAAGTCATCACTGGCGCCGACCACTACCAGGATGAAGCGCTGTTCAAGACCCCCACTAAGCTGCAGCTGCTCGAGGAGCGACTGAGCGTCAACAAGGAGAAGTACCAGGCGGGCAGCGTACAGGTCGGTAAGAAAGTCGAGACCCGGACTGAGAACGTCAATGTGGCGCTTCAGCACGAGGAAGTCGTGATCGAGCGCCGCATGATCAGCGACCCGCGTCCGGTCGAAGGCAACGTGACGTTGGGCAGTGCAACCGAGACCATCCAGGTGGACTTGGAGGCCGAGCGGGCCAACGTCAGCAAGCAGGCGTTCGTGACCGAGGAGATCGAGGTCGGGAAGCGCACCGAGACCGAGCAGAAGACCTACAGCGACACGGTCGGCCGCGAGGTGCTCGACGTGACCAAGACCGGTGAAGTCACCATCAGCGGCGATACCGACAGCACGACTTCCAAGCCCAAGAAGTAAAGCGAACGAGGAGCACGTTGACCGGGACGGTGTAGACCGTCCCGGTTTTTATAAGGGGGTCCTATGGACGAGGAATTGAAGCCGCGAAGCGTGTCCACCACTTCGGAGACGGTACAGGTTGGCGTTCTCGAACTGCGCGAGGAGATGCTGCAGATCAGTAAAGAGCAGGTCCACACCGGACAGGTGCAGTTCAGACGAGAGGTCAAGACGCGAATAGAGACCGTGACCACCGAGCTGAAGCGGGAAACGCTGGTGATCGAGATCAGACCAGGCAGTGGCGAAGTGTTCTTCAACGGCGAGCTGCTTAAAGCGGGCGAGACTAAAGAAGTCTTGCTCTATGACGAGCATGCCGTGGTGGACAAGCTGCCTTACGTGACTGAGGAAGTCCATATCGGCAAGCAGGTCATCACTGAGCAGCACCAGCAGCAGGTGGAGCTGCACTACGAGGTTCTGGTCACGGAGCACTCTGAGGGCCTCTATAACGTCCTGCCTCTGGAGCAGTCATGACCCGGCTCAAGGGTGGTCGGAGTGGTCCTCCGACCTGGCTGTGGATCATCCTGTTGATCATCCTGATCATCGCGGTGGTGTTGCTGCTCGATTACCTCGACGTCATTCCCCTTCATCTGATCTGATCGACCTGAGCAGGAGGTTCTATGCGGAGAGGAAAAGAAGTGATCGGCAAAAAGATCGTGGCCTTGAGCGGGGAAGTCCATGCGGATCAGGTCCGTGACCTGATCTTCGACGTTACCGGTCAGCGTCTGCTGGGCCTGCTGGTGGACGAGGGCGGATGGTTCCACGCCGCCCGTGTTCTGCCGTTCGAGCAAGTCAAGTCTATCGGCGAGGACGCCGTGATGATCACGGACCTGAACGCGGTGGTGTCCGCCCGCGACGTCCCAGGCCTCTCGGAAGTGCTCTCAAGCAACCATAAGCTGATTGGAACGCAGCTCATGACCACGGATGGCGAGGACCTGGGAAGCTTGGCGGACCTCTATTTTGACGAGCAGAGTGGGCGGGTCATTGGATACGACGTCAGCGGCGGGATCTTCTCTGATTTGAGTGGTGGCCGTTCCTACGTCCCGGCTTCCGATGACTTTCAGCTGGGTAAAGATGTGGCGACGGTGCCGCCTGAGGTAGCCCGTCAGCTGGAGGAGCAAGCCCCTGGTGGTCTGAGAGGGGTTGCTGGAAGCGTCAGCGATTCGGTCAAGTCGGCTGCCAGCAGTGTCGGCGACACGGTCAAGGAAACGGCTGGCAACTTAGCGGACGCGACCAAGGAACGCCAGAAGACCTTTGTAATTGGGAAAACTGTCGCGACAGATGTCACGAGTACAGCAGGAATGGTGCTGGTGCATGCTGGTCAGACCGTTACCGCTGAACAAGCAGATGAAGCGGAACAGCTTGGCCTGCTCGGTTCCCTAAGCACCGCTGCCGGAGGGGGTGCTCTGCAAGGCCTATACGGCAATGCCAAAGAGAGCGTCCAGAGCGGCTATGAGAACCTGGCGACCGCGACCAAAGAGCGTCAGCAGGCATTCGTGGTCGGGAAGACGGCAGGCAATGATGTGGTGGCTCAGGACGGCTTCCAGGTGATCAAGAAGGGCGAGATCATTACCGAGTGGCACGCCACCAGTGCGGATACCCATGGAGCGCTTCCCAGCCTGACGGCTTCCGCGACCGGAGGCACCATGCAGCAAGGCGTGGCCGGTGTGCAGGAGCGCTTGAGTCTAGCTGGGCCGGTCACTGTTGAAGATGCACTGGGGCGACGGGTCAAGACCGACGTTCGCGGGTCTGCTGGCGCATTGATCGCCCCAGCAGGGCAGATCGTGACCCAGACGGTGATCGACCGCGCCAAGATGTTGGGTAAAGAGGACGAGTTGCTGGAGGCAGTGCAGCTCAATACACCCATCACCCAACGCCTGGGTCAGACAGGAACGCAGATCGGTTCACAGCTGAGCACCGGTGTACAGAGCGTCCAGGAGACTTCGGCAAACCTGCTGGACCGGGCCAGAGGCTGGCTGGGCAAGACCCAGGAGCAGGCTTCGGACGCCGCTGAAGACCGGCGAATTGAAGGGGCAGTGGGTCGCCCGGTCAACCGGGTGATCCTCGATAAGCAGGACCACATCATCCTGAACCTCGGTGAGATCATCACCCATAAAGCAGTGGAGCAGGCGCGGCAGGGTGACGTACTAGGCATCCTGCTGAGCAGTGTCAGTACTGGGACGCCGAGCATCGACCCGATGAGCGTGCGTCCGGATGAGCACGGCCAGGCCGCGCTCAACAGCCAACCTGAACTCAAGAAACCCAGCACGCCGTAAGAAGGACAGCTCTCAATCCCCAGGAGGACGTATGACTCAGCGCCTGAACGACACCATCACCGATGTGGTCAAGACCGCCCAGCAGACAGTGAAGGACGACAAAGTCAGCATGGCACTGGCGGCCAAAGTCACCAAGCAGCTGGCCCAGCAGGATCAGCGCCTCAATGCCCTGGAGAAGCGGGTCAAGGACCTGGCCTGGGAGAACCGTCGGGGCGGGGGGTTTCCCTGGATCTTGGTCATGTTGGCCGGAGGCATCTATGCCTTGTATCGCACCAAGCCGGAGCTGTTCGATAAGGTCAAGGGGCTGCTCGGCCAGGCTGATCCAGGGGTGCAGGGCAACCTCAACCGCGCTGAAGCGGCGGTCAAGGATGTCGCGCAGTCGGTCGTGCACGGTGAAGATCCCAGCAGCGCCGCTAAGGCTGCAGGCGGGGAACTGAAGCGGGCAGGCGAGACGACCATAGGTGCGGCGCAAGATAAGCTGGACGACCTGAAGAAGTAACACACGAAGGGTGGTGAAGTCAGCACCCTTCAGCTCAAAGGAACGTGCTGACCGCGTCAGCGCGCTCTTTTTCCGTGGCAAGAAATGCCAGTACGGGAGCAGAAATGACACTACGAGAGTATTTGAGGGAGCAGTTGAATCTACCGACCATCGGGCATTTAGGGAAGAAACTCGGGCTGAAGGCGACCCAAGCCGTCCCTGTTGCGGACGAGGTGTTGCCGGCTCAACTGGATACCCTGAGTCGGCTTGCCAGCACCCCCGAAGGAGCTTCACGGCTCCTGAATCTAGCCGAGGAGCGGGTCCCAGCTGGCACGGTCAACCAGTTGACCAGTAGCCCGGAAGGTCTCACCCGTTTGCAGCAGGCGGGCGCGACGCTGCTTCCGGAAGTCATGGGTCCGGCTCACCTGACGGAGGTTACCCGGCTCGCGGCCAGCAGCAAAGTGAGTGAGCCGCAAGTCCGGCAATTGATGGAACTCCTGTTGCCCCTGTTATTGAAGCTGATTGCTGGACGGGCCACGGCTGAGAAGCTCACACCAGCCACGCTCGGCACTCTCTTCAGTGGTGTAGCGGCTGTGGGTGAAGTGACGGCGACCACACTGTCCTCAAAGCCAGAGGTGGTCATCGAACAGGGCGCGCCTGTTCGCGAAGTTCCGGTTACGCGGACGGTGCCTCCAGTCCGCCCGGTTCAGGAGGAGCCGAAGCGGCGTGGCCTGGGCTGGCTGTGGCTGCTTCCTCTGCTGCTACTCCTGCTGCTCGGCGGCTGCTTCCTGCTCCGGGGCAAAGGTGTGGCTGGACTGACCCTGAGCACCCCACAAAGCGCCGCCCGGACCACCGTCGGTGGTCCCCTCACCTTTACTGGGACAGGACGCGCGGGTGAGACCGTCACCGTCAGCGAGAACGGCACACCAATAATGAGTACCAAGGTCGACAGCGCAGGTCAGTACAGCGCGTCCGTGCCAGCACCGGCGGAAGGGACGCATACCTATACGGTCTCAGAGACTGGCACGGACGCGACCCTCAACCGCGCCGTGACGGTCGCTGCTGTCGCTGCTACGCCTGCAGCTCCGTCTGGTACAGTGGCGTCTACCCCTTCCACGACACCAGCCTCGACCGTACTGGCGATCACCACGCCTATCAGCGACAGCACGGTCCAGGCTGGTGTGCTGACCCTGAAAGGCACGGGCCCGGCCACCACCGAGCTGAGCCTCTCGGAAGATGGCACCAGTCTGGGTCAGACCCGCACGGACGCTTCCGGCACCTGGAGCTTTCAGGTGCCGAGCCCAGCCGCGGGGACGCACACGTATACCGCGACGGCTGGTTCGGCCTCCAGTGATCTGAAGCTGACCGTCGCCGCTGGGACCGCTCAGGCTGGGACCTGCAGCGAAACCTTCTCCCTCTCCCTGAAAGACGGCCAGACCGTCAAAGAGCCGTTTCGCTTCGGAGGTGTGGGCAGCGGGAAGAGTTACAGCGTCACGGTCAGCCGAGGGGCGCGCAAGATCGGCTCGAAGGTGCTGCCGCTCGACAGCAGCTGCGGGTACAGCTACACCAGTAAGCCGGGCGTTGGGCGCGTGACTTACACCCTGAAGGAGACTGGTCAGACCACAGACGCCAGCACCATCACCCTGAACGTCCGACGCTGACAGGCGTACTTCTACTGAGGCTGTGAACCTCTAAGAGGTTCACAGCCCTCCTTTACCCGATTGGATTTGGAGATGGCATGCACCGAACCATGGACATCAGTGTGCCGAGTGAGACCACCGACCTCCTCCTCAAGGCGCTGGAACAGCACGCGCAAGTGATGGGCTTGAGCGTCTCACGAGGCGCGTCGATCAAGCCGCCGGGCGACGTCATCACAGTCCATGTCCTCAATCGAGGGGCGGACGATGTACTGCGTCTGATCTCTCAGACGACTTCTGAATACTCGATCGTCACGGCCGAGACGAGCAGCATCATTGATTCGCACCTCGATCCATTGGTCGAGCGTGACGTCGATGAAGCGCTCTGGGAGGAACTAGAAACCGGTCTGCGCCACCAGGGGCGAATCACCCCGAACTTCCTGGCCCTGATGGCCCTTGGAGGCGTCCTCGGCTGTCTCGGCCTTACCACTGAAGGGGCACCGCAGGCGACGGCCCTGATCGCGGCGTCGATCATTTCCCCCGGCTTCGAGCCGATCGCTAAAGTGGCGCTCGGCCTGACGTTGCGCCGATGGAACGTGGTGCAGCGCGGCCTACTCAGCACACTGGCCGGATATAGCGTATTCATCCTGACTGCTGCACTGACGTTCCTGCTGCTGCGGTGGACCGGAGGGGAGCGTTCTCTTCACCAGTTCACTGAGAACACTGAACTCACCCGCCTGGCTCATCCCGGCGTTCGTGAACTGCTGTTCTCCAGTGTGGGTGCGCTCTCGGGGGCGGTCATCATGGCGGCCTTTCGCAGGAGTGTGATCGCCGGTGCGCTGATCGCCCTGGTGATCATTCCAGCCGCAGCGGCCTGTGGAATGGGGTTGGCTGCCGGTCGGCTGGACCTGGCCTGGCAGGGCCTGGAACGGGCCCTGCTGGACGTAGTACTGATCCTGTTCTGGGGTGTCCTGGTCTTCACCATCAAGCAGGTCACCGTCCACCGCCGAGCCCCTCTGGTCTGAGGACTGAGTCACTCAGGCTCCCGACCCTTGTGCCTGAACATTGGAGGCGTCACCTATGAATCCACCCACTTTCAAAGTGCTGTCTGCCGGACCGGGGATCGTGCTTGGCGGTTCGTTCACTTCCGTCTTGATCGAAGGCCAACCGACCATGGTCACGCGGGAGATCTGGCTGGACAACTTTTCATCTGAGAAAACCTTACTGCATTACGTCTCTCTGGGCTGGAGTGGAGACAATAGTGTCCCGATTGTTGAGGAATGGCCGTATACGCTGCTGCAGGCGGGGAAAGGACATACAGTCCTGAACAGTGACCAGTATTTTGACTTGGCCCTGAAGGCCCGTGAACAGCATGGAGCATCGTTTGGTCAGCTGCTTCAGCGGGCGATCGGCCTGACGCTCACAGCCAAAGTGGTTACAGCACATGGCCCGGTGTTTCTAACCACTGGACTCTGGGTGCCGAAGCAGGACCGTCCCGAGTATTTCCAGGTGACGCCCTGAGGCCGAGTTGGAAAGGTCTCCCTTGACCTTCGTTGAGGTCGAAGCGTTTTGCTCCCGACGGGTGGTTGCTGCTCGCTGGTTTGGTAAAGCACAATCATATCGTTCCACATCAACGTGTCTCGTCCATCTCAGCATTTATTTCTTGCAGGTCAGGAGCGATCTGTGATGACGTTCACCCGCGGACAGGAGTTCATCTCCGAGCTGCTCGGTACCTTCCTCTTTTTGCTGATTGCGCTTGGTACGGTGGGTGACCTTCGTGACCATCTTCGCCACCGCCAACTCGGCCCCCAATCAGATCGTCAACGGTGGCTACACCAACCTCACCCTCGGCTAGGGCTTCGGGTTGCTGCTGGGCATTCTCCTCTCCGGCACGGTCAGCGGCGCGCACCTCAACCCCGCCGTCACCCTGGCGCTGGCGGCCACCGGCCGCCACCTGATCGGCCCTGGGCATCGCCTTCGCCTTGATGGCCGTGAGTACGGCGTTCGGGCAGCACAGCTTCGCGGTCAACCCGGCCCGGGATCTAGGAACACGCCTATTCATGGCACTGGCCGGGTTCAAGGACACGGGTTTCCGTGACCTGGTATGGCTCCCAGGGGTGCTAGGACCGTTCGCTGGGTCCCTAATCGGGGCCTTTCTGTATGACTTATCGACTGGCCGCTTCCTGAAGTCAACGAATCAAACTTGAACCAGATAGCCCAAACGAAAGGGCCCCTACGGGGCCCTTTCGTTTGATCCTGAATGGTTTATTGGTGGTTGAGGAGCCGTGAACCGATGATGCCGGCCAAACCGACCAGACCCGCCTTGGCGATGGGATTCTGAAGCAGGCTTCCGACGTCGAACCCACTGGACGCCTGCTGAGTCGGTTGACCTTGAGTTTGTCCCGCAGCCTGGCCCCCCATGGCCTGGCCAAACATGCCGAACAGCCCACCGAGGCCACCCTGGCCTTGAGTCTGCAGCGCCTGTGAGGACGTGCCGAGTGCCTGAGTGAGGCTCTGGTCGTCTTCGGCCTGCACCGACTGCACCGGCGTGCCTGGGTGCTGCACCATCGCCTGTCCGAGAGCCTGACGCTGCTCAGGAGTCAGCGTTCGTACGTATTCCTCGAAGACCTGCTGCTGCTGCGCTGGGCTGGCATGCTGGCTGAACTGATTGACGTAATCGGCCGCGTGCGCAGGATCGACTTGATCGTACTGGCGACTCTGCTGCGCTTGAGCAAACTGCGAACCTGAAGAGGCCAGGCCGCCCATTTTCTGGAGAAGGTCTTCGAACATACAGGCAGCATAGAGAATTGTGCTCAGGCCCGTCTGAAGGAAAGCTTGGAGCTTTGCAGGAAGAATGGTCAACATCAGTCAATCGGCAAGTCGTTGTTCCCACACCTACAGGGACTTTTTCAAGTCCAGGGCGACCTTATAGCCGACTTTACGTCCCGCCGGGATCTGTATTTTCTCGGCCGTTCCGGGCCGGACGCCCTGACGTGCTGCAGTGGCTTTGACGGAAAGGGTTCCCAGTCCGGGAAGTCCTACGGTCTGACCAGCCCGTAAAGCACTGGTAATGGCTTCCAGGACCGCATCGACGACTGTACTGGCTTCTGCTTTGCTCAGACTGGTCCGGGTACTGATCTGCTCGACCAGTCCCGTTTTGCCGAGCTTGTCCACGGTGTCGGCGTCTGCGACGCTGGTCTTCGATGCTGCCTTGGACTTCGGAGCGGTGGCGTTTGCTGGTGTCTTCTTGGTTGCTTTTGTCATGGAGCCTATGGTGCCACAGCTTCCCGAGAAGGCGAGGTTTTCTCGGCTGTTCCTGAAGACCCTCAGTACCGGACACCTTGAGTTCTAGGTGCGCCCAGCGCAAGAAATCTGAAGAGGGGATTCCGGCACGGTGCAGGAACAAGAAGGGCCGTGTTCTGGGTGCGTGACCACAGCAGAACCTGCCCACACCCAGCCTAACGAACTCTTGCGCCACGTCAAAGCTGTGGCACCCCATTTGCGGATCGATACCCTGAAACGCGCCCTGGATGTCGTGCAGGCCATGATTATCGGGCAGAGCGTCAATCTCAGCGTGCTCAGCGGTCACCTGCTTGGAGAGAGCAGCGTAGAGGCCAAGAAACGCCGTGCCGAACGCGCATTGCGCGATGAACAGCTCACAGGTGAACTGTTTTTGTCCTTGATATTGCCGCTCCTTCCACTAGGCAAGTTGCTGTTGAGCTTGGACCGTACCACCTGGAAGCATGGATCTTCGCCGCTGAACCTTTTGGTACTGGGCGTCGTTCTGCACGGCTACACCTTGCCTCTGGTCTGGACAGCCCTCCCACACGATGGAAACAGCAGCACCGATGTCCGTCTGGAACTGGTCCAGCGTCTGCTGAAGGCCTTTTCCAGCGCGTCGCTGGAAAGGGCTGGTCGCCGACCGAGAGTTCATCGGTGGCGCGTGGTTCGCCTTTCTACGCCAGCAGCGCATCAAGCGCGCCATCCGTATCCGTAAGGACGCCGTCGTGGACGGTCTGCGCATTGACGACTGGTTCGATGATCTGCAGGTCGGCGAGGTTCGCACCCTGTTCGACCGGGCCGAGGTCTACGGCGAACGGATGCGGGTGGTGATCGCAACCGACTTCCCGGTCTGGGGGACGCTGGCGTTGTACCGCCAGCGCTGGTCGATTGAATGCACGTTTGGCAGTTTAAAAACCCGGGGCTTCGATCTGGAACGCACTGGCATCACATAGGCTACGCGGTTGGAACGGCTATTCGGGCTGGTCATTCTGGCCTGGGTGACCTACCTGCGGATTGGGGTGTGGCTGGCAGGACAGCGACCCATCAAGGTCAAGGGGCATGGTCAAAAGGCGCTCAGCCTAGTGCGATATGAGGCGGAGACACTGATCAACGTGTTGCGGTGGGATTCGGGCATGCTCGGCACGCTGGCTACCGAGCTGATTCAACCTTTTCCAGCACTGGGCGCGGCTTGATCAAGTTGTCTCCCATCATCGCCATGGTCAGTGCTTCGATCTTGCCTTGCTATCCGATGCCCATAGCTATACGATGTATTTGCATCGGAAAGCGATGTCCGTGAGACTGATTCTGCGGCGGAGGTCGGTATGGACGCACAGCAACTCAAAGGCCACCTCGACCTGCTCTTGCTCGCCAGCCTGGAAGCGGTCCCACGTTACGGCGGCCAGATCATTGCCGACGTGCAAACCGCCACGGAGGGCTACTTCAACCTACGCGAAGGCACCCTTTATCCCGCCCTGCACCGGTTGGAGAAGGCAGGCTGGATTCACGGCGAGTTCCAGGTCCTGCCGCGCGGGGGCAGTCCGGTCAAGGTCTACACCCTGACCCCTGCCGGACATCAGGAGCTGAAGGCGCAACGGAACGCCTTCGAACGCTTCAGCGGCGCTGTTCGGGGCATTATCGGCGGCGGGGCGTGAACGAGACCGAACGTTATCTTCGGCGGGCCACCCGTGGCCTGAGCGGTCAGGCCAGACGGGACGCGCAGCAGGAACTGAGAGGGGCCATCGAGGACAAGGTCTGGCGCTTTACCCTTCTGGGGATGGGGCAAGGCGAAGCCACCCAGGCAGCGCTGCGTGACCTCGGCAGCCCATACGCCATCGCCAGCGGACTCACGCGGGTCCATACGCTTCCCAGAGCAGCGCTGGCCGCGCTGCTGGCCACAACGGCTATTCTCCTCGGTGTCCAAGCTCTGGCACAGGTGCCGACAGTGCGGGCCATGCCCGATCCGGAATACCAGAGTTGTGTCTACGACGAGGCGGCCCTGCAGCGGGCTAGCGTAGAGGACGCTGCCAGATGGCGGTTGCAGTTATCTCGGCCTGGAGGCCGGGCCCGACTGGAGGCCGCCTGCCGGGCTACCACACCCTCACTCGGCAACACCCTCCTGCGGCTGTCGGACCTGACCTCGGCCCTGACCCGGGCTGGCGTGCGGGTCCGGACCCCGGGACGGCGGCTGGAAGGATTTCTGTACCTAACCTTTCCTGGAAGCTCGGCGGAGCAGACCCTCGACCTCAGCGAGTACATGAGGGAGATTGCGGGGGAGTCTTACGTGCAGACCTGGAGCCTCATCAACCACCTCAGGCGGACGCCTGGTGTCCCCGTCCGCCTGATCGGTCAGGTCAATCCGGTGCTGCAGCTTGGGGAGACCAAGATTCAACTGGGCACGTCGGCCGCGCCGATTCTCGCCACCAACCTGTATGCGGGCGCGCTGTCCGACCTGCTGAATCTCCAGCCGCTCACGGATGCAGGCACCCCTCTCAGGACCGAGTGGGGCTTCGATGTGCCCGGTCAGGCGGGAAGCCAGATCGGCGTCGACGCCCCGGACGGCACACTGTTCGTGGTGATCAGCAACGTGGCCTTCACTGGCCCGAAACTGAAAGCCGGTGCAGCGTACACCTTCCGGATTCGAATCGCCGAGGGCGGCCGGATCACCACGCCGTTCACGGTCAAGAGTCTGGTGGATTCGACGTCCGGCCTGGTGCAGACCACAGCCCGGCGGCAGCCGACCCTGCTGGTGTACCGGCTTGATACCAGCGATCTGCGGACCCTGAAGCTCGTCCCTGTTCCCTCGTCCAGCCTCAGGCTGAATCCTTGAGCGCCTGACCTGTCCTGAACGGACGAAATCTTTCTGGTCAAGCGTCACCCGACAAGGAGATTCGCTTCGCACATACGTGCACCGTCTTCGAACCGGCCTTCTGGCATGCTGGAAGCGTGCAGGGTTATCTTTCCCTCCTGCGTGAGCGCCGCACAGCCCTGATCTGGGCAGGCGAGACGCTCAACGCCTTCGGCAGTGGCCTGACCCTCTGGGCGCTGGCCTGGCTGCTGCTGAGAACCTATCCGACCCAGCCGCTGCTGGCCGCGCTGGTGCTGTCGGTCCTGTCTGTCTCCAGTCTGGTCGGAACGGTGGTCCTGGGC
>Ga0160427_10001424_pt1 | contig 14628 bp, 11 predicted proteins | sample SolpanmetagenomL_FD_108194 | JGI IMG/M metagenome (GOLD analysis project Ga0160427, IMG submission 108194) | Solar panel surface microbial communities from Lawrence Berkeley National Laboratory, California, USA - L | ecosystem: Engineered > Built environment > Solar panel > Unclassified ...
GTGAATCCGCTGGTGTGGGAATGGTCGTCATGGCGTCGCCGCCATCAGGCACGAGCCCGACGCAGTCATTACCAACGGCAACGACGATGGCTCTCCTCTCACTAACTGCAACTGTAGTACTAGCAAGCCGTACCGCTGCGCCAGGTCAGCCAGGTCAGTGGAGCGCACCAAGCGCCAGTCCTTGCCCTCGATCAACCGGAAGGAAGGCAGCGCTCGGGCCAGTGGAGGCGCTGTACCTCCCCGGTCGTATGGATGATCACGGCTTTGCTCATGCCGCTACGCTCCCGGTCGGCAGGCCCAGCTGACCGGGAGCGTAGCGGCGGGTGAGTTGAGCCTCCTTGGCAGTCAGGGCGGCCAGGCTGGTCACGTCTCTGCCCAGCACCACAGCGGCGACCTCGTAGTGGCTGGCGCTGGTGCGGTATCCGAACCCGCTCAGCTTCCCTATGCAGCCGGGCGGTGGCCTTACCGATCACCGGCAGCAGCACCTCTTCGAGCAGTCAGACCCGCGCGGCCTGCTGGCCGTGGATGGCGTCTGGAGCTGCAGTCAGCGTCACGGCTCAGCCCACCTTTCGCCAGGCACGTGCTGAGCGGTTACCTTTCAGCCGTGTCAGGTGGGTCTGCAATGGGGGTCGCTCCAGCCTCCGCGACTCCAGCGCGTGTCAGCCGGTTCAGGTTACGCTCCAGGATGGCCGTGTCGGTGTAGATACTGACGCGCTGCACCCGGCCCCAGCGCAATTCGATGATGTTTACTCCTTCGTTGACGTTCGGCACCCCGTCGATGCCCAGGCTTCTCTCCTGCCATTCTGCGACCACCAGGGTTCCCCATGGCCAGCCACTGACGAGCACCCTCCGCAACTCGAACCGGATGCCTGGAAAGACCGTCAGCAGGCGGTCATACCATCGGTGGATGGAGACCGGTGTTGACCGCCTGCTGCCCAGCGCATGTTGCCCGATGAAGCGATGTTCAGCGTCTGGAGCAAAAAGCCGGGTCACGGCCTGGACACGTCCTGCGTTCAGACCATCAAACGCTCCCTGGATGACCCGGCGGACGATGAAGTGATACATGGTTATTCCTCCTTGAGTGGCGGGGTGGTTCCTCTGGAAAAGGCGATCCGTAGGGCCTGTTCAATGGCTTCCAACGTTCGCTGCACGTCTGGCAGGGAGGTTTCGGGAACGGGTCGCAGGGTTTTGGCGGCCAGCTCCTCGGCGAGCGGTGTGACGGTCTGGAGCGTTTGCTTTCCTTCGGGCGTGAGTTGCAGCTGCAGCGTGCGCCGGTTCTCGCCGGGCGTGCGCTTCATCCACCCTTTGTTCACCAGCCGTGTTGTAATGGCTGTAACGGTGGTGCGTTCCAGCAACAACTGCTCGGCCAGGGCCGAAGGGGTGAGGCCGCCCGGCCCAGCGGCGTGGACCGCCAGTAAGGTACGAAACTGGGCGTGCGTCAGGTTATAAGTGGCAAAGTACCGGTCAAAGCCGCTGGTGATTGCTGTCCCCACTCGCATCAGGGCGGTGCAGAGAACGGAGGGAAGATCATCGGAAGGCATAGTTTTAGTATGCACTGTTTTACTTGAAACTATATTCGGGGCGTTTTTCAGATGGCCTCTCAACCCCCAATTCCTTGTTCACTCTGACGTTCGTTCCCGTCTCGGCACTCGATTCTTTCTTTCGCAGGAGATCTGGTGTTCGATTTGCTGAGTTTGTAGGGGCTCCAGTAATAAAGAAAACCCGCGTCAGCACAAGCCTGAGCGCGGGTCTCGGCTATTACGAAGAGGTCGCGGATATACTCCGCTTCGAGCAGCCAACATCGGAGGGGCAGGAAGGCCCTTTTCCGGCCCTAAGTTCCTCCGGTCTGATATCAGGGTCTCTAGCGCCTTCATCAGGACGTGATGACTGCAGCTCGATTTCCTTAGTATTCAGATTATGGCTTCGCAGTCGATTCGCGCAGAATCAGTTCGGTTGCAAAGGGCCGGGGCCGCTCAGGTGTGCGGCCCTCGGCCAGCGCCACCAGCAACTCTACTGCTGTTTCACCCATCAGCCCGAGCGGCTGGCGCACAGTGCTCAGCCCTGGGCGTGAGGCAGCGGCGATAGGCAGGTCGTCGAAGCTCACCACCGACAGGTCACGCGGCACCAGTAGACCCCGGTCCTGGGCGGCGTGAATGGCCCCCAGCGCCATGGCGTCGCCTGCCACGAAGACGGCGGTGGGCGGCGGTGTCAGGGCGAGCAGGCGGTGGAGGGCTGCCTCGCCACTGGTTTTGGAGTAGTCGCCGTGCTGCACGTAGCCGTCAGGAACGTCCAGCGCTGATGCTTGCATAAAGTCGCGGTAAGCGCGCAGCCGTTCGGTGGCGTCGTCGCGGGCTTGGACCTCGGGTTCCCCCGGTGCGCTCAGCAGCGGCTCGCTGTTCAGTCCACTGATCAAGGCGATGTGGGTGTGGCCCAGGCTGCTCAGGTGCTGCAGCGCTTTCAAGGCACCGCCGTAGTTGTCCACCGTCAGTTGCCACTCTCCAGGGCCGTCCACGCTGACGGTGTGGGCGCTCAGATCGCTGCGGGTACCGCGACCTTCCAGACCAGGTTGAATCAGCAGCGTACCCACTGAAAGCCGGGTCATCACACTCAGGTCAGAGACTGAATCTTCAGCCAGCATCATGACCACCAGGTCGTACTTTAGCCGTTCGGCGGCTCGTGCCGCGCCCTGAACGACCTCGGCAGCATACGGACGATTGAGTTGCGGCGTGAAGACGCTGATCAGCCGGTTGCGTCCTCCGGCCAGCGCCCGTGCAAACAGATTGACCCGGTATCCGGTGGCTTCGATAGCGGCCAGGACACGCTGCCGGGCTGCCGGACGCACACTGGCCTTACCGTTGATGACGTTCGAAACCGTCATCGGCGACACCCCAGCCTGACGGGCCACCTCCTGGATGGTCACCATAAGCGGGGAGAGGGCCGGAGCACGACAAGCTGGCTACCGACGAACCGGGTCCAGGCGGGCTGCATTCGAACGCCGACCAAGGGGTTAGGCCCGGCAGGTGCCGTTCCGAACGGGAAGGCATGGAGAGCGGCAGGCGAGGTCCGCGTCGTGAATGTGCAACGGGCGCTGTTTTGGTGGCGTGGGAAGAGAGCGAAATTCATATCAGTAGCGTGGAGGAAGTCGGAGCAAGTACGGTCAGGAATCTGGTCATGGGCGTTCTGTGCAGCATAGAACGCGGGAAGCTGCCGCGTCTGTGGGCGTGGTGGAGACCGGGGAACAGCAGTTGCTTTTCTACAAATGTAGCGCTACATTATGGCCGTACACACTCGAAGTTAACTCGACGACCTGACGACTGCTCAGGTCATCGCCCTCACCTGTACCGGTGAGGTTGTGAACCCTCAGCTGGCAACGGGGTGCTTACCCATGCCCATGGTCCGTGCTGGGTGTTCAAGTGACGTTATTTGTCTCGATCTGTATTCCGTTGACCTGGAGGTCACATGCAACGTACCCAGAACACCGTCCGCCCCGCCCTGTCTCCTCTACGTTCGCTGAGCCTGCTGTTGATGGCTGCCGTCAGCGGCAGCGCGCTGGCTCAGGAGCCAAAGACCACCTTCAATATCGTGGTTCCGGCGGTCTTCGGCGGTAAGAACTACAATCCTTTCACGCCCGGTGCCCAACACCTCCAGCCCACCCAGTCGGCCATCTACGAGTCGCTGTTTTATGTCAATCAGCTCGACGGCAAAGTTACCAGCGTGCTGGGCACCAAGTACACCTGGGGTGCGGGCAACAAGACCCTGACCCTGACCACCCGCTCCGGCGTGAAATGGTCTGACGGTAAGCCATTCAGCGCTGCTGACGTGGCGTTCACCTTCAATTACCTCAAGGCCAACCCCGGCCTGGACCTGGGCGGCCTCTGGAAAAACGGCATTGATACGGTCAAGGCGACCAACGCCAACACCGTCGTCGTGACCTTCAGCAAGGTCAACGTGCCGCTGTTCGCTGCGCTGGTCCAGACCCTGATCGTGCCCGAGCATCTCTGGAGCGCCGTTAAGGACCCGGTGACCTTCAACAACGAGAATCCGGTCGGCACCGGCCCCTTCCTCGCCGAGAGCTACAGCCAGCAGGCCGTGCGCGTGCTGAAAAACCCCAACTACTGGATGAAGGGCCAACCCTACGTGGACGCGGTGGCCTGGTTCTCGACCTCCGGCAACGACGCCTCGCTGCTCAAGATGCTCAAGGGCGAGACCGACTACGGCTACATCGCCATTCCCGACCCCAACAAGGACTACAAGAACAAGGGCGCGACCTTCTCCTACTGGTGGCCGGTCAACAGCGTCAACGCGCTGTACTTCAACACCCTCAAGGCTCCCTTCGACGACGTCGGATTCCGCCGCGCCGTGGCCCAAGCCATCGACACCAAAGACGTGGCCGACAAGGCCTACGCGGGTGTGGTGCCGACTGCTGACCCCACCGCCATCGTACCCGGGCAGCAAAAGCAGTGGAAGCCTTCCTCCGCCAACGCGCTGGCCCTCAAGTTCGACCCGGTGGCCGCCGACAAGGCCCTGACCGCTGCTGGCTACAAGAAAGACGCCCAGGGTATGCGGCTGGGCAAGGACGGCAAGGCGCTGCCTGCCTACAATATCCTGGTAGGCGCAGGCTGGACCGACTACATCACCATCGCGCAGGTGGTCGGCGAGAACCTGAAAAAGCTCGGCATCAACACCAAGATCGACCAGCAGCAGTACCCAGCCTACGCGGGCAGCCTCCAGAGCGCGACCTACGATATGGGTGTCAGCTGGGGCTGGGGCGGCGGACCGACCCCCTACTACCTCTACTTCCAGTCGTTCGCGCCGGAGTTCAGCGGGCCGGTCGGCAAGCAGGCCAGCAGCAACCTGTCGCACTTCACCGATCCCGCCCTCTCGGCGGCCATCGACACCTTCAGCTCGACCAGTGACGTGAAGGTTCAGAAGCAGGCCATCTCGACGATGGTCAACGTGGTCCTCAAGAACATGCCCTGGGTACCACTGACCGCCCGCACCTCGTTCAACGTCTACAACACCGCCAAGCTCAGCGGCTTCCCCACCGCCGAGAACCCCTATAACGACGGCACGCCCAGCGACCAGATCGGCGGCAGATTGATGCTGATCAACGTCAAACCCAAGTAAGAACGTCCGTCCACACCGGGGGCAGAGCACTTGAGGCTGCTCCCGGTGAATCGTTCCCAGAGTAACCCCGCGACCTGCTCCGCGTGGAGCCGGAAACGGGTCTTCCCAGTTCGGCGCGGTAACGGCCGCCACGGCCCCCGACCCCGATCAGGCCCAACCCCGATCAGGAGAGTGTATGGCGTACATTGCCCGAAAATTCATGCTGCTGCTCTTCACCCTGTTTGTGGCCGCGACCATCAACTTCATCATGCCGCGCTTGGTACCGGGCGACCCCATCGGTGCCATGATGGCCAAATACCAGGGCAAACTCACCCCCGACGCCGCCGACGCCCTGCGCATCGCTTACGGCCTCGACAAGCACGGCAGCGCCCTCCAGGAATACTTCGTTTATCTGGACAAGATCGTGCACGGCGATTTTGGGCGCTCGATCAGCCAGTTTCCGGCACCGGTCAGCGAGGTCATCGCCGGAGCTGCGCCCTGGACCCTGGGGCTGGTCGGAATCACGACCGTCCTGGCCTTCCTGATCGGCAGCGCCCTGGGCTTATACAGTGCCTGGAAACGCGGCACCCGTCTGGCCGACGCATTACCACCCATTGGACTGTTTCTGAGCAGCATGCCCTACTTCTGGTTCGCGCTGCTGCTGGTCTACGTCTTCGCCCTGTGGCACAGCATTTTTCCGCTCGGCGGGGCGCTGGATAATTTTATCGGTGACAGCTGGACACCCAAGTGGTGGGCCTCGCTGCTGCACCACGCCGCGCTCCCGGCCCTGACCATCGTCATCACGGCGGCGGGCGGCTGGCTGGTAACCATGCGCAACAACGCCATGAGCGTACTGAGCGAGGATTACCTGGCGTTCGGCCGTGCCAAGGGGCTCAGCGAGGGCCTCATTCTCAACCGCTACGTCCTGAGAAACGCCCTGCTGCCCAGCCTGACCGGTTTCGGCATCGCGGTGGGCTTCGTGGTCGGCGGAGCGATTGTCGTCGAATATGTCTTCTCGTATCCGGGCCTGGGCTACTACCTGTTCACAGCCGTCACCGCGCTTGACTATCCGCTGATGCAGGCCCTCTTCCTGATGATCTCGGCGGCGGTGCTGCTGGCCAACTTTGTTGTTGACGCGCTGTACGCCGTCCTCGACCCGCGTGTGCGCGATGGAGTGAACGCGTGAGTACCCCGACCTTGCCGCAGACTGCCACCCGCCCGGTGTCCCGTCCACTCAGCGGGCTGATGGGCCTGTTTCGGCGCTCGCCTCGCACCGCGACCGGCATCGGCATCCTGCTGTTCATGGTGCTGATGGCGGTGTTTGCTCCGCTGCTCAGTGACTACAGCCCGACCGCCGGAGCGTTCGGGCGTCTCGAAGCACCCTCCGCCGAGCATCTGCTGGGCACCACCGCACTCGGCCAGGACATCTTTACCCAGCTCCTGTACGGTGCCCGCCTGACCCTGCTGATCGGGTTCGCCACCGGGTTGATCGCCACGGCCATCGGCACGACGCTGGGCGTCAGCGCCGCCTACTTCGGTGGACGCGTGGACGAACTGATCAGCGGCCTGACCAACGTCTTCCTGGTGCTGCCGGGGTTGCCGCTGCTGATCGTGGCCAGCGCTCTACTGCGCGGGGCCGGTGAAGGGGCCATTATTATCGTGATCTCACTGACCGGCTGGGCCTGGGGCGCGCGCGTACTGCGTTCGCAGGCGCTGAGCCTGCGCCGCCGTGACTACATCGATGCCGCCCTGGCCAGCGGTGAGACGCCGGGGCGCATGATCTTCCGCGAAATGCTGCCCAATCTGGCGGGCATCATCGCCGCCAACTTTTTCGGCACGGCCATCTACGGCGTGTTGTCCGAGGCCACGTTGTCTTTCCTCGGTATCGGCGACGTCAGCGTCGTCACCTGGGGCACCATGCTCTACTGGGCACAGGCCAATCAGGCGCTGCTGGCCGGGGCCTGGTGGTGGGTCGCCATGCCGGGTCTGGGCATCGCGCTGCTGGGCACCTCGTTCGCGTTGCTCAATTTCGGCATCGACGAGATCAGTAACCCCAAGGCCGCTGCTGCCGGACGCCTGCGGGCCGTCAAGCGCGAGCGGGTGGTCGCGGCTGCCGCCACCGGCCCGGCGCTGCCCATCAATCCCCAGGCGCTGCTGTCCATCCGCAACCTCAGTGCGGGGTACCAGACGCCCCAGGGGCCGGTCCGGGCGGTGCGCGACGTCTCACTCGACGTGATGCCCGGCGAGTTTCTGGGCCTGGCCGGTGAGTCCGGCTGCGGCAAGTCCACGCTGGCCTTCGCCGCCACCCGGCTGTTGGCCGAACCTGGCGAGGTCTTCAGCGGTCAGTCGGTCCTCTCAGGCCGCGATCTGCTGAAGCTGAGCGAGGCCGAGTTGCGTCAGGTCCGCTGGAAGGAGTACAGCTTGGTTTTCCAGGCGTCCATGAATGTTCTCAATCCGGTGATCCGGGTGCGCGAGCAGCTCTACGAAGCGATGCGGGCGCACGGCGTAACCGACAAGGCCGCGCTTGCCGCCCGCGCCCGCGAACTGTTCGAGCTGGTGGGCATCCGCGAGTCGTACCTGGATGTCTTCCCGCATCAGCTCTCCGGCGGGATGAAGCAGCGCGTGGTCATCGCCATCGCGCTGGCCCTGGAACCCAAACTGGTGGTGCTCGACGAACCGACCACCGCTCTGGACGTGGTGGTGCAGCGCCAGATTCTGGAAGAAATTCAGGCGGTCAGGAAGCGCTTGGGCATCGGGATCGTGATGATCACCCATGACCTGTCACTGCTGGTCGAGATGAGTGACCGAATCGCCATCATGTACGCGGGGGAAATCGTGGAGGAAGCGAGTTCACAGGCGCTGAGCGGTGCGCCGCTCCATCCCTACACCCGCCGACTCATGAACGCCTTTCCGCCGCTGGATGGTCCGCGTGAGCGCCGCGACGGGATTCCGGGCCGCCCACCCTCGCTGGCCGTCGACCTGCCCGGCTGCCCCTTTGCCGAGCGCTGCGACTCGGTGATTCCCGGCCTGTGCAGCAGTCACAAGCCGGTGCTGAGCGAGATCGCACCCGGCCACCGGGTCGCTTGCTTTCTGCACAGCCCTCAGCAGTGGCCCAGCCACCCCGAACCCACGCTTCAGACCAGTTCAAGCGCCAAGGAGGCGGCCCATGCTCTCGCCAGCGACTGAATCCCGCTCCGTGCCCATCGGCACCAGCACGGCTGCGCCCCCGGCCCTGGAACTGCACGCGCTGACCAAGGTCTTCAAAGCGGGCCGCAGCAAACGCAGCGTCACGGCGGTCAATGCCCTCTCGCTGAGCATCGCACGCGGCGAGGTGCTGGCCCTGGTTGGTGAGTCCGGCAGCGGCAAGAGCACCGTCGCCCGGCTGATCGCCCGCCTGGAGACGCCCACCAGCGGTTCGGTGAGTCTGGCAGGCGAGGCCATGCCGGTTCACCTGAACGCAGCGGCCCTGCGGCAGCTCAGGCGTAGGGTCCAGATGATCTTTCAAGATCCGTACGCCAGTCTCAACGCGCTCAACACGGTGGGCTACACCCTCTCGCGCCCGCTGCTGCTTCACCACCTGGCCACGCCCAGGACCGTTCAGGCCAGCGTCAATCAGCTGCTGGAACGCGTCGGCCTCTCACCGGGTGCCCAATGGGCGGCCCGGCGTCCCGGCGAGCTGTCGGGCGGGCAGCGCCAGCGGGTGGTGATCGCCCGCGCTCTGGCAGCCCGCCCCGAGCTGATTCTGGCCGACGAACCCACCTCGGCACTCGACGTCTCGATCCGGCTCGACATCATGAACCTGCTGCTCGACCTCAAGGATCAGGAAGGACTGAGCATGCTCTTCATCACCCACGACCTGTCCGGGGCGCGTTACATGGCCGACCGGGTGGCGGTGATGTACGCAGGATCGGTGGTCGAAATCGGACCAGCCGAAGCGGTCATCGGCCGTCCCCAGATGCCGTATACCCAGCTGCTGCGCCGCGCCGCGCCCAAGTTCGCTGAAGTCCGTGCAGCAGATCAGATCACGGACGCAGCGCCACTGCGGGGAGAGGTGCCGGATCTGACCAACCTGCCGCCCGGCTGCGCTTTCGAGCCGAGGTGCCCGCACGCCATGCCGGTGTGTCGATCGGCGCTGCCTCCTCTGTACGAGGTCAGCCCCGGCCACCAGGTACGCTGCGTGCTGTTTGATCCGGCCCGGCCCGCTACGGATTCATCACCTGAAGCCTGAGCGGACAATGGCCCCTGAACCGGCCTTGAGGTTCGGCCACTTCAATCAGCAGGAATTCCTCTTCGTCTGCACTTCTGTGCTAAGGATTCACTGTAACTCATCCCCGGCCTGAAGGCCGAGACATTCACGAAGTGATTCGTTGATGCCTGAGTTACCCGGCGACCCGCCAGAGTAAACGATGCCTGAGTCAAGACACCCGCGAATGCCTCGCCAGTTTGCGGCCATCGGGCAGAACGGACGCCACTGGTGACGCCTGCCCTCCTGTCGGAGAAACGAAGAAAGCCGTTGGGAAGCGGCCTCCGCCAATCCACGACAAGCTCAGAGATTCCCGCCAAGGCGAACCTTACACGGCGCTTACGCGCAACAAGGAAGCAGATGTCCAACCGAGTATTCGTCCTCAACCCAGACCGGTCCCCGCTGATGCCGTGTACGGCCAAGCGGGCGAGAAAGATGCTGGAAGTCAGCAAAGCCGCCGTATTCCGGCGCTATCCCTTCACCCTCATTCTCAAGGCCGAGTCAGCGAACATTTCTCAGCCCCTCGCCCTGAAACTCGACCCCGGCAGCAAGACCACCGGCATGGCCCTGGTGCTGGAAGGCAAGACCGGGAAGCGGTGTATCTGGGGCGCGGAGTTGGCGCACCAGGGCGTAGCAATCAAGCTCAAACTGCTGGCGAGGCGATCACTGCGCTCCTCGCGCCGGAGTCGCAAGCTGCGTCACCGCCCGGCCCGCTTCCAGAACCGCACCAAGCCTGCCGGGTGGTTGCCGCCTTCCTTGATGCACCGAGTGCTGACCATCACGTCGCGGGCCAAGCGACTCGACCGCTGGACGCCACTGGATTCGTTCTCAATGAAACTGGTGTCGTTCGACACGCAGAAGATGATGAACCCCGACATCCAGCGCGAGGAGTACCAGAAGGGCACCCTCTTCGGTACCGAGGTCCGGGCATATCTGCGCCAGAAGTGGGACGACAAATGCGCCTACTGCGAGAAGAAAGGTGCAGAGGCCGAGCACCTTGTCCCCCGCTCTCGTGGCGGTTCCAACCGCATCAGCAACGAAAGCCTTCGGGTACCCAGTGGAAACCGGAAGTGGGGCACAAACCAGCTTCAACCGCACCGAACAGGGCTATGACAAGGCCCACTGGATTGACGCTGCGTGCGTCGGTGGGAGCGGCGCTTCCGTGCTCGTCCGGCCCGTGAAGCCGCTGCTGATCAAATGTATGGGGCGCGGCAACCGTCAGGCTTGCACAACCGATGCCTACGGCTTCCCGAACAAATGGCGAACCCAGCAGAAGGTGTTCTTCGGTTTCCAGACCGGCGACATGGTCAGGGCCGAAGTTCCGACCGGGAGAACGAAGGCTGCCATACCGGGCGGGTAAGCGTACGGGCGACCGGAAGCTTCGCCTTGGCGACGAAAGAAGGTAAACGAGATGGCATCAACCGGAAGTATTTCCACACCATCCAGAGACAGGATGGCTACGGCTACAGCTAATGTTGCGCTCCCGATGGGAGCGACTCCTTTCCTCTCCGGCTTGAAACCCGGAGTATCCCGGAGCTTCTTATGACTTCGATTATTCCCACGCCTGCTCATCCGGCGGCTCCCGGCGCTTCGAACGACCGTATTGACGGCCTGCTTGATCAGCTGACCTTGGCCGAACAGGTGTCGCTGCTGGCGGGTGCCGACCACTGGACCACCGTGTTGGTGCCGCGCCTGAACATTCCTTCAATGAAAGTCACCGACGGCCCCGCAGGTGCCCGTGGAGCCGGGTCCTTCGTGTCGGGGAGCGCCACCGCTGCCTTTCCCTGCGGCATTGCGCTAGGCAGCACGTGGGACGCGCCGCTGCTGTACGAGGTCGGCAGCGCCCTGGCAAGCGAGGCCCGACTCAAGAACGCCGCCGTGTTGCTGGCCCCGACGCTCAACCTGTTTCGCAGCAGCTTGAATGGTCGGAATTTCGAGAACTACAGCGAAGACCCCGAACTGACCGGCCAGCTTGGTGCCGCCTACGTCCGGGGCCTGCAGGCGAACGGTGTGGCTGCCTGTCTCAAGCATTTTGCGGGGAACGAATCCGAGTACCAGCGCTCCAGCATCGACAGCCGCATCCCTGAACGGGCGCTGCGCGAATTGTACCTGCGGCCCTTCGAACTGGGTGTGGAGGCTGGGGCCTGGGCCGTCATGACCGGATATAACCGCCTGGAGGGAACCTTTTGCGCAGAGCATCCCCGGCTCCTCCAGACGATTCTGCGCGGCGAATGGGGCTTTGACGGTCTGGTCATGAGCGACTGGGGTGGTACCCACAGTGCCGGACAGAGTGCGCGTGCTGGGCTCGATCTAGAAATGCCTGGCCCCGCCAAGGCGCGCGCTACGCTGCTCGCTGAGGCCGAAGCTGACCCGGAAACCTGTCTGGCTGTACGCCGCGCTGCCGGAAACGTGCTGCGCCTGATGGAGCGCAGTGGCATCCTCGACGCGCCGCTCGACGTGCGTGAAGTGGCCGAGCAGTCGTGCGAGTCGCCGGACGTCCGCGCCCTGATTCGCCGGGCCGGAGCGGCAGGGACAGTGCTGCTGAAAAATGAGGGGCAGCTGTTGCCACTGCCCGCCGGTGCTCGTGTGGCGATGATCGGCCCCAACGCGGCCACTGCGGCCATCATGGGCGGGGGCAGTGCCCAGATCAACGCTTACCGCGCAACATCGCCGCTCTCCGGGCTGAGCCGAGCCCTGGGCGAACACAACGTCAGCTACGCCCAGGGGTGCGGCAACGAACGGTACCTGCCGGTGCTGGATGTGCCGGTAGAGATCGAGTATTACGCGCCGGGCACGTACCAGCCAGGTCAGGCGACGATTGCACCGCCGCCACTGCACCGTGAGACGCGCCAGGGAAGCGAAGTCATGTGGTTTTCCATGCCTGCCGGGATGACGCCCGGCTCGATGCAGGCCCGGATCAGCGTCACGGTATCGGTACCCGAAGCGGCCCGCTACGAGCTGAGCCTGCTGAGTGCGGGCCTGAGCTGCCTGTATCTGGACGGCGCTTGCCTGATCGAGAACTGGGAGAGCTGGGTGCCCGGAGAGACCTACTTCGGCTTCGGGAGTGACGAGCAGCGCACTGAACTGTACCTGGACGCCGGGGAGCATCCCTTGATTCTGGATTACCTGGCCCAGCCGTTCGACAATGGCATTGCTGCCTTCAGTGCGGTGCGGCTGGGTCTGCGTCCGGCCCCCGCAGCGGACCAGATCGCCGAGGCGGTGCAGGTTGCCAAGGCTGCCGAGTACGTGGTGCTGTGTGTGGGCACCAATGGCGACTGGGAAACCGAGGGCGTCGACCGGGCGGGCCTGAGCCTGCCCGGCGACCAGGATGTGCTGATCGCGGCGGTGCTGGCTGCCAATCCCAACACCGTGGTGCTGCTCCAGACGGGTGGCCCGGTACTGATGCCCTGGCTGGGTGAAGCGCGCGCCGTGCTGCAAGGCTGGTTCCCCGGTCAGGAAGCCGGTGACACCTTCACCGACGTGCTGACCGGTCGCGCCGAACCCGGAGGCCGCCTGCCCCAGACCTTCCCAGCCCGCACCGAGGACGACCCGGTTCATCCGGAGACGCCCGACGCCCAGTACCCCGGCGAGGACGGACACGTCGACTACACGGAGAGACTGTATATCGGCTACCGGCACACCGACAGACACCAGCTCGAACCACTGTTCCCCTTCGGTCACGGCCTGAGCTACACCACCTTCAAGCTCGGCGGCGCGCAGCTCGGCAGCACGGAATACCGACCGGGCGAGACGTTCAGCGTTCGGGTACCCGTGACCAACACCGGGAGCCGGTCCGGGCAGACCGTCGTGCAGTTGTACATCCACAGCCCTGCCTCGCAGTTGGAGCGGCCCGACAAGGAACTCAAGGCCTTTGCCAAAGTGCACCTGGAGGCTGGAGAGACCGACTTGGCCGAACTGGCGCTGGACATGCGTTCGCTGGCTTATTTCGATGATCGCCAGGGTGCCTGGGTTGCTGATGCGGGCGAGTACCATCTGCTGATCGGTCAGAGCAGCGCCGAGCTACCCGTACGCGCCGTGATCCGCCTGACCGGGCGCTGGGAGAAATCAGTGAGCTGAGCCGGGCCCCGCAATACACAGCCAAAGTTTCCAAAAGTCAGAGAACAGCGTGTGGACCAGGAACTGCACGGACTCAAATTCGAAGGGCTCATACTGCGTTCCGGGAAGCTGGATGGAGAAGCAAGGTGAGCAAAGGACCGAGGAGTGATTGACCAAGGTGACGAGTGGGTGGTGTTGCCTTAACTGGTGTCACGGCAGGCTGAGGGCCGGGGTGGTCTGAGATTCAGACCACCCCGGCCGGGACGGTTGACCACGTCTGAAACGCTCGTTGTTAATTGCTTCTTCGAGTGGCAGCAGAAACACGGGTACGGGGGTTCTGGCAAGTTAACTTCGGTAGGCTGATCAGCTGTGACCAACCGCAAGCCCGACCGCCACCGTTTTCCCCTGAGCGTCATCGGTTACGCGCTGCGGTTGCACCAGCGCTTTCTCCTGAGCCAGCGTGACATGCAAGAACTGCTCCACCAGCGCGGCATTCGGGTCCGCCACGAAACCTTCAGGGAAGGGTGGATCGACTTCGCTCCCTTCTTCGTTGAGGAATGACCTGTGATGACTCCCCGCCCTAAAGGGCGAGGCTTCTCTGGGCAGCAAGCGCCGTAGATTGCACGCTCTCGCAGAAGGCAGCATCCCTGCCCCGATTCAGGATGTTCAGGGCGGCTTCACATCCCTGTGCATGTCGACTCCACAGTTCGCACAGACGCAGGCATGGCCGATTTCGACCTTCTGCCAGTCTCTGCATTGGGAACAGACCTGACAGCATGCTTCCGTCTCTCAGCAACGCCTTCAGTGCCGGTCGGCGGTTACGCCTGAGTCCAACATCTTCTGTGTCCGCTTGGCGGTACACGGCATCAGCTGGCGGCGGTCTGAATTGAGGACAAACACTCGGTTGGGTTCTGGCAAGTTTGTGGGTTGTGTTGCCTTAATCGGGGGAGGTTGAATGTCCGTGACTGACGCCAAGCCGTACCGCCACCGTTTCCCCATGACCATCATCCAGCACGCCGTTTGGCTCTATCACCGCTTTCCCCTGAGGGACCGAGACGTGCAGGAATTGCGCTACCAGCGTGGCATTTAGGTGGGTCATGGGTAGTGCTCCAGGAAATCCTTCAAGCGGCGTTGCGAGCCTTTGCCGTCTCAAGCAGCTTAGCCCAGGGACAGGCATAGCCCAAGGCGGAGTGCAGCCGAATGCGGTTGTACCAGCCCAAAAA
>Ga0160427_10001425_pt1 | contig 14617 bp, 15 predicted proteins | sample SolpanmetagenomL_FD_108194 | JGI IMG/M metagenome (GOLD analysis project Ga0160427, IMG submission 108194) | Solar panel surface microbial communities from Lawrence Berkeley National Laboratory, California, USA - L | ecosystem: Engineered > Built environment > Solar panel > Unclassified ...
GCAGCGCTGCCGCACATTCCCACTCGACCAATGGTCTAAGTCACCGACAGACATCCTCAAAGAAAGATCGTCAGTTCGCGAAAGACGGTCAATTGTTGCCCTCGTCAATGTACTCCAGAAGTTTCTCCGTCGCGCTAGTCTCATCTCTCGTTGCCTCAGGAGCATACTTCGCGTACAATGGCACGCCAAGCAAGAGTGAGGTCAAGCTAGGCAATAGTCCTGTATCTGGTCTTGCGCAGCAGAATAGAGCCTACGCTACCGACAACAGCATTCCCAGTGGAGGATTGGCGACTGCAACAGAAGTTACGAGAAAAGCACTAGTGGTAGACAACTATCAGCTCTATACTGGAGAGATTACTGGGACGGCACCTTTGGCAAAGACTACAGACGACTACGGACGCAAAATACTAGAAATGATGACGCCGGATCAGGCAACAGACAGAATCAGACGGAATGAAGAATCCTACCTTGTAGGTCGCGGTAAAGGTGTCGTACGATATGATGTAGTACAACTTCCAAGTAATGACCCAATTGAAGACGATCACGTTGAAAAGATCATTGAGGCTCCGCACAACGCTGCAACAACCTCCGAAAACAATGACTGGATGTTCTGGGGTGTCTTTGATGGCCATAGTGGTTGGACCACCTCCGCCACACTTCGCCAATCTCTCATCTCCTATGTTGCCCGCGAATTGAACACTACATACACCTCTGCTACACCTGCTCTACCTACGAACGCGAACCTACCGACGCCGTCCTCCATCGACGCTGCCATAAAACGTGGATTCCTGGCTCTCGACAAATCAATCGTTCAAGACTCTGTCGCCCAGGTCCTGCAAAATAAGTCCAAAGCACAAGCTGCCTCCCTCCTCGCGCCTGCTCTTTCCGGAGCTTGCGCTCTTCTTTCTTTCTACGACTCTGCGTCCAAGACGTTGCGCGTAGCATGTACAGGTGATTCTCGTGCAGTCCTTGGCCGACGCAGCACCTCCAACGGTGCCAAATGGGTTGCTCTCCCTCTCTCCGTTGATCAAACAGGGGGTACACCGTCTGAAATGGCTCGTCTTCGCGCCGAACATCCCAATGAGCCTGATGTCGTGCGCAACGGTCGTGTATTAGGTGGGCTCGAGCCAAGTCGTGCTTTCGGAGACGCGACGTACAAGTGGAGTAAAGAGATTCAAGAAAAGATGAAGAAGGAGTATCTCGGTCGCTCCGCCAATCCAAACATTCGCACTCCACCATACGTCACTGCTGAGCCGGTCGTGACGACGACACAAGTACAGCCTGAGAAGGGCGATTTCGTTGTCATGGCTACAGACGGCTTGTGGGAGATGTTGACCAACGAGGAGGTTGTAGGATTAGTCGGTTCGTGGTTGGAGAAGCATCCAGAAGCACAAGGCGCCATCAGCGCTGGACAGACAAGCGCAGGAAGCACAAAACCGGCGGATTCCTGGTTAGCGTCGTGGTTTTCGGGGCAGAAAACAGGGGCCGGACATGAGTTGCCTGTATCTGGCGGCGAGTCCCAGGCTGGTGCTGGACAACGAGCACCCATTCGACAACAGCAGTGGGGATTACCACCATCGAATAGCGGTAAGAATGGCGCGCCTACGAGTGAGCGGTTTGTGGTGGAAGACAAGAATGCTGCTACCCATTTGATCCGCAATGCATTGGGCGGTGCTAACAGGGATAGTATGTTGATGCACTTCCTTTTAATATCTCGACGGAAGCTTACTGACCTTGTGACAGTGGTGTGCGCATTGCTAACGCTACCAAGTCCATATTCACGACGCTACAGGTAAGCCGTGATCGCCCATGTACTTTTATGACTGGTGACTCTAACAGTTGCAGGGACGACCTAACAGTCGAAGTCATCTTCTTCGGCGACGCAGCAGAAGATTCAACCAACACCAGCGACGGCAAAATCACAGTCAACGAGGAAGCTACAGCACCAATACGTGACGCTGCGAAAGCTAAACTCTAGCACAATACGTGCTCAACAAGACCACCCACTTTCATGAACTAGACGCATGTTGTGTTAGCTTGGTTGTGAAAATTGCATTGCAAGGAGTTTTGTAAATGGACGGCTTCGTGGCGTCCTGCACGGCTTTGGAACTGAGGGCGAAGGCCGGGACATGTCCTATGGTTGATTTTTTATATGCCGATTCATGCGAAATGTCCTCAAGCTCAATGAACCCAATATGCACTTTCCGTGTCACTTTTTGCGAACTCAAGAAGATGGAACTGTGACTTTGCGCATGCCTTGTGTCTGTTATGATACAACATTGATATATGACTACTGATCTAGGTTGTATCACTATTTCGCTGGTCTAACGCTGCTTAGAAAGTGGTTCATGCAGCAGTATTAGACCTGTTTTGTAGAGTGGTGATATTAAATTAATATCTATATCGATGGTGGTGTTACATGGCCATCCACCTCGACTGAGGTGACAGGGGTCATCCTTGAGCTCCTCCTCATACACGACTATTCACCTTGTAGGTCGTTCTTTCGCCCTTCTTCGACGAATCTCCCAGCCTTGAAGCCTTTCTTCCGACCCCTTGACTACTCGGTTGTCCAGAGGCAGTTTGATAATGGTGTTAATTTCCGGCTTGCACGACCGGTGTGATTATCATGCACGCCTGGTAGCTTCCTTGCTTGGAGGCGTAGGGCTTCTATATTAGGCGTGTTCGTAGCGGCTGCTGCGCGCAAGACGCGACCGCAAGCGCGGGTGTATGCCTCTGACGGCGTGCATAGCGGTCTGGTGTGTAGCTGACTCCGCTTGAGCTGCAGTCTGTGCGTGTTTACAGTACATCTTCAGCTGCAGATGACTGACACGGTCTGGATCGACGTGTGATTGCCAGCACTTAGCTGCAGAATGATCAAAGTTGTCTGGATCGCAGTGTGATTGCTGCTCTTTCCCTCCGTGACATGGCGTCGTTCGCATCCCGGCTGATCACGTCGAAGGTGAGAATCAGATTGCAAGAATCTAGCTTGCGAAGCGCTCGTCTCTTCAGTCATCCTCACTCGACGTCTTTAGCCTTCACTCAAAGACACTTCCCCGCAAAAGCCTTCCCCAACGCCCCTCCAGGATGATTCCTCGCAAACACACTCTTGCTCTCCCTCCCCTCTAACCCCTCATGCAAATACCCCGCCGTAGCAACCGCCAAAGCATCCCCCAGCGCCAGCGCCACAGTCGTGCTCGTCGTCGGAGCCGGGATACCAAAGGAGACGATCTCGGATTCGGGAATTGGGGCGGGCAGGATCAGAGTGTTGTGTGATAGCGCGGGAGTCGAGGTTAGGGAGCAGGTGGAGGCGCTGGTATGGGAGGTGAGGATGAGGCGGGGACAGGTTGAGGGGAGGTGTGGGAGGAGGTGGTGGAGTTCAGGGGTTGAGCCGGAGAAGGTTATTAGGAGGATGAGATCGTTCTAAAAGATGTAGAAAAGGCGTTTTAGTGTGTGTTCCTCTTAGTTCGAGTGTGCTCGAAAAGACTTACACCGCAAACAACGCCCAAATCTCCATGCATCGCCTCTGTGGGATGCAGATATACGCTCACAATCGCCAGACTATTCATCGTTGCGACAATCTTCTCTCCAATCTTGCCGCTCTTGCCCACACCACATACTATCAGCTTTCCGCCACATTGTATAGTGCTTGCGAGTAGTTGGACTGATTGTGTAAAGGCTGCTTGAGCGCTGGAGGAGGTGGCGTAGTAATCTTCGAGGGCGATCAAAGCGCGTGCTTCGGTGCTGAGTACTCGTAAAGCGGTGGGAAGGATGAGTGAGGCTGGTGATGGTTGTGCGAGGTCGACTTCTTGTGGCGGCGTTGGTGGTGACGTGAGATATGGTGAGTCTGGGAAAAGCATGGTGGGCGTGGCTGTCATGCTGCTGTATGAGGGAAAACCTGGACTGGTCGAGTAGAAGGTAAAGGCGGACTTTGGAAGGCGTGTATACAGCGGAAATGGTTCGTAATTCAGTCAGGTCCAGTAGCTAGTATGCTCGGAAAACTGTACGTCTAGTGATTGATTGATGATGTAGTGCTTCAGGCGTGTAAGGAGGCAGGCAGGCGATCGGACTGGTTTCAAGAGAATATAGACGGATGTGATGAGGAGAAAGTTGTATGTTGTGAAAGGCAAAGAAGAAGAAGGAGAAGAATGGTCAAGGACAGCTCAAGACTCTATACTGGCGATGACCAGCACCACCCACTGATTCAGCCAGCCCTTGCTGCCTCCACTCCAAGCACAGGATTACGTGCTTTCACCTCGTTCTCGGCGGTGTCACAAATCATTGCAAATCAACATGTGAATATACAAGCCAAAGATCGGATGCGATGCCGTCAAAGATACGACCTGAAGATCGTTGCAGATCGATCGATATACCCGCCTTCTAGGCACACGGCTTCGGACGAACTCCAGACCCCTTCGAGCCACTATCATCATCTCATCCTCACTTTTGTTTTGGCTTTTTGCCGAGCAAAATTGGAAGAAGAGAACGAGACGAGACGGCCGCGTTTGAACAAGACTCCTTCTCCGTACGCATCTCAGGTCTCACACGGTATTACAGCATCGAGGCTGTCATGCCATGATTATCTTTCTCCCTGAAACACCACGCTACAGCAACTGGCATGCAGGCTCTCCGCACCATTCACAAGCTTGAAATCTCGCACGTTGGCTCGGATAGTCCCAGGACTCAACGTTTGGTACCAGATAAACTCTGCAGGTTTCTAAACACGACGACCACAACCTTCCCTTTTTGGGATCACACAACTCAGTTTGACCTCATGTCTCCAGCATAGATCAAACCTGCCACTCTTGAGATGAGTACGCAGGATTTTACGAAACGTAGAAGAGATGAAGAAGATGTGCTACCTGGTATGATCTGTAGTTGAAGTTGGAAGTTATGTGATAAAACCCTAAACCCATTTTGGCCCCTTTTCCAAAGACAGCATCTCAAGTTCTTCGTGCAATCGTACTTTCTCTTCGACCCATGCAAGACTTTGCTATTACTGTGCTAATTGTCTACATGTCGACAAGCTTGTCGCTTGTTGTATAGTATCCTCAAGAAATCTTGGTGTTTGTCGAGCTTACCATGAACCTTGTTGCTTGCTATGATCAGAAACAGATGTTCCCTCCCTTTCACTGCACCTTTTCAGCAGCAATATGTCAAGATACACATATATGTTCTCCTCTCATTTTTGCGCAACACGTTCTGATTGCTCATACTCTGTTAGAATGACGGCAAATGCCAAGCATCGTCGTTCATAATGTGTGTCAAGCATCATCTTTCACAATATAACGAGCAAGCAATGTACTTCACACAGCGCGTGAAGCCTGACAAGCATAAATACTCAGGATGCTGATGCTTCGATCCCTTGCAAAATTTTCCACACGATCCTCCATACAGCCGCAAAAGAACAAAACCATGACTGACAACAAGGCTTGGTATTGTGGTGTCCGGAATCAAGATCCTCATGTCTTTCTCACCTGGACACCATCAAAGCTTCCCAAGTTCGGCGACTACGAGTGGCGCATCCACGCAGCCATTGTCGTTGTCCATGAAACCTCAGCACAACACTATTCACGTCAACACGCTTCTCCAGACTCAACTTTACCACCTTCCACGCCTCGTGCTGTCTTGGTACTACAGAACAAACCTACGCCCAGCGCAGAATATGGCATGTCCGAGCTTCCCAACGGTAGAGTCGAAACTCATGATCTAGACGTCGAAGATGCTCTTCGCCGCATCATCAACACGACCACCGGACTGCACTTCGATCAGATCCTTAGTTCCTTGACTCCGATCCAAGTTTTCGACAGTCGGGAGGATTTCGCTGGCCAAGTCAACCTCCGCTTCGTCGTCAGCGTGACCGAAATCACATCACTTGACGATTGTGCCAATACTTCTATCAGCTTTCAATCACACCGCTGGATCTACGAAAGTGACACTGGATACACCGAAGTGCATCTTCCAATGAAGTACAGCCAGCAGAAACTGATCAACACCGCTTTCGACACATACTGCTTCGAATGCCGCGACACAATGGAATACTTGAACATGGCGTCAACAGATCTACTGTTTACGGATCGTTTCAACTACGTCGTCTGTGCTGCAGTCGTCCGCATTGAGGCAGACACTTTGACGCCACAGATTTTGCTCATTGAGCGCGGCGAGCACAAGCTTGGCGCTGGAAACTGGGAGCTCCCGGGCGGCAGAATCTACAATGACGCTGCTACAATACAAGACAGGCTTTGCGGCAAGATCTTGTCAGAGACAGGCCTGTCCGTCAGCAACATCCTGGTGGGTACAAGGAAGAAGCCTTATGCGTTTCCTTCTCGACGCCACTTTGCAGCGGGTATGGGCATGGTCAACTTGGCTTATCTCGTTAAGGTCGATGATACCGAGGTTGTGAAGTTGAATGAGGACTATTCGGATTGGAAGTGGAGTGGGACTATGGCAGAGGCGAAAAAGATGAAGATGACGTTTGCTGGCTTGAAAACTGTGAGGGAGGCTTTGGATGCTGTTGCGGAGGGATTCAGAGCTGGTAGTGATGTTTGAAAGCAAAGAGTCAAATATCAGGGAAGAATTTTAAAAGGCACCTGTTGAATCAAGAAGCTTGTGTATAGCGCTAACTTCGTCGGTGTTCGCTTCATCAAAGTACTTGTGATAGATGCGAACACGCGCAATGAGACGCAGATGCGTGGTATATAATTCATGGTTCGTACACCCTCTCCCATCCTCGACCCTTCCCACGCTCTCTCCTTCCACCTCTTCCTCCCACTTTTCCTCTACTTCTTTAGCAACCGGCTCCGCCTGAACGCGAAGAGTGGTCTGCTGCTGATGCTGGCTTCTCCCGCACCACTTCTGTATTTCACGCTCCGATTCAGGCTTACTCCTTCTCCATTCAATTTCAGTAGTCTTTCACCGACTACGAGAGGCAACGCATCTATGACCCAAGACTGACAGTTCCAAGCCGAGCTTGTATTGTCTGGGCCAGGCCCTAAAGGAAGCCGCTACTGTGAGTTTGAAGCGAAATATTCTATCTGTGTGAAGTATCTACACGTGTTGTTCAACAATCTCACCTTGTTGACTGGTTTGCACTGGAAGAAATGGAGCAATAATGACTTATGCGAGCAGAGGATACGACAAGGAGGTTATGGTGAGTACTGTAAGATTGGTGTGAAGGATACCAGAACACTATTGATTCACCTGTCATTATCCTCAATTCCGTGAATCTTGATCATCCTTGCTTGCAAAAACAGATCTTCGAAGAGGTGGGTTGTGAAGTGTAATCTACGGATGCGGTAAACGAGCCAGCTATTCACTGCTTTTACTAGCGCGGGTTTTCTGCATGACCACTCTCTGCACTCGACTGTGACGACTTGGAGATAATACACACTACGCTTGGTAGCGCGACCGGAGCTGTAGGTGCATAGTATCGTCGCAATCTACGTACGCGGTTCCATTCTTCTGGAGAAAGGACATGCCCTTCAGCCCCACCTCTTCAAGGTTGCTGGTCTCGTGAGGTGTCGTAGTTGGCTCAGCAATACTACTTCAAAGTCTGGCACATCAGCAACGATTTTGTACAGCACATGCTCATCCAGAATGCGAAACTCTTGCTTAGCCAGGATCGTGACCAACAAGTGACGCAGACGATCAGATCTACTTGACGTGTTTTTGCATACGTATCGGATGGTGTCGAGATGCTCTTGAGTGGCTGTCCAGGGTCCATCTTTCGTGTAGGCAAAAGTCTTCAATTTTTTACAGCCAGGTTCCAGATAGGCAACTCACATCGCTGTAAGATTTCCAGGACCTCTGTGGCTGGACAGTTGTGATGTCAAATAGTGCTTGAAAGAAGAGGCCCGCAATTGTTTTATCCGGGGGTTGCCACGCATGCCCCTCTTAGAACACGTAGGTCCTGGACTCTTCGAAGCTATTGTAGAGAGGTCAATCACAGTTTTGAGATATGAGTGCTTATATGTGATATAGAAATTAGAAAAACTTGGGCGTGAAGCACATCAGAATATTTTGAGTTCATCTTGCATTAATCTCAGACTCGTCCCTTTTCATTCAAATAGTCGTAAGATATGAAAGCTCAAATACATCAAAAACAATTGGGAAAGTTGGGTGTGAAGCATATCAGAATGCTTTGAGAAACTAATTGGCTGTTCGTAAGCTAATACCTCTCAATCCTGATATTTGTGAGATATCAATACTCAAACATATAGGAGAAATCACAAAATCTAGCGTGAAGCATATCAGAGTGGTTTTGAAGTCATTCCATTCATCATAAACTCGTATCATCTCGAACAAAACCAAGCCGAGAACCAAGACCACAACCGAAACCAAAACCGCCAGAAGATGCCCTGTGACTGATTCTGGGCCACAACCAAGATCCAAGCCCAAACGATCAGACGCCATATCCCAAAGAACCAAACCAAAGAACCAAACGCCAAACCAAAATCCAAACCAACCAAAACACCTTGCGAAGACCGCCGAACCAAAACCAAACCGAAACACCAAAAACCAAATCGCCACATCCCACACCACACTCCTTCAAGACCACGGCCACCAGCCACACTACCCAATTAAGGGGATTATCCGTGTGACTGGTGCCGGGTGCTTTCAAAAATCGCTCGGCAGCTCAAACCGAGACTTCTTCTTTGGTGCAGTTATAGAGTTGCGCTCTTGTTGTGTAGCAGTTATAGAGTTGCACTCTTTTTTATCAGTTATAGAGTGAGACTCTTTGATGCTGCTGCTGCGGGGAGGAGAGGCCGCAGACATGACCGAATCTCGTCGGCCAGTTGGGAGGGAGGAGCGCTGGGGAAGGGAGGCGCGCAAGGAGGTGCTGCTGCTGCTGAGGTCGGGGTTGTCGGCGTAATTGATTTGCCGAATTGCTTCGGCGCGGTAGTAGCCGTCTTCGGAGCAGTGGCAGGAGAGAAGACGGCGGAGAAAAGCCTTTAGACCCATCGTGACTAGTGCCGTGTTAATATCAGATGATTCAAGCTTGAGAATTGAGAGCTGCATCTTAAAAACTTACTTTTGAGAAGGAGGTGGTGGTGAAAAATGTAAAATTGATTTTTGAGCTGTGAAGAGTGCTGGGTCAGTTTTGGACCATTTCGAGCATGAATTGAGAAGGTGCATCTCGAAGCATACAATTTGGAGACGAAGTCGTCGCTACTACAGTTGAAGAGGCTTTGGTGGTGCTGTGGCGGTTGCTGGGGCGAAAAGCGACTTCCAAAAAGATTCAAAAAGCTTGAAATTGCAGAAAGAGAGAAAAAGAAAAGAAGAGGAAGGAGCGAGGGAGGAGCAGATATATATACTTGAGGCAGTGGTGAGGAGAACCCTGGGGCCAGTTGAGTAGAGTAGACTTTGCTCAGTGGTCTGCTGCTCTCATCAATAAAGCGATTGCGACATCCCTGTGTCTGAAATAAAGTTTTCTCGCGAACATGACCGATGATCTTCACACCACAACATGCTTCATGCAGCCTACATCTTGTATTCCTCATCTCACATAGCGCAACAAGGGATACTGAACGCAGAATAGCATTCAGGTAGGCCTAATCACCCATGTGGCGACTACCCTTGCTCTTTCAAGTCAAATCATGCGAAAGAAGTCGACCTTCATTGCAAGCCAGGACGCGGTGGGAGCCACGGTTTATATAGACCGCCTGACGGTCTCCACGCCCTTGTGACCGATACTGATCCACTTGCAGATCAATAATTTGCTCTACCATCTGACTACATCTCACTCAACCGATTGTTGAGAAAGACCACCGATGTCAAACATGCTTTGGCCTCCACCAGCTTGTGATGCTTGCCCACTGGTTTACGAATCCATTTACCGTACTCCCATCAGGCCACATCCCACCAGTTGATCACCGAGAACACCACGATACGAACATAGACTTCTCACATGATCACTGCTTACGACGCGTGCCCACAAGCTCACGAGCCTATTTACCGCACTGCCATCTGGCCATATCTCACAGGTCGATCATTGAGAATACCGCGACGCGAGCATAGACTTTTCACAAGATCGCCGCTGCGACGCGTGCCGTTATGTTGCCAGACTGTAAGTCGCGTTTGACCAGATGACCATCCAAGCCGAAATCCTCAACAAATCCATACCTTGCGGATAGACTTTTCGACATAATCACGCCCGTGACCTCTGCCGCTCATGTCAAGAAGTCCCAAGGTGCACATGCAGCATCACGATCTCAATGGGCGGGTAGCTGCAAGATGGCGAGGTCATGAAACCCAACTTAGCATAAGTCAGTCCTGCGAAAGTTGCCCGGACAATTCAAGAAGTCACAAATTGCGATACCATATTTCAATCTCAATGGGCAATAGCCAGCAAGTCGACGAAATGAAGATGGCCGGCTAGGTATAACTCAGTGCTGTGACTTCTGCCCCGACCATTTGAGGAAGCACACATTGCGCAAACCTCATCTCAGTCTTAATGGACGAGCAGCAGCAGGTCGACAAGGTGAAGAGTTTACTTGGCATATGTCGTTGCTGCCACTGTTGCCAATAAAATATCAGAATGACGAAGAGTACATAGTGAGCCGCTCGCCACAGCAGGGGTGCTGTTTTGCATTGTTCTCCCTGAGGTTGCGCTTGTAATGAGCAGCTGCGTTGAAGGGGGCGTGGTCACCAGGACGAATGCAAGCAGGCGAGTGTCTGCATCTACTCGCGGGCTTCTTGTTGCAATATTGTCGTGACTTGGAGTCTGACATGCCACCAGCTAGCATATATCCGAGGTTCTGGCATGAACGAGAGCTGTCGTCGGGGAGTTCGAAGCTCATATAGCGGTGGACGGTAGTCTTGGACTTGGTGCACAGCTGGCCGACGAATGCTTGGGCAGAACTAAGCGAAACGTTAGATAAGTAAGTCGGTATTTGGGAGGATATACTCGCATGACACCGAGGACGAACATGTCAATCGGACCCCACTTTATGCGAAAGTTATGCTTTGCCTTGCATACCTTGCATTTGTCGACGCAAGCAAGAGCATGTCGGTGAGTTGTGAAGTCGATACAGTGGTTGGAGCTCGTGATCAAAGCAATTGCATCGCCTCGGAACATATCAGGATTCGACCTCGTCTCGATCCCACTGGTAGCTGTAAGATGAAAGCATATATCAATGTTGTGACTGCTACCCATGAGACACCAGAGCGGAAAAAAGTTATTTACCTTCTCTGAATCTCAATTGCTGGAAAGGCGCAAGAAGGTGTCAGGCTGTAGGAGAGCTGGCATATCTTAGTGATGTGACTGTCACCCATACAGTATTAGAGTGAGCAAAGGTACATACCTCCTCCAGATCTCGATTGATCAAGCGCGCAACAGGGAGTGAGATCTATAGCAAAGCTGGTTTTACTAGGTGTTGTGACAGTTGCCAATAATATTCACACCTTGAGAAGTGCACGTTCCAGCTATATCCCACAATGTGATCCAAATAAGATGTGAGCCACAGAACACTGCATTCGGCGTAGTTGTTGCTGTGAGGACTCCCCACAAGACTTTGGGACTGAGGAACAACATCGAATCCCTTGAATTCTCGATCTTGTAGCCATTAGGAGAGGCGAGGGGAAGACAGGCAAGCTTGTATAATTAGGTGCCGTGACTGTTGCCTATAAGGTTTGAGATCATGAAGAGTGCATATTCCAGCTGAATTTCCCTAAGAAGATGTCGTGATGGCGAGTAGTCATAAGATGGTTGAATTCGGCTGTGATGGGACTGTGACGTACATAAGACTTCGGCACTACAGGACAATGCACAACTCGATGTGTTCTCAATCATGTAGCCGTTGCGATCAGCGAGGGAAATGTAGGCAAGCTGGTAATACTCGACGCTGTGACTATTGCCCACAAGCTTTCGCAACCACGAGACCAATGCATTGCGTCTGAACTCCATCCGTAGGGAAGACTTTGATACAGCGTCTAGATCCTGGGGGACGAAGGCCAAGAAAGCCATCGTGTCAGTTGCCGCCTCTAAATCTTGGGAGACGAAGCTGCTGAAACGCATTGTGGTTGTTGAGAAACGAAGCACCTGGTACTTATGGCGATTGTTAGGAAATGAAGCTCCTGAAACCCATTGTAATTGTTGGGAGACGGAGCTCCTAAGGCCCATTGTGGTTATCAGAAGGCGAAGCTCCTTAGACCCATTGTGATTGGTGGGTGACGAAGCTGCTGTAATTCACTGTGTTTGTTGCCGTGTTAACACCAGATGATTGATCTTATCACAAAGTCAGACGGCGCGCTCGAGCCTATCAGTAGCTGGGTCATCCACGAGCTCGCCAGCCCCAATCACAGCAACTCTCCCGGACCACGCCCAAGCCCTCGTCGCTTCCTCGGCTTCGGCCGATAGCGGCTCCCCACAGCGTCGGTCTCCGCCTCCTCACTCCCTCCTGGACCAAGAAGACGTCTGCCTCAATGACGGCGAGAACACAGAATATGTCTCGATGTCTTTCATATCGACAGTAAAAGAGCGAGCAATGGCCTTATGTCGCAGCTTCTTGCGATGATGAGAAGTCTCTGCAGCATTATTGGGAGTTTGTGGGCTTGCGTCACCGGCGGCTCGCAGCATCTTGCGAGGATGAGAAGTTTCTGCAGCATTGTTGGAAGTTTGTGAGTCTGTGTCGCTGTCCGGCGTGTAATCGTCGATCAGTCGTCTTCGCCACCACCACGGAAACAATGATCGAAGACTCCAGAGCAGGCTATACAGCATGTCTGCAATCTCATGGAGCATGACTGTTTTGTGAAGACTGACATAGGCGAGGCTTGCGAAATTCTAGCAAGGCCGGCCTTGCCGCAGATTGCCCGTCGGGTTGCGTGTTAAGTCAGAAAAAAAGCTGAGGATTTGAGGTGGTTGCTCTCAGTGCGAAATTGTATAGAATTCCAGGTCATAGACTGTAGGCAATACTCGACACCAATCAAAGTCAAGACATTGATTAACCATTGCGGTTTCGTCAAAAGTTGAAGTGACAGGTAACATTCGTCCATCCAAACCGACGACGACTGAGTCCCATTGAACCTGTTTCGGTTTGTGCTACGCAAGCTCTCAGATCCATCACTCTTGAATACACCTTTCTCTTCTTGTCTTTGCGATGTTGCAGGTATTCAAGCATCCGGACGAGAGTTCTTGTCGTTGACATGCATGGTCATGCTGTTACTACTTTCTGTTGACTCCGACTTCCAGAAAACGACGAGCATCAAGGACAAGAAGACGAGCGTGACTGTGATGATTTGCGTATTTTGTGGTTCTTTCTTTCAGTGCTTTGGGTCAGTAAACCCTGCTCCAGTCTCGGTTCCAGCGCCGACAAATTAATCTAACAGATAAAGCCTTTCTTGAAATCAATGTCGAGTCCTTTGCATGTACTTGCAAGTGCCATAACTGTCGTAACATCCTCTCTGCGTGCTGCACATCCCCAAAGCGAGAATCTCACTGACTGCACAACTGAAGGATGAATATTTCGATGATCTTCGATGAGCTTGTCTTGCACCATGTCTTCTCGTCTGCAGGCCGGTACGGGATGCGGGTGCCGGCCTGCAGAAGCAAGCATTTGTGGTGCAGTTATAGCTGGATATACTATGACCGCTATGTGTGAGTGTGATATTTGCTTTAGTCCAGAAGCGCGGGTCGTGCTTTCCGAGGTCAGATAGCACAATTAATAATCAATCAGGGTTTCAGCCTCGTTTCAGCACGGTGAGACACAGTGGACAATTACAGCAGGACATAAGAAGCATCTTGACAATTGCTGGGCTGGGAGTGGATGTTTCTACAAACATGTCTACCTCGACCTATAGTCGTCGTTGCAGCTTTGTTCCATAATGGCTCTTCTGGGCCTTGATATCTTACATTCGCACTGCAGATCTTCATACTATTCATTCGTGCCCGTCTTGACACCAAAACCACTATCTTGCGTCTTCCCATGCTCAGATCAACTCACATCACATAGCCGTTTCCATCCTCATACCTCTCACATCACAAACCTTCTACGTACTCAACCAATCCAGAAACTCCGGGGTGAAGTAGCTCACCACGATCCCAGCTCCAGCTCTGAGGATACCCTCAGTACTCTCAAATGCCATCTCTTTCAGTCCGAACACACCCGCGCTAGCTGCAGCATGTATCATCGCGTATTCACCAGAGACTTGGTATGCCGCAATGGGCAAGTCTGGCGCAAGAGTGGCGGCATCAGAGATGATGTCGAGGTATTGCGAGGCAGGCTTCACCATGATGATGTCGGCGCCTTCTAAAACGTCACGTTTGATTGCACGCCGTGCTAGGCCGCGGCCTTGAGCGGGGAGTTGATAGCACTTTCTGTAGAGGAGGTTAGTCGATGGCTTCTACGCAGGAAGATGGGCTTGAGGGGACTTACCGATCACCGAAACTAGGAGCACTACCCGCCGCATCTCTAAATGGTCCGTACAAACACCCGCTGAATTTCGCAGCATAACTCATCAACACAACCTGATGTGCCAAACCCCTCTCAATCAACTTCAACTTGATCGCCCTGATTCTGCCATCATTCATATCACTCGGCGCAACACAATGCGCGCCAGCCTCGGCATACGCAATCGCGACATCACTAATCCGATCGACGCTCAACTCATTGTTCAGACTGCC
>Ga0160427_10001426_pt1 | contig 14611 bp, 12 predicted proteins | sample SolpanmetagenomL_FD_108194 | JGI IMG/M metagenome (GOLD analysis project Ga0160427, IMG submission 108194) | Solar panel surface microbial communities from Lawrence Berkeley National Laboratory, California, USA - L | ecosystem: Engineered > Built environment > Solar panel > Unclassified ...
CAGGGGATCCCGCACCCGATGATCATCGAGGAGGACGAGATGTACGGGGAGTTCTTCGACATCCCCGCCCCCGACGAGCTCGTCTTCATCTCCTCCTTCTCCGGCGGCGAGGTGTTCCGCTCCGGCTGCACCTTCAAGCGGGGCTTCGGCAAGATCTTCTACTTCAAGCCCGGCGACCAGGAGTACCCCGTGTACTTCGACGCCGGCGTCCGCAAGGTCATCTCCAACGCGGTGCAGTGGGCGCTCACCGTGCGCCCCGAGCGCACCGACCCCGTGCTGCTGCGCTACGACACCGAGGACTTCTACAACGGCCAGGGCTACCAGGGCGCGCTGGACCCGGAGAAGCAGGAGAAGCAGGAGGTGGCCGGGTGAGCGAGCCGCTGGAGGTCGTCCTCGTCGGTGCGGGCGCGATGGGCAAGGCGTGGCTCGCGACGATCCTCGCCAACCCCGACGTGCACCTGGCGGGCATCGTCGACCTGGACCTGGACGCCGCCCGCAGCGCGGTGGCCGACGCGGGGATCCCCGACACGCCCGTGGGGACCGACGCCGTGGAGCTCGCCGGCCGGACGGGCGCGACGGCCGTCGTCAACGTCACGGTGCCGCGGGCGCACCACCCCGTCACCACGGCCGCGCTGTTCGCCGGCCTGCCGGTGCTGGGGGAGAAGCCCGTCGCCGACACCGTCGCGCAGGGCCTCTCGCTGGTCGCCGCGGCCGAGGCGAGCGGGCAGCTGTTCGTCGTCAGCCAGTCGCGGCGCTACAACCCGCACGTCTTCGCGTTCAAGGAGCAGGCGCGGGCGCTGGGCGAGCTGGGCGTGCTGACGACGGAGTTCTTCAAGGCCCCGCACTTCGGCGGGTTCCGCGAGGAGATGGACCACGTCCTGCTCGTGGACATGGCCATCCACCCCTTCGACACGGCCCGCTTCCTGCTCGACGCCGAGCCGGTGTCGGTCTACTGCGAGGAGTACAACCCCAGCTGGAGCTGGTACCGGGGGGACGCCGCGGCGTCGGCGGTCTTCGAGATGACGGGCGGGCTGCGCTACGTCTACACGGGCAGCTGGTGCGCACCGGGCCAGGAGACCTCCTGGAACGGGGCCTGGCGGCTGTCCGGGGCCACGGGGACGGCGACCTGGAACGGCGACGACGCGCCCGTCCTCGAGGCCGACCCGGCCCTGTCGGCGGCCCCCGGGTCCGACCCGGGCGACGGCATCGCGGGCTCGCTGGCGACCTTCGTCACGGCGGTGCGCGGGGGCCCGGTGCCCATGGGCGAGGTGCACGAGAACGTCCTGAGCCTGGTGATGGTCGAGGCGGCCGTGGAGTCCTCGCGCACCGGGACGCGGGTCCGCGTCGACGACGTCCTGGAGCGCGCCTACGAGCGCGCTCTCTCGGACGAGCGGCGCGAGGACGTGCGGGCCGTGCTCGCGTCGTGGACCTCGGTGCGGGAGGCTCTGGCGGCCGGGCAGCTGCACCCGGCGACCAGTGCTTGAATGCCCGCAGTCGACGAGGAGGTCTCCCGCGTGTCCGCACCACCTGAACCGCTGCCCGAGCTGGGCGTCGCCGTCATCGGTCACTCCTTCATGGGTGCCGTCCACTCCCACGCCTGGCGCACGGTCGACCACGTCGGCACGCCGCGCTTCCGGACCCGTCGCGTGGCCCTCGCGGGCCGCGACGCGGGCCGGGCGGCCGCCGCGGCCGCCCAGTTCGGCTGGGCGGAGGGCGTCGACGACTGGCGCCCCCTGCTCGAGCGCGACGACATCCAGGTCGTCGACGTCCTGACCCCGGGCGACAGCCACGCCGAGATCGCCATCGCGGCGCTCGAGGCGGGCAAGCACGTCATCTGCGAGAAGCCGCTGGCCAAGACGGTCGAGGAGGCCGAGCGCATGACCGCGGCCGCCGAGGCCGCCGCGGCGCGCGGGGTCCGCAGCATGGTGGCGTTCAACTACCGCCAGGTCCCCGCGATCGGCCTCGCCCGCCAGCTGGTCGAGTCCGGCCGCCTGGGCGAGGTCCGCCAGGTCCGGGCGGTCTACCTGCAGGACTGGATCGTCGACCCCGACTTCCCGCTCACCTGGCGCCTGCAGAAGGACCGCTCGGGCGCGGGCGCGCTGGGCGACATCGGCTCGCACATCATCGACGCCGCGCAGTTCATCACCGGCCAGCGCCTGCAGGGCGTCAGCGGCACGGTGGAGACGTTCGTCAAGCGCCGCCCGCTGGAGGCCGCCCGCACGGGCGCGAACACGGGGCTCTCGGCCGAGGCGTCGACGGAGTACGGCGACGTGACCGTGGACGACGCGGCCGTCTTCTTCGGCCGCGGCGACGCGGGCGCGCTCATGACCTTCGAGGCCTCGCGCATGGCGCTGGGGCGCAAGAACGGCATGCGCATCGAGGTCAACGGCTCGCTGGGCAGCGTCGCGTTCGACTTCGAGTCGATGAACGAGCTGCATTTCTTCGACGGCACGCTGCCGGACGCGGAGAACGGCTTCCGCCGCATCCTGGCGACCGACCCCTCCCACCCCGGCGTGGGCAACTGGTGGCCCCCGGGCCACGGCCTGGGCTACGACCACCCCTTCGTGCACGAGCTGCAGGAGTTCCTCGGGGCGGTGGCCGACGGCCGCGACCCGAGCCCGAGCTTCGCCGACGGCCTGCAGGTGCAGAAGGTGCTGGAAGCCGTCCAGCGCAGCGCCGAGAACGCCTCCGCCTACACCGAGATCTGAGAGGACCCCCCGTGCCCCGTCCCGTCACCCTCTTCACCGGCCAGTGGGCCGACCTGCCCTTCGAGGAGGTCTGCCGCCTCGCCTCCGAGTGGGGCTACGACGGCCTCGAGATCGCCACGTGGGGCGACCACCTCGACTCCACCCGCGGCGCCACCGACGACGCGTACATCGCCGAGAAGAAGGCGACGCTGGAGAAGTACGGCCTGCAGGTCTGGACGATCTCCGTCCACCTGACGGGCCAGGCCGTGTGCGACCTCATCGACGCCCGCCACCAGGACATCGTCTCCACGGCGGTCTGGGGCGACGGCGACCCGGAGGGCGTGCGCCAGCGCGCCGCGGAGTACGTCAAGGACACCGCGCGCACCGCCGCGCGGCTCGGCGTGAAGACCGTCACGGGCTTCACCGGCTCCTCGATCTGGCACACGGTCGCGATGTTCCCGCCCACGCCCGACGCCATGGTCGCGGCCGGCTACCAGGACTTCGCCGACCGCTGGAACCCGATCCTCGACGTCTTCGACGAGGTGGGCGTGAAGTTCGCCCACGAGGTCCACCCGTCCGAGATCGCCTACGACTACTGGACGACGCAGCGGGCCATGGAGGCCATCGGGCACCGTCCGGCGTTCGGGCTGAACTTCGACCCGAGCCACTTCGTCTGGCAGGACCTGGACTTCGTCGGCTTCCTGCGCGACTTCGCCGACCGGATCTACCACGTGCACTGCAAGGACTCGAAGAAGCAGCTGGACGGCCGCGCCGGCCGCCTCGGCTCGCACCTGCCGTGGGCGGACTCCCGCCGCGGCTGGGACTTCGTCTCCGTCGGGCACGGCGACGTGCCGTGGGAGGCGATCTTCCGCCAGCTCAACGTCATCGGCTACGAGGGCCCGACGAGCGTGGAGTGGGAGGACGCCGGTGTGGACCGCCTGCGCGGGGCGCCCGACGCCCTCGCGTTCGTGCGCCGCCTCGGCGAGCTGATCCAGCCCCCGGCGGCCGCCTTCGACGCGGCCTTCAGCTCCAAGAGCTGACCGCCCGCCCCTCAAGTCCAGCCCCCGCCCAGCCGAGGACCCCCGGGAACGAGCGCCTCCCGGGAGGACACCGGACGGCTGAGCGGGGGCAGGACGTGACGGCGGCACCGACCGGAGTCCTGGTGGGCCTGCCGGGGGAGCCGGGCTGGCTGCACCGCTCCCCCGCGCGGCGCACCGCGGTCCTCGCCGTCCTCTTCTCCGTCGCCACGCTGCTCGGGCGCTCCGCCCAGCTCGAGGGCGCCCACCTCGCGATCTTCTGGCCCGCCTCCGCGGTCGGGGCGCTCTGGCTCGCGGGCTCCGCCCGGCGCGGCGGCCTCGCCGCGGACGCCGTGCTCGTCGTCGTCCTGACCGCTGTGCTGCGGACCCTCACGGGCATGCCCCCGGCCGCCGCCGCCCTGCTGGGAGTAGCCGCCGCCGTGCAGGCGCTGGCCTTCTGCTGGGCCTACCGGCGCGGTCCCCTCGCCGTCTTCCGGCTGCGCACCCCCGCGGACCTGTGGCTGCTCGTCCTCGCCTCGGTGACCGGTGCGCTGGTCTCCCTGCCCGTCGCGGCCGCGGGCTTCGCCCACGTCGGCGGCGTCCCCCTCGGCCTCGCCGTGGCGCAGTGGGCCCTGCGCACCTCGGTGAGCACCTTCGTCGTCCTCGCCGTGGTCGTCCGCGCGCTCGTCCTGCGCACCGGGGACGCCGCGCCGCTGCCGCTGCCGCTCGGCGAGCGGCTGCTGATGAGCGTCGCCGTGCCCGCGGGCTACCTCCTCACGTTCTTCGTCGTGCGCGACGTCTCCCTGGCCTTCGCGGTCATCCCGCTGGGCGTGTGGGTGGCCCTGCGCCGCCCCACCGCGCACGCCACCGTCCACGTCGCGGGCGCCGCGACCGTGGTCGTCGTCAGCGCGTGGTCGGGGCGCGGCCCCTGGGCGGGGCTCAGCCCCGACCTGCAGGCCATGAGCGCCCAGGCCTTCGTCGGCGCGCTGGGGGCCGTGACCCTCGTGCTCGCGCTGCACCGCGACCAGAGCCGCGCGCACGGCGACGCCGCGGCGGCCGCCGCCGCGGAGGTCACCCGCGCCCACGACCTGCTGAGCAGCGTCCTGTCCGCCGCGACGGAGCACGCCATCGTCGGCGTGGACACCGCCGGGCGGATCACGGTGTTCAACGAGGGTGCCGAGCGCATGCTCGGCACCGACGCCGGGGCGGCGCTGGGCACCGACGTGCGCGAGGTGCTCGTGCACGAGGAGCTGCTGCAGCGCGTGGCCACCCTGGGCCTGCGCGACGTCGACGACCTGTTCAGCAGCCCCGTGCGCCAGGGTCCGCACACCGAGCGCGCGACGTACGTGCGCCGCGACGGCAGCCGGCTGCCCGTGATGCTCACGAACTCGCCCATGCGCGACCGGGCGGGTGGGCTGATCGGGCACATCCTGCTCGCGACCGACCTCACCGCGCGACTGGCCGCCGAGGCCGAGCTCGCCGACTCCGAGCGCCTGTTCCGGGTGGCCTTCGACATCGCCCCGGTGGGCATGGTCATGGTCGGCCTGCGCGGCGCGGACACGCGCCGGATCCTGCGGGTCAACGAGGCCCTGGTGCGCTTCACCGGCCACCGGGAGGAGGAGCTGCTGGCCCGCACGCTGCACGACCTCGCGCCCGCCGAGGAGGTCGACGCGTGCCGCGCGGCCTTCGACGACCTGCTGGCGGAGCGCACGCGGCAGGTGCAGTGCGTGCGGGGCTTCCAGCACGCCGACGGGCGCGTGCTGCGGGGTGCCATGTCCGCGACCGTGCTGCACCCCAGCGGCCGCGAGCCCTACCTGCTGTGCCTCGTGGAGGACGTCACCGCGCGCCTGGCCGCCGAGGAGGACCTGCAGCGCCTCGCCCTGCACGACGCGCTGACCGGCCTCGCCAACCGCCGGCTGTTCGTCGAGCGCCTCGAGGAGGCCGTCGCCGGCTGTGCGCCGGAGGAGGCCGTGGGCGTCCTCTACCTGGACCTCGACGGGTTCAAGGCCGTCAACGACACCCTCGGCCACGCGGCGGGCGACGAGCTGCTGCGCCACGTCGCCGACCTGCTGGTGCGGGGCGTGCGCCCCGGTGACACCGTCGCGCGCCTGGGCGGCGACGAGTTCGCCGTCGTCTGCACGCAGGCGAGTGCCGCCGCGGACGTCGCGGCCGTGGGCGGGCGCCTGCTGCAGTCCCTCGCGGCGCCCGTGGCGCTGGAGGGCGGCGAGGCGCGGGTCGGCGCCAGCGTCGGCGTCGCCCTGGGGGGTGCGGGCGCCTCGGCGGAGGGGCTGCTGCGCGCCGCGGACGCCGCGATGTACGACGCCAAGCGGGCCGGCAAGGGCCGCGTCGTGGTGCAGGACGACGCCGCGGTGGGCGCGGACGTCTGATCACTCATCGTGTGGTTCACGTCACAACCGGTGCCCGGCGGGGGTGGGCCCTGGTTGTGTACGGCCCATGAGGAGCCCCCGTGCCACCCGTCGTCTGAGCGCTGCGCTCCTCGGCGCGGCCGTCGCCGCCGGTCTGCTGTCGGCGGCCGCGGCCCCCGCGGCCCCCGCGGGCGCCGTCCCCCGCCACCGCGCCGCGGTGCCGCTGGTGCCCGCGCTGCTGCCGGAGGGCGACCCGCTCGCCGTCGAGGTGCTCGCCCTGACCGACCAGGCGCGCGTCGCGGCCGGGTGCGCCCCGCTGGCCGTCGCCGACCCGCTCGTCGCCGCGGCCATCGAGCACTCGGGGGAGATGGCGGACGCCGCCGCGCTGTCCCACACCGGCCCCGGCGGCAGCACCCCGCGCACGCGGCTCGCGGCCCTGGGCGTCGCCCCGCGCCTGAGCGCGGAGAACGTCGCGGTCGGCGCCTTCACGCCCCGTTCCCTCGTCGACGCCTGGCTGGCCAGCCCCGGCCACCGCCGCAACCTGCTGGACTGCCGCCTCGGCTTCGTCGGCGTCGCCCGCCAGGACGTCCCGGGCGGGGCCTACTGGACGCAGGTGATGGCCGCGGCCTGACCGGGCTCCAGGACGACGGAACCGCCGGGGCCGTCGCGACGTCGGAGCCGCACGGAGGGTGTCCCACCCGGGCACCCGCAGGGACGGAGGTCGTGCTCGTGCCAGTCGCCCCCTGGTGGGAGGAGTTCGGCTCCTCCGCCTCCGCGGAGACCCCGCCCGCCGCGGCGGACCCCGCGGGTGCGCCGGCCGCGACCCCCGACGTCCGGGTGCACCGCGCGCCGCGCCGGCGGCCCCGCGGCCTGCTCGCGCTGCAGCTCAGCGCCGCCGTGCTGGGCGTGGCGCTCGTCGCCCTGGTGGCGGTGCTGGCGCTGCGCTCGGGCGGCTCGCCCGGCGCGGGACCGACGGCCGCCCCGGCGCCGGGGACCTCGGCGCCGGTGACCTCCCCGCCCGGGACGGCGGACAGCGGGCCCCCCTCGACGGGCGGGGCGTCCGGACCGGCGGCCACCGACGACGCCGCGGCGCTGCGGGAGCTCCAGGCGCTGCGGGCGCAGGGCCTGGCCGCGCACCCGCCGAGAGGTCAGTGGGCCGCGCAGCTCGCGGCCAAGAGCATCGGCACCACCGACCCCGCGCAGGTCGCGGCCAACGGCAGCCACACCTTCTACGCGGGCGACATCCTGGTCCAGAGCCGCCGCATCGCCGCGGGACCGGCGGGCGCGGACGTGTTCGTCCTGCGCAGCGACGACTACGGCAAGGGCTCCGTCGACGCCCGCGGCAACCCCTACTGGACGACGCTGGCCGCGGGCCCCTTCGCGTCCGCGGCCGACGTGCGGACCTGGTGCGACAGCGTCTTCGGCGACGTCCCGGCCGCGACCCGCGGCAACGCCTGCCTGCCCCGGCAGCTGCTGCCCGTCCGGTGAGCCGCCGGCCCGGGCGGTGGACGCCCTGGGCCTACGCTGAGCGCCACGCGAGAGCGGGGAACCGGCGCGGGGGCGCCGGGGCGGAGGGGGAGTGCGTGAGCGAGCGGGTCGACCGGAGCGCCGAGCAGGACCACCGGGCGCCGTCGCGCCCGCGGCGGCACCGCACGCGGGCATGGGCGATCGCCGCGGCCGGGGTCGTCGTCGTCGGCGGCTACGCCACCGCGGCCCTGGCGCTGGGCGGCACCGCCCCCCGCGGCACCACGGTCCTCGGCACCGACGTGGGCGGCAAGGACCGCGCGGAGGTGCGCGAGGCCCTGGCCGGTCCCGCCGCGTCGGCGGCCGCGGCCCCCGTCGCGCTGCGGGTCAGCGGCGCCGGGGCCGACGTCGACGCGTCCCTGCTGCCCCGGGCCGCGGGGTTGAGCGTGGACGTGCCCGCGACGGCCGCGCAGGTCACCGAGGCCGCCTGGGACCCGCGCGAGCTGTGGGACCACCTCGTCGGCGGGGGACCGCAGCGACCCGCCGTGGCCGTCGACCGCGCGGCGCTGAGCGCCGCCCTCGCCCCGGTCGCCGCGGGCGTGCGCACCCCCGCCGTCGAGGGCGCGGTGACGTTCCGCGTCGACGGGACCGCGGTGCGACCCGTCGTGCAGCAGCCCGCGAAGGGCCGCGACGTCGACCTCGCGGCCGCCGCCGACGCGGTCGCGCAGCGGTGGCCCGTCGAGGACGGGCGCCCCGTGACGCTGGCCGCGCAGGGCACCGCCCCCAGCGTCGACGCGGCCGACGTCGCTGCCGCCGTCGACGCCCTCGCAGTCCCCGCGGTCGCCGGGCCCCTCGTCGTCGCGGGCGGGGGGCAGGAGGCGTCGCTGGCCCCCGCCGCGTTCGCCTCGGCGCTCGCGGTGCGCCCCGTCGACGGGACCATGCGCCTGGTGGCCGACGGGACCGCGCTGGCCCCCGCCGTCGTCGCCGCCCAGCCCGGGTTCGCCGTCGCCGCGCAGGACGCGCGGATCGAGGTGCGCGGCGGCGTCCCGGCCGTGGTCCCGGCGGTGGACGGCGCGCAGGTCGAGCCGCAGGCCCTGGCCACCGCGGTCGCGGCCGCCCTCACCCCACCGCGCTCCGGCGCCTCCACCGCCCCGGCCGCCCCCACCCGCCGCGCCGAGGTGGCGCTCACCGCGCGGCCCGCGGCCGTGACGACGACGGCGCTGCGGGACCTGGGGATCGTGGAGCGGATCTCGACGTTCTCCACGACGCTGACGCCCGACGCCGACCGCACCGACAACATCCGGATCGCCGCGGCCTCGGTCGACGGGACGGTCGTGGCCCCCGGGGCGGAGTTCTCGCTCAACGACACCGTCGGCGAGCGCACCCCCGCGCGCGGGTTCCACAAGGCGCCCGTCATCAGCGGCGGCAAGCTCGTCGACGACTACGGCGGCGGCGTCTCGCAGCTGTCCACGACGCTGTTCAACAACGTGTTCTTCGCGGGCCTGGACGAGGTCGAGCACAAGCCGCACTCGTTCTACATCTCGCGCTACCCCGAGGGCCGCGAGGCCACGATCGACTGGCGCAGCATCGACAACCGCTTCCGCAACGACTCCGGCCACGGCGTCTACATCGAGGCCGGCATCGTCGGGAACCAGGTGACGGTCTCCTTCTACGGCACCCGGTTCCGGGAGGTGCGCGCCGAGAAGGGTCCGCGCACGAACGTCACGGACCCGCGCACGGTCTACGACACCAGCGCGTCCTGCTCGACGCAGGCGCCGCACGCCGGGTTCCGGGTCCGCGTCACGCGGATCATGACGCCCGTCGGCGGGGGCGCGGAGCAGCGCGAGGACTTCGACACCACCTACAACGCGGTGAACCGGATCGTCTGCGGGCCCGACCCCGCCGCGCGCCCGACCCCGGCGCCCGCACCGACCGCGGCGGTGCCCACCCCGGCCCCCGCGCCGGTCGCCCCGCCCGCCGGCTGATCCCCGCACCCTCGTCCCGACGCCGGCCGCGCTCACCCCGAGGCCCGCACCGCCCGGACCCGTGACGCGCGCCGTCCGGCGGGGCAGGATGTCGCCGTGCCCACCCTCCACCTCACGCAGGACGACGCGGCGGACGAGCTGCTGAGCCGGGACCCCCTGGCGCTGCTGCTCGGGATGCTGCTGGACCAGCAGGTGCCCATGGAGTGGGCGTTCTCCGCGCCGCGGCTGCTCGCCGAGCGCATGGGCGCCACCACGCTGTCGGCGCACGACATCGCGGCCGCCGACCCCGAGGTGCTCAAGGCGCACTTCCAGGGACCGCCTGCGCTGCACCGCTACCCGGGTTCCATGGCGACGCGGGCGCAGGGCCTCGCGGCCGCGCTCGTGGAGGACTACGACGGGCGCACCGAGGCGCTGTGGGACGACGCCCCCGACGGCGTGACGCTGCTGCGGCGCGTCGGTGCGCTGCCGGGCTTCGGGGCGCAGAAGTCGAAGATCTTCGTGGCGCTGCTGGGCAAGCAGTACGGCGTTCGGCCGCCCGGGTGGCGCGAGGCGGCGGGGGAGTACGGCGCCGAGGGGGCGCGGCGCTCGATCGCCGACATCGTCGACGCGACGTCCCTGCAGGAGGTTCGCGCCACCAAGCAGGAGCTCAAGCGGGCCGCGAAGGAGGGGACCGCGTCCTGATCGGCGCGCCCCTCCGGAGCCGTCAGGGGGCCTCGTCGGCCTCGTCCGGCACGGGCCACAGGACCAGGTCGACCCGCACGCCGGGCAGGGCCGCGCGCAGCCAGTCGTGCAGGCGGTGGCCGTCGTCGGCGTAGACCGCCTCCGAGCGCGGGGAGTCCCACGCGCACAGGTCCAGCGGGTGGTGCTCGTCGAAGAAGTGCTGCCAGGCCAGCAGCTGCCGACACAGCGCCTCCTCGACCCCGAGCTCCTCGAGGTCGGGCAGGGCGTACCCGCCGAGCTCCGCCGGCGCCCACACGGGCGTCGGGGCGAGGTAGTCGCTCATGAGCCGCAGCCGGTCGAAGCCGGGCGTGCGCTGCAGCAGCGGGATCACGGGGCCGTCGGGCACCGCAGGAGGATAGGCCCGCCCCCGCCCGCGCGCCACCGGCCGCAAGAGCGTGCGCGCGCGGGTCGGGCGGATCGCCTGCGGGCGCACCCGGCGGTCCCTAGGGTCTGGCCATGGACGCTGCAGGAGCGGTGGACCCGCTGCTGCTGGCGGTGTGGCAGGAGGTCGCCGACGGCGTCGTCGTGCTGGAGCACCGGGACTGGCGCGTCGTCCTCGTCAACCCCGCGGGCGCCGCCCTGTTCGGGCGCGACGCCGCCGAGGTCGTCGGCCGTCCGCTGGGCGAGCTGTTCCCCGCGGCCGTCGGCTCGCCCTTCCACGAGGGCCTGCGCCGGGCCCGCGACGCCGACGGGGTCGTCAGCTGGACGGGCCCCTTCCCCGGCACCGCGATGACCGTCGAGGTCCGGGCCCGCAGCTTCGACGGGCGCGTCCTGTGCGCCTTCCGCGACGTCACGGCCGCCCAGGCCCTCGAGGGCGAGCGCGACGCGCTGCTGGCCTCGCTGCGGGAGAGCCTGCAGCACACGAGGGACCTCCTGCAGCTGTCCGAGGCGCTGTCGGCGACGAGCACGGTCGACGACATCGCCGCGGCCGTCATGCGGATCGCGGGGTCCTCCTTCGGCGCCGACCACGCGGCCCTCACCGTCGTCGACCACGACCGGGGCGTCCTGCGCACGCCCTACCTGGACCAGATCGGCGACGTGGCGGTGCGCGAGTGGGGCGACATGCCCCTGGACGGGCCGGGCCCGGGCACCGAGGTGGTGCGCACCGGTGTCGCGCTGTTCCTGGACCACGCCGCGCTCGTCAGCGGCTACCCGCAGCTCGCGCCGCGCTGGGAGCGCGTGCGCGCCACGGCGGTCCTGCCGCTGAACGCCCCCGGCCGCGTCGAGGGGCTGCTCGTCCTCGTCTGGTACGCCGACCACGCGAGCACGGCGACCGAGCGGGTGCTCCTGCGCGCCTTCGCCTCCTACGCGGAGCAGGCGCTGCAGCGCGCGTCGCTGCTGGCCGAGCGGACCGCGACCGCCCGCACGCTGCAGCAGTCGCTGCTGACCACCGAGCTGCCTCAGCCGGCCGACCTCGAGCTGAGCGCGCGCTACGAGGCCGCGGGCGGCCTGGAGCAGGTCGGCGGCGACTGGTTCGACGGCGTCGTCCTGCCCGGCGGGGCGACCATGCTCGTCGTCGGCGACGTCACGGGGCACGACATCGCGGCGGCCGCGGCGATGGGGCAGCTGCGCATCGCGCTGCGCTCGCTCGCCGTGGACCGCGACGACGCCCCGTCGGAGCTGCTGGTGCGCCTGGAGTCCGTGCTGGCCTCCCTCGGCGGGGAGCCGATCATGGCCAGCTGCGTCGTGGGGCGCGTGGAGGACGGGCGCTTCCGCTGGACCAACGCGGGCCACCCCCCGCCCCTGCTGGTCCTGCCCGGCGGCGAGGTCCGGCGGCTGGAGAGCACCCCCGAGCTGCTGCTGGGCGTGCGCCCCGGCACCCCCCGCACCGACCACGTCGTGGACCTGCCCCCGGGCGCCGTCGTGCTGCTCTACACCGACGGCCTCGTCGAGCGGCGCGGCGCCGACCTCGACGTGGGCATCGAGCGGTTGCGCGCCGCGGCGGCCGTGCTGGCCGGGGGCGACCTCGGCGCGGGCCTGCAGGACGTGCTGGCGCACGCGCTGGAGGGCCTGCCGGGCGGCGACGACGTCGCGCTGCTCGCGGCCCGCGCGCAGGTCCGCGGCGGCTGAGGGCCGCTCTCACCTACGATCGACCGTCGTGGACGAGGAACAGGTCGAGCCCGAGAGCACCCCGGCGGGGCCCGTCGTCTTCGAGGGCGTCGAGGGTCGCGCGCACCCCATCACGACCTACTTCACGCCGGTCCTGCACCGCCGCTGCGCGCCCGTGACGGAGTTCGGCCCCGAGCTGGTGCAGCTCGTCGCCGACATGTTCGCGAGCATGGCCGCCGCGGACGGCGTCGGCCTGGCCGCGAACCAGATCGGCGTGGACGCGCGCGTGTTCGTCGTCGACTGCGCCGACGAGGACGAGGTCCAGGTCGTCGGGCACGTCGTGAACCCGGTCCTCGTGCTGCCCACGGGCCGCAAGCGCCGCCTCGACCTCGACGGCGAGGGGTGCCTGTCGGTGCCGGGGGAGTACGCGGACCTGGCCCGGCCCGACCGCGCCGAGGTCCACGGCGTCGACGTGCACGGGCAGCCCGTCCGCATCGTCGGCACGGGCCTGCTGGCGCGGTGCCTGCAGCACGAGTGCGACCACCTCGAGGGCGTCGTCTACGTGGACCGGCTGCCCGCCGAGGAGCGCACCGCGATCCTTGCGGCCGCGGGGCTGAGCGCGTGAGCGCCCCCGCCCTCCCGGGTTCCCCGGTGGTGCTGGGGATCGAGACGTCCTGCGACGAGACCGGCGTCGGCCTGGTCAGCGACGGCGTCCTGCTCGGCGACGCCCTGGCCTCGAGCATGGACGAGCACGCCCGCTTCGGCGGCGTCGTCCCCGAGGTCGCGGCGCGCGCCCACCTGGAGTCGATGCTGCCCGTCCTGCGGCAGGCGCTGCAGGCCGCCTCCCTCGACCTCGCCGCCGTCGACGCGGTCGCCGTCACGGCCGGCCCCGGGCTCTCGACCGCCGTGCAGGTCGGCCTGGCGAGCGCCAAGGCGCTGGCCTTCGCCCTCGGCAGGCCGCTGTACGGCGTGCACCACCTCGCGGGGCACGCGGCCGTCGACGCCCTCGTGCACGGGCCGCTGCCGCGGCGCTGCGTGGCGCTCGTCGTCTCGGGCGGGCACACGTCGCTGCTGCTGCTGGGCGACCTGGCCCGCGACCCCGTCGTGCACCTGGGCGACACCATCGACGACGCGGCCGGGGAGGCCTTCGACAAGGTCGCGCGCGTCCTCGGCCTGCCCTACCCGGGCGGCCCGGCGATCGACGCGGCCGCGCGGGCGGGCGACCCGACCGCGATCCGGTTCCCGCGGGCCCTGACCCGGCCCGGCGACCCGGCCTACGGGTTCTCCTTCTCCGGGCTGAAGACGGCCGTGGCGCGCTGGGTCGAGGCGCGGGTGGACGCGGGCGGGGAGGTCCCCGTGGCCGACGTCGCCGCGTCGTTCCAGGAGGCCGTCGCCGACGTGCTGACCCGCAAGGCGCTGGCCGCGTGCCGCGAGCACGGCGTGGACGCGCTGCTCGTGGTGGGCGGGGTCGCGGCGAACTCGCGCGTGCGGGCGCTGGCGGAGGAGCGCTGCGCTGCAGCGGGGATCGAGCTGCGTGTGCCGCCGCCGCGGCTGTGCACCGACAACGGCGCGATGATCGCGGCCGTGGGCGACCTGCTCGTGCGCGGCGGGGCGCCGGCGTCGGGGCTCGCGCTGGCCGCGGACCCCTCGGCGCCGCTGACGGGCGCGCTGCTCAGCGGTCCCTGGGCCTGACGGGCACCGCTGCGCCACCCTGGGCGTTGGGCGGGGGGACCGATCCGCTCCGCGAGCGCACCACCGAGGGAAGGCGACCGCACGTGCCCATCGACTACTCCAAGCGCCCGGGCTCGAGCCCGGAGCCCACGCCCGAGCCCACCCCCCGCGCCACGCCGCCGACGGGTGGGGTGTCCCTGAGCAAGGTGACGCTGACGAAGGCCGCGCCCAAGGTGTCGCTGTCGAAGTCCGGCGCCGCGGGCGGCACCGTCCGCGTGCACCTGGCGTGGAACGCGCGCCCGGCCGGGGCGGCGGCCCCCTCGGGCGGCGGGTTCCTGTCCAAGCTGAAGGCCGCGGCCGCCGGCCCGCAGGGCGGGATCGACCTCGACCTCGGGGCCCTGTACGAGTTCACCGACGGGTCCAAGGGCGTCGTGCAGGCCCTCGGCAACGCGTTCCGCGACCGTGCGCAGGGCGACCCGGTCGTGTGGCTCGACGGCGACGACCGCACGGGCGGCGGCGGGGAGAACCTGTACGTCGACCTGCGCCAGGCCGCGAAGATCAAGCGCGTCCTCGTGTTCGCCTTCATCTACGAGGGCGTGCCGAACTGGGCCGCGGCCGACGGCGTCGTGACGCTGTTCCCGGCGAACGGCCCG
>Ga0160427_10001427_pt1 | contig 14607 bp, 13 predicted proteins | sample SolpanmetagenomL_FD_108194 | JGI IMG/M metagenome (GOLD analysis project Ga0160427, IMG submission 108194) | Solar panel surface microbial communities from Lawrence Berkeley National Laboratory, California, USA - L | ecosystem: Engineered > Built environment > Solar panel > Unclassified ...
AAGCATTTACTCTCGAGGAGGTTCATATTATAATACAAAAGTAATTATATCTAAGCTTAATTGGTATAGACTTAGGCTAACAGTTACTACAAAGCTTCGTCAAGCGCGATGAAGAGGAGCTCGAGCAACTCAAGGCAGAAAGACGACCCGGCCGACCAGCTACAGCGCGACAGGACATGCTTTCTCAGCTTATTGATACTGAGCACCAAGAGTACGCCTCAGGCTTCTGGGTACCCGACATGCTGGATGAAGCCAATGTCAAGGTGCTGCGTGAGTGGAGCGGCGTCTGGGGAGCGATGAACCAGTTGAAATACGTGAGATTGTCGCAAGATGGGACACTCAAGGCATCTGCTTTTCCACCTCACAAAACAGTATGAGTTTTTCATGTCTATGACCAGTAATCCTGGCATGAATCTCGACCACCTCGCCATCTGGGCGTACATACGCGCCAAGGCGACTAACACCAACACCTTGGCCCTATCTTGTAGTGGCCGTTGAGTGTGGGTAGTATTAGCAGCTCTAGGAACCTTCGTCCAGACGGTAGCCTCTTCGATCTCCTAGGGGAACTCTGTGTAGACCACGATGGAGTCCTAAGCAACCCTGGCAAAGCGAGGTAGAAGGGTGGAAGTACGGCCAGATAATTACGGCCAGATCCAGCAACTGGATCAGCGCAAGGCGCTGCTAGTGATCGAGGGCAAACGAGACTAACCTGAGATCGACGAGGTCGATGAAATAGGGGCAGTATGTCCTCGATACACTGATATGTACGACTTTTATGTCATCCAGCCTTGGTTGGATACCCGCATCGAGGAGCAAAAATGTTTTTCCACGAGCTCACCCGATATACCACATTTCGACTCCAAGAACGTCAAATTTCTTTCCCTCGTCGCTCAAAGGCTCGTTCCCAAACGTCGGACATGAATCAGATATGCCATTCTCCAATGATGAGTCGAGCCAAAGACCATAATGACCATCACTACACCTTGTTAGTGTCTTACTCGCCAGCTCACATCTTAGGTCAGTACTCACCCGCCGCCCACGCTCAAGAATCCTTGCTCGCAGAATAACATGTAATCATTGATTCCACTATACGGAAAAGCCTTGAATCGTATACGTTCCGGTGTCGACGCACCACTTTTCGGCGTCGAAGTCCCACTGCGCCCCTCTGACCTGACATTTCTTGCATGCGTCTTCTTCGACGTCATCCCTATCGTGGTCGATCTCTGCGCATTTGTCGTATCTTCGCTAGGTGGTGGAGGTAGCCACATGCTACCTGGCCCTAATATCGTGCACCTCCACAAGAAACATTCTCCAGTGCCGTAGTAGTGTCCATTGCTCGGTCTTGGTGGCTCATTCAGGTATGCTCCAAACACATTGCCAGTTCCATCTTTTACAACAAGCACGAAACCGCCCCGTCTGCCACGATATTCCGATATTGTGGAGTATAGAGTGCTCAGGCTCGAACCATCTCTTTCCAGGGAGAAGATGAGAGACCAACTGTCGACCAGTTCGAGGCGAGTAGGGACGAGTAAGCGGATTTCTTCTGCCAGTTGCCGTGTAAGAATTGGTATCGTAGATCCTGTAGACTTAAGGGAAAGTGGTGTGAGTGGTGGAGGTGTGTATGGGGAGGCCGTGCGCTGCGGTGGTTGGAAGATGCTGAAATCGTTTGACATGGCATTGATGTTTGCAGCCGACGACGAAGGAGAAAGTCTTTTGTCTGAAGATTCTACAGGTCCAGCTGAAACGCGGCGGAGAAAGCCGCCAACAACTCGTTGCATTGGATAGCTTAGGTACTCGAGCTGCGAAACGTTGGTAGGGCTAGTCGAAGGAGATGGCGAGGAGTCTTGGAAGGACATTGAGAGTGTCCTCAGCTCTCTACAATCACACGAGTCCCGTCGCACGACTTGTCGTGTTGACACAATTCGGTCATAAGAAGCTGATCACAAGCTCATGACTGTTCCGTGGTTGAATAGGTGTGGGGAAGACGCCATCTGGCTTGGCGGTATCATAAATGCTTCATCTTCACCTTCATCTTCCGCAAAATATGAAGGGTCGGAGAGGTTTACAGCTTCACCCAGGTGTTGCCAGCCAATATAAATACGGTGTGATCCACCACTATCACCAGACGAGAGAGGCATAAGTAAAAGCAGTAGATTTCCTATCCAATCTTTTATTCGATTCACTAGGACAACTAAGGTAATTGTCGTATTCGAGTCGTCCCCTTAGATGATCGTACAGCTCCCGGATTTCCTATTCCTTTTCTTCATCCACATCATCCGCAACATGTGCTTCGCAACTTGGCGCAGGCTCTCGCGGTGTGCTTCAGATGAAGCTCGGCATGACCAGCATGCGGTATCATTACATCTGCATTCGGAGGGCAACATACCCAGTGCAGTCCGCGTGACTTGGTGGCACGAGCATCTCATCAAGGGGTCTGACGACGTCTTACAATGAGCCTTCACAGATGGAAAACACTCAACATCAAGCCTCGAGTTCCAGTGCATCCAACTCCTTTCTCACCTGCTCCTCTGTCTTGATCTTGCTCAACTGACTCAACTCCAGCTTCTCCCCGCCAGCCTGTCTCATCTTCAATTCCTCGATCGCTCTCATCTTCTTTGTCAATGCACGTAACTTCTTTTGGTGCGGACTGTCGGAGTTAGGTGACATTGGCTCCTCGATAGGTGCTGCAGGTCTAGGCGTCTGTGGTGCAGGTATCGGAGTTGAGGCTTGCGGCTGCTGTTGTTGCTGTCTTGGACCAAGTCCTGGTGGTGGTCGCATGTTTTGGCCTTGGCCATTACGATTGGCATCGCGGCGTGGAGAGCGAGATCGTGATTGTCCGTCGTTGTGAGGTGCTGCGAGACGGCCGTTTGTTTGCGTTGATTGCTGTTGTTGTGGTGGTGGTGCGGCTGGTGGAGTGGATGTTCCGTCGACTGCGGCTGCTTGTGCTGCCTTTTTCGCCTCTCTCTTCTTCTTATTCTTCTTTGCTGTAGCGGACAGGTTTTCGTCCCCCACAGATGCAGCTTCTGCACCAGGTGGTAACATGACACCGCCTCCAGGAGCCGCGCCAGTTGCAGGAACGGCCTCGGCTGCTTCGGCGCCAGGAACGTATCTTGTCTTTGGCCTGCCGAACCCATTCACGCCACTACCTCCGGAAGTTGACGAGATGCCGTTGTTCACGAAAGCCTCGCCACCTTGGTCCTCGCGCTTGAATGCAAGAGGCGTGCTAGTACCGCGAGCACCAGGGGGTCTATAAGCACCTGCAGGCTTGGATGGTGTCTTGACAGTGCTAAGATAAGCGAGGGCGGAGGGATGTGGTGCAGGGGCCGGCACAGAAGGATCCTTTAGAGGATGCTTGTTCACACTCTGAGGCTTCCAGGCAACTGTGTAAAGCTCGGCCATCTCTTCATGGTACATGAGGCCTCCCGTGACATGATAAATTCGTAGACCGTTGTCCACGCGCAGACGAGGACTTGTAGTTGCAGTCAAGATGTGTCTGCCATCTGGACTCCATTCACAAACGCTGGGGTTGGCGGCTTGAATAGTTGTAACCTTGGCGTAATTCTTCTCCATATCGTAGACATCCATCTCTCCAGCTAAGTTTCCAAAGCCGGCGACCAGAACGAAACGACCGTGGGGTGAGAAAAGGATAGTGTTGCGAGGACCGAGGTTGAAAGTGTGAACGGCATTCGCCCTAGTATCGAAAATGGTCGTCTTGGCTGGCATATAGCCGTACACCACACCGAATTGCTTGGAGCTTGGTGACCAGTGGACGTCGTGGATAGGGCCTTCCTTATCTGTTGGCCAATGTTAGCTGTCTGCCCAACGGCATATCTATCAAAACACGTACCAAGCTGGATCCTTGAGTCAAATCCGCCATTAGCACTGAGAATGTACATATTTGTCTCTCCATAGTAGCTTTTATTGCTCTTGTCGACATCAGTGGATGCCAGGACGATCAAGCTTGTACCAAGGTCGTTCCACTTGAACTGAACCTTGTCTCCCTTGAAAAATGTCTTCTGAGAGACAGGTTGAGCGAATTGAGGAACGTTGAAGACTTTGACAGCTGCCGGTTGACCCTAGAAATATGAATCAGCCCAAGTATATATGCTCCAGCATGCTCGAAACGAACCTTCTTCTCAGGCACAAACACCGCAACAGAATGGTTCTGTCCAGGCGATACAGCAAAATCACTAACACCCTCCAATCGCAGCTTATTCCAAACCTGAGCCAAGTTTCCGCTCTCGTAGAATTGAACCTCATTTGTCACGACTCTGGCGCAGAATGTTTCATCATGCGTATACTGTAAATTCCAGCCAGTCTGAGACTTTTGCACGAACGCTCCAACGATGTTGCGCTGACCTTCGGGCCCAGCGTTGTCATCAATGGTGCGCCAGACTTTTAGGTTATTCGTAGTATTTCCTTCCTCGTCTTTTACAGGTCTCTGCCAGGTGATGATAAAAGTACCAAGTGGAGAGAATCCAAGTTCGTAGACATTGTCGGCAGGCAGATTTGTTACGACGTGGCCAGTAGATGCATCAATGACTGTCACTCTAGATACATGCCATCAGCTCAGTCTTCCATTGAGGTTGTGATCAATCTTACTGCTCGGCTGAAGCCCACGCGAAGAACTTGCCCTCTGGGGAGTAGGTACTGCATCGGAGAGCTCCAGTTGGTCTGGGAGGATTCAGTCAGTTGTATTCTTTACCATTCTGCTCGAGCTGCAGCCTCTGCCTCTTCCTAACCTTTCAAATCCTGATAATGGCTGCCATGCAGGAGCACAGTCGAGTATACCAATACCCTTCAACGTGCGGACTGCGAAGGTTGTGTCAGCCTAGAACCCACGGCTCTCACAGCAGTATACATGAACTTACAAGCAAGCTGTGTTGGTTCAGCCATGGCTAGTTAAAGTCACAGTTGAAAGGCCTGTTGATGCTATGTTGTTGTTGTTTTCTGTCCGGCGAGATGGATCAGCAATTGACCGCGATCGTGGTGCCAAGGGACAATTGGCAAGCAGAAGCAGAACAGGGTCGAAGTGGAACAGCTAGGCGTCCGAGACACGCGTCCTATGAGAGGGGAAAAGATGGGAGGGAATTCGGAGGAAGAGATAGAGGATATAGAGAGGCCAGAGACAGCGAAGAGTGATGCATTTCCACATGCACAACACAACTCCTTTACTGGTTCTAAAATTTGCGGGGTGGTGGTTCATTGATCGTGACTAGAGGTAAAAGTGCAGCACAGAAAGAGGGCGAGATAATAGCAAATAACATTCAATTATTCCAAATCCTAATCAGACATCATGAAAAATAAGCTCCTCTTTCGGCGGCCTCCTGCAGGTTTGGACACGGCCGTATACCTTTTCGCCCATCCAGCCGGTGTCCATTTAATCCTTGACGAAGTCCTCCTCTTCAATCCAGGCTGACTCATAGCTCATCGTGGTCATCAAGACTATCGTCTCCACCTACAAGAGCCTCGACTACATTCTTGACACCCTCAACAATACCAGCCTTTGCTGACTCGGTAGCCTCGGCAATAGACTCTGTGGCATCAGAAGCAACGTCGCTGGCCTTGCTTGCAGCATCCGTGGCAGAGCTGCTTGCACCACTGGCGGCGCTCTCAGCACTCTTGCTGCCCTTGCTGGCGGCGCTCTCAGCACTCTTGCTGCCCTTGCTGGCAGCACTCTCGGCACTCTTGGTGGCAGCAGGTGCTTGGTGTTGCATAGTTTCAGAAACCTTGGTCAACTGGCTAGTGACGTCGCTCATCTCGGTGTCCTCATCGGTGTACGCGTCAATCTTGTAATGACCGTGGTCACGAATGAAGGCAGCGAGGTCCTCCACGGTGCGGCTACCAGTGTAGTCGACTGGAGCGTCCTTGGCGCCTGCAGCGAAGAGCTTGATGGTGGGGAAACCCTGAATCTCATCGGGAACGTCGTTAAGGGTAGCATCGACCTTGGCAATGGTAACCTTGTCTGAGTGAGCTACGTACATACGACCGAGCTCCTCATACTTGGGAGCGAGACTGTAAATTGTTAGTTGACATTATGTCAATCATGATAGGAGACAATAGGAGAACTCACGCCTTGCAGTGACCACACCAGGGAGCGTAGAACTCAACCAGAACGTCCTTCTCATTGTCGATAACAACGTCCTTGTAGTTGTGGGCGACAATGGTAGTCACAGGTCCATCGTTCTTTTCTGGGATGGGCTCGGACTTTATGCTAGGCTCGATCTTACCAGCCAGGAAGTCGTCAACAAACTTGCCAACATGCTTCTCGGTGAGCTTAGTGCCCTGCTTGAGTGGGAACTTCTGGTTCTTGGTTGTGTCCTGGATAGCAAAGGCGGGCCATTCACCAACTTCGAGGTTCAAGTTCTGTGCATGCTGGCCAAAAGCCTTTGCGTCGATCGTGGCAATGTTAATCTTTCCCTTGTGCTTTGTGGCGATGGGCTTGAGTGTCTTTGCCAATTTCTCACGCTCCTCAAGAGTTTCAGCGAAGACGTAGGCGAGGGGGAGGCCAGACTTAGAGGATGTCAGATTAGCTTATATTCTCCGCAACGGTTTATATAGGAAGCAGAACTTACAGCCATGTAGCCAGCATATGTGTCAGGTCCAACCTCACCAATCAATGGCACAGATGCAGTCTTGGCAAACTTCTCAATAGACTCGACATCGAAGGTGCCGTCGAAGACATCCTTGCCCTCGTCGAATTGCTTGTAAAGCGCTACACCAGGCTGAGTGACGCCCTCAGCCTTGGCCAGGGCAGCATCACTAGAGGCCCCAAAGAGGTAGTTGTCGCGCATTGTGTTAGCAAGTGCCGCGAATGTCTCATTTGACTTGGTGTCCTTGGAGTCGAAATAGGCGACAAGTACGACCTTATCAGCAGTCTTAAAGTCCTCGAGTGTGTCCTTGGTGATGTCTGTAACGGAGGGGAGGGCTTGCTTGGTCATGTAGGAGATGATACTGTAAGACGCGTTAGTTTGCATGAATACAGCACTGTGTACTATTTGAACTCCTTACGCTGGGGCCTTCCTGGCACCGCCATATGGCGAGTGGTTAGCAGTACCTCTGAACACCTTTAGTGTAGGATATCCCTCCACTCCGTAGTCAGCACATAGCTCTGGCTCTTCCGTGCAGTCGACCTTGGCAAGTGCAATCTTCTTCGCCTTGAGTGCTGTAGCAGCCTCTTCATACTCCGGTGCCAATGCCTTGCAGTGACCACACCATGGTGCGAAGAACTCCGCAAGGACTAAATCATGTTCTTGAACGAAGCTCGCAAAAGTGTCCTTCTTGAGATCGTGAACGTCAGACGCAGCACTGGCGAGAGTTGCGAGAGCGGCGACAAGCCCGAGGGCTGCTCCTGTAAATTGCTTCATTATTTGAGATCTGGGAAGAAGATGATATTCACAACAATACGTGGTAAATAAGTTTCGAGGAGAGTACCGTATGAACAGCTGGACAGTACGTCACATGCAAATGCGGCCCCCTGAGCACACCACCACCCCCTTTGCTCCCTCCATTCTTACACATTTATGAAGCATCACAACGACGCATATTTCGCTAATGTAGTCCGGAATGTATTGACTATCAATCAAATCTTAGGACCAATGCTAGGCTCCAATACTCGTACTCTTTTGGCTTCGAAGCTTGTTCTGGCTTCTCCGTCAACACTTGCTCCTTCCACAGAGGGGCTTGTCTTCATCGCCCCTCTCAGTCTTGTAATCTCACTCGCCGTTCCTTGAGTTGCAGTGGTCCTTGACTTAATACGTTCGAGTTCTGCAGCTTCTCTAGCAGCGACCATGCTCTGCTTTCTTGATTCTTCCTTTTCAACGCGTTCTGCAAGCTTCCGTCTTTCCTCAATCTCCATTGCTTCAACACGTTCCTCTCGGTATCTGCCACGTACACATGCGCAATTACATCCTGGTTCAGGGCAGGCACCACCAGAGGACGGATCTAAATACCATTGCGTGCTGCAAGCAGCGTGAAGGGAGTGATTGCAAAGTGAACAAGTCGAGTACAAGGTTCGCCTACTATGTGGTATGAATGTGAATCCCGTGCTGAACTTAGCTCGAGATTCATCGTAGACGCCTTCCAATTCCTGGGACATGAGCAAGGTCGAGGCGTCGCCAGAAGTATAGCCTGACATAGTTGGTAGAGCGACGTCTTGATTGCCCGTAGTTGGGAGTTGATATGGAGTGATGTTTGGTGTTACCAAATCATGCTCTTTGTCCTTCTTCTTTCTCTTCGCCACAGAAAGCTCAAATGGCGACTCTCGCGACCAGCATACAGAGCATGTTGCTTGATATGTGTTGCACGTTTCGCAGCACAACTTGTCCACATGATTGAAAATGGGACTTTTACACGCTTTGCAAAGAAGTCCAATCTCGACATCTTTAAGACCTTGCTCGTACACACTAGGGAATGCAGGATACGCGAGTTTGCGCAAATAGGTAGCCGGTGTTAGCAGATCCAATGTAAGGAGCTGTTCATGGTAGGCAGATAAGATTGATTCAGCGCACACAGGCGAGATGTTGAGCAATCCGAGAGGTCTGTGATGATCCCTTATGATGTCGTTGGCGTCGTCAGGAGCGAAGGCGAGGAATTGCGAGTTGAACAATTCGAGATACGCAGCATCGACAATCTCGTCCTCTCGGGTTGGACTCATTGTGGGTAGAGTGCCAGGAGGCGCTAAAAGAGGGATAGCCAGAGACAGGAGTGTAGCAGCCATCTGTGCATCTCCACGATCCACATACCAGACCAGTAAGCGGTGGAGCATTTCAGACGCATTCGCTAACTCGTTCCCTGCCCTGCGCTCTCGTTCGGGCATTTCTAGGAAATCGGACACAATGAAATTGTCCTCGCGGGAAGCATCAATCTTCGAGGCCTCCTCATGTGCTATCCTCTCATCAACGAATAGTGTATTGTAGGGTGCAGCGCTTGGCACAGTCACCCGTACAATAAGCGGCTGTTCTTCTCGAAGACCCTTTCCGAGATGTACATCTGCAGTCTTGGTTCTTGCAGTATAGGAGTCAGAGAATGAGCGTGCTATTCCCTGACCATCTTGCGTATGTCGCACATTCAAACCTCCGGCAGAAGCAGGAGGCCGCCGCTTATATATCTCACCTGATGATCGGACACGCGAGTCGCCAGAAACTTGAAAGCCTGACTCACCGTTGTCGGGCAAACGACTGTGATTTCTGTGACGTGCATACTCGAAAGGTGAATCGGCTTGCACAAGATCATCGCGTATATCACGGGATGTGTTGCGGGCTATACGAATATTTGCGTCCTGGTCGTCCTCGCCCTTTGACAATCTGCTGGCAAATGATGCGGACTTGGAGAATTTCGGCTGCGAATCTGTTGAGCTTGAGAACATCTCGAAGCTTTCTGCCGAATTTCTTCTCTGTAGAACGTCCTTGTCCGCATGATTGTCATTGAGAGAGAATGGCATATTCCCTGATGGTCGCCATAGTCGGCCGCGTTCGTAGTCCGGACTTGTGCCTGACTCCGCTAGGGCGTTTTCGTTGTATTTAGCTCCGTCATCAGGCGCTCGATCTTCTACAGCAGACTCAGTTAATGCAAGAAACGCGTTGGATCCCCGTCCTTTAGACGACGCTGGTAGATGACGACCACTATCATAGTCGTCATCAGTCTCCGCAACATCCTTGATGGGACTGACGAGAGGTGTGGCGATGTTGGAGGCTATATCCAAAAGCTGTTTACTGTTTATGGTGCTGCTACTGTTGAGTCTCGACATGGGCCTTCTGATAGGCTTCCTACTAAGCGTCGGTGATACACTCCTGGAACCTCCTGAGGCTTCATTTGACCTAGTCCCTTCATTGTATTGCATTGCTTGAAGGTTCGGACTGGTTAGAACGCTACTTCGCGAATTGGGTACAGCTAGGGAAGTAGCCCGACTTCTTCCAGAACTGTAAAGTCTGTGCTGTTGTGCTTTTCGTTTTTCATCTTGTCGGTTCTGACGATTGCACGTGGCTCGATTCTTCAGCTCTTTCTCGAGCTGAAGAATGAAGATTCTCCAAGTCTGTGCGTCACGGTAGCGGCTGGCACGCTGTGCATATTCGGCGTTTTGTTCGAACATCGTCCGCAGATTGAGCATGTAGCTCACATCCAGCTCCATATCGATCATAGGCAATTTATATTTCTGCGCCAGATAGGCTATTTCAAGTGGCGACGACAGGCCTAGCATTAGTCCATTCTTTGATACTTGTCCAGAGTTATACGTGGCGTATAAGCTCAGAGTAGTATTGAAATCTATCATCATGGTTCTACTGAACTCCTCGAAAGATGGCGGCGTCGTGCCAAAGGATTTTGTTGATCTCACGGAAGGTGTTCGCGAATGGTGCCTACTAGTGAAAAGCGCAGGTGTCAAGAAATGCTCCTCGAAACTGTCGTCACCAGGACTTCGACCGAAGGGTAATTTCTCCTGTACATCCGGCTCACTATCTGGATGATGGATACGAGGCATATCTGGTACATCTGGTTCGTTTCGTCCCGGCCTCTTCTTGATGTAAAGGCTAGTCTCACCATCTGGCGCGATAGTCATTGTGGACATTGTTCGCCGATCCACTGTTTTTGGTGCGTAAGAGACATCAACTTGGGAAAACTCTCCTTCAGCACCGACTGACCAGATGAGGTCCTTTGTGCGCCACAGCATGTCGGTGGTCCCGTTATTCTTGTGATGATGAATCTCTTTAAACGAGATCAGTGGCCTTCGCAAGTCCCATACGTGCATCACTGGATGGTTCCTGTATGCTGTAGCCAGATGCGTACACTGCTTGTAAAATTGGTCGTGGTAATCTTGCACCTGACACGCCGGCCGCCACCGTACGTTCTGCACAGGATAGGGCGCTTTCAGTGTGAATACCGGTCTTCTTCGTGGGCCGTCAGCCAACATATCCCAGACGTTCACGTCCTGGTCTTGCCCTGCGCTAACCAAGTGCCTGCCATCTGGATGCCAGTCTATTGAGTAACAAGTTTGATAATGGGCAGCAAACTTGAGCAGAGCAGCGTTGTTGTATCTGATATCCCACATTTGTATTCCGCCACTGTCAGTACAGAATGCGAAGTTCCAGGTGCTTGTCGGAGACCATTTTGCATGTCGTACACTACCACTTCTGCCATGAAACGTATCGTGGCTCGAACAGACCATAGAACTGCCTTGAGCTTTGCGCAGATCCCACAGTCGGACTGTACCATCTTGCGATGCAGACAGTAGACAGCCACCTTCGAGTGGACTGAAGTCCACCTTGTGAACTTGCTGCAGATGATCATGCAGTCGGTTGATCTCCACTTCCGGTCGAGTGATGTTGTACAGCAAGATTTTACCATTACGAGCAGCAGTGGCTATATGGTTCTGAAAATTATCACGAGACCAAGCAACATCTTCGATTTCAAAGGTGTCTCGTTGTGCTGCGGTTATGTCTTGAGTGTTTGATGCCGCATCCCGAATATCATAGTCCTCGACACAAGTATTGTCATTCTCGATGCGTAGGGTCCGCAATATCTTGTTTCCCGCAAGTACCACATGAGTTTTGCTCGAATTAATGTCAAGCGCCCTTATCCTGTTCCCACCACGACTATAATAACGAGCGTCTTGCGATGAGGCAGGACTAGTCAACAGTCAGATTGGAAAACCTACACATTGGAAGGGACGTGCTTGAAAGATCACAAGGTAGACATACATGGAACTATGAGATAATATGCCTTGCTTCAGCTCCTCAGTCGGCGACAACTGGGAGGGTTTCCTGCTGCCATATCGCAGTCTTTCAAGCATGTTCGTTGGATGATATCACGGCCGTCCAGCACATTATGAAGGCTATGTCTGGATCTCACTACTACTCGGCTACATCGTCAGCAAGTGATCACACAAGAGACTGTTCTGCTGTTTTGTAACACAATAATCAGAATTCGTGGGCTAGGACCGCTGTGAAGGATACCCGAACTTTCTGCAGGAACTACTTACTTTATGCCCTTCTCTATTGTCCCAGGCTCTTCCTCGATTGATATTTGTAATCTAATACATTCCCTAAACTCAGAAGGTCTACGGGCACTCTTCACAGCCGCCCACGAGTTCTGACAGACGTGAGACGCCGGGTTATCCTTATCACTGGTCTTGGCGTGAACGCAAAGTGCGAGTCACAAGCAAACTTGTCACTTTGATGACGTGAGAGGAAAGAACGAACAAGAGACGAAAACAATCAGCTATCCATCTTCATTTCAAAGCGAAGGACCATGAGCTTCTAATCAGGACGCCGAGACGACGACGACGACCACGTCGACCTTGCCACCGCCGCTCTATAATCCCCAAAAGTCGACACATCCTCTCCCCACCTGGTCCCCTCTCCGCCCCCGTCGCTTGCTTCCCACGTCACATCTTTCTCAGACTTGTTCGACCTCCAACGACTGGCCTCGCACCAAGTCACACATGGAGCATCCTCCATCATCAGCTTCACCACACTCACGAAATCGACATCATTCTTCCTGCATTTGCTCACGTGTTCAGAGTCGTACTTCGCCTTCACTGACGAGGTGTTGAGAACAAAAGCAATATGCAGTCTGGTCTACATCCTACCACTATCTCGGTATCCCGCGCCCAGAGAGTACTTGATGTCACCCACTATGCCTATCCTCTTATTCTCCTTGTAGCCTTCCTGGTGGCGTTCACAGCTCGCAGTATCATCGTGTCCAGTCTGGAAAGGAAGAAGGCGGCAGAGGAGCCCGAACAAAGGACTGGGCCAGGAGGAAAGCCCTTGCCGCCTCGCGCAAAGAAGCCTGCAGAGCAGAATACCCACGATGATCTGGACTTTAGCAAGCCTCGCAAGCTGCTGTTCAACTGGCTTTCGGTGTTTTTGTGCTTTACCTTCGTGTTGAATGCAGCGGATGTAATTGCACATGCTCTAATCAAGCGCGAGGAGGGATGGTGGTGTGGTCAGGCTCCAGTCGTATGTTATTGCCAGACATTTTCGCATGTGCTACTATTCTTTTCTGACCTGTTCAGTTCTACATAGTTGGTGGTTTCTCAGTCCATGCTCTCCTTCTAGCGTCGTTAGTAGACAACACGCCGTCACCTACGACTGTAAATCTTGTCGCCTGGCTAGTCGCGCTTGTCATGGAAGTGATGATTGTCGGAACCTCGTTCGCAGTGTACACCAAGCCCCATCGCGAATGCCGGGTTGACGTAATGGAGGTGATGGGGCCTTTGAGGAAGAAGATGACTGATTTCGAGTTGATTGAGGTCCTGGTCGACATTACAAGAACCTTCACCATTGCGGCATTAGCTATTTTCTACACCATTTTTGCCCTTACCAGGAATGCAAGACTTCGCGAGATGAAAGAGACGAATGCGAATGGTTCAGCAGCAGCTTCGGAATCGTCGCCATTGCTGGCTAATGGGTCCAGCACCGCAAACGGTTCTGCCAGACCCCACACGCAGGAAAATGGAGTCGTTTCCAGCGCGCCCTCGACAAGTTTAGGAGCAGCTCCAAGTGGAGGCAAACATAAACATACCGAAGGAGCACCTGCTGGCTGGGAGCGGCCAGATAAGGCACCGAGCAGAAGTTGGGTGGAATACTTAAGAGGTTATGCTGTGTTCTTTCCCTATTTGTGGCCGTCCAAAGATCGAAGTCTTCAGCTCGTGGTGTTCCTCTGCATCATCATTGTTGCACTTCAGCGTGCCGTCAACGTCTTCGTTGTCATTGAAGTGGGCACCATCACTAATTACCTGTCTGGTGTATATGGTCCTGTTACCTTGCCTTGGGGCCATATTCTGCTATACTTAGGAGCTCGCATGCTGCAAGGGCCTAATGGATTTCTCGGTGCTGCCCGTTCAGTTCTGTGGATTCCGGTCAGTCAGTATTCTTACCGCGAGCTAAGTGTTGCAGCATTCGAGCACGTACACTCGCTTGGGCTGGATTTCCATCTCGGCAAAAAGACTGGAGAAGTTATATCCGCCATGGGCAAAGGAAGCTCTATCAATACGTTCCTCGAGTCTGTCACCTTCCAGGTCCTTCCAATGGTCGTCGACCTTGGCGTTGCCATTGGATACTTCTTGATCGTTTTCGATGCATATTATGCACTGGTAGTTACCGTCATTACTTTCTGGTACATATACCTCACTATCAAAATGGCTCAATGGCGAGCAGATATCCGCCGCCAAATGGTGAATGCAGACAGGGAAGAGGATGCAGTGAAGAACGACTCGATGATCTCTTATGAGACAGTGAAATACTTCAACGCAGAAAGATATGAGTTTGAGCGATATCGCAAGGCGGTCAAGAAATACCAGTATGCGGAGTACCGAGTGAGCATATCACTCAATCTGATGAACATTGCTCAAAATGCTACCTTTATGACGGGCCTGCTTGTCGTGAGCTTCATCGCTGCATATCAAGTCACGGCAGGTCAACGTAGAGTCGGAGACTTCGTCACTCTCTTGACTTACATGGCGCAACTCCAAGGACCACTCAACTTCTTTGGCACTTTTTACCGCATGATCCAATCTGCCATGATCAACTCTGAGAGGATGCTTGAGCTATTCAAGGAGCAGTCGACGGTGACTGATGAGCCTCATGCAACGGAGATGCCGACTTGCGAGGG
>Ga0160427_10001428_pt1 | contig 14597 bp, 18 predicted proteins | sample SolpanmetagenomL_FD_108194 | JGI IMG/M metagenome (GOLD analysis project Ga0160427, IMG submission 108194) | Solar panel surface microbial communities from Lawrence Berkeley National Laboratory, California, USA - L | ecosystem: Engineered > Built environment > Solar panel > Unclassified ...
ACTTTCTCACGTTGGCGACGGTGCAATATAATCGAATGACTAAGCAGGAGTGCCAAGATTTCGAGATTTTGCCTCGTCTTTCACTTTTGGAGCGGGTTGACCATTCTGCACTCACATCTCATCACTCACTTATCCGCCAGCATGCCTCAGAACGAGTACATTGAGCGCTTCCAGAAGCAGTTCGGCAAGCGGTAGGTCTAACACATTCTTTGGGACCTTCTCATAACGACTCTTACGCAAGGAACGCTCCCGCTAATATTCCTCTTCTACAACAGCCTGGACCACGATGAGCGAAAGCGCAAGCGTATCGCCCGTGAAGGCCACGATGCGTCCGAAAAGGCACAAAACTACCGCGGTCTGAGGGCCAAGCTCTACCAGGCAAAGAGGCACAAGGAGAAGATTCAGATGAAGAAAGCAATCAGGGCGAAGGAGGAGAGCAACGTCAAATCTGCTGCACCGGCAGAGCCTTCTTCAGAGCCGCTTCCGCAGTATTTGCTTGACCGAAGCAATCCGTCAAATGCCAAGGCTCTTAGTTCTGCGATCAAGAATAAGCGAAAGGGTGCGTCAAGGCTTCAATATACTTGTTTCAAGAATGCGGCACTGACGACTCAAAACAGAGGCGAGTGCCCGTTTCTCCGTACCTCTGCCAAAGGTCCGAGGAATTAGCGAGGAGGAGATGTTCAAGGCTGTAACGACAGGCAAGAAGACCGGCAAGAAGAGCTGGAAACGCATGATCACAAAGCCGATCTTTGTCGGTCCCGATTTCACTCGCAGGCCAGTCAAGTACGAGCGTTTCATTCGGCCTATGGGTCTGCGTTACAAGAAGGCAAACGTTACACATCCAACGTTGGGCGTCACCGTGCAGCTGCCCATTCTCAGCGTCAAGAAGAACCCCAACAGTCCGTTATACACTCAGCTTGGTGTTCTAACGAGGGGTACCATCATTGAGGTCAACGTTTCTGAGCTTGGCATGGTCACCACTGGTGGAAAGGTCGTATGGGGAAAGTGGGCGCAAGTAACAAACGTAAGTTGTCAATCATCCACTCTGAAACTTGTGTGTATACTAACCGAGGTTTTAGAACCCGGAGAATGATGGTTGTCTCAACTGGTATGTATATTTGATGTCTTTTCGCATCAATAAACTAACCCCTTCCAGTGTTCTCCTTGTTTAGGAGCTGAGAGTAGAGTGACGGATCGAAACCATGTAGAGTCAGAACTCGGCTCTCGTTTATGAACATAGCGCGGCGTTCCGGGGGGATTTGGGGTAACCTTTTGAGATTTACGAAGAACGGGAAGCTAGCATGGGAAAATCGACATTGATTTAGGCACTTCACCATTCGACCAAGACTTCCAGCTTCTCCTTCTTGGAGGTGCACTAGCGGTAGCTTGCGACCGTTCGAGATCTCTCGTGTGGCGGTGTTGGGAAATTGAATCAACGTAACATTGCTCTCAGGCGGCTTTGACTGTGTATGCATCCAATGTCTTGCACGAGAATACCCTCTTTCTGCTTTCATCGCTCTTGAGCCTTACTTGAATTATTGTATTGCTTGGCGACTGGCTCACCCGCTCAAGTCTTCGGTAGATGTGTCTCTTCCGTACTCATCCTTCTATGTACAATCCATTGATTGTGACAGCCCATACCTTCGCAAGTGATCGGAGTGAGGAGTATCATATCAATATATTTCATAGTATTTGTCAAGTTACTGGTGTACCGTACGGCCGTACTTGTACTCACGTCGCTGATCATGTTGATCAGTTTCGAAATTCGTATCAGAAACAACATGTTGCGAAACAGAAGCTCCACGGCTAAATTGGAGTAACTCGACACACACAAAACAATTCGCCCCAGGCGGAAGAGGCAAAAACATGTGGACGCATGTGCCCAAAGTCGCTGATCGCGTTGATCTTTGCGTGGGCGCGGCGTGGTGGCGCGTGTTTTTGTCGTCGGCAGCATGGACCCCTCAACCGTTGATCTTGGTTGTGCACGGTGTTTTTGAGAGTCGAGGCCACCGATATTATTGAGTTCGCACGTTCGGAGACCAGGCATGATGTCGGCTATTGTGCCTTGCTTGACTAGAAACGATCTACATGTTCTTCGGACTGCAAAGACCTTGTCACAGGATTGACAGAAGTCTGACAGCTATCCGCACAAGCGTTTCGCAGTTTGGGGAAAGATTTCGCGGGTAAATTGAAATGGACACAAGACATCGTGATACAGCTCTGTTGTCCCAGCTCTCGGGTGCTTGCTATACTTTGCCAGTATTATTGAGGATTTACATGTCCACGGGAGTTGCGCGGTGACATGGGGATGGAGTAAGATCCGCCGACCTGCCTGGAACATACTGTGCATCTCTAGGAGGCGAAGCCAGGCCGTGATCCGTCGCACTTCGACAAGCCGAACGATGTCCCGATGCGGACGGTTGGACTCGAAACCCGTTCTATGATTTGACAAATTCCGCATCGACACACGTGTTTTACTGAATCATAACTTTTGACACACTCACGGCAAGGAAAGTCAATTACCCATGGCGTGATGAAGATAAAACACCCATTCGACAGCAGCAAAGTCTAAAGCACCGCCTTTGTCAGGTTTGCCGCAGGTACGGGAGATCCTTGCAAGGCGGGGTAGAATGACTTGCATGAAAAGGAAAGGAGGAGGTGGCCGCCGGGAGAGTTTGGCAGCGTTTCATAATGCCCAATAATGCAAGGCAGCCCGGTCGCAAAGATCAACGCCTTTCTTACGAGGCCAACACTGTCGGTCGCAACAATGGCGGCAGAAGCAGAAGGGAAGTAGCCGGTGGGGGAGGCGAACAACGGAGAAATGGTTCAGAAAAGCACTGTGATCGACTGATCGCCGTCCACATGGCCCCTTCCCTGAGCGTGGTGCCGTTCGGCCGCAGTCTTCCTGGTTCTGCCCTCGTGTCTGCACGAGAAATGGCCCAAGTTTGACAGCTGTGCACGGCCCTCAACCCCACGAGTCGAAGATCTCCGTTTTGCGTAAGTGAAGATTGTTGTGTGGAAAGGTCGTTGATCATGGTGGCGACTGGTATACGGCTCTAGACAAAGCAAAGGGTTGGGCTGACGGCCCTTGCGTGCCTTGCCCTCGCCTATCGCAGTCAGTCGAGTTGTGCAGAAAGGGCACAGCGTAGGCGTGACTCTGCTAGGGCAACAATCTAGAGGGGCTGCTGCAGGAACGGGGCGTACAGCAAATGTCGCCCGCAGGCCATCCAATCCAGACTCGAAATCTCTGTATGTGCTGCGCGGTGTATCAAGCCGCGTGCAGGAGCTAGATTGCCTGTTTCTCTACGCCATGACGAGTTATTTAACTCACACTTGCAAGGCTGTAACCTGAGCTGGAAGCCCCTGGTACTGAGGTTACTTTGTTTCCGCAGTGTCGCTCGCTGCCGAGCAGTAGCGTGTGGGTGAGTACTCGTAGTGAGGCTGCGTGCGAGTGCTGATCAAGTCCAAATACCAACACCAACACCAACATCACTTTCTTGCTCTTCTTACCTGCCTCGCCTCTATTCAACAGCGCCCCTCCACCTGCTTCTGCTCCTGCTGCTCCCAGCAAGCGAACTTCTGTCGGAGTCTCTGACTAGCTGTCTGCCGTCCCTCACCTTCATCATAGGTTGAGTACGAACAGCACTTCGACGACACCTCGTACGACAACCATCATCATCATCGGTTAGATCTTCTGCCAACAGGCAAGCGACGAAACCATCTCGAGTCTTCGCCTTCTTGTACAACTGGAGCTTCCGGCGCGTGGTGTTCTGATGCGTCTTGAGTCGCGCCGTCAACCCACCACATATCAAGCTTCGGCAACAACAAGCAACACGTCTTGTCTGCTCTGCTAGACTGAACAGTACTGGACGCGCAGCTCTCTGGTTCATCAGGCTCGAGGAAATCATCAATCGAAAGAGTAGGAGAGCTTCACACGTTCAACACAACACGCTTCGCTCGAGTATCCAGAAGGATTGCGAACACCACAAGCGTACGCTGCGTTCTTCCTGAGACTTTCAAGCCGAACGCAAATTTGCTGATACAACCTTCAGGGCGGTTTCCTCAACTCATAGGAACACCAAGTTATCTTGCGTCAAAACTCGAGCCTCTTCTTGCACCACACTTTCCTGAGCGGTCATATTCAGTCTTTCCTAATGGATCAAACTCCGCAAGGAGACCGCCGGCAAGGCCAGGGCCTTACTCTACCTTCCATTGCGACCATGACGCAAGGCCTATCGAGATCAGATGCACCCCTTCCCCACGGACAACCTGTGGATAGCAGGGAGTCTGGTAACTGGTCAGCATTGCCGCAAAACAAACGTACGTTCTGAAACCAGGAGTGTATTGAATCTTCGAATGATGCGCCGCCTTGGCTGACATAGTTAACACAGACATCCCTTCACCTATGACCAGCACGAATCGCCATCTGACTACGATCTTGAATAATGATGAATCACCTAACCGTTACCCTCCTGCTGGAACACCTCGTTCTGTCAGGCCCCCAACACAGGTAAGTTAATTGACTCTGGTATATGACACGACTCTCACACCTGACAGCACGCGGTTCTTCCGATGATCAATCAATCTTTCGGTGGCGATGCTCGTGCTTCAATGGATGCCAGCAATCACTCTTATATCGACTCAAGACGCAGCAGTGTTGATAGTCGGATGAATGCGAACATGAATCACATGTCAATCAATGCGCCGCAACCTTACGAAAGCAATATCTCACAGGTGTCATTGGTATCCAACCTCCAGCGTCAGCGCGGCATCGAAGTCCCTAGACCGAATGGATCGTCACCTTTGTCACCAATGGCTCGTCGATCAAGCGCAAACAGTAGCAATGCCCCAATTACTCGAAGGGCGCCGGCAATATTGGCCAATCCTCGTTCGAACATGCCAAACCCTACAGCATCTACACCGACGAGAGGTTATCCTTGGGCTTTTCCCGACTCAATAGAACAAGCCGAGCGTGATGATCTTGATGGCTCTGATAGCCCGGCATCGTCGCGGCAAAACAGCCTTGTAGCATCGAGTATTAACACCATTGATTCTACCGCGTACTCGCTCAGTCGACGCTACGGCGACGGTATGTAACCTCATCATTCATGTCAGGTTTCTTAGCTTACTTACCTCAGAAGGTGGGGACACACACAACCATTCAATGCCGCACAGGAATTTGGCGAACCTGCAAGGGGCCGATCTTAGCGGTGCTGGCAACTACAGCAGGACACCCGAACTACGTGTTAGTCACAAACTGGCAGAAAGAAAGAGGAGAAGTGAGATGAAGGACCTCTTCGACCAACTCAACAGAAGTCTTCCTAACTCACCTGGCAACAAGTCGAGTAAATGGGAGATCTTAAGCAAAGGTAAGTCAAGAACCAGACATGCATCATTCTGTCTTTTTGTGCTGACTTCTGCATAGCAATCGAGCATATTCAACAGCTCAAACAAGCTTTCGACACGAGAACACGCCAAATGGAACAGATGGACCAAGACCTGTCACGTGCAAAGGCAGCAGTTGAGGAAAACCGCTTGTTACAAAATGAGGTCACCGCCATGTATCAACAGTTGCTTCGAGTGGATCCCACCGGTCATCATATATTCGGGCCAAGGACACAATTTCTTGCGCACCAAGAAGCTCAAACACCGACCGGTGGTCGTTTACCTCCGATCCAACAGCCGGCGCAACCTCAGCAGCAGCATTGGCCTACAAATTCCTCCAACGCAATGCAAGGCGTCGAGTACGGCAATCCTTACGATCGTCGTTGATAGGATCTTGCTGGTTTACCACCCTTCACTGTAATAGTAACTCTGCTGATTTGAGGACACAATGTTCGTGCGCTGAGGGAAATGCTTCTGGTGGGAAAAAGTCGGATACCCCATAAATGATGACCTCCGGCTCGGCGTTTTTGACAGAAACGGTTCTTCTAGGAAAGAAGCTAAGGCGTTTTGCCCTTTTCGTCGCTTTAGACGTAAGGAGGGGATCCAGTATGATATCCTGGAGTCATGTAGTGAAGCTCTTAAGCACGCTCGGAACAAGTAGTGTCGAGTATGTAACTCAACGGAAGCTTTCCCATCTATTAAATTTGTTTTCGATGTTTGCCTTTCGCGACTTCACGTTTTAGAGACCGGCGTTTTCGGCGGCAAGTTTCAGCGTCATTACACGAGTCATGCGTGTTGGTGAGAGGTCAACATCCATCGTACCTTCATCCTTTCCTGTCCCCTACTCATGCTACTCAAAAGGCATCACGCCTGAGGAGCAACTCGAATATCAAGATGCGACAAGACTACGACTCTGACGCCGAGGAAAACTCTAGTTTGCGTGGCAACTCGACAGAGTCGCGCCGATATGACGACGATGTCTTAGAAGAGGAGGACGAACGAGAGAAGCTCTTATTGGAGGCGCAGGCGCAGTCCAGTAGCTCGGGTCGGTTTGATAGTCGAAAACGGATGCAGGATGAAAAACGCAAAGCTGCAGGAAATCCGTTCAGTACCAGACGACGTGCTAGCCTCGACTCCGACGAAGACCAGGAGCTCATCCGCGATGCTCAACAAGCAGATCTCAAACGCGAGGCAAATCGTAGAGTCCGGTCTTCTTTCTCGGAAAGCCCTTCTAGGTGGAGTGGAGAGAAAAAGGTTAGGGTACAAAGGCAAAATACGGTGTGTATGTCCTATTCGAATACACGGGCCGGCGCTAATACTAAGTAGTCAGGCACGGTTCTGGTCCTTTGATATGCAACCATCCTACTCTTGATCGTTGCCCTGTTTATCGCCATCGCATATGGAGCTCTTCAAGCATCACGAAAGCCAGACAGCAATCAGAAGCTACTCTCAAACGGTACATCATTGTTTGCGCCCACTACCATCCTGATATCATTGGACGGCTTTCGTGCAGACTTCCTGGAAAGAGAACTTACGCCAACACTCAACTCTTTCATTCAACAAGGCGTCTCTCCAAGATACATGACGCCGAGCTTCCCCAGCGTCACCTTCCCAAATCACTTCACACTAGTGACAGGCCTATACCCCGAGAGTCATGGCGTTGTCGGAAACTCCTTCTGGGCTCCTGAATTTCTCGAGACTTTCTACTACCATGATAGCGCACACAGTATGCAACCCAAGTGGTGGTCTGGAGAGCCTCTTTGGGAAACTGCCGAGCTCCAAGGTGTGAGAAGTGCTATTCATATGTGGCCAGGCTCTGAGGCGCATATCGGAGAAATCGAACCGACATATGTTGACGTCTACAATGGGTCCGAAGTCTTGTCGGCAAAGGTAGACCGTGTACTTGGCCTTCTTGATCTGGCCGGACCTAAAGACGTTGCTTACCTGGCGAGCAGGCCCAGGCCACAACTCATAGCTGCTTATGTACCGGATGTCGATGCAGACGGTCACCGTTACGGTCCTAACAGTACTGAGATAAGGGATACAATTGAGAGTGTTGATATGATGCTGGCTTCTCTTTTTGAAGGCTTAGAGCAGCGTAACTTGACGGACATAGTCAACGTAGTCATAGTGTCAGACCATGGCATGGCGACTACTTCCATTGACCGGTTGATACAACTCGAGAACCTAATCGACTTGGATCTCATAGATCACATCGAAGGCTGGCCCAATTACGGACTTCGCCCCAAAGCAAGCGTCGACCTACATGCGATGTACAACGTTCTTTTGTTGCAATCACAGATGACGGAAGGGTTCGACGTTTACCTCCGGGATGAGAACATGCCCGAACGCTATCACTTTTCGCAAAATGAACGTATTGCGCCCATATGGATCATGCCGCATACCGGATGGGCTATAGTCACACGAGCTGACATGGATGTTGAAGAAGCAAAGAAGAAAGGCGAGGTGTTTCATCCACGTGGCGTACATGGTTACGACAACGACCATCCTTTGATGAGAGCTATCTTCATGGCGAAGGGTCCTGCGTTCCCTCACGAGCCTGGAAGTCGGTTAGATGCCTTCCAGAACACGGAGGTTTACAACATTGTTTGCGACTCGCTTGGCATCGAGCCGAGACCAAACAACGGTACTATGCGATTGCCGTTAAAGCCTGTAGGCTTACACTCTGATGGCAAGGGGTCGCCACCTGAGGACTACGATGATCCGCCCAAACCTCAGACAATGCCTTCGGCCGCAACGAATCCCTTCTTCCCCGAAGCAACATCTTTTACTGGATCGATAGACACCACCTCGTCGCCCACGACTGTCACTTTCGACAGTGAGCCTACCGCGCTCGAATCCACTGCGGCCGCTCCTAGCCGTCCAGTTGTCAATGATGGCGGGAGTGGAAACCATACCGCCGAAGAGGACGCTAAAGCTGCAGCTCAGTGGTGGGCGTGGGCTCAAGACGAATACAGAGGCTTCGAGGATTGGGTCAAGGGCCTTCTGGACAAGGCCGGAAAGAACGAGACGGTTTCGCAATAGATGATGAGTTAATCCCTCGCAAGTGCTGCTGGTATTCCTCCTAATTCTTCGGGTTTTTGGCGTTTTACCTATTTCATCCATGAGTAGTAATAAGAAATGGCGTTGTCGAGCGCCTCCAAGGACGATTAGCTCAACGCGTTGGGTGAATCGATGATCTTGCAACCTGGCATGAAAGAATGCGCTCAAAAGGCCAAGCAACAATCGCCCCGGGGCCTATCGTAACAAAGGGTCCTCCCCAACGTACAACTCTTCCCTAGGCCTCACAACCTTCAGGCTCTCTCTGGTCATGGCGACTGAATGCTCATTTCGGGTCTACGTCTGCAATAAACACAGAACTTCATGAGCGCTTGATGTCGCACACACGGTTCCGTGAAGTTACCATGGTGAACCACGCATTTCTTGCGTTATGACAGCAATATGACGACACATTGTCGCTCTTGCGTTGTTTATTTCCCCACAACTTCTGGTAATGCGCGTGACCCCTTGCACTGCCTTCGACCTCCCAGTTCATTGCTATAAGAACTCAGGTTAGCCCTCACTTCGAGTTTCTTCTTCACCACTCTCCCGTTCAGTCGTTCGAAAAAGGATCTCACCAAAGGCCCCTCCAGCAGACCCCAAGGCCACATTAGACCACCCGACAAAACAACCACCATCGCCAATCCAAGATGAAGACCACATCTGTTCTTTTCTTCGTCCTCTCAATTCTTCTCTCTCTCCTCACCGTCGTCAAGGGCACCCCGACGCCCAAGGACTTCGATGAAAGCCCGTTGCCGTCCTGCGACGATTTCAAAGACTGGCCTAAGCGTGCCGGCCACGGTCCCGCTTGCCAGCCCCGCGACCCTGAAGAGCCTCCGGATGCCGACAAAGTCGTCACCTCCATCGCACCTTCGATTACCAGCGGTGTGATCCCAAAGTGCCCTCCCGGTTACTTCAGGGTGTATATCAAAGTCAAGTATCCGGATAATGTGCAGGATACAAAGGACCATTTCATGTGTGTTATCAATACCATAGGGGTCATGGACAGCAGCGGGAGGATCCCGGTAGGGGGTTGAAAGGTTCAGAGGATGGGTGCCGGGATGGAGGTGTGCTGGGCGGATGTTTGTTTGGGATTATACGGCTTTCGCGATGTCGCCATGTAACTCGGAGCCCCTCTAGCAACGTTCGATATAACCCTCAACTCGAATGTCTTGTGTCCGTGAATGTATTCGACGTTGTAGCCTCACTCGGCGCGTGTGTTTTCGGGACGTTTCATTGCCTAAAGAGATTTCGATTTACGCAACGGAGGCGTAATGTCCTTTCGCAGCAGGTAATCGCCGCCAAGCAAGGCCATGTATACACCGTAGAGCCCGCTCAGCGGCCAGATACTCCAAAAGGTCGCCAACACCCATCCAAGCCAAGTTTCCCTCGAGCGCCGTTCCTCCGCCTCCAGATCCACCTTGACCTTCTGATAAATGTTGGGCAGGTAGGTAGCGTGATACTTCTCACGCAGGGCGTCATACTCGCCGCGATTGTACATGCTCCAGAACTCCTGCTCGGTGTAGTAGGTGTGCGCATACAGCCACTTCCTCCCTCCCAGCCGCTGAACCGCCTGCTCGAGCGCGCGGTTAGCGGCCACGAACTCGCTCGTCTTGCGCGGGCCGGGGCCCCAGACGCCAAAGTTGAGCCACATGTCGCCATCCCCGCTGTTCTCGAGCGTACCGGCGGCCTGCGGGATCTTGCCCGTCCGCCCCAGCGGACAGAGCCAGATGGGGTAGTGCCCGAACGAACGCTCAAGATATTCGGTGAACTGCTCGGCCGCGCGCCACGGCACACCCACGTCCTGCACAATGTACTGCGTGGAGAATCCGCTCTGGTGAAGGGCGTGGTACATGACGCGCGTGTGCATGAAGTTGTCTAACGCCCAGCGGGTGATGCGGTTGAAGGGTGTCGCGAAGTACTGGAATGCGTACTTGGCGACCCAGAAGCCGCCGCGGTCGTAGCGGAAGAGGTAATCGACCAAGGGGATGGTTTCTGTGGTTGGCTGGTCCGGGCAGGTCTTCAAGATTTTCTCGGCGTGGCGGTAGAACCATGGATCCCTGGCTCTGGTGAAGCGTTGCAGCGGAGCGTTCGACGTGTCGGTCAAGCTGCCGGAGCACACGACGCCGCGGCTCTTCGAGTATAGAATACCATCAAGATAGTCTATCGTTGGGTCTGCCGCTGCTTTCTCGAACATCTGCATGCATTCTTTCATACTAGAGAACGGGGAATACGTTAGAGATACGTATTCCTTCGCTGCGATCAAGCGGATTTCTAGTAGCGTGACGATGCCTAGAGTTCCCCAGGATGATGCAGCGCCGTAGAACAAATCGACATTCTCTACTGCGGACGCCTTTTGAATCTCGCCGTTGGCCAGGACAATCTCGATGGAATTTACCGTCCTCTCGAAGAATCCATGGCGAAATGAACTGCTCTCGCCGGAAGTGCCGGAGAAGCCTCCACCAGCAGTGATGCCCGGGAACTCCATAACCACCGGCGGTACGAGGCCATGGGGTAATGTCGCATCGATGAGTTTATCCATGGGCACGTTGGGCTCAGTGATAACCACTCCATTTTCTGCATCGACCTTTAGGACCCGGTCCAAGGTGGATGTATCGACGATGCGAGATCGAGTGTGCTGGGATGGTCTGGTGCTGTTCGTCGAGCCATGATAGATGCGAAATGGCTGTTGACGGGCATGGAATTGTTTGACCTGCACTGCAATCTCGCCAACTGTGTCATTATGCCGCTCCATGTGATACGGTGTCTCGCGCAGTTAGGGAAGTTTCAATCTGATCTTTCTTGTTCATACGCTTCTTGTGCTCATGCTTGACGCTTCACAGTCTTCTTCTGAAATGACAGGCAATTGATTCAATACCGTTTGATGCGTTGTCGTGTGTGGGTCAGCAAGTGTCGTTGCAAAAGGAACCCGCCAACCAATCACAAGGCGGCGTGAAACGCGACTCGCCTTTGGTCTCACTCAAAAACTTACAAAGGTCTTAGAGTACATCTGAGGAGAGTTCCTGCTCGAGGAGAGGTCAAACGAAGAGGGTATAAGAGCGCTCGCCAAAACACAAAGCCTGATTTCATCCGCGCGTTCTCACAAAAGTTATGCACATTCATTTCTATAGTCATTATAAAACGCCTTTCAAAAGCAAGCTCAACCCCTGCATGCATATTCAACTCCCCGCAGCATATTGACTCTTCGCTCGCAACTGTGCCCCGTACTTCCATAGCATAAAGGGCCCCGGGATGCCAATAAAGATGCCGATGAAGCCCAGCAAGCTATTCCCCCAGCCGTAATCGAGCGCCCGGTAGAGGTAAGGCGCGAACAGCGGAAATCCGAAGCCAGCCAGACTGCGAAGCACAGTGGCCGCGGCAACGGCAGAAGCGGCGTAGCGGGTGTAGGCGTCAACCAGGTAGGTCTGCGTCGACTGAAACCCAATAATGATGCCCGCCGCAAAGATCGCCGCCCCAATGTCCGGCATGATCCAGTGCAGGCGGTGCTGCGCGCTCCAGCCATACCAGAATAGACCTATCGGCACCAAGATAGCCCCTGGAGCCATGATGGGACAGCGGAATTCCGGCTGGCCGACGCCGTTGTGCTTCTTCTTCAGCCGCTTGTAGATTTTATCGTTTATGGGTGCGGTGATCTGTGCGCCAAGGAAGAAGCCAATACCCAACGCGATATAGTTGAGGCCACCGATGCCTATGGACTCGCCGTAGCGTTGCTCCCAGAGTCCCGGGAACGTGGCAAGAACAAGGTAGCACAGACCGTAGAGGAAGGCCATGTAGATGGCCAATACTTGGATGATTGGCTGTGAGAAGAGAAGTTTAAAGGGACGGACCATGGAAGTCTTCAGCTTTACTTTGAGGGTGAGTTCGGGAGATTCGAATTCGGTATGGAGTAGTTCGTTGCCTGTTTCTTTGCGCATCTTTTTGGCTTTAATGGCGAGAAGTTTAGGCGCGTAGGTTTCTTGTAAGAAAAAAAGACCCGATACTTGAATGAGAGCGTCTGCGATGCAGGTTGCGTAGAAAACCCATCGCCAGGTCGTGTTTTCGGTGATGAATCCTCCTGCTACGGGTCCTACTGCAGGTCCAAGGAGAGGAGCTAGAGAGTAAATACTCACAGCCCTTCCTCTCTGCTCAGGTCTCCAACAGTCACTATGTGAAGATTAGTAGGGATTAGATAATACCAAGATCAAAGGGCTCACCCCAACACTCCGCCTCCGATTGCAAGCGGCGCAGACCCACCTAACCCGCTTAGGAAGCGAAAAACCAGCATTTGAGGACCTGTTTGGGCGAAGCCGCACGCCAGATTGAACACAAGATAGAACAAATTTGCGAATTGCAACACTGGCACCCTCCCGAATATTTCAGACAGAGGACCTAGGATGAGCGGACCAACAGCGTAAGCCAGGATGAAGATTGATAACATCAACTCCTGAACCACCTGGTTTTTAACGCCCAAATCTGCAGACATGGCTCCCAGCGCAGGTGCCACCATTGAGGAAGAGACAGGCGAAATGAAGGTAAACGAAGACACAATAACTGTAGCAGCCCATTTCCTCTTCATGGACCAGTTCTTGGGGTTCGACGGGTCATCCGGTCCGTCCCAAGCCACGAGATTTGGATCTTGATCCTTCTTAGATCGAGTTGATCGAGTTGATCGATTCGTTCCGCTTCTCTTCAAATCAGGTTTGCCCTTCTCTACATCTCGTATGTCCGGTATGCCTCCTCGTACCTCTGCCACCTCTTCTACCTCCTCCTCTTCCCGTTCCTCTTCATCTTTTTCTCTGTATTGGTTCGAGCTATCCGAAGACTCTAACTGCGTGACGGAGTGATGGCTTGATTCGTCGTCGCTCGCATCTTGGTCATGATCATGGTAGACGCCAGCATCGTTGATATGGCTGCCTGAGAAGATACGGTGTAAATCCGTCGGTCGGCTTTGACGTGAGCGTGTCGAATGAGATCGTGTGGGTATCATCGGGTACTGTTCTCCTTTCGGCAGCGCACAGAGGCTGGACTTGGCACGACTTCAATGGCAGGCAATTCACGATTGCACCAAGACTCTATAGAGGTATTGTACGAGAAACAGGAAAGGTGAACACAGGCAAGAACTCTCTAAAGTCACAGAGCAGGGCCACCAGGATAACCGGAGGAGAACGATTGTATAGCGAAGGCCGGGCTGGTGGCTATCCGCGCTCTCTCTCAGAGGGAAGGTGCTCGGCCTACGGAGTTAGCATCAAGTAGATGGAAGTAAAGACCGTTTCTATTAATAGCAACTGGATGAATGATGATGATAACATCAGAGCAAAGCAGCCTTTTAAACAGCAAAATTATATTAAATCCTGGCGTAATCCCTAATACCGTAAACACGTCTCTTCTTTCCGACTAGCTTGCTCTGCATCAGCACGATTTCCCGCTCCTCAACTGCCTCCCGTTACCGCTGACGCTTGCGACGGCTTCCTTGACTTTGCTTGCAGCTTTCTTGACCTTCCTTTCCACCTTTGCTGCGTCGACTCCGAGTACTTTGTCTTTGGCGGCGGTCTTTGGCTTTGTGACCTTTGCGGCTTTTGGTGTTGTCTTCTTGACGACCTTGGGCTTGGTGGTCTTGGCCCGCGCAGTGGTCGGAGCAGGTACTCCAGCCGTATCCATCTTGGGGGCGGAGGCAGGTAACAATTTGGGAGCGGCGACGGGTAACTTCTTCGGAGAAGGGTTTGCCCTGGGTTCGGGCGACTTGGTGGGCATACGCGCTGACCTTTGCGGCGCTGGAAAATGCGCGGCGGGAGGGACGGAGGATGCTGGCGCTTTACTGTCCATTGCGTGATGATGAAGCGAGAAGAGTTTGCTTCTCAGAAATGTCCTTCTCAGATAGCTGTTGGGCAACAGAAGCCGGTTTGTCGACGGGAAAAGTATATTTTTCTTCTTCTGAGAGGCAAAGGTCTTGGTAGTCACGAATGAAGACTGGAAGTCCGAGAAAGTGCTGCGCGAGATCCATCATTTGTGTCGTGTGTTGTCGTGAGATGAGAAGGAGGAATGCGTCGCTGCAGAATTCACAGGAAATGAGTACGCCGTTTATCTAGTAGAAAACAACAACAAAGAAATGATAGGCTAACAGATTCTTTGTATCATATCGAACTGAAAGCAGA
>Ga0160427_10001429_pt1 | contig 14597 bp, 17 predicted proteins | sample SolpanmetagenomL_FD_108194 | JGI IMG/M metagenome (GOLD analysis project Ga0160427, IMG submission 108194) | Solar panel surface microbial communities from Lawrence Berkeley National Laboratory, California, USA - L | ecosystem: Engineered > Built environment > Solar panel > Unclassified ...
ACCCGAGAGATCTGTAAATCTTCGTATTAGTGGAATGCTAGAATTTGTGACAATCACATGTCGTCTCTGTGGATAACGTACGGCTGCGGCTTTGAAGCCAGCATTCTGAAGAACACACAAGTTAGCTGCGGGTTGCAAGAATAGAACGAACAATGCGCCGTCTGGTAGCAAGTCGTCTGTTTTCTAGGCTGTGATTACTACTTACTGTCTTGCAAGCCCTTGGCAGGGCTCGTACTGTTGACAACATTGTGATGTGAATGCTGATCTGTTATCGTGTGTGCTATCAAAGCAGAGTAACAGATGTACCAGTAAAATGTATGAAGAGGAAGAAAGAGAGTGTGGACAGTTGCGAAGGAGGTTTGAGGTGAGTGATTGAAGAGAAGTATAAATCTTGTGAAGAAAGAGAGAGAGGAAGGGAGGGAGAGGAAGAAGAAGAAAAATTGGCAGGATGTGTTATATGGACGAGGAAGCAGGGAAAGTGGGGAAGGAAATGCTGGTGGTGAACGCTTTACTTGCTTGCTTGTGCTTTTTCGCTGCTTGGGTACTTGACTCTCTCTCTCACGGCTTTTTTGGTGGTTGCCCAATTGGTGTCGAAGGGACCGTCAGTTCCCAATTGCTTAGCACGGGTTGCGATGCCCGAAGAGGTACTTGCAGGAAAAAGGGAATGCAGTCCAATATGCTCGGTATCGGCCCTTCTGACCTATAGGAACGCTGGCAATACCAATTTATATTTCGCCCGTGAATATTTTATTCATCGAGTCCAATCTCCAGTGTAGCGTGGGTGAAGGGATGCATGCACAAAGACGTCAAAACTTGCACTATCAAAGTGCGGGACACAGGGAAACATCCATCTACATCTGCAAAGTCGCACATTGGTCACACTTGCTCATGTATGGCATGCCTGGTATCAGATGAATGTCATTTACAATAACGTACTCTCACTAGTATTCAAGATATTTGTAGGCGTGTAGTATGAGAAGAGTGTCTGAAATTGTATGTGAACAAAATCTTCATCTGATGTTGTGTTGTTTAATTTTTTTTCTGTGTTCCGGCTCACTTGTTCCTCGGCGCGGTCACAAGGCATTGAATACGGGACTGACGGATTAATCGAATGCATTTTGTTACTACAGCACTACTGCTACTACTGTGGGGCATCAACACACTAAGCACTTTCCAACAGGGCAACTCACTGCAGGGTTCGGCAATGTTTTGCTTATACTGATTTCTCGTTGCAATTGTGTCCCCAAATCAGTATCACTGAATAAACCTTCAAAAACATCTTCACGATTCTGATCCATGCCTTGTACTTAGTTGGAATAAGTGCAGCTTAGTAGTAAAGTCGAATAGAATGGTCTCTACCATGGACTGTCCTTTTCATGAATGATAGAGATTAACGAATATGAGCGACTACAGTTACTATCTATTCCTGATGGTCCGTTTCGGTTTAGTGTCGAACCGCCTAAATTGACCAATAAAACATGTAACATTCAATTATATTTCTCAAGTTTGGCATTAAGGATAATAATAACAACAATATATATATACAACTGCTAAGTACAAATATCAATCATAACCCTGTAGCAAACACTAGCACAATGCCTTCATCAATATTGTCCCATTGGCCGGAAATTCATTGCACGCCCGTATGTCACTCGAGAGCGACGAAAAAGGATGACTTGCACATGCAACTTTACTAGACTATTCAATCTATAGAACCCTACACATAAGTGAACAAGCTATGCCCATAATTAGGTAGATATTTAGCATGATCCGTGGTTTCAATATCACTCTAAATCATGTATGATACCATGATAATTTATATAGTGGGTATGATCACAATTAGAGACGACATACCCAACCCTTTTTCCTGGTATAATAGAATAAATCTGCTATTGATATTTCCTTTTTTTAACATAAGCTTGTCAACATACTACGTTTAGTAATCATATCCGCGAGAATGTGAACTAAAATTTTTACTGTCTATCATCAATTTATGCTTGCATGTTCCCTCATCTAAATGAGATTCAAATCTTGTCACATATATATTTATACCAAGCGAGTTCAAATGTTTGCACCTGTTTTTCGTCCATATTTTGTTGCTTCAGTGGGTGCGAGACATTGATTTCGACCATAAATCATTCAGAATAATTCTTTCGGTGTGTATGCATATGACGCGCACAACTTTTCCTCCAGGGGAGGCTACTTTGCGCCTCACTAATGCCACGATCAACAAAAAAGTTATGCTTAATACGTAGCAGAAATATTAAACATTTCTGTTTGAAGATTATTTCTATATAGATATTCCATATAACGTGTGTCACGCTACAAGAGCAGCGATCAATCGAAAAAGCCTTGGTATACGATACATTCACCTAGAGCTACCCTAGAGCTCATATTTATTGCAATGAGAAGTATGCCCCTATATACCTAGGTATCGATCAACTCACAAAATTTAAACGATATGTCTAAATTTATTAAGATGTTCATATCAAAAGGGTCCAATTGCACTAATACTAGACTTTGCCATCGAGAGTCGGTAGCATAACAACTACTGTGATAAAGTTATGTACTATAGCTACTATAATTAATAGAGATATTATAGGACGTGTGAGATCATTTGAAGAACTGATCCATAGACCCAATTACTCATTACTTTTAGAAAGATGAGGAGGGCTATCTGAGCACATGGTCACATCTAGAAATAGAACATTTTTCAGATTACTTATAATTTTGATTTGAAGTCAGTCAAGCAAGCAACCCGAGAGAGCACCAGAGGAACGACAAAAAATGAGCAATTTTACCATTGAATCAATTCTACATCATTACAAATAGTATTATATAGTGTCACTGAAGCCATTCCCGTATCCCGTTCCATCCTCCCTCATCAATCACCGACCGTAACCAATATCCTCCTTTTCCGTCCTTCATAGATACAATGTATGGATCTACGCCAGCAGAGAACGGAGTACATATGAAAGGATGCGTGAAAACCACCTTCCCTTGATCATCTTTATCTTTCTTGACTCGAGAGACTAAGGCCTTACTAAAATCCAAATCGCTGTTAAATCCTGCAAACGTAAAACTAGTCATCATTGGGAAGTATTCATCTTTCATTGGATTTATTGGCCCTTTGATCCAATCTGGATTGGCTTCATGATATTGCAGATTTCTCAGAACTTGTGATGGTTGTTTGTTAATCAATACCATTCTACGAATTCTCGATGCGATAGGTGTCAACGAAGAACCGAAGGAGCGGACTTGAGACATGGTGCCAGAGAAGGCAATGATATTGTAGGCCATTGCGTGCAAATATGACGATTCTTGGGAGAACGCTGGCTCAAGGAGTGAATGTCTGTAGTTGAAGACATAGGAAAAGTTGACGGGTGAGGAAGACGGCTTTGAATGAAGATATGAAGCCTTAAAAATGTTTTAAGATCGTTAGTGATGCTAAGAAGAAGTGTGAGTAAGGATCGGACCAGATCTTACCATAATGATCCATGCAGCAATTATGTCATTCTTGGTCACTTGGGTCTCACTACGCTGTGCAGGTGCGGCCTCTTTGTCTAATTCTGCCTGGACTTCAGCTCGCCATTTTTCAATAAGTGGGCCGGGGAGGTGGATATATTTCTCCTGAGTTCTCCATCGCAGATTAAGTGCTCGTAGAATGCCCTTATATATCACAGTTCCCAGTAACCATAATTGGAGAGTGCCGGTAAGGTGTGGATTATTCTTAACGTAATCATTCGTCCTGGCTTCTTCTTCGGTCATGACAACGCCCTTTTCCTCATCCTTACCAATCACAGATGACATTGGTATTGCGGGATTGGCATCAGGTGGCAGAACGTTCACCGGTATTTCCTTTCCATTAATCAGATCGCAGTAGGCTCTCATAATATGATATATACTCTCTGCATCACAAAGATGGTGAGAAGCGAAGAAACCAAGCAGTGTGGCATCATCGGTCACTGTAACTCGCAAGCCAGTGAGCTCTTCTATAGTTGGCAAATTTAAAAATGATAACGTATCGTAATGGAAAACTCGGTCGAGAGTGTCATCGTGACGAGGAAAACTACGAATGGTAGCCGTCGTGCTTGTTGTTGGTATTGAGTAGTCGAACGGAAAAACCGACGCGAGAGGACTACTTATAACTCGTGAGCCAAAGTTCACGGTGGTGCTAGTCGTGAACCCGTAGGGATTTGTCTATCTATGCGTCAATGTTTGATTTATAACGAGCATCTTATTAGTAGCCCAACCGATTTAACAAGTTTCCCACCAAGCACTGGCCATAGTCTGATCAGCTCTTCGTATTTATTTTTCAAGATGCTGACATCAAGAATGCCTGGAACAATGAATCCAATGTATATTCTAATGTCTTGCGTAATAGTGTTTGTCGAGGGGAGATTATAAGTTTGCGGTAAATTTGTTGTTTTAGTAGACGAAGCCATTTTCGGTATTGAATGTAATATCGATATGTATCGTGAATTGTGCGGAGAGAACGGGAATGACAGTTACCATCGCGATCATGATATATATGGCCAGGACCACAATTCAAGCAGGCACAGACCATCAGAATACGGTAATCCAAGTAAACGTAAAGGCAATAATTTTGCTAAAGTAATTACTAAGTAATTATCATCTTTATGGCTGCTTGGCCTACCGAAATCAGATTGTGATCAAACTGCCGGAAAATAAGCATGGTCCGTGCCAGTGACCAAATTCTGGAATGATAAAGACATGTCTACATTAAAAATCCAAACAAGACGTTTACGATTATTGACAACAAAAAGCGCATCTTTATGCGTTGAGGATGTTGGTATACACCCCAAGGCCTCTCCACCAGTCCTCGCGGCGCTTACCTATCTAGGTGACCACAATCGCAAAAGAAGAGAATATGAGTGCTAGTGTCCGAGTACTTATATGTTTTTCCTCCAGATTGAACGAAATCCATGACATACTGTTCCAACTGCCGCAGCCAATCACCAGTTAGTTATAATATATTCTGATGGCTTATGTGACAGTATTTGCCGGGGGAAAATTGTAAGTTCGTGGTAAAACTGATATCCTAATGGAAATCATTTTTAAGACTGAATGTGATATTAATGTGTGTTGTGAATGGTGGAGCGACGAGCTGCGAAGTCCGCTTTTGACAGGCTAAGTCAACATCAAGTAGTATTAGTAAATCACAACGTAGATGTATACACAACGTCAAAGTAATATATTGTGCAATCTATATGTTTTGAAATAGATATGTATCCTTCAGATCTGCAAGCATAGGACATGCTTGTCAGCTTTGCAAGGCTTTGTGTTGTACATGTCTCCATTTCCAAAAGTTTCTCGTATGTTGTTGCGCGTAAAAGGATTAAAAGTCCACTTAAAAGATCAACTTCTGTGTGAACACGGATCATGGCAGAGTTTACGCTTGCCATCTTTGGTCCTCCGCCTATCGCCTCGTTCTATGTGTCAAGTTGTTAAGCCGAGTATAATTCAAATCAGGCTGCAAATCATGCAAATACTGGCGACAGAAAAGAGTCGTGTAAATTGATTATACTCGTATATCCTACATAAACTTGCACAATCGATATTCTCTATCATTTTGAGAAACTCGGAGACACTATATCACAGTACATGAAACTTCGTGACCAAGTACATGTGCATTCGTTGAACGTACAAAAAGCCTCAGTTGATTCATGATGATCGATCGCGAGTTTACACTGCACACCTATCAAATCAACTAGCTCATATGATCTTGGCCAAGAAGACAACTAGATGCAGTGGAGGCGCCAACCAGCTGTAGAGTAAGGAGATGCATCAAGTAGTCAGTTATCAAGCCCGAGTTCCCACGCACAACGTCTACTTTTGTCTTCTCCTCTTGGTTTGCAAGTCTTTCAAAAGTGTTGTTCGTTTGTTTTGTTGCCAGCCCATGATAATTCACTCACTCGGCTTGCCAAGTCTCTATGAATCTACTAGCAGCTGGAAAAAAACAAATATCCGGGTCTTGTAAGCGGCGACGAACTTTTTTTTCTCAAGTCGGAAAAACCTTGTCCTTCAAGCGACTGCGACAAAATTATCAGGCTGTTCAGGAATTAGCATCACGATAATCACTACCACAATCTCCAGCTGCCATCCCGTAACTTTGAACCATCAGTATAGTACGTAGAATATAAACGCAGAAGTAAATTGCCAAAGAAGCCATGCCTCCTCAACGAAGAAACTACAAAACCAAACGATACACTCGGTATGATGATATATATAGTCCCGACGAAAAGCTCAAAGCAAAATGCACACCACTCTGCTAACATGTATCTCAATAGTGATCTTGATCAGATCGAACGGGACTTGAAATCTCCCGGACAGCTTCAGCAATATCTCTCTATTGTTCCATCCGACGAGCGACCAGGTCTTGGTCAATACTATTGTGTACCGTGCGCCAGATTTCTGGAGACGGAAGTAGCATCACAGACGCATGAGCGAGGAAAACCCCACAAGAAACGGTATAGAGCTGATGTTTGTGTCAACCCGAACCTCACAAATTTGCTGACCAAATCTCTAGTGTCAAGTCGCTACTCGGAGAACAATACACACAAAGAGAGGCAGATGCCGCGGCAGGAGTTGGAGTCGATCATGGACTTGTTGTACCAAAGGTCATACCTAGTGAGGTATTGGCAAAGACTTCAAGGAATAGAATTGTTGCGCCAGAACAGGAAGTCAAGAAGATGGACATTGACGACAACATTGCTGCCAAAACTTCAGCCACAGTGGAAGAAGACGACGCTCTATGAATGATCAATATATTTCTAAAAGGGGCACTCTCCGGGAAAAAAAGTTGGATTTGCAAAGATAATTTTGGCATGGTCATGGAGTTTCTCTGGCGCATAGGTTTAGGGCGTATATTTTGGCGAGGGCTGTAGTTATATATGGTCGATCATCATGCGAAAATCTTCCAGTTTTGGAGGAACAAATTGATAGATCGATATGCAACAACGTGTCTAGAGCTTGGGATTCTTGATAGGATAATTTGAAATTTCGGAGACACTTCCTAGTGGGCATCAATGTCATAGAGTTGTCTTCACACAAGAATTTGTGCTTTTCCATACGACATATATCGGTGAATGGAATAAATCTAGGAAATTTAAAGAACATACTGTAATATATTGAAGCACAGGCTGAGAAAGTTCTAGGCCTTTTCTCCCGAAATCTTGTAAGCTTAGACCGATATCGAACACAAGCAATCAGTCCTTATCAATGGATATCAAACATACAACAGTGACGACACTGGTTACTAGTGGGTCTCGAGACCTCAAGATCTCATGCATCTACATAGGCATTTGATACCTAGCTCTTTGGTAATTTATATGGCAATTCTTTCTGACAACGAACACAGATTCTTAATTATTTTACCAAGCCTGAGCATGTTGTGAAATTTGGGTTAACGACACCATCCCTCTATACTGTTGTCCATTCAGAACCAGAAATAATAGAGTAAATGCTCGCCCGTCGCATGCGCGGTATACATCTGTAGCCACTTGAAGTTTCATATGAATATTCAAAGATTGATACCTCATATTATTGTTGTTGTTGTTGTTGTTGTATGATGCGAAAAGAATTATTAACCAAGTATGTTATGAATATTACTCTGAACCTTCACTCTCTCACTCATCGCTCACTTCTCTCCACAACCACCATCACATATCTACAGACACCACTCACCCGCTCAGGCAACTCATCCTGAACCCGTCCCCACCCCCTCCCCTCTCCCCATCCAGATACGCAATTAAGTAAGTGCTTGCATCTACATCACCAGTATTCGATACCGTGCTCAAGTCAAGACAAGTCACTGAACAGACACACGCATGTATGTAAGGCTAAATTTGAATAAGGACGATACCGAAACTTAGTCAGCATTCAGGATTCAATCCCCCAATCTGGCATAGATCTTCTCATCTCCTCCAGCACCTTAATTGAACCGCGACTCAAGAAGTCAAGCAGTTCATCTAGCACACTAAACTCAACTGGTGAATATCTCGTCTCGTCTTGTCCTCTATTATCATTCGTATCAACATCGGAATCCTAATCCACCACATCTCAAATCGTTATCAATCTCACTTGCCAGACCTCAACACACTTCTCGTCCATCAACACACCACTGCCAGGCGTCCTCCTAAGCTTCTGGCTATGGTGTGAAGGAGGAAAGAAAAGGAGAATTATCCAGGAGAACCGATAAATCACGCGCTAAACTATGCCATCGATGCCGCCGACTCATCTACAGCCATGGCAAAGAGTCCAATCCTTGAAAATTGATCAAGCTAGGGCTCGCACAACTTCTGTGGATGCCGTTGACCATGAGAAAGAAGAACATGTCAATCCTCTGACAATTGCTTGTCGGGAGCGGTATACGCGATTCGAGCGGCTTATACCTGCACTGTTCCCGTCTCGCAGAAGTTGTTGTTCGACGGATATCAGCATATCAGATTTTGAGGTTTACGATGAACCACCCGAAACTTCACTCAATGGATCCAAAGCGGAGATAGATGATAAACCTGCACCACCGCGCATTACACGAAAGGCCGAAGATGATGATTATGATATGGACGATGATTATGACGCTTTAGTAACACCACCACCAGCGCCACCAAAGCCGAAAAGTCCCTCTACATCTGAAGCTGTTCCAGCATCATCTTTGGGAGTTACTGGTTCAGTCAAAGCTGCACTTGACCAGAAGAAGACTGCGGCGACTACAAGAGAAGAGCTGGAAGCCAAGCGTAAGGCTCTAGAGGATGCAGCTAGAAATTCGTCAACGACAATGTTTTACACCCTGGAGAACGACAGGGATGCTATGTTGGAGCAACACAAATTGGAAGAATCGGATCGACAAGTCAACGCGGAAGCGAATGCACAAGGTGCACCAGGCAAATTAAGCACCGCAAACTTGGGAGCGTCAAGCTTAACCCTCAAGCATTTGATTGCTAGAATCGACGCCAAACGAGAGCGAGTGGCTGTTTCTGATATGGATTTGCGAATTCTTATGCAAGAGGTCAAAAAGAATCGATCAAAGTGGGCCAACGAAGACAAAGTTGGGCAGGAAGAGCTTTACGAGGCGTCAGAGAAGGTTGTAATTGAGTTGAGAGCGCTGACAGAACACTCAACCGCATTCTTGAATAGGGTGAACAAGAGAGAAGCACCCGACTATTTCAATGGTACGAAGTTATCTGCTAAAACAGGCTTGACCGCTCGTCAGAAGTTGTTGACTAACCAAAAATCTTCTCCCTCCAAAGTGATCAAGCATCCTATGGATCTCGGTAATGTTATGAAGAAACTTAAGCAGTTACAATACAAAAGCAAGAAGGAATTCGTCGACGACCTCATGCTGATATGGGACAACTGCTTGAAGTACAATGCCGACCCCAGCCATTATCTTCGAAAACATGCCCTGGCGATGAAAAAGAAGACCTTGTCTATAATCCCACTCATTCCTGACATCACCATTCGCGATCGAGCGGAAGTTGAGGCAGAAGAAGCAGGCACCCAAGATGTCGATGCTGAGGCTGAAAGCGACGATGGTAGATATATCACAAGACACATAACCTTCCAGATGACTTACTTTTGATAGAACCAATCATGACCAGTCGGATGGGTAGAAAAGGACCTGGCACCACCAAGGCAAAGAAAGGCGCAAGGTCTGTCGAAGTTGAGGGTACTCCAGAAGTGAAGCCACCAACCATCATGCTTCAAGAGGAAGGACGAGATAGCCCAGCACCCTTCAACATGAATCTCGATCATGGTAGTCAACACGGAAGCCAGAACGGATTCGGTACGCCTCCAGTTGCTGCAACTCCTATAAATGGGTTTGCGTCACAACTTGATGTAGACCCCGCGACAGATAAATTTGAAGTTGAGGAGGACCACGATGAGGAATATAAAGTCTGGAAAACAATGACTAAAAAGGGACGGGCAAAAATAGCGGTATGTACAGCATCTGATCTTCGCCATCACACAAGTTCTAAGAAATGCTATAGGAGGACAGACACAAGCTTTTCCGTCGGGGCAAATTGCAAGTAGATGAGCCTGCACTGCTGCGTGTCCGAGATGGTATGGGCAACTTTATTCGTAAGGAGGAGAAACACGGTGAAAATAGCGGAGATTCAAAGTTGGACCATAAAGCCCAGCTCCAAGCTGTTGCTGCTGGTGTTGTTCCTGACGAAGACGATGAGGTGCTTCCAAATTACTATCAAGTCATGAATGGTGTCCCGGAACTTCCATATGCTATATCTTATCAGGAGAATGGCGAGCCTGCTGGTATTGATGAAGATTTACTGTGAGTATTCCAAAATCATCATCTTTCATGCAACTTATAAGTTAGGCGAATCGCACCACACGGAATCTTTACACAGCCAAAGACTGGACTTTCTAAACACATCGACTCCAATATCAAACTCATTCAGGAGACTAGAAAAGTTTGTTCCAAAATTGGAGTTATCAAGCAAATGCAGTCACAAACACAGGTAAGGAGTTAATTTTGTGATGAAAACTTTGTGCTAAGAGACCAGATGTACGCGAATCAATTTCAGAAGTATGATCCAAAAGAATTCGTCGAAACCGACCCAGAGGATTTTGTCGTTTCGGAAGATGGCCCAGTTATGGCACAAGAAGTATGCAGAGCTGCTTTGCAAAGATCGGTTGGGAAGATATTTTATCATGCTGGATTTGAAGATTACCAACCAGCTGCGCTCGAAGTTGCCACAGATATTGCAGTCGATTTCTTTCAGAAGCTTGCAAAGACAGTCATGACTTATCAAGAATCTTACCTGCCTACTGGACGAATGGCTGCTGACGTACGGAACACCTCCAATCCGTCCAAGCAACACTGACCTTTTATAGGAAATCATTATGCATACATTAATTGAGAATGGCACTGAACTTGAAGGCATCGAGTCATACATCAGGGACGACGTCGAGAGATTGGGTATTAAGCTTAGCCAAACGAATGAGAGAACTAAAGGCTATTTGGCCGATCTCTTGGTAGGTTACATAAGTGTTATTGAGAAGCATCGTCTAACAGTATTATAGCGACCTGCACTTGCTGATATCGACAATCCTGAGCAAACTGAGGAGGGAATGGGTCATTTCATTAGTGGCGACTTCTCAGAAGACATTGGAGACGACTTTTTCGGCTTCAAAGAGCTTGGGTTGGATCGAGAACTTGGATTGTCATCTTTATCTGTAAATCAACCTTTCGTGATTTTTTCAAATCAAACTGACAACATCAGGTCCCACTTCATCTTCTGCAAGGACGACTCAGTAACTCTTATCAAGCTCATGGTGCTATGTAAGTGTTGATGCCTCAAACAAAGATAAAACTTGACTGATACAACTCTAGTAATTCGGCGGCTGCCGCGATCGAGTTCAAGGCACCTCCACAGTTTGAGCCTGTTACCCATGAGTTGCTCAAGGCTCAGATTGGACTTGTCCAGAACTTCTTCCTTGCCAAGCTGCATGCTAACAATGAAGAACCACTTGTTGAGGATGAGGATCTGCCTATCAAGCAGAGAGCTCCAAAGCCCCGACTACCTCCAACAGTAAGTAATGAGAGCATGGAAATTGTTGAACTTGCACTGAAGATTTGTAGGGCAAAATCACTTTGCCTCGAAAGAGACCAGTATCTGGACAGGGCGGCAATTCTAAGAAGAAGAAGAAGCCTAATCCTCCTGCGACCTCTGGAGACACGAATGCTGGAAAATCTTCTAACACAAAAATGTCATTGGTTGCGACTCCTCCTCCGTCTGAGAACAATGGTTCCAAGGAGGATGAAAATGAAATCGATAATCCTGGTGGTATGATGTCGCCCGAGTCCATTACTGCATCTTAGATCATCTCGATGATGTAGGAAGGGAGGAGGGCTTAGATAAGACGACAAATATATTCCTTGATTCTGGATCTTTTTCCCAGAAAAGACACTTGTAGTGTAGTGGTCGGCGAGGAGAAAATCATATATATTAGAAGTAGTTTCAACAATTTTTGTCATTATGAATTATGTATGCTCTTCCTGCACGCATCCTTAATTCATGTGTACATATATGCACATATTGCAATGCCCTTTACATTTTATTTCTGTTTCGAGTACACATCATGGCCGGCCTTGTTTTATGTCCTTTTCATATCTTCACTTCGTTCTACTCTCTTTCCCGTTTTTGCAAGTCTTGCATTGTATTTATTCTTCTCATATTTTAGAGATGCCCTCAAGGCAAATACGGGCGTTTGGGGTCTTTATTTCCCTCCAATTCACTTTCCTTTCAATTTCATGGCTGGGTGGTTTAAGGAATAGAATATTATCTGAATTCCGTATCAATTGATTTGTCTCGCGCAGTGGCTGTTTTCTCCGATGTGTATATGGTTTAATTGCAGTGAAATGCCATTATCCTTCCCTCCTTGTGCTTGACCAAGAGCTACGATCAATCGAATGTTGATAGAAGAAACAGAAGGATTTATAGGAAATGCTTGTTTTGACACATCCTCTGTCACATGCGTCAACATCTCACATCACTACTTAAGTAGTCGACCATTAAATGATATATATTTACACAAGGTTGCATCTGATTAGAATTGTTTACAGACTTTGGCTCCATCCATCCAACTCGAATATTGTTGCGCAGAAAATCCAAACCAACATGCCAAATCGACAAATTTATCCAATCGCGAATCGTCAATGACTCAGGAACCTTTTTTAATTTAACTCATGGATGCATTTTCTAATTTCCATCAACCATTCAACATCATCACTGTTATCACTTGAGGTTATCACTTAGCTACTACATTATTGTTTTTTACATGCCAAGCTGTCGTCGTAGACAGTGATGTAAATCGTCCGTTGCCAAGATTTGTTCAAACAAAGCTTGACCAAGTACGCAGCAGCTGCAGCTTTTACATGCGCTCCACTCTTTGACGTTGTACAATCATTATTATAACCATCTTTTCTCCCATTTGGACCCTATCACTTTCTTGAAAAGACAAACAAAAATACAAGGAAAGAGACACATATCAGCATAAGATATTTTGCCATACTCAATACCTTAGTCGGATTCTGTGTCGCACACCTTTGAGACCGCAAAAAAAAAAGGAGAGGGAAAAAAGAAAGAAGCAACAACATAAGTATATGCAATCGAATCAAGAATAGTTAATACGATATCTCTTTCTTAACTGCAACAACTCACGCAGAAGCAGAAGCAGAGAGGAAAAGAAGCCTAAGGAGAGGCTCAAGAAAAAATGTCTGCAACATCTAACCAACCACTGCAACAAACTCCAAACACAAACCCAACCACTCTTCAAAAAGTTACCAAAGAGCTCGGTATCCATACCGTCATCCACTCGCCCCTTGACGTCAAACTCTTACTTCTATCTCGCTTCATTAGACTGTTTGCATATGGTCAAACAACACTTATCCTTGCTTTGTACTTTAAAGCACTCGACATTTCCGATGCGCGGATTGGTCTATTTATGTCATTGACATTAGTGGGAGATGTGTTTATAAGTCTAATTTTAACATTGATTGCCGATAGTGTTGGAAGGAGATTAATGTTGAGTATTGGAGCGGTAATGATGGCGGGTAGTGGTGTTGTATTTGCAAACTTTGGAGGGTATTGGGTATTGTTGGCGGCTGCGGTTGTAGGTGTGATTAGTCCAAGGTCTGTTCCCCCTCCCTTTTTTCCCCCTGCCCTTTGAAAAGAAGAGGAAGAAAGATGACATATGTGAAAAAGCTGGCTAATGATAGATCTGTTGCGTATTATAGTGGGAACGAGGTACGAGCGTTGATATGATCTTAATGAATACGTATAAAGTATGGAGATGAAAAGGTTGGCTAACTTGAGTATTCTTGAGCTACTAGATTGGTAAGTCGCAAACCAGGATTTGCAACTATTCGTGCAGAATCCAGATATCTTACTTTGTAATCTGAGAAAATAGGTCCATTCAGAGCAGTTGAGGAAAGTACTCTTGCTCATCTCATAGATGAAAGCGTTCGCACAGACATCTTTTCATGGCATGTCATCTTGGTATGTTTATATATTTCCCACCATGCCAAAGCAAAACGAAGAAACCTACCAAAAGACAGTAAATACTGATGCCTACAATTAGGGAACATTAGGCATATCATTAGGCAACTTCTCGTGCGGTTGGATCGTTGAATCATTACAACATAAACATGGCTGGTCCCGTGTAGAAGCTTACCGCATCATTTTTTGGATCTATGCCGGCGTTGGTATCCTGAAACTCATTCTCAGCTTGTTAATGAGCTCAAAATGTGAGGCGGACGACTTCAATAAGCAGAAGACGTTCAAGAAGAACAACAAGACGAAAACAGCTCCCCTTCGTGGGAATGGAGAAGGTGCATCATCAGAAGAAACACCTTTGATTGCTGAGCAAGCTGGAAACGCAGATGCTGTTGACAATAAAGACTCGAAAGGGAAATGGAGCATCTTCCCAAAAATTAGCAAAAAGTCAAGGGGTGTACTCATAAAACTGTGTCTACTGTTTGCCGTTGACAGTTTGGCATCTGGTCTGGTTCCAGGGTATGTTTGTTCCTTCAAACATGAGATCCTGTGTACTAC
>Ga0160427_10001430_pt1 | contig 14596 bp, 13 predicted proteins | sample SolpanmetagenomL_FD_108194 | JGI IMG/M metagenome (GOLD analysis project Ga0160427, IMG submission 108194) | Solar panel surface microbial communities from Lawrence Berkeley National Laboratory, California, USA - L | ecosystem: Engineered > Built environment > Solar panel > Unclassified ...
CAATCCACCGCAACGACCTTCCTCCCCCAAATCATCGGCCGCTTCGGCTACTCTAGCGTCAAAACGAACCTCCTCACAGTCCCCTGCTACCTCGTCGCCACACTCTGGCTATACCTCAACGCCTGGCTCTCCGACTACTTCCGACAACGCGCCTACTTCCTGTCCGGCGCGCTCGGCACCACGCTAATCGGGTGCATCATCCTTGCCGCCACGTCAATCCACGACGTCAAACCCGGCTATTTTGCGTGTTTCTTGATCGAAATGGGCGCGTTTGTGCCCACGGCCATGTTCCACAGCTGGCACAACAACAACGATGCCGGTGAGAACTCGAGGGCGTTTAGGACCGGTGCATTGACGTTTATGGCGAATGCGGGTAGTTTGATCAGTTCGAATATCTTTCTGACGACGGATGCGCCGAAATATGAGAAGGCGCTTATTGTGTCGGCGTGCCTGCAGGTGTTGGGGATGAGTGTGGCGATGGGATTGAGGACGCAGATGAGTATGGAGAACAAGAGGAGGAACAAGGAGCAGGGTGTCAGCTTGACGAGCAAGGATGTGGCGACTGCGGATGCTTCGAACCCCAAGTCACCAAATTTCAGATTTTTCTTATAGTCTGATCTGCATGATTTCGGTGGTGGTGAGCTATGAGGTGGTTCTAGACCGACTAGACATGTAGCATCTACTACCTGTAGTTTACGACTCAAATGAGATGCGGTATTGATTGCATGTTGTTGATGACCTGAGCTGTAAGCGATTAGATTGTGGCCAATTGCAGAAGCTGCTTGTGCAATTATGCAGCAACTTATACCTATTTGGTTGGCTCATCTGTGGAAAGGCGTGGAAGAGCTATCTAATCCCTCCACAACCTCAGCACTTTTTACACGTATTTGAACATCTTCGTCCTTTGCGAACGAATCTTCAGCTCCTTTTGGTCCGTGTCAAGCAGGCAGCAGCATCATTGTCATCATTATGATTACAAACTGGATATCGTGGTCGCGACTTCAAGGCAACTCAATCTACCATCTATAGCGTTCGTGATCTTGCTATTACTACCTCATGTGCAGAATCTGACAAGCAAGGTGTTCAAAAGTCGGTCACGCTGGGCTTGGTTGATCGCACATTCTGGATTTTACTCCCGTGTCAGACAGTCTGATGATTACACAAGGCCTGTCAATCAGGTCGCTGACAGCAAATAACGAGAATATGCACAATATAAGCAAGGCTAGAGCGGCTCACTTCAAAGTGTCAGGTGGAGTAGCTTTCTTCTCGTCGATTGGATTGCCACCCAATATGTGAGGCTATCCTCTCACGAGTGAGGAGGCACGACAGGTATTCATGATCCAGCTAGCCTCGACCTTGGTGGTCAGTGTTTCGACTAGGGCCACTGGGGGCCCTTTTAACGGTAGGCTACTTAGGCTCAGGTTCGTATAATGGACCTGGAATTGTTACTGCTCCGCGCAGGTGATGCAGCACCATCATTGTAGGCTGATCTCGTTAGTAGCTTTGCCTGCCGTATGTATGCAGGCTGGTGAGACACTTTCCACTTAGTGTTGCGGTAGGAGCTGCGCACGATGGATAACGCTGTGTCTTCGCAAGGCATGAAGCAAAAATATAACCAAGTGCTTTCAATTTCACAACCTACAGCCGCGCTTGTAGCCTCATCCTAGAGCCTCGCTTTTGTGTCATGCTGTCCATCGATGACCGGATTTCGAAAGGGAAGAGCCCATAGGTAAGGGTGAGCCTATGAGTACTAGATCAGATCCTTCCTTTAGCACTGATTCTCTCATCTGACCAACAGACAACCTCGAGAATCACTTCCTCAATAAGACATACGGATCAAAGCTTTCATAGGCAATTCTTTCATCATGCTTCTCTCAGCTTCGCTCACCACGCTCCTTGCCCTTGGCACTATGGTGCAGGCTCAATCTGGTGGCTTCGGAGCAACTTGTCACGAAGCTAATATTGGATACGGTGGCACAGGAAAACTATCTGGTTACACCAAAGGTTATTGGCTTTTCGCAACATGTGGAAATGGGCATGGCGGATATAACTATGATGCGTCGCTCTTTCTGGGTGCCTGCGTCGACAACATCAATGGACAGCTAAAATTCCTGCCCAAGTAAGTCATTTGGTCTTAGTCCCGAGGAGTCCTGTAGTTTGACTTGCCCCAGTGGCGCCTTTGGGAACAGCTGCGTCCACGGAGAGCTCAGCGGAACAACTTTGTGGGCCTATTGTGGAGATGGCAAAGGTGGCTATGACGCTACCACTATTGATTTGAGTATGTAAAGGGAACGAACTTGGACTGCGTTCTCGTCGCTGACTACGAGTAGACACCATCGTTGGAAACATCAACGGGAATCTTATCTGTTGAACAAGCTGGCCAGCGGAGGCAGGCCAGAGAGAGGAAAGGAGAAGCCAGAGGAGTTGGTAATGCTTCCGGTGGTAATGGAAGCATTATGTATGGTAACTAGTGTGTAGTCAATGATGGAGATCCTAGAGTTTCGAGTGCCCTTGAACTGAGTGAAATCAACGCAAGACAATGTCCGTCCTTAATTTCCATTTTGTATGGCACCCAGCGATCAGCAATCCAGTAAAGCCGCATCAAATGAAAATAGAATAAAACAATTCATGCCTATACAACAACAAAAAACTCCATCTAATACCGACGCCAAATGCCACAACCTTAAACACCGAATTCTGTTCGCTCGGCAACTCTCCAAAATACATCGGTTCGTGAAACACCTTTTAGGTCATGATGTAGACTCAATGTCGACAGAAGCGTGCCATGACTTTTGCCGTGTCGTGTAGCAGAGGGAGGGAGGATGGGTGGATGTGTTTGTGCGTGTGAAGTTCATATGGTGTGAGTGATGTTCCTTTGGTGTGTACGAGAGTAATTGTGTGGCATTGAGTGTGGTAGGGGACGATGACGGTGTCGAAAATAGGAAATTGTGATTGAGATTGAGATTGGGGTCGCGATTGAGGATTGCTAGCGGGTTTGTAATTGTGAATCGCTATTGGGATTGTATGCTTTTGTTGATAGGAGATTGAGGAGGATGCGACTGAAGATATTGGCTGTCTTGATTGCAATCGTGTCTGTATGTGTTTGAGAGATGGGGTCGGAGTGTAGTTCGCTGATTTTATTTATTGATTGGTGAATTCTGTTTGTTGTCGGATTTAGAAATGTTTTTTTGTTTCGAGGATGGACTTGCTATTGCTTGGACATAATTTTTTAGTCGACCTCGAGTCTTGCTGATGTACCTCTTCCTTGGTGGCACAGGGGAATACGATGCTTTCACTCGTGGTATACTGGCCAGAAAAGAAACTGATATGCCATTATATGTGGGATTACTGTTTGTGTTTGGTGTGATCACTGACTCGAGGACCACAATAGCAAGCTTGACATGAGTGCCAAGTGAAGAGCGTAGAAAAGCGTAGACCGTGGGGCGGGTTGAGATAACATGATGTTCTTCATTTGCTTGCTTTCCTTGTTTTTGTTGTGCTTGTCTGTGTGACCTGGTGTGACCGAGTGAGATCAACCCTTCCTACAAGAGTCTCAGCTCTTTTAAACTCACCTCCACAATCCTCACACCGTCTTTTTACCAAACACGGTCCTGGAATCCTAGCTCTTCCTCTCCAATCGTCACTAACTGAGATTTGAAATCTGAATTAACCACTCACGAGATCAACTTCGCTCCAGCAACCTCCACACGACCTGCTCACCAAAATATAATCCTGATCCTAGCTCTTCCTCTCCGTTCATCACTAACTGAGATTTGAAATCTCAATCAACCACTCACCAGATCAACCTCACTCCAGCAACCTTCCCACGCCCTCTTCCATCATCCCAATCAACACATCCATACCACCAACACCCTCACGCAATGTTCAGCAACCGACCCCTCCCCCCACGCTCCTCGCCCCCACCAATCCCTGCCCACCCCTCCCTCCTAATCACAAACCTCTACGGCTTCGAAACCCTCGACTCAACCCTCTCCGACGCCTCTCGCTTCATCGCCAAAAACTACGGTCTCTGGTCTCAGAACCCACGCCTCCGTCGTCGAGGCCGGCCCATCCTTATGTCCCGCCGCCTAATCCAATCCGAGCTCTTCCCCCGGCACTTACGTACCCAAGCACAAATCGTGCGCGCGCTACGCCTCGAATCGCCAAATGCAGAGCGGTATTGCGGCCACGTTATCGCGGTCAACTGGGTGACGCCCGAGGGAGTGAAAGTGTGTTGGGTTACGCATATGGTTGTTAAGGAGGGGATGAGGGGGTTGGGGCTTGCGGAGGCGATGTTGATGGAGGTGAAGAAGAGCAGTGTGATGCAGTACGATGTGTTTGGGATTGTGAGCGCGCATCCGCATGCGATTATGGCGGTGTGTCGGGTTTTTGGCGGGTATGGGGTCGAAGAGCTGGATATGGAGTTTATGCGGGAGCGGGCGGCGACGTGTATGGAGTTTTGTCCGGTGAGGTATGTGAGGGAGGGGATTCTTAGGGGGACGCTTTGGGGATTGGAGGGGGGCAATGTTGCGTGAGTTACTTCTCTTTGCTTTTGCCTTCTTTTTTGTTTTTTCTCTTGGTTTGATGATTGTAATGTGCTTGGGAGTATGTACTGACGGTTGTGCGTGATACCTTAGGGTGGCGAGTTTGGATACGGAGTTCATGGTTGAAGAGGAACCGTTGAGGATGGCGATGAGGAGTTTGTTTGCGAGAGGTAGGATGTGGCCTTTGGGTGCCTTGCCTGAAGGACAGGAGTGGTTGTGTGTGGTCATGGCGGATTGGAGTGAACCTGAGCCTAAATCTGCACCTGGACCGGTAGCTGTTGCGGTTGGTGAAGAGGCGAACATTGATCCTCGACTTCTGGTGGCGGATAATACGATAGACCCTCGACTGCTATGATAGACCCTCGACCTTCTGTGGCCGATCCAGTGACCTCCTAATCGAAGCAGATGGATGAGGAAGCAGGGAGTAGTGAATGAACATGAGATTATGAATGTATGCTTTTCTGCTATTATCCTTCTTTCAATTACTGTTCAGATTGCTCAACCTCCAGATTACCTCTTTTGTACCTTTTTATTCTAGAAATACACCTCCTGCTGAGATTCTACTAGGTATTCTTTCCTCTTTATTCCTCCTGTTTGAAGCACATGATCCTCAGTCTTGTCTGTCGTCACAATCAAGAGCTATACAAACAGTATGCGCCCAAGCTCGACAACACGCTACCAACAATAGCATGAAACATATACTGCTGGTTTCCAGTCGCAACAGTATGATAGCCAGCTAGAAAGACACAGCACATATTAGCACTCAACGCCATTAAATCACACCCTTCCCGCATTTCACACCCATCTTTACACTGGCTTCACCCTCAGCATCATCTTCCCACACTCTCCTCCAAACTCACCTAACGCAGCAATACTCCCCAAATACCCACTCCCCACCACAATCGCCGCCGTCTTCGTACTCGTCGCCACAACACCCGACCCCAACACGCCCGCCGCACTACTAACACCGGTGTTCACGCCCAAGAAGCCCAAGCTATTCGTCATCACCAACGTAGCTGCAGCCAAGGACAAGCTAGTCAGGCCGGCGAAGCGGGCAAAGTACTTTTCGACGACTGTGGGCGTGGGACCGGTTTTTGATACGGGGACGGAGGAGGAGGGTTTGGGGGTTAGGTCGACGACGAGGCCGGAGGGGTTGAGGATTAGGGGGATGGATTGCAGGATCATGAAGCCCGAGGAGGCGTATTTGTAGATTGTGAAGGCCTGAGAGGGTGGGATGTGTTAGTAGGGGGAGGGGATGGAGGGGGGAAAGGTTACGTACGTCCATGTTGTTGGTGGTGTATGTGGTGATGTGTGTTGGTGGTGGTGTAGGAGATAAAGGTGAGGATTAGCAGATTACAGTCGGAAGCAGGCTGGAGACCCGCGAGGCTCCAATGGCAGTCGATCATGCGCAGGCTTGGCAGTCGTGGGGTGAAACGTCTTTTGGTGATGGCATTGTTGTACATGTATCTCGATTTCGTGGCGCGCGCGTTATAGCTGAAAGCAAGCGTAAAGTCCATACAAAAGGGATGGTGACGCTATCCAGACATGATGCTTGCTTTTAATTTGCTGGTGGTCACTTTCCGTCACTACTACTCCGACGTTATATCGACATTCGCAAGGTGCTGTTACGGTTACACATTCTCTGAGCTTCGCCACTTCCCGTGAGGAGCTTCGTTCCAGCTCAAGCTCCAGTATCACAGCATGATATGCTTAGATACGAAGAGACCAAATGCACTGCTATGAACTCAGGTCCCAGGCGTTGCCAGGTACCATCGTGAAGCAGTACCTGATGACGATTGCATAGTCGGAAGTCGATCCATCGCCTCCATCTCCATGATGACCCCTCGATCGGCCTATCAAGTCACGCCGTGCACCGTGATGTGACCTCTTTTTTTACCCCTCTCCCATGATGTAACACGTTCACAGCTGTATATAAGGCCTCGAATGTCCTTGTCTTGTCTCAGTAAACAAACCATCAAAAATCAATATCCAGCTTCACCAATATACATCAATAAAAAACATCCAAACAAAATGCAGTCTGCTCTTCGTCTCCGTGTCAATGGCGTTCGCGCTCTTGCCCCTGCTCGCCGCCAATTCACTCTGTCTTCTGCTCGTCTCGCAGACTCAATCCCACCCAAGTCTGGTAGCACCATGACGGACGGTAACAACACTATGGACAAGGGAGCCAATAACAACGTCACTGTAAGCACTTTCACGGAGATGTCATCGTACAATCAACTTTCGAGTTCGTAGAGTCAAAACTAACCACGGTATCTACCACTCTAGAGCGGTGACCAGTCGATTGGCAAGACTCACGCAAAGGATGGTGGTGAGGACTCTGTTGTGCCAAAGCCAATTCAAAGTAAGTCTCGACTTCCAATATATTCAATGAAGCGAGATGACTGACGCATGTTGCAGAGGCCGTGCCTGAGACGCTTGAGAGGGCTCTACCTGATGCTGTCCACAACACTGGTGACAGCAAGAAGAGGTGAAGCATGTACAGGTGGAGTGAACTATCACCAGAGCTGTGTCGATTCCACAAAATGCATAAATACCAAATAGCATAATATTATATAATGCATAATCATTCTCCCATCATTTCCTGACTTGCATCGTGTGCATATCCTACGTTCTTCAAGCGGCAGCAAGTAGCTCCAAGCTGTATGAAGTAGAATGTTGTGTCTTTTGCAAGTGTGGCAGTGTTGAATGCTCTCGGACGAATAAGGGAATCGGCGAGCTCGGCAGCGTGGAAACGGAAGGGCTTGGCTCTTCATTGCCACCTACGTTTTGAATCTCAATTTCTCCTTCCGACAAACAACAACAACACACAAAGTCATACCTTCCTTCTTCAATTCGCCTTCCTTCTCCAAGCCTCTGGTCCGCACTACTCTTTGCGCCATCCGCTCCTTATCGCATCCTGTATATTCACACCTAACGACTTTCAATATTGTACTTCCCCTTTCTCGTCGCCCAGAGCTTCCCGCGGGACAGCCGACTTCTGCCTAGAAAACGACCTCAAACTCGACCACGTTCTTCCTGTTACAGCATTCCCAGGCATATCCTTGATGGCGGCAACCATGATGAATGGAACCAAGATGGATCTACCATCTCTACCATCCTATACTCTCACACCACAACCACCTCTCATCGCATTCATACCAGACAAATACCTCAGTCTCGCATTACCCATCATTGCTTACTGGGGACTGTCAATGATCTTTCACTACATCGACGAATTCGACTTATTTCCACACTACCGATTACATACCCCAGCAGAGGTTCTGAAGCGCAATCATGTTACGAGATGGCAGGTAGTACGAGATGTCGTCATCCAGCAGATTGTCCAAACGATTGTAGGCATTGGCCTGGCATTGGCTGAGCCCGACTATTTCGTTGGAAAGGAAGACTTTGATGTTGCTGTTTGGGCCCAGCGATTGCGATTAGCTCAACGATACATTCCAGCAGCACTCGCTGTGACCGGAATAGATGCGAAATCGTTGGCGTACAAGGCCTCTTCATACAGTCCATCACTAGCTGGCGCTCTGGCTGGCGGCAACTATGCGTCGCTCATATCAGAGGTCAATGGAGCTTCAGTTCCTGCTTTTGCCAGCTGGGAGATTCTTGCCGCAAAGACAATCTACTATGTTGCCATGCCAGCTCTACAATTCTTCCTCGCGATCCTGATCGTCGACACATGGCAATACTTTCTTCATCGCGCAATGCACATGAACAAGTGGCTCTACAGTAAGCTGCAATTTTGTTGGCTTTCCCAGGACCGTACTAACATTCTGATAGCTACCTTTCACTCGCGTCATCACCGCCTATACGTTCCATATGCCTACGGAGCTCTCTACAACCATCCTTTTGAGGGCTTCCTTCTCGATACTTGCGGTGCAGGATTGGCATACTTAGTGACAGGACTTACTCCTCGTCAAGCAATCTGCTTCTTCACTGGTTCCACTATCAAGACGGTCGACGATCACTCAGGCTATGCTTTGCCATGGGACCCGCTACAACGTCTCACCTCGAACAATGCTGGTTACCACGATGTGCATCACCAAAGCTGGGGCATCAAGACGAACTTTTCACAACCATTCTTCACTTTCTGGGATCGTCTACTTGGTACACAATGGGCTGGAGGAGACGTTTCGGCACGCTACGAACGTGCCAGATTAGCTGCAGAGAGAAAGATGCAACAGAGCAATGTCAACTCGACATATACATCATCAATTACTGGGGAGATGAACAGCTCAAGAGAAAGCAAAGCACCTTACGAGCACGACATACCTACGGCTTCGGATCTAGCGCAAACTGCGCAAACAACAGTACACTCAATACCAGAAGGCAAAGCAGCAGCTCAGGCAGCCGGCTCAAGAGAAATGGTTCTAGCAGATCCAGATGGAGGCATGGATGTCCTGGCTGAAGAAGCTGCGGAGGAGCGAAAAGAGGTCTTCAAGATGCCGGAACCACAACCACTACGACGTAGTCCACGAAAGAAGACGATATCCTCGACGCCGGCTGCTCAAGCAGGTAGCATACTTCGAGAGCGAGTCGGCACGACTGCAAGCTGTCCTGCTGGGAGTAAAGGAGCCATGTTAAGCTCGCGATAAAAAGTTGTAATTATATGGGCATGGGATTTGGACATTCGGAGGTGCTCTTTCAATTCGATTCGCTTGCTTCATTGTCATTTTGTACTATTATAATAGTTTGATGCTACCTCTTTCGGAATAGCAGGACATCAATTACTTCACTTCTTCTACACTGTGTACCGTCGATAGGCCGCAAACGAGATCTGGAAGCATTAAGATGGCTTGTGCTCAGCAGACATGGGTTGCACTTCCGATGGCACAAAGCCTCGTGGGTCTTGTATGGATCATGAAACAGCGGTAATGCAGGAACATATGCAGTTTGCTGCAAGGTACAGCCAACTGGCACCTTGACACCACACTATCTAATACAAATCGCAGCTGTGCTATGTGCATTACGGATGGACTATTCACGTACACGTACAGAGGTCGGGAAGAAGAGGATGAAAAGTGGCTGAACACGAGCGTTTGGAACGCAACGCGGCTAGATTAAGCGAACGTGGCTGCCCCACCAGTAAAAAGTGGGGACCCTGGCCTCTTCCATTGACTTTTAGCCTTGAAGAAAGAAGAACTCTCTCTCACGCATTAGCAGACTGATTGCTAAACTCAAAAAGACTACAACATGTGTGGACATGTAGAGCTGTTGTGAAGGGGATGGGCAGCATGATGCTCGAGAGCGAGGCGAGCTCGTGCTGTGTTTCTGGGCAGGGCCTTTTCAATACGGCGCTCCCGGGCAAGAACGAGCTTAGGCGCACCAAGAACCAGGTTGGTGGTGCTTGCTATCCCTGCCACTATCTTGCCAAACCGGGGTCTTCTAGTGGAACACTCAATGAGATGTGGTCGAGACATTAACTCCTCGCTTTCTTTCTTGCTTGCTCTCTTTCTTGCTTCCTGTGGCTTTCTTTATTCCTCGTTCCGTTTCTTCTTCTTCTTCTTCTTGAACGATATCGCTTTTTGAGTGAAGTTAATTAGCGTCGTGTTGTCTAGCTTACTTTCTGTCTCTTTGATTGTGTTATTGAGTTTACGACTGCTTTGAGGAAAAAAAGACCTGGATTTGTTTCACTGGACTATTACTTCTAAGCTCTGAAGCCAAAGTCTCACTTTCAGACTTGGTGGTTGTTCTAGCTTCGATCAACGGGTTTGGAAGAGTCTATCTACCTTACTTGATTCACCACTTGTCCCAACTGGTGTCAACTGACTTTCAATTGCTACAAGTCGTTATTATCAGGAACAATTTGACGACCAACATCATCAGTCTTCACGTCGAAGCTCTCATTTGTTCAGCGTCTCTCGCTTGTTGGACGCTCATCAGTAGTCAACATTATTGAGCCTTCCAATACGAAACGTACCCATCACTTGAAGTCAGACATTACAAGATGTCCTCCTCCACAGCTCTATACACCTTCGTCCTCTACCTTCCCAACCGTCCCTACGCAGTCACTCTATACGGCTCTTGGGACAGCTTTCGAAACCCCTACCCTTTGAAGAAAGACACTCAGAAAGGTTCCGGTCACTGGACTGGCTGCCATGCATTCAACGACATTGTTTGCGACAACGAAGAAAACACTCACCCTGCGAATCGTCGCAACATTGGTTTGAAACAGGGCGGCACATATTACTACTACTTTGTCATCAATAACACCAGCAATTTCTATGATGTCAATACACCTTATACGAGCCTATGTCCAATGCTTCCTGGTCAGGCTGTGAACATTCTGGAGGTGCCGATTGAGCGACCAATGTCGAGCGGGTCGAGCTTGTTGTGTGATGTCGAGAGGAAGAGGTTGGAAAGCGTGAAGAGGGCAGAAGCATTAGTAGCGCAGGCGAAACAGAAGATGATGAGTCCGTTGTTGAGGAGGAAGAGGACAGGATCTGCTGGGACTACCATGGCAAAGGAGAGGAAAGAGAAGATGAGAAGTGAATGGTTAATGAAAGGGATAGAGAGACTGCAGGGTACGGCGAGCAGGATAGTATCATCAAGAGAAGGTCAGAAGAAGGAGAGCTCTGCAATTGAGCACGGCTGCCGCATGACGAACACCAAGGAAGACAAGATCCTCCGTAAGGCAATCTCTGCACCAGACGTGTTACCAACCGGAGCGATACTACCAACAGTAGCACTCATCGATGAAGTCGACCAAGCCCGCTCTTTTCGCGAGTCTTTCGGCACCATGTCTCTCAACTCAGAGTCAACATTATCTGCAGAAGCAGACCAGCTTCAGACTCCTCAGCTCTATCATAGCGCCACATCATCGGTGGAAGCAACACCAAAGACTCTGTTGGAAACTCCTCATATTGGTGGCCATACCCCCGGACGAGGCTTGCCACACATCGCCATCAACCATGAATGGCCACTGGCATCACCTGACATGCTACCAAACTATGCACAAGCAGCATATCAATCACAGCCACAAAAGATGCAAGCACAAACTCAATCATGGTCGACAAACCCTGCAGCATACTCACGCCACACACTTGCCGCACCCATTGAGCCATCAATGCATTATATTGAGATAGCGTCGCCAGCACCCTCAAACAACATCGTTCAGCACGACAACAGCACCACTACGACACTCCATCCCTTTTTCAAACAGGGCAATAGAACCAGCCTTAATGGGTTCACCTCGAATAATCCTGCTGTTCTTTCTAGGGCAGATACGGAGCGCGACGACGACGATCGCAACGACAATTTGTCGCTCGGACTAGGATTGACGCGACAAAAGATGGACGTACTACCAGTGCAAGTGCATGGCAATGGTGTGGACGGCTTGGGCCTGGGGTTAGGAATTGACCTCAATGCAGTGAATGCTCGATTGTCGGGTGAAACAGATGAGAGTGAGGCGAACAATAGAGAATTTGCGTATTTGGGGTCGGTCATCTATTGATCCTGAGAAGACGAGTAGCAGCTGGCAGGAATAGCTAGCTAGCATACTGGAGCTCAAGACGAAAGAAAGATGGCGAGTTATCAGCATACATATACAGGGCAATACGCGAGCACAGCATTATATATCCAGGTTACATCTACGTATATCTAATGAAAGCTTGCAAGCATCCAAAACAAGGCGGCGGCAAGCGGCAAATATCGTGTCTAGGATGATCATCTCGAGGCTTGACCAAGTCTACGTAACTGGACGTCTAGAAGCTGCCTACTTTTGGCTGAAACAGGCTGATGCTCGCCAAAACGTGGGGCTGACATGTGGCCAATGACGACTGCTCTTTCCCCTCTCTCTGAAGTCATGGCAACTCGTCTTTCATATAATACTTCATCCCGTCTCGGTCTCTTCCTTCTTTCCGCACACCCAATTCTGATTTCATATCAAGACCTACAATTTTATTCCTAATTCACGTCCTTGTACACTAAATCTACCTCAAATCAACAACAAGCCAACACATTCACAATGAACAAGATCAAGGAAGCTCTTCACTTGGGCCATGAGAAGAAGGAGGAGCACAAGGAGGCCCAGCATGACTACAACCCCGACGGCAGCTCAGTTGCTCACAGCAAGAAGACAGACACCGAGTTAGACTGGAAGCACGACCCGAAACACGGTCACCACACCACCGGTGTCGCAACAGGAGGAGAACGCGGTGACACTTACACCGGCGCTGGCCTAGCTGGTGGTGCTTTTGATGCACGCGACCCTGTGGACTCTGGACGTACTGTTGAGGGCACACAGTATAATGACCGTACTGGCCACACACATCCTACAACTGGCTCACATGTCCCTACATTCGAGCACGACCCTACATCTGCCTCCACAGGTAATATATCCCAACTACGACGACCCTCGATGGCTCCTGCAACTTCAAGCGCATTGTCTGTCAAGAGCGGCATCGTCGGACAGCCAGGCAAGCTATGAAGTACAGGATGCTACTCATAAAGATACATGCTAACATTCTTATTCAGGCGGTGTAGGTGCTTTGTCCAGTGGATTGCCGGATCGTTCTCTCGAGCATGGTCACGAACATCATGGACATGCTCACCAGACCTTTACTGCCAACATTTTGGATCCTGCGACTTACAAGGAGGAGGTCAACCCTACTTTTCACGAGGAGCGTGTTCATGGCAGCAGTGTGACACACGGCCACCCAGAGATCAGCACTGAGCAGTATGCTAAGGAGCACTACGACCCTAGAAAGGGTAAGTTAAGACCCTATACTTTCAATATACTACATTCTGATATCAAATAGGACCCGACTTCCTAGGTCGTGATGTCGCCTTGGGTGGTGCCGGTGTTGGCGCAGCAGGCCTGGCAGCTCACGAGCTTGGTGGTCACCACGGATCATCCACTTCTGGACTTGGCCAGCCTTCCACTTCAGAATATGCTGCCCCTACTGGTCTTCCCTCTGAATCTAGTCACCACACTGGACGTGATGCTGGTTTGGTTGCTGGAGGTCTCGGAGCTGGTGCGCTGGGTGCTTCAGCTTATGAGCACGAGCAAAGTGGACCTGCTCAGCGTTACAACCAGTCAACTTTCGGAGACTCTTCTTTGACTGGTCAATCAGGACAGTCTGTTCCCGGCCCTACTGGTAGCGGCCACAACATCCTCGGTAGCCAACACAACCAAGCGGATTACACTGGCCATGGCTACCAAGAACGACCCGACTTCGTTGGTGGTCTCAAGCAGGCTCCCGACCAAACTGGCGTTTACGATAAGGAACACTTCTCAGGTGGTCACTTTAACTCACGTGCCAATGAGGCTCGTGACCCCCACACTGGTGCTGCTGGAACTCTCGCTTCTGAAGGCTTGACTGCCCACGAAATCAAGGAGCACGAGAAGAACCAGGCCAAGCGCGATCATGGAAGCTCCAGCGGCGGCCTGATGAGCCACTTTGGCTCTCACAGCAAGCCTGCCGAGCACCACGACGACAAGATGAAGCACAAGAACATTCTCACTCCTTCTACTGCTGTCTCTCACGAGGGACAACATCACAGAGATGGTACCTATGCTGATACCTCCAAGTTGACTGAAAAGTACGAGCACCCTAGTGGTGTTGCTGGAGGCGATTACCCTTCGGGACACCGCATTGACGAAGGCCAACCTACTAGTCTCGGTGGTCACGCCTACCCATCATCCACCGCTGCCAATGTCCATCCCAACTTCGGCTCTGATCTTCCTACTCGTGAGCCCCACCATTACAACGACAACTCCTCCATTGGCACCAGCGACTACTCCAAGGATGGCAACTCTTCCTTCCGCCGTTCCGGCTACGGAAAGGGTGACGGATCCAGTTCTGCATCGTACAACCCAATGTCTGCAAACTACGGCTCATCTGCTGCCATCGGTTCTACTGATGGTTACGAGTCCCGCCAAGCAGCTGCACAGGGTCTTACGCACTCTGAGGACCCTACGACTGGTCTCGAGGGTACGACTGCACACAAGAGTATGTTGCACCGTGAACACCCTACGAAGCTTCACAAGGAGCCCAAGAATGGTTACTAATTATACCATAGGATACTAGATGAGC
>Ga0160427_10001431_pt1 | contig 14595 bp, 15 predicted proteins | sample SolpanmetagenomL_FD_108194 | JGI IMG/M metagenome (GOLD analysis project Ga0160427, IMG submission 108194) | Solar panel surface microbial communities from Lawrence Berkeley National Laboratory, California, USA - L | ecosystem: Engineered > Built environment > Solar panel > Unclassified ...
ACGGTGCTCGCGAGTGGTTGCGAGAACTTATCGACGGTGCTGGTGTTGACCTTGTTTCTGTGCCTTCATCATCTGAATCGTCTTCTCCGATCGAAAAGTTTCCGCCTTCTTCGGGCACATCACGCAGTGATGGCGGCCTCCTTGTTGGACTTCTCATAGACTCCATAGATTGCCGCATCAATGGACTCCGTATTCTCGTTTCTTCTTCAGCTTGTTTTCGTGCTGCTGCAATGTTATCCAATTCTGATTGGCCTCCTTCCTCTATGAAATCGCGTAACGCGTGAAACCTTTTCTGCGATCGAACCACTGCGTAGGTGAATGTAGGATTTGCTTTCATGGAGTGTTAGTACTTGTAAAAACGTAATGTCTTGAGCTAACTTACACTCATATTGATGGTCGATAATAGCATTCATTCCTTCCAGTAGTGATCTGAGGAGTTCATGATTAGTCTCGTTCGCCAAAATAAAGCTTGGTGAGGACATCGTGTTAAATAGTTGAAGTAGTTTTGAGCAAGCTGCACCAGATAATTCCGAGACATGCGGTGCAACGTTACTAACTATGGCAAGTAATGCTGGATATATTGCGTCCAATTTGCCCTTTCCAGATGTGATGAGTGTGTAGATGTTCTAAACTGTCAGTCAGCTATCCTGAACTCGAAAAGGTAATAATTTGCTTACGATTATGAGGAAATCTGCGTAAGTGCCGTGAAAGTTGGGGACACGGATAGCAGGTGGAAGAGTCTCCTGACCTTGAAACATCTTATTCAAGCGATCCCCAAACCCTTCCTCCACACTTAACGTCTGAAGAACAAATATACACATCCTGACAATTCCCTGCTTGGATGGATCGTGTCGGTTTGAAATGGCGTGAAACAGTATTAAAACGACAAAATCATGTGCTCGATCTGTGTCGACTATGAAAGATCTGAAGCGCTTGTTGCATTGAAGTACCTCCCAAAAGAGCATAATCATTTCTGGCGCCCAAGTTAACGACTTTTGACTACCTGGAAGTATAGAAGTTGTTGCTTGAAGCTAGAAAATTTGTTAACCTCACGTCTCATGCTTTTTCTCTATTGTACTGACCGGCTGATTAAGAATCCTTGTCATGCCATCTACCAGAAATTGGAAATCTTGTGGTCGATGTAACTTGCCTAGAAAATGTCTGAAGCTGTTCTTTGGTGGTATTCCATTCGCCGGATCAGGCAATGGATAGAGTACCAGCACTAAAAGCAGTTGTAGACAATATGTGACAAATACTTGTTTAGTGTCCTTGAAAACCATATGGTCGTACGGTACCCTCCATGTCGCTGGGTTGTACTTGAGTGCCGTGTTTAGCAGTGAACAAAGAAGGGTCAGCACTATCTGCTTCTCCTCCAATGTCGTCAGATATGTGATCGCCTTGACACCCTGCACTGGCAAAATATTCGCAGGTGTATACATGGATTTGCTCGACAATGTCAGAAGTAGCCTCAAAATCTCCATTCTTCTGCTTTCGATATCCTGACTTGACCCAACCGCAGTATTACACCCAACTCCGCTTTGCCATATTGAGTAGGAGACCTTTGGCTTGTCCGCCTCGGTTCGAAGAATTGTAAAGTCGTTGAAAAACAGCAGGTCAACCAATGTATCGATCAGCTCTTCTCCCAGTGGTTTCACGTCTTCATAATCCTCTGGTTTGTGCTCTTGAGTCGTATGATTATCCTCTTCTGCAGTAGGCTCATCCACAACCATATCGCCATGGTTAGTCTTCTCTTTCTTGATCAACCTTCGTCGAGTGCTCCAAAAAAACTCATCTTCCCAGTCTTCAAGGTATTCCGCCTCATATATGTATGGTAGAAGTCGAGTGAGTACTCTGATACAATTGAGAGCGTGTCTTTCTGGCGCAGTATCCCAATTAGGGAAATCAGGATTGTGTCTTAGCTGGTATAGTCGTGAGGTTACTGCTAGAATAAGTGTTTCCAAGTTTCGCAAAGAGTCATCTCTTATGCGGCGTATATCAGAGGGTGAGAAGAGCGAGAAGACGTCATCAGAGGATTCTGGTAGCTCCCAAAAGGATGCCCAATAAGCATCTGTCGCAGGGATCTGTTTGTTTTCTGACAGTTTGAAGATGCCTTGCTTGAAGACTGTCGCAGACGCATTAGCTCTATGACACAAAGACATTATAGGAGAAAACAAGAAATTTGCCACACGCGAACAACAACTCACCAAGCTTGCTGTCGGAAGCCCCCATGCTGGAGGCCGAGGAAGATGACCTTGAAGTGATCTTACTGCGAGCTTACTTGTCGCACTGGCAATTTGCCATCCACTTTTTCAAGGGCTGTAATAATACGAGAACATCAGTGCAAGCAAGGAGTAGCGCGTGCCTGAGAGGTCGAATGGAAATACAATGCCCTCCCTTTGCGAGGTTTAGGGTGCGTTGTAGGTGTCTCGAAGGTGACACATGCGGCGTATTACTCGTATTACTGATCAACAACTACTCTGGCAGAGAGACCAAGGTGTTCAAAACCTCCATCACCCCTCCAAGCTTAGTAGCGACATCTATCTGTATGAAGCTTCATCTCGATGAGAGCCTTCAGGAAAGGTCTTCCAGCTTTCGGCTCGTTCACCGCAAGACAGAGATAGATGTATCCTGCGGTATATCTCTTGACGCGAAAGGTGCTTGGGTTGACATTTGTGCAGAGCGTGACAAAGCCACACTACAATATCATCACTATCTGACAGAGTACTCAACTTGAGTTATAGTTCGTGCTTCGGCTTTGCAGGTCTTGGGCCTTTTTCCATCAACTTAAAATCTACCAATGCTCGACCACATTGTTTATTCACCTTCAGTGAACTGCGACTTCCGGTCTTGGGACGTCTTGCTGCCCATGAGACATACGCATCGGCCTAACTTGCTACCTTGCAGCTAGTAGAAGTGTCTGATATGGTCAATATGGCATACCTAAGACTCTGCTTCGTCAGATCTGGCGCCGAGCGCCGAGCTTCCTCTTTGAGACCCGACGACCGAGGGCTTGTATCAGGCTAAACTTGCCTTTTAGCCTCGAGCATCCAACATCTCCCTCAATCCCCCACCTTTGCACTTCAACTGCAACTGCAACAGACCGCCCTTTCCTCACGCTTATGTGATTCGTACAAGAAACAAACCTCAAGCCAGTGTCTATTCGTTCTCTTGTTATCAAAGTCCTCCAAAAATGCCTAGCAAAGTCTACAACGTAGGCATCATCGGCTATGGATTCTCGACCACCTGTTTCCACCTCCCCTTCATCTTGCCCAACCCTTCACTCAAACTTCATGCCTTTCTCCAGCGAGCCGCCGCACCTACTGGTGGCTCGACTGAAAAGGGCAAGCATTGCAAGGTTGATTATCCAGATGTGAAGCACTATCAGAAAGCGGATGACTTTTTTGGCGATAAAGAGTTGGATGTGGTCATTGTGTGTAGTCATGGTGATACTCATGCGGGTTTTGCTGAGAGAGCGATGAGGGCTGGCAAGCATGGTTAGTTCTTCAATGTTTTTACGTAGGTCGGTTATTGGGCAAGGTGAATGGGTGGTAAGCATGAATGAGGTGACATGTATGGAAGAAAATAGTTTGACGCCAAGTGGAACGAACGAGGGAAAACAGGATGCCTATCTTGATATACTAACCCGTACCCTCCATAGTCGTCGTTGAAAAGGCATTCACACAAACCAGTGAAGAAGCCGACAAGATCATCGCAGTATCAAAGGAAACCGGCAAAATCTTGACCTGTTACCAGAGTGAGTCCAACTCCTAATCCTCCACATCGCCATCTTCCAACTAACAATCCTCCACCAGACCGCAGATGGGACAGCGACTTCCAAACAATGCGCCACCTAGTCGAAAACGACGCTTTCGGCAAAATCACAGAATTTGATAATCACTACGGTACACTAAAGCTACAGCTCTTAGAAAAAAACCAAACTCCAATAACTAAAACATCATTTCTCAGACGTCGAATTTCCAACCTGGATCTCTGGCTGGAAAGACCCCAAATACACCCCCGGCAACGGCATGACCTTCGGCCTAGGCTCACACACGATCGACCAAACACTTCAACTCTTTGGACGCCCCTCGAAGATCACCGCCATGCTGCGCGCCCTCCGCGACGTCGATTCAGAAGTTGAGGATTCCTTCACTGTGATCTTGCGCTACGACGGTAAAAACGGCAATCCCCGGGCCAACAAAGACCTGCTCTGTCTCGTACAAACGACAATGGTGACACCAATGCAAGCGCCGCTCAAATGCATGATTCGCGGTATGAACGGTAGTTACATCAAGTTCGGCACAGACCCACAGGAAGCGAATGCGCTGGCCGGTATGGCCGCGACGGATGCAGAGTGGGGCGTTGAAGACGAAAGTCTCTGGGGGACACTGACGACGTTTAGCCAGCCGTTTGATGCCAATGTGCAGAGTGAGAACCCCAAGGGCCAGGTTGTGCCGCCGGTTGGACCGAAGGGAGAGAAGAAGTTTATTGGGCGGTATCCGAGTAAGAGGGGAAATTATATGGGGTTTTATGAGGATTTGGTCAAGGCGATGAATGGCGAGAAGAAGGTTGAGGTCGATCCGATGCAGAGTAGGGATGGGATTAGAGTTATTGAGTTGGCGAGACAGAGTGCTGAGGAGGGGAGGACTGTTGATTGGTCGTAGATGGGGATTTTCAGCTGTTGATCTTGTGGGTACACAGATAGCTGAGAATTACAATGAGTTCTGCGCGGCCAACCTGTAGGAATGGATTTGAGTAAGGGCGTCGAATGTCTTACACTGGTCACCATTTCGAGCCTCTAAAATGAGATTGTCGTATACTGTGTTCTTAAGTGACGTTGAACAACTCGATGCGAGCCACTATACTATACTTTTCAACCTTCAGCTTGTCCACCATTAGCAGCATCGTATTCATCCACATCGTCAGTCTTCTCAACCCTATCACTATGGTGATCTCCACGAGCACCATTCATCTGCTTCTCCTGCTGCTCCCTCTTCCACGTCTCAAAATCAAAGCCACACGCCTCCAACGTCCTAACCTCCCTTCTCTCCTCCCCGAAACTGACCCAGGCCTTCTTGATCTCGCCGACCCGCTCGCGCATCCATCGCTCTTTCTCGCCCCATCGAGGCGGCGCTTTACCTACCCTTCCATCCTCTCCTAAATCATTCCTATCGCCATCTCCATTTCCATCTCCATTCCCATCTCCAGCAATCTCAGGTTGCCTCGCACAATCAGCCCATTCCCCCAACGCGCCTAAATAACTCACATCTTCCCCGCCATCCAGATAATGGAACCTTTTACCCTCTCCTTTCTCAGCTATACGTGCACTTTCCCAAGCCTCCATTTCTGCTTTTGACGGGAGGGTCAACCGCCCGGACCACACCCGTGCGAGCACGGCGGCTTGGGCTTGAGAGGTGGGGAAAGGGACGATTTTTTGGGGGAGGGTGAGGTAGGCTAGTGTTGGGTTGGGCGTGTGGAAGAGGTGGTGGTAGGTTTGAGGTGTGCGTTGCCCGTTTGCTGTGGTGTTGGAAGGTGTTGAGGGGTTTGCTGATGGTGAAAGAGAGAGGAAAGGGTAAGAGTAAAGATATCCCGTTGCGAAGATAACGGCGTCGATATCTGCTTCTATCCGCCCGTCTTCGAATTCTATTGCTCTCTTGCCATTGCCGTCGCTTGTGTCTAGGAATCGACGTATCGAAGGCACGGTCGTTCGTGTGGCGGTATCTGGTGTTGAGGATGGGGAAGTACTAGGATTGGTGGAAAGTGTGCTGGGTTTGCTGCGTGTCGAGTGTAAGAGAGGTGGTGCGCAGATCGCCTCGACTTGCGACGCAATATCTAGCCCTGAATAGCCTGAGCCTATCGTGAGAACTTTCTGCAATGTACAGTAGCGTCAGTCAGTCATCTTGCCCAAGTGCCCTCAGACCTCGTAATCCAATCACAAATAGAATGAGAGCTGCAGACGCACCTTCCCTTTAAACTCATCCGGTCGCCTATAAAACTTAGAATGGCTAATCACGCCCGGATTCCGTTCATTCCATTCTTGAATCCCTGGTAGATCTGGGATGAAAGGGACAGCGAAATGGCCGTTTGCGATGGCTACGGCGTCGTAGTTTTGCGTGCGAGAGGTGTTGGTGGCTAGAGAGTGTGTTGTTACGGACCAGCCGGTGGAGGAGTTGGGGAGGGTAGAGATGGAGGTTACTTGGGTTGAGAAGTGGATCAAGTGACGGACCTGTTGGTGCTGTTATTTAGTGTGTGGCTGGTATTGCGAAGTAAGAGATGAGGTAGATAGGAGAAGTTGTGAGGAGAGGTGACGTTTTGGCAATGATATGAGGCATGTTTGAGCGACGGTGTGAGGAGATGTTTGGCAATAATTTACATACCTCATCGGCGTATCGTTCGAGGTATTCGGTGATAGCTGCGTGTGTTGGGAAGAGCTGCTCGTCGTCCGGAAAGGGAAAGTCGGTGTGTTGCATGAGCATTTTGGGAAGGTTTGCTTCGAGTCGTTCGTATCTTGAAAGAGTAAGCAGTAATGTTAGTGTAGCTCTTGCTCTCTTGAGCTCCGTCCCATGTCATCACGCCTTTCTGAACCTCTTCTTCGTCCACAACCAATCCCCCACCTGTGCCATCTCATCAAAGCATCAGCACTCACAACGGAGAAATAAACGTAGGTCTCTTCTTATCCCTCCTCCCTTCCCCATTCACACCCTCACTCTTCATCGCACCACTCGTCTCATCACTATATCGCCAAAATGGCTGCTCGAGCCCGACATCCGGACTCGTAGAAGGAATGGCAAAGGTGGCATCTGTGTCGTTTTCAGGGGTATATCTCCAGACACCGCCTGCGTCACTACGTTGTTCGAAGACGTCGATTGTGTCAAAGGCACGTTCTGCAATGAGATACCTGAAGAGTTTGTGAGTCCGACGTAGTTTGATGATGTGTATGGAGGGAGGTAGGGCTTGTGATGGAGACCATGAGACGAAAGTGACAGTGGGCAGTGCTGGAGTTGATGGTGATAGTGCTTGTTCTGTTTGTATGGTGTTCTTCTCTTGCGGCAGACGTCTGATATTTGTAGGACCAGACCCGAGCAATACAACCCTTTTCTTGCGTGCAAATGCAACGACTGCTTTGAGGAATATAGCATGAGGGGAGTCACAAAATCAAGCTTACTTCGCAACAGCTACACCAGCAGGACCTGAACAATGAATCAACCTCAGGTACCGACAAGACCTGCTTGGAGAAATCACATACCACCACCAACAACAGCAACTCTTTTGATCTTGGGCAATGTGGTCATTTTGCAAAGATTTCTTGTGACTGTGTTCATGAAATGATATTATTGTAATTTCTAAATCAAAGTACTAGTCGAATTGAGTGGTGATAATCCCATTTTGTGTGAAAAGCAATATCATGTCGTCGTTACGCAGTTTTTGACGAACGTCATTTCCCCGAAACGCCTCCCTCGTGAACCCCTTTCTATTCCTCACGCCCATCTTTGGACATCGTTTAGATATCGTTCCAAGCCATCAATGACTTCCCCTTCTACGCTATTCTTCATATCGGGATATGTCTCAGCAAGCAATTTAGCAGGCAACAACCTTACCATCAGAGCACCATCCTTGATGCCTTCTCTTCGACCCTCGCGATCCTCTTTCAGTGTCCAACCAAATCGAACTCCAGTTATTTCCATTTTGCGTTTGAGGTCGGCACTCGGGGGAAGGGCGTCATAGTAGTACTGTTCTTTCGGTGTATGCCAGTCGATCTCTGACCATCCGCAGAATCGGAAGTCAAGCTCAACCTGTTTGAGCTGTTTGAAGCCTTTGAGAAACTGTGGTAACGCATGCCAGACCAAGTGGCTTGATGGAGCCCACTCACCCGGTCCTTGGTCCACAATGATAAGCCTTTGAATGTTCGCTATTGCTGGATTGATGTTGCAAGCATGAGTGGGTATCTTGGGCCAAAGCTTCATTGTTTTATTCAAGGTCCGAAACGCTGCCAGCGACACTGTGAAGGTATTCAAAGAGGAATACAGTGGTCTGCCCAAAGCATAGAACCGCTTGCAGGTGTACATCGCACCGAACGGCCAGCGACATCTTTCAGCTTGTCGCTCGCGAGTATTATATTGCTTCTTAGGCAAGTCTCGAAACAAAGCATCTACATGGATTGGCTTATCTTGGAGGACTGCATAGCCAAAGATCTCATCCAGGATTTCGTTGGGAAGTCTGCTCAACTGAGCTTCGGAATTGCTTGGTCTCTTCTTGCTGCTCTCTGCTGTTGCTGACTTCGTACCTCGGCGGTTCTTCGCATTCTTGAACGACCCTTCAGATACAAGATTAGCTTTCTCTTGCTCGCTCTGCCATTTCATCACCTCAATCCTAATGTCTTCCAGGAAGTTAGACTTCACTCCTTTCTTTGCCTTCGCCTCTGCTTCGTTGTTCAGTTTCCATACAATTTTCGGAGAAATAAAAGGTAATTCTGGGATACCTTGCGGAACAAGGACTTCAGCCTTGGGCGACAGGCTGGAGCTGACTGCGGATTCAGACTTCACTTTGAGTGATTCTTCGGTTTCTCTCACGGACTTTGCCGTTTTGGCGGATTGTAGATCATCAATTATTGGACTAGAAACTCCTTTGTTCGGAACGAGAGATACCGGCAACACAGCTGATTCACTTGACTGAAGCACAGCCATTTCCTCAGGTATTCTAGCTGTAGGAGATGTCACTTGCGGCTTCGAGTTACGTCGTTTCGCGTTTCGATTCATGGACTTCGCTGATGGTACGGTGGACTGGTTGGAATAATTAATCATCTTTTCGAATACTTCTTTCTTTTGAGCAAGCCATACTGATGGAATTGGTGATTGGAGGGTGTCTTTCTGCTCGGATGCAGGCGTTATCGACGTTTCAACAGCTTCGGTGACTGTAGTAGACGGCGGCATCGGCTGCGCTTTCGACTTTCGTCTCTTCGTCTTGGGATTTGCGGATTTTGAACCAGACTTCGGCGACTGCATCGAATCGTTAATCATCCTTTCGAACTCTTCTTTCTTCAGAATAAGCCATACTGGCGAAATAGGCGACTCGTTCGGAGCTCTACGCTCGATGACTGCGACGGTGCTTTTGTTGACATCTGCATTAGCAAGAACTGGCCCTTCGTTCTCCTCATCAATTCTAGGCATGGTTCCATCTAACAAATCGTTGCCTTTTGGTTTCTCATCATCCAGGTGGATCTTTCGTTTGCGTTTGTTCTAGACCTCGTTAGTCCTTTGATCACCATTCCGCTGAACTTCAAAATGCTTACTTTTTTGATAGGTACTTTGATTACATCCTCGACTTTCTTTTCGGCGTCTGGCGTGCACATGAGTTGGTCATTCGACGCTGACATCGACTTCGGCATTCCATCCAGCAGCTGCTCAGTCTTTGTTGAAGCAGGAAGCGCTCCTTTCCGCTTCCTCGAAGCTCCTGGTTTGTTATTTGGTACGATTGTGGAAAGTGTCAATGCATCATCAGTGCTGATGTTGTTCGACGTAGACTCCATGGTGTTCTTTGACGACGAAGTGTGTGCCTGTCCCTGCTTGGCTCCTCTGCCCTTCTTTCCAGCTATATCTTCTTCTTGGTTGGGTATTTCAGCGAGTCTTGCAAGATGTTACGAATCTGCGATAATTATTAGCAGAGAGAGGTAGTATTTAAGCAGATTCACACATACAGCAGTGTACTCAGAAGCAGTGCTTGTAAATAGTGCACCAGAAGCGATAGGTGGATCCGTCCAATGCAAGAGTCACCCAATGAGTCGCAGCGTTATTTCGTGCTTCCACAGTTTTCTTCGAAACCTTGTGTTCTCTTTCTGTAATAGTGATGAGTGTTGTAAAGTATTGTTGGTAGGTTGTCCCTAGCAATAACCTTCGACAAAAGTAAGCAAGTTGATTTTCTTGGCCGATGAGATGAAAATGTGCCGCAAAGATAAAGAAAAAGAAAATGCCGGCAGCTTCGAAAGGACTTGATGGTTCCACGTTACTGGAACTTGATGAGAATGTGAGTGCAGAACAAGCTGACCTGGTAGGATAGTGCCAGAGAAAGATGTGCACGACAAGGTGTTGCTTGATGTACTTGATCTTGAGGCAAAGGACGATGATGAAGTAGAGAAGAAAAGAAAAGCAAGAAGAGAAGAAAAGAAGGAGTATAAATAGAAGGATTACCACGTATGTAACCCAAAGTCAAAGAAGTCTAAAGTGATGCCAAAGTCGAAGAAAACTTAAGGTGATGTCAAAGTAAGAAGTGAGGTTCAGCACAGTGTGGAGAACTGTGAAACGCAATTGAAACCTACCTATGTCCGAGCCAAGATGAGAACCAAAGGTGAGAACCTTATGCAGGTCAGTCGTGATAGAAAGAAGTGAAATTGGACAGGAAGTGAGCGTTCGAGAGTTTGTAGCGAAGTCGGATTTCGAGAGCGAGTCGAGTGATTGCTCCTGCCTTCCCAGGTTTGAAGTATACTGAGATGTAGATATGCTATTCTGCCTCACGCACATGCAATCGTCTCAATGCGATGCCTTTGGTATCAAGCTATCGAGCTATCGAGCTATCTGAAAGCCATGTTCCGCGCACTCGAGCGGACATCTCAGCCCATGTGTCCATTGACTGCCTCCTCGCGCTCGACGTCCTCGACCTCGTTGTCCTCTTTTCCTCCCAGCACCCACAACTTCCTCAACGCCCGCGCATGATTCTCCTCTCCATTTCCAAACTCAACAGGCCGTCCCAGACACTCTACGGATACATGGCTACCTTTGCCGTACCGCCAGACACACCACGCACTGCTTGCCGTACTCAACAAGAAACATTTGCCTTTGGCGCTTCTCACGACAAAGTCTCTCAACAGAACAACGTCTCCCACATTGGCGACAGGAAGAACGTCTTTCGCAGGCCGGAAGATTTGTACTTGAGTCTGTGGAAATGCGACATGCACCTTGCCATGAGCTGGAGGTGTTGTAATCTTGAGAGTTGTGAAGTGGTCTCGTGGACCAGAGGTGGCGCGACTTGGCATTGATGCGGCCGAAGACACAATCGCCAACACGTCTACAGTGTTTGGCTCCGATTGAGAGGAGACACGATTCAGGTGTAAGTGGAGATTTGACAATGGCGTATAGTACGAAAGAGCTGTCTGGAATCCCTCGTGCGAGGTTTTAGGATGCGGCTCCTCCGAAACTGACTTTCGAGCTTGCTTGGTATTCCTACTCTGCGCCTTGGTCGATACGGGACTTAGCTCCTCGACTCTTGTTTCCTGAACTTTCCCGCTATCGTATAGGACCTGATTGAAACCGTGGGCCGCAATACTGGCCACGACCTCGATCTGTTGATCCCCTTCTGAGCGGAGTATGCCATTTAAATCATTATTTTGAGTGACTGAATCAACGTTTGCTGCTTCTTGGTGTGGTGCCGACATCTCACCATTTTCGACCCTCGGCGAGAACCAGCCTCTCAGCTCATTAGGCACAGCGCTCTTCCTTCCAGCAGGTTTTGTGGTAGACCTAGTCTTTCTCGATGTCCACGGAGTTTGTACTGGTAGAGGATGATCGATATCTGGTTCGTTCGTGACCACTCTTGGTTCGGTCACAGCTCCGGGTTCAGTGACCGCTCTTGGTTCAGTGACGACTCTTGGTTTAGTGGCGGCCTCCAATTGTGGCTGAGGTTGTGCCAATAGCTGATCCGAAAGATATTCATCTTCGAGCTTATTGATGATTGACAGGTTTCCGCTGTTATTTGATGCTTGACGTGGCAAACGTGGCTTGAACATGGCGGCCTTACTGGCACGCGTTTCTCTAGATGTGAGAGAAGCCTCGGGAAGCGACACATGATGTGGTAGTGTTGCTGGTATCTCGAGCCAATGCTCTGTGGCAAGTGTTGGAGACAATGTGACACCTCTTAATGATGTTCTCGTTGCAGGTTCAGGTGTTGTCGTCTGCTCAACGTTGGCCTCAGACATGATCGCGTTACTCGAATCTGCCAGGACCTCAAGCAAGTAGTCTGCTGTCTGTTCAGCTTGTTGTACAGAGACCTCACTACTCATGTCGTCGACTTGCTCCGCTGCTGGTATCTCTGCTCGCGAAACTCCATCATCCTCCTCATTTTCTGGCTCCTCCTCTTCTTCGATTGTGATTTTATCCCTGCTGATATGTGTTTCCTGCGCGGCAGTTGTACCTGATGTCTCAAGTGGTTGTGACGCCGCTGTGGCCTCCTCGAAAGTCATCAGTTTCTTGGTCCGTTCTCGTTCCCGTAGTGCAGGTTTCGCAGTTTCAGTTTCATGCTTTTCCTCACGTTGAACATCTTCTTCTTGTGAGGTATTGGTTTGAGCCGAAGCCACATGCTTCAAAGCTGATTCGTCTTCCTCGGTAGGCTGTGCGTGGATCTCATCCTCGGATTCCGAGCTGTCATCAACAAGAACGTCCTGTCTTTCCATATCAACGTCCTCTTCTGCTGGTTCTGAAATACTTGCTTCGTCCGACGCCACATGCTTCAGAGCTGACTCATGTTCCACGGTAGGCTGTGCGTGTATCTCATCCTCAGATTCTGAGCTGTTGATATCATAAACTTGTCGGTTTTCCGTATTAGCGTTTTCTTCTGCTTCTTCTGAAACAATTGCTTCCTCATGTGCAACATGTGGCTGGTGAGAAGCTAACAGATCGTGACGGTCATTCTTCGCTACCGTATCATCTTTGCTGCTCCCTTCGTCTTCGTCATCTTCTCGCACCTCATCTGCCATATTGTTTTCGCTATGCACTACGGGTTTTTCGTCCTCCTGCACATTATCCTGCTCGAATTGACGATCGTCGTCGTCACCATCTCGCACATTCGATATAGTACTCTTGCGCTCCTGCTCTTTAGCGTTTCGGCCCCCATCTTCAGTGTTTGTGTTATCTGGAACGTCCTGCTCGATCATATCAGGGACAACCGCTTCCGCTAATTGCAAGAACTTCTGATGCTGTACGAATGGCTTGGACGTTGCAGCACCATCGTACCCAAAATCTGGTTGTTGATTGTCCCCAGACTCCATGTCTTCATCTTCGTCCTTGATATCCTCTATTTCTCCAGCTCTGTTAAATCTCTTCCCGGACTTCTTCAACGATCCCAACACAATAAGCGCCAGCGCGTCCATAGCTGTAGCAGCACGAGGTGACATTCTGGGAGGTGTAGCTGATCGTCCGCGGTGTCGTAATCCTCCTCCCACAACTTCCTGCCCTTGGTGGCGAGGACTGGATTGTCTTGATTGTGATCGCTGAGACTGTGACTCCTGCCCAGGTTCTGGATGTTCTTCTCCTGTAGTCATGGTCTGATCAAAATCCTCGTCGGCGTGTACAGCTTTTGCTTGATCCAGCTTATCGAGATCTTCAGCACCCATAGCGGCAAGAGCATCCGTAGCATCTATGACATCTGCCGAAACAGGGTCAGGCTGTGGAGCCTGATGTTGGTCAATTGATTCCGGGATTGCCGCGCGCTCAGTGGTCAGTGGATTTGCTGCTGACTGCTTCTCCTTCGCTAGTGCTTCTACCATAGTCAGAGCAAATCCATTTGCAGCAAGATCAGTCATCGGAGATAGTTTTTGGGAAGGAGCTGTCGATCGAGGTTGAGATGAAGAGCTGGGTTGTGTTGCCTCTTCCTGCCTACTTGCCGACAGTAATTGCAGCTTATCTCGCAAACCCACACCCATCATCTTAATCGCTTTGCTTTTCGAGTATTCTTCGGTGGCCTGTTCTACTTCTGTCTCGTCTTGAAGAGCGTCGAGCATATCCAGCTCCGTAGTCCCAGGTGCTGGCTCCGTATGACCTTCATCGTAAGTACGTTTCTGTTCCATCTCCTTCTCTGCTTCGAGTTCGTTCTCGATCATCTCAACATCATCAAATATTCCCGTCACCTCATGTTTTTCTGGCTTCATCTCAGGACTTGGACTTTCCTGCTTAAACACCCAATCACCACTCTTTCTTCCAAATTTGGCCTTCTTCTTCGGCCGATCGGCATCGAGCTCTTCTTCGATCATGTCTTCAGTTGAAAAGGGCAACGGGTCCGGTTGTGATGCGAAGGCTGGGCGTATGGTAGAGCGGAGCAGGGGGCCACCATGTCGCATGAAAGCTGGTGAAGCATAGGTGGAGGAGGATGTTGGAGGCTTGAACTTGGTGAGTGGATCCTACATGGAAGGGAGAGATGTCGAGGGTCGGGCGGGTGACGGTGGCTCATTCAGATCAATGGAGGCGATGACAGCATTGTCGCGGACTATCTACACCGAAATTTAGCATTTTCTTCCCTATAGATTATTGTTCATCGAGTGCTGACTCATCCCACCTTGATATGCAGCTCCCGTTCGAATACCAACTCTCCATCTATGGCTCTTCCTGGTGCGGTGACCGCTGCACGATCTGCTTCATCCGCCCATCTTGCGCCTTCGAGACCAATATGCACATGATCACCAATGGAGATGTGCGACTCAGCCAAAGCCTGAGCTGCAGGTCCTCTCAACTGGACTCGAACTTGGCCTTTGTTTCTACGCAGTCTGAAGTCATGTTCTGAGACGAGTATAGCAGCGCGGCGTGTGGAGGAGGAGTACGGCCAGAGAAGAACGAC
>Ga0160427_10001432_pt1 | contig 14593 bp, 19 predicted proteins | sample SolpanmetagenomL_FD_108194 | JGI IMG/M metagenome (GOLD analysis project Ga0160427, IMG submission 108194) | Solar panel surface microbial communities from Lawrence Berkeley National Laboratory, California, USA - L | ecosystem: Engineered > Built environment > Solar panel > Unclassified ...
AGCATGAATAATAACTCAACTCATCACAAAACTCACATTTCTAGGTCTCATGTCCCCAAATGACCACGCAACAGCCCACCTCTTCGTCAAGTTTCCAGCCTGTAAACTCGTTACTGCATAGTTCGTGATCCCATACTCTTTCAACCTTTCAACGAGTCGGCTAGCAGTAGATAGCTTGCCCAACATACTGGAATACCACTGTACTCTAGTCTGTAATTGTCTGCTTTCCTCAAGTATACGCGTGACAAAGCCAAGGTCACCGCCTTCTGTGATCATCTCAATGTCAACGCCTGAGCAGACAGCAGATGGTGATCGCTTCTTGGTCAGGTGAGTGGCTTGCATGTCGGTCTTTGAGGTGAAGAAGGGAGGGTTGCACATAGTAAAGTCTGCAATTTGGATTTCGAGGTCATCCAATGGCAGAATGAGGCCGTTCTGGTTGGCTATTTTATGCAGCTTGATCCTGGAGGAAAGGTTGTTGCGAGAGATATTGTCACTAGCATATTCGAAGCTCTTTGAGTCGACCTCAGTGCCATGGAACCGCCATGTTGGATGTGATGCACAGCCTAATAGTGGGTAGACGCAACTTGCACCAACACCAATGTCTATGCCGATGATTGGCCGATCGGGATTGGCTGAGTTGCATATGTCTGGATTTGTTGTATCGATGAGACTTTGAAGCCATTTGATGTATTCGTAGCTTTCTGCGTTTTAGCTCGCGTCGTATCAAGTATTGAACTAACTTCGACTGACCGGACTGGCACCTAATCAAGATATCAGTCCGGAGTGTTGAGCCCTACATGAGTAATATCGCTCACTGGAGGACATAATCTATCATTCGGCAGCTCAACTTTCAGATTGAAGTGTCTCTTAAGAATACTCTTGGTGAGTTGCCTACCAGTAGTTGTTAGGTAGAGCCACCCAAAGCACAGCAAGTACTTTCGACACTCACTGAACAGTTTTTGGGTCTTGAAAGTCTACGTATCCACCCGCATCACTGAAGATCTTGCCAAAGTCGGCGTCACCAGCAGCGAGACCTGCAAAGTCGACGTTTAGGATGCCATCAGGTGTTTCGGAGGTCATCGGAGGAGTAGTGATATCTACATCACCTTGCCGTTGGAAGACATCTAGCGATTCTCACAATTCATAGTGAAGGCCAAGTGAGGGTCTTGGCATTTTCCCCCACACCATTCTAAAACACGTTTGAAACACGTCACTCCACCCTTTTTTTACCTGGAGAACTACATTGCAATTTCCCACTGGATCTCCTCCCTCTACTTTTGTATCTATACCACATACAACAAATCCAGCCTGAACCCACAATCTTTCGACCTTGCACATACGATTCGCCCTCGTCAATCATCATGTCTACAGAACCAACAATCCGCCATGCCACACGCGAAGGTATACCCAACGTCATTCCTTCCAGTCCATTTCCACACTAACCACCCCATCCCTCCCTCCCCAGACATCCCCGAAATCCTCGCCATGATCCGCGAGCTCGCCTCCTTCGAAAAAGCACTCGACCTCTGCCACGCAACCGCCGACTCCCTCTCCCGCACCCTCTCCTTCTCCCCCTGCCCCTCCGACCCAAACCCCTCCCAATCCCATGGTCCCGGCTACGCACGCACCTTCCTCATCCTGTCCGATAACGCCGTCGCCGGCATGGCGCTCTACTTCCACAACTACAGCACTTGGCTCGCTTGTCCAGGGATATACCTAGAAGATCTGTTCGTGCGGCCAGAGTACAGGCGACGAGGGTTTGCAAAGGCGTTGTTGAGGAGGTTGGGGAAGGAGGCTGCGGAGGTTAGTGGTGGGAAGGGACGCTTGGAGTGGAGTTGTTTGAAGTGGAATCAGGGCGCGTTGGATACGTATAAGGCGATGGGCGCCAAGACGCAGGATGAGTGGATTGGATTGAGGGTTGAGGGGGAGGGATTGGGGAGGATGTGAGATATGGCGAACGTTGTGCACTTTGTTGCGGATACGGCGAAAAGAGGATGTGTTTTGAGCCTGAATTGGAGGCGAGTGGTTCATGTCTTGGTTCAAAGTGTAATGCTGGGAGGTGAGTGATTGAGGTGAGTAGAAGTTTTGCCTCTGGAAGATCTGTCTGACGGTACAATTGATCGTTGACACTCACTGATTGCATAGTGCAGACAGCCTTCGTGTACGAATCGAGGTATCATATTCTATCCACATTCTTTGTTGCAACCAAGTCTTCGACTTCCTCAGCACGCAGCGCTCTCTGGCAGCATCTAAATTAAAAGTTTTTCAACACCGTACTCTCCTGTATAATGACCACTCCAAAACAACCTCTCCATTCCTGAGTGACCTACTTCTTATTCGTCCAGAAGGAAGATGTCGCAAGCAGTATGAGGTACGTTGGGATGCCAGGTGAACAGACCAAGCGAGTCGAGATATCCCAGGTAAGCTGTAGTATTCCCTCTCTCATCATCATCATCATCATCCTCTTCTTGACTGTCGTAAGTGTTTCCAACGAAATAGCTTTGGTTTGAGATTGAAGTAATCGAACTCGCCGACGAGCACAATATCGCTGGAGTCGTACTATAGAGTGCCGCGTCGACGTCTGCGAGCGAAACACTTGGTGTCAGCATGAAAACCATTCCCATCCAGCTTGCTGCTCCCAGCTCTCCTTCCATAAAGCAAACAGAACTCACCAATTTCATTACCGTCACACTCTCCTCTGCCTCCTCCACCATATCGCAACACACATCCCCTCTCAAATTCCACAATCCTCGCACCAATCTCATCCTCAAGTACGATGCCTTCATCCGCATATCCACCATCTTGTAAAGACAGACACTCCAGAAACAACGCAGCCACTTCAATGCCCGACCGCGATGGCGTCTGAAGCATGTTAACACCAAAACCGTCTTCGCCATCAAAGTTGGAGCCGAAGTCGAGATCGAAATGCTCTCGAAAGCGAGATGTGCGCGCCGTGAATGATTTGCTGGGGTAGGTGTAGACGAGCATGGCGCGGCTAAGTCGAAACGAGCTGGGTCGTACTAATGTCAGGTGAGAAAGCGATGTGAGAGCTAAATTGGGGCTGACACTGATGACCTAGTGAAGGCAGAGCTTCACTTTTAGCAATTGTCAGATTTATACGTCCACAGAGAGAGCTCACAGAGCGGTACAACTCGCCCTAGGTAAGGCTAGAAATGCTAGGAGAAGGCAGGTGAGAAAGAGGTGGAGATTGGGAAGAGCTGGTTGATTGGTTGGTTGAGCGTGCCTGGATTTGGACAGATGGTGGTGTTATACAGGAGTTGCTAGACAGGTTTAGCTTGCTCTCTGGGACGTGGATGGGATGGGGATCTCTTAAAGCTGGCTGGCCAGTATCGCGATATTATGTTATACCTTTGCTTGATCATAGTAGCTTTCTTGATCCACATCGCAAAGTGGTATGAAATCACGCCCATCGAGTACAAGCGTGTCAGTCCAGATGCTAAAGATTGAAAGACAAACGAGCGATCAAAGCTGACGTGGCGTCTGGATAGTCACGAATGACTACGTGCTGGATCGTCACCAATCGCTCCTACGTGAGTCACGATCAGATTCAGAAATCGTAGTGCTGGTTACTTGACTTGAAGAATTGATAGGCGTCAACAATATCATTATGGTACAATGCTCAACTACAAGATGACTCTTTCAACTTCGACAACGAGAACAAGGCCTGCAGCGTCCAGACTGGAAGCTCGCTGCAAAAGCTTTAGTATCCGTGTCACCACTGCGTCCTCTCCACCAATTCTCGAAACACCAAACGCCAGAAGACAAGAGCATAAGAAAGACAATTCACTCCCAGCACACGAGAAAAATGAGCATGGAGACAGGCTGACACTGACATCCAGCAAACGACAAGAATGTACTGCACAGTCTACATACTCCCACACTTGAGGACGACTTGACGACAGGCTGTATACAGACGACGGTATACATTCATCAATATCCCCAATCCCACATCAATCAAGTCGTACGCACTAAGAGGAAGATAAGAGGAAAGGAGGAAAGAACGAGCAGCGAGCAACGACCAACGACCAACGACCAACACATAGCTTTTGAGTACAGCCACCAACAGAACAAACAGGAAGTTAAGGATGGAGTAATATTGAGAAATCTTCTTCGGGGAGAACCAAATATGCAGCAACGACAAGGACATATCACAAGCATCAAAGAAAGGTAGGTGGGCAAGGTCGGGAACATGCATCCGCTGTGTCGTGCTCGCAGCTGACGATGCGATTGATGTCGGCAGAAAAGATCATGACGACTGAGGTGATGTGTTTTGTTGTGGTTCAGTGAAGTCTGCCTTGCCTGACGCTTTGCACAATCGACGCGGCTTGAGGGCCGTGAAACGTTGTATGGGAAGATTATAGGTCTGGTAGCGTGATGGAGTGACAATATATAGCTAGCATGGCAAGTCAGCAAGAAAAGGGAACATGACAACAGAGGGCAGCCGTTACGGAATCCGACACGCGACTGACACCAAGACAATTCATGTGATTTGGCACCAAGATTGCGCGCGGAAAGACGACAGTATATCCACCAATCTCAAAAGACACGTCGCCACGATCATCAGACATACGAGCAACACAAACACCTGGAATGCACCTATCTCGAGCTGGGGCAATTCAAGTCTGTTCGAGGAGGATATATGCATGCAAGACATGACAAACTGCACACACAAAGCAGCAAGAACAACCTCATGAAGATGAGTCAAAGACCGGTCAAGGTTACGGACGAAAATATCAGTGATTTTGGGAAAAAGATTTCGATAGCTCGCGATTTTCTGCTGGGTGACGTTGTCTGCGGTTGATGTGAAGTCTGCTTGTGCTGCACGAAAGACGGCAAAATTGCCTATGTGTGCTGTAAACCCTTTTGGAAGAGGAGCAAATGTGGTGAATCGAGCTGGATTGAAGCGGTCTCAGGTGAGTGAGGATCAAAGTATGGTCAAAATAGGTTCATTCATCGAACAGATGGCACATCGCCTCTACCGATAACAGGCTGCGCAACCACCATAAAGGCATCTCCACTCGGGAGACTCGCAAATCCGGCATAGGTTCTTCCATCGTATACGGGTTCTCGGGTATGCCTACCGGACTCGCCAGTATCAACTTGTGGACGAAAGACAAGATGGAAACGGTCAAAGTATGGTCAAAATTCATTCATTCGTTAAAAACATACTACATCTCCTGCACCTACAACAGGCTGCGAAACCATCACATGCCATCTACACTTCGTAGATTCGTTGAGGCAGATTTGCGCCTCCGACTCCAATGTTCTTGTGGCACAGAATACGATATATCCCCATCTGGATGCCTCGTCAGGACGTCAGCTGCCTGACGTCTCTCGGAGGGTCTGGCTCGGGGATCTCGACTTGCTGTAAAGACTCAATCAGGCTCCCAAGCACCCTCGGCAATCCTCAAAACCCGTACAAGGTCTCATCCAGGCGTCGGTCGCTTACCGCATCTCAGACGACCTGGTTCGCGGGTCCCGCCCAACTCAAGGCTCTCGCGGTGATGCAGTAACGCCGGCAATGCTCACACCCCGGATGCCCCGAAGGGGCGTGGTGGTTGCCTCGCGAAGAAGCGATGGTTTGGTGTCAAGAACAAGAACTAGACCAAGGACCCTGAGCAGGGTGGGGGGAGCTGGTAGGAACAATGGTGTTGGGAAGAGTCCTGGGACGACTTTCTCGCCCGCCAATTCCGCGATGGTGTCCGGCCCGTTACAGGCGCACACGACAACCGCATCATCGTTAGGTCGCCATTCCAACATACCTCACGTTCAGCGTTCCATCCGAGGTGTTGGAGTTGCTCTTTTGATGCGTGTCTGTGTTGGTTCCGGTAAGTTATGTCATCTTTATCAGTGTGAAACATTGCAGAGCACATACCTGATAAGATTGGAAAGATGTTTTGATAGTTTTGCCCTGAGAAAAGGTCCACTAGCAGTCGGTATAAGACCACAATTCCCTGTCAAGGAGGATTCCACTGAAACAGCGCAAGAAGATGTACTAGGTGCCGCGAATCAATAATCGCAGAGAAGGTCGACGTGTAAGAAAGATGCGCCGACGAGACAAGTTGGCTTCGAATGACCTCGAAAGCTCCTCAGGAACTCGGCGAGGTTACCGTCTCGAGTCATGAAGTCGCTTGCAATACTCGATGGTGTGTTTAACTGAGAGCTTGCAATTCTCGTCGTAACGGATTAGCGAAATAATCTCGTCTTTGGACAGCCGGAGTCGAGGGTTGAATTCCGACCAATCGTCTCCATGCATGCTATGCTTTTCACGTCCAGTCTTCAAGATGTTGTTCGCCTTGGAGACGTTGTTACTCGGGTCGGCTATAACACCATAATGGAATGCAACCATCTTCGTTACCATATCCGCAATTGCACCCCTGGCTCGCGGGCGCACATGTTGTGCTTCTGCATTGATGGCAGTTGCTTTGCCCAGCAGCACCAGCAATACACGACCCTCAGGAAGGCATCCCGGATAGTCCCTCAGCCATTGGACCTTGCGGGATTCCTTCCTTGGTCCGGGAAGTGTTCTCCTCGCTCTGTCCGCACCGCGTTTACGTCTCATTCGCTGAGGTGAAACGGACACCGACGGTGGAGCAGTGGTGGACACTGACTCCGGAGCCGATTGAAGACGCTGCGTTCGCTGCTGTCATGTTATTAGCCGTTGTCGCAAAAGTGTGATGTTGGTGCACATACCGAAGCGAACGTGCCACCACTGTACGCAAGCTCCGTCATCAACGCATGCTGAGACCTCGCGGTACTGCCTCCATCTTCTTGAAGCACAAATGATGCCTAGCTTGGTGTCAGTGAGATGTCAGGATCGTAAGCCTACTTCGATTGAACATACTGTGCGTTGTTCGAAACTCCAAGGACCGATGGACGGAAACACATGGACTGTTTCTCGGTTAACCAGTGGCGGAGTGATCTCGGCCTGGTCATAGTAATCGGATATGACCACGGAGGTTGAGCCCAATGGTGAACCGAGAAACCCCACGCTGTATTGTCCATCATTTGACTGTGCCGACTGTCAGTGGACAATCGAGTGAGGTATATATAAAACGAGAAGGTAATGAAACCCCATCCCAGAGCAGCCCAGGTGGGACCATTCGGCAAAGGGTTTTCACCATGCGAGAAGAAAAAGAAGAAAAAAGATAGGTGAGAAAGAGAAACATTTCGTTTCTTTTACAATTTTCTTGTGTCACATTCGGTGTTCAAATTCGTCCGCCTTTGTACGACATACAAAATACAGCGAGTGGGACTGGCAGAATAGAAAGGTGAGCTTACTTACCAGGGATGTGGCACTAGATGGCGGAGTGATGGGCTGCTCATAGTAGTCTGGTATTGGAATGGAAGGGTCCCATTGTACGTTGATGTACTCGAGTGGAAAGGGCACATAAGGGAATTCTTCACCAAACTCTTGCCACAGCAGCTCCGCGGCCTCCTGCTCGATGCGACGGCATCGCAACATAGAATGGTCAGACATATTTCACTGTGTGATTGAGAGAATAATGAGCGAAGACTGGTTCTGATGAATGAGAAGATTTGAGGGTGGGAATTTGAGAGAACTTAAGTATCACAGGAACACCCTCTCGATGAGGATCTCCAGGAAAGCTCTGGTGATTGTCACACCATCTATTGACAAATGCAATACCAATCAGCCACCACACAGACGATCAGCAATGGCCGGCGAGTGCTCCATTAATGGTAACTCGCTCGAACTTGTTCCATCAACGAACGATAAGGGCAGGGAACAATAGCTCCAGGGTATTACGCGCGGAGAAAGCCACAAGCTATTGACAAAGATACCTCATTTCGTGGCACAAGTTGACGCAACTGATGTTACAGGTTGTGCAGAGGCGGTGAACATACCAAGTGTGTACAATGGAGACAATGACAAGGGTCGGACAGTACCCAATGTAGCTCGGGGAGGTGGAGCTCCCTATGACAGGTTAGCAGCCACGAGCGAGCACCACTAGCTCCACTTTCAAGCCGATGATGAGCTGAACAATCCAGAGACTATTGTGCAGGTAGAGCAGTAATCTCAAACGGTGAGATATGCAGTCTTTGACGTGGCAATCCCAATGAGCCGGAGCCTTTGTCGTAACCGAGTTGCGTTCGGAATCTTCGCAATTTACAATTGTCAAAGATTTGACAAAGGGCTCCCTACACTGAAGGACACTGAGACGTCCTTGTACAACAGCTTGATGCTGATTACACGAGACATTGCTTGTTTTACTGGTGACTCGGAAGGACTGCCGCTGCCTGCGTTCAAATTGAGACTAATTCTGCTCCAATTGGGTATTACACCGCAACGTCACCATATGGTCCAAGCAGTGTAGTTAACAAGGTCTAGTCCCTGTTTCATCTAGACGCTAAAGATCGTTCCAATGTCACCTCCGGCTCCTTCGAGGCAACAATAAGAAGTGCCAGTGCCATGGACTAGCTCGGCCATCGCGTGATTGTCATCAGCGCAAATTTGTGAGGTTACACACAACGGAGACAGCCAAGCCAGCGAATCATCAGCTATCAGAGCTCACTGGGCTACAACGGTCGTCCATTGTCCACGTCTCCTTCGAGGTGTTGCATAAAGGGAATCTCACTACTACTGCCACAAAGAAATATTGACCATGCTGCTGCCGATAACAAGGGCAATTCTGACTTTCTGGATTTTTTTCGTCAGAACAACGCTGTGGCCCAGAAAACAAAGCTACCACTACTGGAGCAAGCAGAAGTGTTTCATGCTATACAGTAGCGTGTGCTTATGCTCCACTCCCCACGTTCCCTTGTCGCTGAACTACATCACCGTCGGCGACCTCTCTACTTCAGTACTTAGGCGCCCAAGTGGAGCTTTAGCAGCTGCTATTGTGCTGCTGATTAGTGCCAATTGCACAACGTCTTTGTCATACACGACGAATATGATAGCAGCATTCCTACCAGGATGTCATTGTGGTTCTACTCTTTGTAGCAACAAAGCCGATTCCTTCACACTTTCTGTCTGTAGACTAGCAGTCATATTGAGACTCTGTTTCGCACAAAGAACAAATGACTTACACCTACTGTACTCACAGCTTGTCTTGTGGCTGTAAGCGGGTCGAGATCGTCGGCGGCAAGCATTGGCTTCCTACAATTCCATCAACTCTGTTCTCCTCGATAGACGCCATGGACCGCCGGCAACACTCCCTGCATTGTGCAATTTGTACATCCTACACGGCTCGCTAGCGACACCCTCGCTCTCATGCCAGACTGCAGAAGAGTGAGACTAGTGCTGACAGGTGTTGTAGAAGATGTTGTCGGTCTTTGTACTCAGGTAACCTTTGTTTCAGCCGATAACAAGGACCTACGAGCCTATCATCACAAAGACTTCAATCACAACAAAGGGTACTCGCTCGTAGTACACCATCCGCAGCAATAGCCATGCTCGTTTGCGTTTCGAACATCCTTGATGATGTGCTGGCACCTTCAGCCCGAATGCTCATACTCATGCATGCCGTTAGCTACAGTTTTCGAGCATGGTTCAGTCTGCCCTCGCGACAATGGAAGTGCGAGATGAGCATGACAGCACTGGCGCAGGTGTTCTGGAGGCGATTCAGCTCAGAACTGACTAGCTTGAGGAGCTCCACAGCGCAAAGATTCGGTCGACTAATCAGCCTGGAGTATTCGCAATGGAGACGATGGAGTTGCTGAACCGCTACTGTCTTGCGCTTCAACCCGATCCTAAGCCAAGAATGTAGCCTTGCGAGCAATACCATGATCGGTGTGCTGACTTGGTCTGGACAGACAGTGTGAGTATTACCCTTAGTTCACCAACTCCTCTGAATGTAGCTGTTTCACCATAACCTTTCCTTAAAGACCACACGACTACACTGACCTCAAGATTCTTCAGGCTTTCATCCACAATATGCCAGGAGACCAGCATTTTTGCTCAGAGACAGAAGAGAATGCACGCGAGTCGATGATGGAAGAGGCGGCAACGACAAGCCAGCCCATATTCCCTCATCCAACGCGTCTCAAACACGACTTGTCACGCCTTCCTATCCTCACCACTCCCGCCAAACACAAACCTCATCCAATTCGCCCTCAACTGCTTGACTCCCTCCTCAACACTCCACCCCTTCAACTCACAAACCTTCTCCGCCATACCTTTCAAATTAGCATCCATCCGGTCTCCAGCAATATGCAAGTCACTCTCAATCAAGATCTGCTCGGCTGGTACCAACTTGATAACCTCTTCCGTCTTATCCCTAGCGCTTGTGGAGAAATTGATCGCAAGCGAGAAAGAGAAGAATATCTCAGCAGGGACCTCGGATGCGAGGTAGAGCTTGGCTTGTTCTGCTGGTCCCGAGTAGGAGTGCAGGCAGATGCGTGGTGGGTATGGTAGGTTCGTCTTTGTCTTTATCTTGTCGCCGGCAGCTGCTGTTGCTGCGTTCTCTGTGTCATCCTTCTTCCTCTCTTGCTGCACCTTCTTCCTCTCCCTTTTGCTCATGGACTGTCGCTCATACCCTTTCCAACACTCTCTCAACGTCTCGTACAACAACCCATGGCACTGCACGCCATGCACACTAGTCGCTCTCCCCATCTCCCCAGCCAATCTCAACTGCGCCAACAAAATCGTCTTCTGATGCTCCATACTGACTTTGTACGGACTCAGCTTGCGGCCTTCCCTACCTCCAGGCGTCAACGTATTATCTCTAGAATTCGCTTGACCTGGTAGCCAAGCTTCGGGAATACGCATGCCACGATCGAGACCAATTTCGCCTACTAGAGCCAGCGGATGCTGCTCGAGGCGAGATCGCGTATCTGATAGTAAGTTGGACAGTGGTAGCGCTTCAGGTAAAGCGAGTAAGAACTCCCTGTCCTCTGGTGCTGGCGTTAGCACAGAAGTATAATGTGCCATTTTCTGTTCATTGGTGAGTTTGCCTGCTCCTCCTTCTGCGCTGTGATAGATGTCGTCGCTATCATCGTATATCTGGTGAGAGAACCATGGATGCCAACCATAGCTCGGCACAACACCGCGCCAATCCTTGTCGTCAGTAGCTGAAGTGACTATGGAGTGCTTATCAACTCCGTGCTTGGAAACGACTTCTGTGACTAAGTCCTGGTCTTGACGACGGGTGGCCATTATTACTATGGCTTTGGCTTTCATGTTGGCTATTGAGGGTGTGTTTTGCATTGTATCCGTGGGGTGGCAGCTGCGATACCCATTAGTGGCTTGTAAGGACTATGGCTGCGTGCAACGATGAGCTGAAAGAGTGTGGAGGGTACAAAGGAGTGCATATTCAGTAGAAATTTGGAGTGAAAGATGGGATGTTAGCCGAGCACTTACTGGGCGTCAAAAACGCCGACGCTCCAGGGGAACTCGTCGGCGTCGCTGCCCTCAGTCTGAAAGTCAGAATGGGACGACATCCTCACTTAATCTGCCAGTAATGCTCAAGCAGTATACAGTATACATATAAGGGTGACGTCGCACAGGAATTGAGAGGGTGCAGTCCAGCTGTCTGATTATATGATCTCCCGAGAATCTGCCGATATACTCATCCTTCAGCTCGACAACTACAAGTCCTCTACATACAAAACCTCCTGTTCACACAAAAAATGTCACGCACTACCCTCCCCCTCCTCCCCATAATTTCCCTCATCATCTTCTCCCTTCCCCTCATCATTCTCGCAACATTCACTACAGTCCTCGCATTCAGCGCCCTTGCTCTTCGCGTCTCACTCGTCTATCTCGAGATGGGAATTGCACTACTACAATCTGCTTTTTCTACTCCACCATCTGCACCATCAAGCAGGCAGAGGCTTGATGGGAATGGGAGGGCTAGAATAGCTGTGGTGAGTCGAACAGATGCAGGGCAGGGATTCGTGCAGAAGCAGAGAGGGATGGGTGGGAGTGTGAGTGCTGTTGAATCAAGAGCAGGGCTTTTGAGGGAATGGATATGAAGTGTTAGGGGTTATTGGATCGGCGAGATTGACGATACTTGGGATTGCTGCACCTGTTTAAAGGGACATTGACTCATTATTGGGACTCCATGATAAATGCTCCAAAATCTCAAGGTAACAGAAGCGAAATCTATCCTCCACCACCACCAAACACCATCATCACAGCCTCGCCTTCCTCCGGACTCAACAGCTCATCCAACATACGATGCGCAGCATCTGCAGCTTCCGGTAAGATGCCCTTTTCAATCGAAGTCAAGCCATCTGCAAAGGCAATACGGCTCAAACTGACCAGATGCTTTTCTGGTCCACCAGGTGTTGTAGCGAGTTTCTGACGGACATCAATACGGCTTGTTGTGGTTGCGTTGGGTATAGACAAAGGTACATCAGTGAGATGTGCCAGGAGGAGAACTGTCAGGTTGATATGAGCGGTGTAGTGGTCATGAGGAGTGCGCAGCATTGCTGACGCTGGCACGTCGTTCGAAAGTTCAGGCTCGGGACAATAGTTGTACAAGTTTAGTATTGCGTCGTGCAGAAAACGTACAAGTCGGCCGAATGCTACATCATGGGTAGCGACAAGTTGACCTCCATGCGGTGTATGAGCGAGTTCAGTAAGAAGTGTAAGCACCTGAGTCCGCATGCCCGGTAACGCAGTCGAGTCAGAAGGTATTGGGTGGCTATGTGTAGTAGCGGCTTGCAGTCCTTCCACAGTTGCAGGCTCGAACAGGAGGAAGGTCAGTTTGTGGATGGTGGCAGATTCGTTCCTGGCTTGCCTCTCGGAAACTGTGATAGATGACTGTTCACTCGACACGGCAATGGCTCCGAAAGTAGTCGGCAAAATTGACATAGACAAAAGATGGAGCATCTGCATGATGCGAGCTATTGGCTGTCCTTTGTTCAGTAGAACCAGGATCCAATCATAGTCCATCAATGACCAGAAGCTTGCGAGGTCTTCGTCGTTGGAGGACGAATTAAAGGCTACCAAATGAAGATGATGGAGATAATCGTCTGGATTTATGAGCTGTCTCAAAGTCGCTGACGGGAGAAGCTCTGCTGAAATACTCCTGGCGTTGAACTTGGCGATAGGAACGCAGATAAGATCCGTGGTTTTAAGGCAGAGAGGGATGAGCTGAGGGATCAAGCTTGTCGAGAGTACCTCCTCAGAATCGTGGAGGACATATGTGAGCAGACTTGAAAGGCAACTCAGTGGTTCATACTGAACTTGGTTAGCATGATGGGCAAACGCATTAAATATATAATATACTGACATATTCCTGCTCCAAGCATTCTGACCACCTGTTGAACAAAACAATGCAAAAGGCATATCTGAACTCGTCGTCACTCTGCTTGAGCGGAAGTCGAGCAAGATCGTCATAGATTGAAGTCGAGATAGAAAAGCCACGAGCTGACGGCAAAGAGAATTCGGCCAGTAACTCTATGGTACGTTTCGCCTTACCGTCTGCTCGGTGATTGAGGATCATTTGCATCGTCTCCAGACTGTTAGCACAAGTTAAAAATCATGGCCAGATGACTCACCTCGAATTTCTTGGTCGAAGCATCAGCGCTTTGAGTCTGGACGCTCGATGGTGGTCGCGGTGGAGTTAAGGCTTCCTGCTCCACAGGTCTCATAGGACTATCATCCATTGCCAAAGGGAGAGGCATGCCAGAACCGTGATCAGGCTCAAGCACTGCAGTACGTTTCCTCTTTCCTCTCTTGGGCGTCGTGACTTTCGTCTTTTCTTTCGTTTTGGTTGGCGAAACGACCAGAACCTCATCATCATCGAATCCATCTCGGAAAGTTGCAACCATCTTATCGTTCTTTGGTGTTGATATAGGAGTAGTATCTTGAGCAGGTCTTGAAACAGTGCCAGGTCGGATAGCCAGAGTCCTTTTCATGCTCTTTGCCTTCTCAGCCTCTTGTGCCAAATCATGTTGTAAAAACCGATTGTCTGTCTCAACCTTGTCCTTATCCCTCTTCGTTCGGTCCAGTTCTGCTTTCTGCTTGGTCACCTCCTCCGAGTGTAACTGTTGCATAACAGCCAACCGTCGTTCATATTCCTTCGAGGCCTTGTCATGATTGGCTCGCACGATAGATATTTCTCCTGCTTTTGATAGATATTGCGCTCTTGCATCTTCGGCTGTCTTTTGCAACACGGCTTGACGTCGTTCCAACTCAGCGATACGTGCTTGCAGTGCCGTGACATCCACCAGATTCTGCTGATCTGATTCTTGTTGCTGAGCTTGACCTTGAGCTGTGGCATGTCCAGGTCCTGCATGCGGCGGTATTTGAGAGTACGTAACATCATGCCAGCTTTCGTAGCTCTCGTTTACCCTCTGTTGTGGAGCACCGCCATGCCGTTGTTGTCTCCATTGTTCTCTCGCACTCACTTCGTCCTGTGGATATGATTGTTGTGGATGTACAGACTGTTGCACTTGTGGTTGGCCATAATAGTTCAAGTCAACAACGTCATCATTTTCTACACCACCGAACTCGTCCAGATAACGCGTATTGTTTTGCTGAGTTGAAGCTATTGCCCTTTCTTCAATCGCATCAAGGGCGTCGGCAGGAAGGTCATCGAGATCAATGACATCGTCAAATTCGATATCATCGTCGAACTCGTCTGCCATGCCATGAGTTGAT
>Ga0160427_10001433_pt1 | contig 14591 bp, 13 predicted proteins | sample SolpanmetagenomL_FD_108194 | JGI IMG/M metagenome (GOLD analysis project Ga0160427, IMG submission 108194) | Solar panel surface microbial communities from Lawrence Berkeley National Laboratory, California, USA - L | ecosystem: Engineered > Built environment > Solar panel > Unclassified ...
CACTTGCAGATGTAAGCAAAACTCAAGTACTTTTTGGTGCATGCATGGTTACACACCCACACACTTCACACTTGCTGTGTATGAGGCTGACGTCCGTCTTGGTAGCACACCATCTTGGAAATGAATACAGACACTTTACGGCCTTCAAGCCACGATCATAACATTTCGGACAAGAGTCATATCAATGACAAATTATTGTAGAGGGCATTATGTGCACTAAGATGGCTGCTTTGACCGAAGTTGACCACAGTCAGCCAATCTTTCAGCCTTGAAGCATTTTGAGTCCTATTTTTCCACTTGCAACACCTTCTTCGCTCTATGCAAGACCTTATATAAGTCGTTGAATTGTTCGCAATTCATCAGAGTGATATTTCAACCAGAGATATGCATGCTCCAATTCATGATCTGTTGGTCGGCTAAGGCGAGGAGAGATATAGCAAGCTTATCTATATCCACAACTTCAAGTTAAAGGCGTCCTTTTCTTTTTAAACATGGAACCAATAACCACCATCCGTACTCTAGCACCGCCAATTATCGCATCTTGCACGCGAATCGCAACACAGTTATCAATCTCTACCAATGAGAAAAAAATTACAGATGTTCGTGGTTTAGAACTACTATCTATCGAAACAAAGACTCTTGCAGATGTTTTTGGTGACATTTACTCCAACGAGTTATTTGCTTCGGTCTCAACTTCTGGTCCGAAGAGATATCCTGGATCATCAGAGACGCGAGACTTTGCGGAGAACACGATTAGTATTGTGCAACAATGTAAAGCAAGGCTTGAGAGCTTGGAAAATCTCTTAAGGGAGTGTCAGGGTGGAAAGTGGAGGACCGCTTTATCTGGCAGGATAGCAACTAGGTTCAATCAAGCAAATTCGGAGTTTATGTCATATAGGCACATTTTAAAAAGTTATAAGGAGGCGATAGTCTTGACTTCCCAAATACAGAAGTAAGTTGTTGAAGATGCAGCAATTGTTTGTAGTTATCTATCATTGGATTTCGACTGCTACCTGCCTATTCACTTATGTTACGCGTTTTTGATATGATATATGGATTGCTAACAAATGTAAAATTAAAGTCTACAGCTTTCTTCAGACATAATTGTCAATGCTTCACTTGTTACGAGGCTCATCGATGACAATCAGAAATCCTTGGTCATGGTCCGTCACCGTGCTAGTAGTGAAAGTATTGAACTCGACAGTCAAGCGGCAATGTGTTTAAGAGATATAGAGAAATGCCTCTTATCGGCTGGGACACTGCTGCATTCTCTTTTAAAAGAGGCAGTTTCGACAGCCACTTCAATCGAAGCAAGGACACGTTCTAATGCGGTTTTTACACCTATACTAAAAGGCGATCCGGGTACTTCTATGTCAGAACACTCTGAGATGGCAAACAAACATGGGACGATGGTACATGAGACACTAACATACGAGTCACAGGCTGTTGAAAATGTACCAATGTTTGAAACTTGTGCGATAGAAAGTGTTGATGACGGAAGCAAAAGGAAGGAATTACCAAGCATTAGTATGTCATCATCAGACGAGAGCAGTCAACCAAAGTATTATACATACACCGAGACATCAGAGGTCATAAGAGAGATTGGACAAATCTCCATCCAAGATCAAAAAACTGAAAGGAAAGACGAAGTGTTACAGGAGAAGGAGGTTGTCCCCTCAGCATTCAAACACACTGTAGACGAACCGTCGCTCAAATCCAGCACTAAAAAGCCACTCTCTCCAATAGGTCGTGATTGGATCATGGATTTTGGACTACAACTTTCTAAAGAACGTGATGCGCTGCTTGGAGAGCCGAAGATTCTATCATTAGGCGAAACGATCTGTCATCGTGCAGCAAGATGTGGCGATCTAGAAGTGCTCGAGTTGTGTCTCATGAGAGGATTCGATATTGATGCACAAGATCATTACAAGAACTCGCCATCGTGGATAGCACTTTCTCATCAGCGATCTGAAGTGCTAAATCACCTCTTAGAGAATGGAGCAGATGCAGACCAGACGAACAAACTAGGCTGGACATTATTGCATCAAGCAGCTGCAGAAGGACATGTAACAATGCTTGATATTATAATACATCACACAAAGAACATCAACGTCAAAAATACACACGGCGAAACTCCAATTCACCTGGCAACATCGCATGGACGAAGTGGTTGTGTAAAACTACTTATAAAGGCTGGTGCCAATATAAACGAAGTGGACAAACAACTCAGAACGCCATTACATTATGCAGCCATGTTTGACAAAGATGAGATAATACCTATACTTTGCGAGAATGGTGCAGATGTGGATGCAAAAGATTACATGAAGTTATCGCCTATCCATCACGCCAAGAAGTCAATCATTACAACTCTTTTGATTCAATGGCGGGCCGATATAAATATCACGGAGAAAGAATTGAGAACTCCAATACATTACGCAGCCCTACATGGACAGCATCTTATTACGAAGGTCCTTCTTGAAGCTGGGGCAGAATTCAACCAGGTGGATGACAAACTTAAAACACCTTTGCATTATGCATGTGAATACAATCATCAAGAAGTGGTGAAGGTGCTCTGCGACGCAGGAGCAGATTTACATGTGAGAGATCATTATAGCAAAACACCATTACTTTACGTTTCCAATATCAATATAGCAACTATGCTCTTGACACGCGGAGCAGACATCAACACACGCGACAAATATGAAGGAACATGTACTCAGTATGCAGTAATGTCTGGCCGTGAAAAGATGGTCCAGTTGTTGATCGAAAATGGAGCGGATATAAACAGCCCAGACAATAACATGAACACTCCACTCCATCATGCTATTACACATAACAGATCTGATATTGCACTTTTGCTGGTTCAAAGTGACGTAGAGATTAAAGCCAGGAACAATCTCAAGAAGACACCTATAATCTGCTGTGGCGAAACAGGTTCACGCGTCATCTGCCATGCTCTGATCAACAAGGGAGCTGTTCTTGAAGATCAAGATTCATATGGAAATACAGCACTAAGTTATTGCGCTATGAACGGTCATACAGATCTGTGCAAGCTTTTGATCGATTCTGGTGCAAACCTCAATACACAAAACTCACAGAAGGATACACCACTACATTTAGCAACTACACATAATCGTAGAGAGATTGTTCGGCTCTTGGTAGAAGCAAAAGCAGATGTCGATATAAACAACCATATACAGAACACTCCTCTCATGAGCGCCGTGCGTGCCAATCATCACAATATAGCAGAATATCTTTTGCAAAATGGTGCCGATATCAATGCGGAAGACCGAAGGCAATGGTCATCTACACGCCATGCTCTGTTTAGCAATAATTTTGTGATCTTGAACATGCTAGTCAAGGACTCGAACAATAATCTGAACGACGTTGATTCGGACGGGTTCACGCTATTGCATTTTGCTATATATCACTCACATATCAAACCAGCAGCAGCTAGCACTCTGATTAAAGCTGGAATAGATCTCAATATGAGAAATGCAAAAGGAGCGACACCGTTGTATTACACTGCTTGGAAGAATCGAGCGGAAATTGCAAAGGAAATACTTGAAACGGGCAAGGTTGATGATGTTGATGATAAGAATTATAGCGGAGAGACACCATTACATACAGCCATTATTGATGGTCATAAGGAGATGATTAGTTTGTTGATACAGTATGGGGCTGTATTGGAGAAAACTAATGGGTCTGGAATGACTGGGTGGGATTTAGCAAAGAAGCATGGAATGGAGGATTATTTATTGGCTCTACAAAAGAAATGAATAAGCGTGGCTGAGATTAAGTGAGGCATTTTGATATGGGGGAAAGTTCTTTTAGTTGGGCAGGCTAGATATACTTTAGCACGGTTTGCAAGATTGTTGTTTCCAGTCTGCATCATGAATATCAACCTCTTTTTTGCCTAATTTAAGTCAACTTTATAAACATGGAACGAGACCTTAGAGGGAAAAAAAGAGTACGTACTTTTAAGGCTTACAAGTTTGAAGCACAGTACCGTCAAGTGAAAATTGTATATACGTCTAAATATTTATCCTAAATGTTCTTTCATAACCTTGTATGTGCTATACATATATTCGACCACCTAGATTGTGCTTATAGAAGAATTCATGAAATCTCCTCTACTACAATTTCTTAGAACATTTTTCATAACCTACTAATCTTTAGTATTCAAAATACGCGTAATTATCTACACTTCCCTATAATGAACTTTATCAATGTCTCTGCGAAGTTGAGTTTGTTCAAATTCAAAATTTATTAAAATAAAAAAAAGGGTCTTCGTATTTCTTTTTCTTTCTCCTTTTCAATCACCAATCTGACGTCGTTAGAAACGGAATAAAGGCTGGGCATATATGTTCAAGTTGTTTATTATGTACTTCCTTCTCTTACGCGATACGAAAAAGAGCCTAAAGACTCACCAGCCAACCTTATTTCATCATAATTTAGACCTTCTTTTTAATTTTGCCTTCTTTGAATTCTTTCAATCTTCTCAATACACGAAACAGGAAGAAAAAAAAAACCGCTAAACAAATACCATGAATCATCCACCACACCCTCTTTTTTGCTTCTCGAGCCCGCTAGGCTACAAAATACGTAAAGTACAGTACCAATTTGACAGAAACAGAGAGAGACAAGGGGGAGAAGGCTTAGAGAAGCGTCGACGTCATTATATTAAGCGTTTATTTTATTTTATTTTATTTTTCTGGGGAGGAGGACCCGATCTTGAATCCTGCATTGGATCGCGGGAATGGGAGAAAACTTTTTGGCCATATTGGAAAGAGAGGGAAAAGAAAGAGACCAAAAAAGTCGATCTCGTCTGCAAGTGATCAATACAAGCTAACAAAAAAAAGAAGTTTCTACGGCATAGCCTACTTGTAAGGCAAAAGAGAGTGTGCTTGAAATATATGGAGATTTTAATGTATCACAAACTTGATTCATTTGCTGTTTTTATCTTTTTCGATGAACGGCTCCTCTCTCCGTCTTATCGACGTCCCTTTTTGTCGTTTTATTGATCAACTTGGTAATGGAACGATTTTGTAGAACTTGATATATATTGATAACTTCAAAAATCTTCTTTCCATAGATCTGATTGTTAAACGATGTCCATGTACTTAAGCAAAGTGCAAGTGATACATCATGATTATTACGCATGGTCACATACGCTGTTCTTCAGACGGTAGGGATTTTTTATAAACATGACTCCAAGTTGACCATGGGAAACTTCAAAGATTGGAGATGACAAAGGGGAGAAGGGTTAGATGGATTGTTTGTTTACATGTATACATAGTAAACACTATCCTAACGTGTTCCCCAATACATCAAGATTCGAGACAAGATTGAATATGCATGCAGGGTTCAGGTATCAATGTCATGTCCAAATTTGAATTTGAGTATGTGCATGAAATTGCTGCATGATTAGAGTCCTTTTTTTGTATACAACAATATCGAGACGTTACAAAATAGATAAAATTAAGCATAAAACGCATGTTGCTCTATTCTACAACCTTTCTTCTTGCTCTCGGTCAATCAGCACGAGCGATGAATGATTGATATTTTTTGCTAGTCTACGTTTTGGACTGAAGCAAAAAGGTATCTACATTGTTAAAACAAAAACAAAAAACACAAATAGGTATAGTATCTTTCGATTCCTCCACCTTTTTTTTCCTCTCGCGAAAATGCTGGCATAATGTCAAGAAGCGTATAAAGCATAAAAAGGGAAGCATGAATGAGGCATGAAATATCATCAGTACTGAAAAAGACGATATGTACACAGAGAACAGGATCATTTTACTGGAAAGTAAAGAAAAACCTTGAACTAGAAATATGCAGTGAGAAGAAACCCAAGCAATAAGGGGAAAATGAGTAAGGGATATCAGATTCTTAGGAGGATAAAGAATCTAGAGAATGGAAAAGGGAATTGGAGAAGAAGACAAAAAGGCTGTAGAATTCCTCTTTTACGGGGTTTGAAGGAGCATGTTGTTTATATTACGGGTGAATATGATATCAAGCACGGCAAACAAGGATTCGCTTAATGGCTGCTGCCGGCATCGTGATCTTCTTCGAAGACGAGGTCCTCCTCAAACCAATCTTCACTAGATCTCGACGAAGCGGTATCGACATCTACTGCGGATCCCTCAACTTCGACGGCCTGGGATTCATATGAAGCCAAATCTTGTGGGACAGCTGAGAGACCGAGATCTGGGACGGATGGAGCGGCTGGTGCTTGCCATGGCTTGACTTGGCCTTCGTGATCGTTTGCTTTGGCAGGAGCTGGCTTATAGTTTTTCAATTCCTTGAGGTATAGGTCTTGGACGATGTCCGCTGTAAAGTGCCAAATGGCATGTTAACTTTTCTCTTCTTCTCTTTCTTCTCGAGAAGCATTGTATGGCAAGAATGTAGGCATGAATAAGAGGGAAGAGAAAAAAAAAAGAAACAGTATTGAGTAATCAACAGAGTGATTCAAAAAGGAAGCATGAAGAGAAAGCAGACGTACCTTGTCTTATGGCAGATGGGATAAATGTTCGTGTCAATGTTGGTCGTTGAACGGCAATGCTACGGGTGAAGAGAGAGCGCTAAGATGTGACGATTGCCATGTTAGCTGGGAGATTCGAGAAGGGAGAAGAAGAGACGAGAAGTAGCTGAGGTCCGTGAGGAGAAGGGATTCGACGTACTGAAGCTCTGGCTGTGATGGACATCATGGTTGAAGGTGCGTGTTCTGCAAGTAGAGGAGGATGGATTCGACTCGATGCTTGAGGAAGTGAAGTATGCCCGGAAGAAGAAGCGGACAGATGAGATGGATGGTGTAGTAGTAGTAATGGACGGAGATGGGGGGAGATGGGAGAGTGAGTGGGTGGTTGGATGGATGGTAGATGAGGTAAGAGTGGTTTTTTTCCCTTTCCTTGAATTGGCTGATGGACTGACTCCACACACACGGAAAATCAGGTGAGTGTTTGGATGACATAAGCAAGATGCGGCATCCTATCTTATCTGTTTGATCGTTTGTTTGTCTGTTTTACTGCTTTGCTGACTCATCCCTCGCTGAGTCATACACGCCCAACATACACCACACTCACTCACTCACCCTGAAGCAATTTCCTTTGCAACACACAGTCAGCCAGCAGTATTGCTATTTACCCACACATCAACCCCTTCCCTCCTTCTCCTCCTCCTCTTCATCATCAACAACAACAACAACACTCTCCATCGACATCACCTTTCATCCACCCATCGAGTCGTCCATCATCAACTCCACAACGACTCTCATCTCCTCACTTTCTACACTAGACTCAGAAGTAGGACTCGACGTTCTGCCTGATCTGCCAGCCTTTTTCTCCGAATTCTATCGAAGCTCAACAACTTTTCTCCTCAAATCTGTGTAGGGAAGTTTCTGCTCTGGTGGACACCTTTATTGGTTTCAGCGAAAAAGCACCAAAGTTTTACAAATCTCTACAACTCTACGACCTTCCAACAATCACACCTACCACCTGCTTCAATAACATCCTCAAATCTCCACTTCTCTGTGAACTTCACTTGGAAGAACCTGTCACGTCGTAATCAGAAGGAGCAATCAAGTGTAAAAGGTAAGGAAACAAAAGTGACGAAATTTGTGTGACTTTTGCAGAATCAGCTTCAGGCAATATCGAATACATCAAAGCAGAAGCACACGATGAATGCAGTATTGGAACACCCAGCATCACAAAAACCGATACTTGAATCGTGAAAAGTCTGCCTATCAGCCTCAACAGTAAACTACACTTAGATAGCATAGAAATACAAATACATCGGTGTGCTGCTCTAATCAGCAATTCTTTGCAAATAACCAAACTTTTCCCACATAAACTGAATCGACATAATTACTGGCTGACGTTGAACGAACCATAAATTCTGGATTGTTAACGCATTCTCTACAGAGTTCAAAGATTGCTAATACTGGTTCAGAAAACAGGTAGTCTTTGATAGATCCAACGGTCATCATTACTTCCAGTTATCTGTAAGTCATCATACTGATACACTTTGACATACATTGTGTACACGTTGTATTGACAGACATGATCAGATCTTTATATAGAAAGCTCGTCTCTGAACGATTCTCTCCATCATGTCGGTCATGCCACCACCCGCAGCGCGCTTGCCAGGAGCTATAGCACCTTACATGCAACCCTATGAGGCAAACTTGAACATCGCAGTCTCTTGTCCTGATTGCAAAGAAGACCCCCCGAATGTGGTTGAAGAATTCTCATCTGGCGATATGGTCTGTGCCTCTTGCGGTCTTGTCCTTGGTGATCGAATTGTCGACACCCGCTCAGAATGGCGTACGTTTTCGAACGATGACCAAGGCAATGACGATCCCTCTCGAGTTGGTGACAGTGCCAATCCTCTTCTAAATGGTGCACAACTTGAAACTGGAATCAGCTATTCTGACGGTGGAAGTGGTCGAGCTCGAGACCTTCATCGTACACAAAACAAAGTTACACACGACAAGTCCACAAAGACTCTTCTTGCTGCATACAAAGAAATTGGTGCCTTCTGTGACAGTACAAATATTCAGAAGGTCGTATCGGATGCAGCCAAGCAGCTCTTCAAGGAGGTTGACGACGCCAAAGCTTTCAAAGGCAAACCACAAGACGTCATCATCGCTGGTTGCATCTTTATCGCTTGTCGTCAGTGCAAAGTTCCTCGAACCTTTCGTGAAATCTTTGCCTTGACAAAGGTTCCAAAGAAGGAAATTGGACGAGTCTTCAAATCTCTTGAGAAATTCTTTGCTCAGCAAGAACAAGAGAAGAAGGAAAAGATCACTCGGGAGGGTGGATTTGTCAACGAAGCTAGAGGCTACGAATCGACCATGTCAACCAAGGCTCACGATCTTATGGTCCGATATTGCAATAATTTGGGTTTGACACAAAATCTTACATTTATTGCACAAGATCTCGCGTCTACTGCAGCCGCCCGAGGTACTCTTGCTGGACGATCGCCCATTTCATCAGCTGCTGCCTGCATCTACATGGTTGCCCATCTTATGCGACAACCTAAGTCTGCTAAAGAAATCTCCAATGTGGCTGGTGTTAGTGATGGTACGATCAGAAACGCCTACAAGCTTCTATACAACGAACGTCACAACCTGGTTGATCCAAAATGGACAGAGAACGGCAAAGGAGACATTGAGCTATTGCCTTCTTCATAGGAGAAAGGAGCCACTCGGCCAAGCCCCCCGCAGAAAGAACCAAACGTTGACAATATCGAACCCGAATCCAAGACCGAGTTTTCATCAAAAGAGGGAAAGTCCGATAAGGCCAAGGTTGTGCCCCCGAAGAAAACTAGAAAGCGAAAGCTTGATAAAGTTGAGCCTGAACCTAAAACCGAAACTTCACAAAAAAAGCGAAAGTCAAACGAGGTCGAGACTGAACTTCTAAAGAAAACCAGAAAGCGAAAGCTTGATAAGGTTGAGACTGCAACTTGATTGCGCCCATTATGATCGTTTTTGGTATAGGGTTTTCATTCTTTTTTTTCTTCTTCTTCTAAATTTTACTGCGTGTTTTGTCTTTATTCCAAGAAAGATCTAATAGTCTTACAAGAATCTGATCACTAGACAGACTTCTTACGGTAAGTGATTTTTTACTTTTCATCATGGTCATTTAGCGTTAGTTCATGTTTTGGTTTGTCTTATCGAACTGCATTGTCCTTCGACATTGTTTTTTTTTCCTTCTACCATCAGACTGGACATAGACATGAAATTCTTTGTTTTATTGGGATTTGTGGGTTTTGTTGATTGATTTGTGTACTTGAGATTGTTTTCATTCTCTTGTCGTTCAGCTGAAATTATAGACTTGTTTGTCACCATCACCCTTCTTTCATATTCGTTCTTGTTTTGTTCTACACTTGATTGTGACGCGTTTTGTCATACAATCTTTTGTTCTTTGTTTTCATGGTGAGGTAAGTACATCATACAAGTATGATCCGAATAAAGAAAGAAAAAAGAAAAAAAGACAGAAATAAAAGTTTGTCAGAATGAATATTTGGAATTTTAATATGGTTTGGATCATGGGAGGAAATATTATATAATGGAAGAGAAACACAAAAAATTAGAACCCTTTTAGAATACATATAACAAATATTTTATACAAACTTCAAGCTACGTGAATCTCTCGAGCTCCTGCTGAATATGCAGTACTTGTCATGTTTTTGGTCCTCATGGAACAATTTAGTCTAGTGAGAAGGCATTGCCCTCCGCTGGGATTGATTCGTCAATGTCTGCACAGATATCCTCTACCCTGACGAGGCCACATCCCATACCTATAGCAGCCCATGTTCCAAATATACGATTGGGATTCCATGAAACCTTTTTTTCCAATATCCGGGTCAGTGCTACACAATCTTATGAGAGATGGGGGAGAAGAGGAGGGAAATTTTAGGTTTGAAGGGGGAAATTAGAGAGCAGGCCTACGATAGTGATGTCTGATTTGTCTTCGTATATGGTTGTTGTTGGAGGTTGTACTCTAGATGCTTTGTATTTCTGGAAAGTGGTAATTGATAAATATGCGTTAGCTACTGGAACCAGGAAGTTGATATATTGATGCTTAGGAAGGATAGCTAGTGCCATTACCTCGACGAGAAAGCCTTCGATAATTCTATATGCACCAGTCTTTTTTGCATACTCGAGTTTGAACCATATTTGTTCGTAGTGTGCCTAATCCAATTTTTGCTCCCTCAGTATGACTGATATAAAAAGGGGCCTCTTCTCTTCAAGCAAATAGTTTTCAAGAATCTTTGTAGAATTCAAATATTTCTTTCCACTCTTTGTTTGAGTCGAAACAAAGGAAGGGGTTTCAAAATAGAAAAAACCACTTACACCTTTTGGCGCCATAATTTTTCTTAGCACGTTTGTCAACCTCACTTTTCCATCTTTTGTGCCCGTCAACAAAAAACCATGATAACCACCACCTCCACAACTAGCAGCCATGACTTCACCTACGCCATCAGATACGACAAAGCCACTGTCCACTTTACGTAGAGCCCAGCTTTTGATTGTGTTGGGTTCATCAGAATACATAATGCTATGTATACGGTCCATCCAAACAACGTGGGGTGTAAATACTGCTGAACGCGAGCGTTGGTTGAAGACGACGCTGTGTTCTGGATTGCGGATGTCGTGTACAGAGAAACGACCATCATAGCTAACGGCTGATACATGGTAGGGTAGTGTTGGGTATAATGTGATGATGGTGTTTATATACGTCTGGTGTAGGTTGTGGTAGAAAATGGGGATATGCGCTGGAAATTTTTGTAATCAGTCAAACTGTATAAGGTTGGGAATGATGATGGAACTTGATCGATATAGAGATTTTACCATTTTCAGGGGTTAGATAGTTTAAATCCCACCCTGCGACCATGCCATTTGCACACCCTACAACGATGATATTTCCATCAACCCAAGTGGCGCATGAGATTATTGTGTCTTTTAGATACATCTCGTACAAAGGTTTGTCAAGCTTTACTAGTAGAAGTAAGCACAACTCTTCATGATTGGGATTTGCTCAAACCTACCATAGGTACGACTAGTGGACGCAGTTTCCGTAACATGGAACACTCTTGCTTTGCCATCTTCAAACACAGCGAGAAGAAGACCCAACTCGTTGCTAGATTTCATCTTCAATACACCAGGACGCCAAGTCATTTTAACAGCTGCGCCCCATTCGAAACAATATACTAAAGGTAAAGACATTGAGATAACCCGCTGCTGAGAGGCGTCTGTTGTACACTTCCAAAACTGGATACACGCTCGCGATGTCAATCGTGAGAAAGCTGGCGGACCACCAGTATTATTCTTCTTCTCATGTCTTGACATGGTAGAAATGGCAATATATTGATTACCTAAGTAGAAATGACTTTTCAGAATCACAAACTCTTATGCGTGTTGATACATAAAGTACCCGCACTTACCTAGAGGTCTTCGTGGAGCCCAATCTAAAGCGGCAATCTCGCCTCCAACATTTAGAATGAATCCATTTTTTAGAGGAAAGAGGCTTTCTTGGTCGAGGGATAAACAATGTGTCGTTGCGAGCTTGTAAAGCTGCTGTGGAGGTCCGTCTCGCTTTAATGGGCCGAGGTATATCTCAAACTCGTGTTCCAAAGCCGATGCAAGATACTCTTCGACAAGTTTCACGTTATCTATTACGCTTTGCCTTTGACCTGTGGTATCAGGATTAAACCTCTGGTTCGCAAGTCGCTCTTCAGATACCTTATAGAAGGCAGATGGGTACAAGTTGGCATGACTTGGGACAGATATTTCTTTCAAGTGTGCATTGACCATCTTGAGACCCAATCTTATAGTCTCAAAATTCCTGCCCCACATTATCTCCCAGCGAGATATTTTTGCTGAGCTTCTCTTCTTTTCAATCTTCATTCTTGATTCTGCGCCAGTCTTTCTTGGAATGATGGTATTTTGAGTTGGTGCAGGTCTGCTCCGTCTTGAGATTGGCACAATAGACTGATTGACAGTCGACTCTGTTTTGGTCCTTTGTTTTTTGACGGGGGTTGTCGTTTTCTTTTTACCTTTAGTCTTTTTCGGATTGTCTTCGAAATCATCGTCTGAATCTTCATAATCCTCAAAGGTTTCCGAAACATCGGATGCTTGTTCAGCATCGAGATCCATTTCAAAATCGTCGTCCTTATCGTCGACATTTTCTGGAGGGACAAACTCGTCATCATCATCGTCAAGATCTTCTTGTTCCCCAATGGCAAGATCTGCATTGGATATCATCTCTATGTCTTGGACAGGAGAAGCTTTATCGTTTTCTTGATTGACTACAAGGGAGCTTTAACAGTCAGATTAGTTATAGTTGTGGTTTGATGCAGTTCGCATGCGAAACTTACATAGATTCTGTACTGGCCTCCTCATTGAACAATTGCTGGGATGCTGCAAGATCTAGGTCTTTGGGCTCCATTGTGACTGGATGAAAGTATGTACGTCCCCAATTTTACTCAATGTTTAAGATCGGAGAATTGTGTATATGTGAGATTTTATAAGCATGGTATATCGTTGATGGAAATTGGTTGTCGATCGCAAAGGTTACTGCACGTCCTCATGCAGAGAGGCCCTTGCAACTATCCTTTGTATCTCCCAAAACCTTTGACTATTGTTTTGAGGGTTCCTAATGTATAACTGCCTATCTCGATACAAAGGAATTAACTCATGCTGCTTCAAATTCTCTTTGACATGTTGAGTGGTCAAGTATCCAGTCTGAATAATACTCGTCACGCGGTGAGCAAACGAATGTCTTGTCGCCAGTCAGATGCTTAGTGTCTAGGTTGTTCACCTGGCTAGTCGTTACGGATTATCTTACTTATGAAAACGCTTGGATTTGTGAGGATTGATTGATTTAATTAAGTAGCTAAATCTTGTGTGGCTTTTCTTAATAGTTTTTCATGTTGCTACAATATACCACATATAAATTACATCTCCATGAGCACCTTTCATAATAACAATTGAACCAGGTAACATGATAACACCATACTATCATGGACATGTATTTGTGATTACAGGGGCACTTTTTTTTGTGAAGACACAACTTGTATAACAATGGATATTTGAAGATGGAAGTTGTTCAAGTCAAGATTTTCCGACTGATAAAATGGTTTGAGCCGAGGCAGCGACACAACAAAAACAATTATTGATGAATGACTTCACATCTAAAAGTCACCAGGATAACTACCTAAACAACAACAGCAACAACAGCAGCAACAGCAGCAGCAGCGCTGGTGATATCTATCCACAATCAACCAATCTAAGCAAAGATAAACATGTTTTAACGACTTGTCAAGACAAGTAGCGCAGGTTAGGGTATATCGATCAAAGCCAGTAAGAGAATATCTTGAGTAGAGCAGAGCGAAATCATGTCAAATATGCAAGCCGCAAGCCGGCCAACTGTTGGCCGTCAATCATCTTCAAGAGCCGATACCACATCTCCAGCCGTAGTCAGCAATAGCACATCTCCGACTCGCACACGAAGAGCATCTCGATCGCAGTCAGACTCTCTGATCCAACTCAATCCCCTCATCTCACAAGATTCGTTCGACGCGTCCCAGCTCGATGAAGCCGAAAAATGTTGGATATGTTTTGGTTCAAGGTCGGAGGAGATAGACGAAGGTTCCACACATGGCAAATGGAAGAGTCCATGTAAATGTGCACTCATCGCACATGAAGGCTGTTTGTTAGATTGGATCACCGAGCTAGAGAAGGATACGAGCGTTAACAAGGCTATACGATGTCCACAATGCAAAACTGAAATCAAGCTACGGCAACAGCCCAGTCTAGCTGTCGATATAGGCAAAAAGATTGAAGGACTGACACGAGTGGCGATACCTATAGCAATAATAGCAGGTTGGACTACTTAGTAACTTGAATTCGTATCAAAACTAATCATCGTTCTAGGCATTGGATCTATCTTTTTCATCACATGCACGGTTTATGGTATGTTATCCTAGATACCACTCAAACTAGCATAGCTAACAATACAGGCGTCAACACGGTTTACCTAGTCTGTGGTGCAAAAGAAGCGAACCATATACTTCTCAGCTCAAAC
>Ga0160427_10001434_pt1 | contig 14591 bp, 14 predicted proteins | sample SolpanmetagenomL_FD_108194 | JGI IMG/M metagenome (GOLD analysis project Ga0160427, IMG submission 108194) | Solar panel surface microbial communities from Lawrence Berkeley National Laboratory, California, USA - L | ecosystem: Engineered > Built environment > Solar panel > Unclassified ...
TCCTTCAAGCGATAAGGACGCTGCGAATGAAGATGAGGGAATGTCTCAATCTGCTGAATTCTTTGATCCGACCAATAAGAAGGCGTCAAAGATAAGAGAAAAGGTTGCAATGGAGACATTGGATGAAGCTTTAGAATATTTGATTTCTGGAGGAGGCAACGTTGCAATTCTTGATGCGACAAATAGCACAAGGGAGCGAAGAAAAGCTTTGGTCGATCAGACCAGAAAGAAGGCTGGTGATCAATTACAGATTTTGTTCATCGAATCTGTCTGTGAGGACGAAAAGGTACGAAATATGTAGACGCTTTTTTGAGACGTTGCTGATATTTTTCTCCAGATCCTCGAAGCCAATATGCGTTTAAAATTATCTGGTCCTGATTACAAAGATCAAGATCCGGTCAAGGCCTATGCTGATTTCAAACGACGAGTACAAATGTATGAGGGAGCTTATGCACCAATTGGCCTCTACGAAGAGCAAATGGGATGGCAATATATCAAGGTTTGTTTCATTGTTTACCAACATTGTGTATTTTGCTAACAGTTGTAGTTGATTGATGTTGGCCGTAAATTTGTTGCTCATGGTACTCGAGGATTCCTTGCCAACCACACAGCTTATTATTTGATGAACTTCAATCTCGCGCCACGTCAGATCTGGATTACACGACATGTAAGTTGAGTAAAAGTATTTTTTCGAGGCATCACTAACAATATTGCAGGGTGAATCTACGGATAATGTCCTACAGCGTATTGGTGGTGATGCAAGTTTAACTGAAAAGGGTGATAAATATGCCAAAGCACTGGCTGAATTTATTGAGGGTTTGTACTAAACATACAATCTTTAGAAATTGTAGCTAACTGAGGATTAGAACAACGAAAGCTCTTCCATACACACTTGCTAGATAAGCATGCTCAAGCGCAGCTACCACCAAGAGGAGGTGATATTACTCCACCAAACCCAGAAACGTCTGAACACTTTGTCGATAAGAACGATGGAGAAGGATATGTTCCTAGCGAAAAGAACTTCTGCGTTTGGACGAGTATGCTTCGTCGAAGTATGGAGACTGCGAAGTACTTTAACGATGAGGAGTACGATGTTAAAGAGTGGCGTATACTCGACGAGTTGAATGCTGGTCGATGTGACGGCATGACGTAAGTCCTTGGTCTTCTCCCGTCACAACACTAACGTTGTTTACTAATACTCGTGATAGTTATGAAGAAATTAAGGCAAAGTATCCCTAGGAATACTCTGCAAGGCGTGAGGACAAACTTGCCTTCAGATACCCTGGACCTGGTGGAGAATCCTATATGGATGTTATCCACCGAATGAAGGAGCTTATCGTGGAAGTTGAACGTATGGTTGATCATGTTATCCTCGTTGGCCATCGTGTCGTAGCAAGAGTCTTGCTTGCCTACTTTATGGGATTGAACCGAAATGATGTCGCACATGTGGATATTCCGCTGGGCAGACTGTATGTTTTGGAGCCGGTATGTATTTGCCTTTATCCCATTCCATGTCTTCGTGCAAGAGGGATACATAGAGAAGGGGAGACCAAAAAGTGTGATATCTTGCTGACATATTTTTTCTTGTACTATAGCGACCATACGGTGTAGATTTTAAAGCCTGGAATTACGATAGCGCGACCAACAAGTTTATTCCCGATCCTGATTACAAACTCGTAGTCTCAGAGGAAGAGAAATACCAACGAGACATTGCTCGACAAGAAGCTGCAGCGAAAAGAGCACGAAGTTCTAGTTTGAGCCAGGTGCAAAATCAAACCCCAAACGCCAATCAAATATCGATATCAACGCCGACGACACAAAATGGAAACACAACATCACCAGCAGCAAGTACACCAGTATCGCCAGTGCAGTTGAATGGAGATGGAAATCAAAATGGACTGTTAACCTCAAATACAACAAAAATGAATGGAGGTACTACGACTACCTCAGCAAATGGATCGGGCGGAGGAACAGGAGCTGTGCCTGTGACACCAAAATCGGCGATGCAGCCATTGATCAAAATAGAACATCAACAGCAACCACAGCAGATCAATTGTGGTGATGTTATCGGAGAGAGGAGGATGCAACAGCAGCAGGTCAACGGTACTGCTCTGATGAGTGGGGGCGGATCTCGATGAAGGCAAGATTTGGGGAAAAAGGACAATTATACGGATATTCATCATAATATCTGAGCTTTTTTATATTTCTCTTCACTTTTATTTTCATTCCTTATCAGAAAGGCAAATCATGCCTACTCTACTCTTGTCTGATTCTTTTGGTTTGGTTTTATCGGTTTACTATCTATATTCCCCGCCCTTCTATTATCTTATATCACCTTTTTCTTTTTAACATTGTTTCGGGGTTTTTTTATTTTTATTTTTGCAGGATTGGAGTGTAACGGGTCGGTTTAAGTTGTTGGGCGTTTCTCTTTCTTTCTCTGCTCTTCTTTTCCTTCCCCACTCCTATTATTCTGGTTTACGCTCCACTCATCCCTCACTTTCCTGTCGTTATGGTATCATGGTAAGAGCGTTAGGGGATTGTATCTTTTTTTTCTTATTTTCTCGAGTACTTTGAATTTATAGGGTCGCACAGATTTTCCTGATCTTTTTGATTTCGTGTTTGTGTTCTTTTTTGGCATGGTAGGGTTTTTGTCTTTTTTTTTGTTTTGTTTGTGGAGTCTCTTTAGGCTAGTATATCTCGTGTTGTTTGTTATGTATGATGTTATATATGGGTGTTTTCTTTATATATATATTACTTTTAATCTCTTTCTTTCTTTCTCTTCTGCCGTATATTACTGTCCTTTCTTCATGAATCCATGGTGATTATTGATGTTGAGTATGGAATAATATGTTTCTAAATGGCAATTGCGCAAAAGACACGATGAGTATGGTGTTGGTAAATTATATTAATTTACATTATTGATAGCTTTGAATTTCCAAGATGTAAACAAAAGCGAAAAGCGAAAAGCGAAAGAAAGAAATAGGAATGAAATATTTTTTATATTTGTGTTTCGTCGTGTAACTTAGGTGATTGTCCTATATAAAAACCTTTGTTCTTAATTTCAAAGAAAATAACCATTTTAGATAAGGAAAAAGGGGCAGGAGGAACATGATGGATTTGCTTATAGTTATACAGTAGGTACCTAGGTAAGCAGAAGTATGTTTTTCAAGAAAAGTGAAATATAGTTAATTATTGGGAGTTGGAGTGAAACTAATTTTTATAAACTGCAGGTATTTTGTTTGTGATGCTCTTGTCCAAATCCAAATCTAAATTTGGAATTTTTTTGGATTATTAGAGATCATGTATGAAACGTATGGTTATGAAAGTTTTTTTTTCTCAATCTTTCTGTTAGATTAGTTTGTTACATAAAAAGTACCTAGATAGCACAAGCGCTTCTAGGGATCCAAAGCTCATGGTGTATTTATCTTTACGAGACGGCATGGTGGCAAGAATAGATCTTACCATATTATAAAAAACGTAAAGTTCGAAAAGGAAGCTTTAGTATACAGATAAATGCATTCGATGAATTATGGTTCCATTCTTTTACTTGGTATGGTCTATATAGACTAAATACTTCAGTAAATACTCAGTATACTTGTGCACGACATTCTGTAATTATGACAAAATAAAAAATGTCCCTTTCGTAGGTCATAAATCAAAACTTTTCAAGATCCTTTTGTATTGAAATGAGAATTGTAGCCATTCCTTTAAACTCCAGCAGTATTTAATTCTTTCCTCCAAACCTCAACAACTTCTTCCACTTATTACCTTTACTCTTCTCTTTCTCACCTCCACCACCAACGCCGACGTCATCTATACCATGCTGTTGTACATGCATGACTGATTTCTTCCCTTTGTCCTTCTTCATCTCTTGAGATGTTGTTGCTATTATTCCTCCACCTCCTCTTGGAACAACGACAACATTAACGCTCTCGTTGTAACTGTAAAAGGATTGTCCATTGTGGTCCCTCTCAATACCATCGTTCAACTGATACACATCCTCTACTTCACCAACACTCCAGCCACCAGGACTCTTGGCGCCGCGCTGCTGATGATGACCAAGGTCGTTATGAGAATGATCAACAATCGCATGACCACCGTTTGCGCGAGTGAAGAGCTTTCGTATCCCAGATGATGGTCGAATAGTCGTATTGGTAGTTGTAGTTGTAGTGTCAGCCATTTCAGCGTGCTTCTCCGCTGCAGCATAGTTCTTGGTGTTGTTGTTATTATTATTGGTATCGATATATAAACGATCATCATCAAAACTCAACCTCTCACTCATTGGACTTGGTGTGTCGTACAGTTTGTACTTTGAGTATCTACTCTTCCTGCTGTTGGAATGGGCTCGGTCGCCATCTCTACCTACTTTATCGATCCTCCTCTTTTCCATTTCTAGTGCCTCGGCTAGCATCTGTGCGTGTAAAGTGGCTCGTTCTTGTGCTTTATCCATTTCCCAATCTCTTTGAACAGGGAATGGATGAGGGCTAAGTGAGCCACTGCGATGATGGTAGTTGTTGCTATTATCATTATTAGGTAGTTTATTGTTGTTGTATGTTATTCCGTTTGCGCTGTGCAGTGCTGACGGTGTTTGAGAACGAGAAGGGGTTTGTGAAGCTGAAAAATCGGTACCGGGGGAGTCGCCGATGGCGTAAAGCCGGATGATGGTTGTTGTTTGTTGTTGCTGTTGTTCTTGTGATTGTTTTGATGGGTGGAGAAAGAGTGAACTGGATGGAGGAGACGAAAAGACGCATAACCAAGATTTGGAGAGAATAGTGTGGAGATGAATTTCAGATTTATCAAGAGAGAGGTGAGAATGACTGGCTGGTAGTATTGGATCAGAGTTGGATGTTGTTGAGTTGAATGAGTTTGTCGCGGAGGATCGTAGTAAGAGTGAGGGAAGTTGCAGAGGTTTATAGGACAAGAATTGTAGTTCGTGGTTGTGTGAACGTGTGGTGAGAGCGCACAATTCAAGATTGAATGTTGTTTTCGAAGAAAGAGGTATGGCGGATTTGGTTACTGGGGCATGGAGAGTCCGAATATGAGCATTTGAGGTTGTACGGACGAGGTCAAATGCTTTGATATGGCCCAGTGTGTGAGTTCTGTAATCGTCGTCGTGTGAGGACCCGTACATGATCAATTGAGTATTGTCGACGGAGAGATGAAATTCCAGATCAGAATCATAGAGCGAATGATGTTGACCAGGCAAAACCATGTCGTAGTCCTGCACGAGATCTCCGGTGACTGCATCGACCAGCGTGACTCGATGGTGAGTACCTTTATCGGTAGATAACCTGTGGCCTGCAGCGATAATACGTCCACAAGAATCTGTGTCAAAATGTAGGGTCTTCTCGTCAACCATCAAGTCCGTGGCAAAGCAGTCAAGTTCGCCTGTTGGATCATGCGAGATGAACCGGCAAACTGCCAAAGTCCCAGGATAAGTGTTTAGAAATGTAACATAATGTTCATTGAAGACCGGCTCCAACCTTTTTCGAAAACACTTTGTTATAGGGTCGTTCTCCTCCCCGATTCCCAAGAACACCTTTGTCTGTACTATGGCACTCCACAACTTCTTTCCCTTTATCCACGCATCCATCAATAAGAACATGCTTTCGCTACCTTGAGGATCGTCATATATCAACAAGACTTTCCCATACCTCAAATATATTCCTGGCCTCTTCAATATCCCCCACTTCATCCTTCCCACATTAAATGGATCCATTGGGACGACTACCTTGACTGTCTTCCTCGCATGCAAGTTACCAACACTAAACACAATCTCTCCCCTGTCCACATCGGTTGCAGCCGTAAGCAAACAACCGCCATCTACATCCACAAGAAAGAATCCATCAGAAAACCACCAATCATCACCTCCTGGCTGGAAGGAAAACTCCCACACCGCACTCCAATCAGTCGTCCGTAATCGTTTCAGCCGCATACATATCGAATCCAGCGCGACGCGTGGATCGCCATATGGCGGCGAAGGACATGATGGGAATGGAACTTCATAGTGGAATGGAAGCGACGATGCGCGAGAATGAAAATCGAACGATTCACTCGAGAATGGAAAGTAGTGTGACAACAAGAATGTATAGAACCGAGTGGTTGATAATGTCTTGTGAATTGATTGCGAAACAAGCAGGAGCGCATATATATCGTGGAGTGACAGGTCGCCTGCTGTTACAATGAGTTCGAGAATATGCGGCGGGAGCGCATGTAAAGCCATTTTTCTTGGTTAGCGACTCGGAGTATTTTGTTTTCTCTCTCCAGGTTTTGGTCTACTTTTCATCAACCGGATGTGGAGTGCTCGGATAGCTTTGGGTTGTAAACCAATTATTCTTCCCCCCACAAGCTTTGAATGTAAATACAAATCCTGGGGTGATTTCTCAGTCGCGGAAAATGGGAAAAAACTGCTAAGATTGAAGTCTAGTCTTTGGGTGCGAAATGTTGTGTTTATATCAAATCCAGAAGATATTGCGCGTTCGCGGAAATCCCTGCGCGATCGAGGCTGAAATGTTCGATAGCGTTTGACAGATCAAGTCGAGACTCTCGGCCATGTGTCAACACCATGCATAAGATTGCGAATAGAGTTGTTCTGGTCAACAAGTACGGATGAGCATTTCTCTTCACTGTGACAGCGAACAGATGTGTATGTTGAGAAACCAAGGTTTCGCGGGTTCAGAGATGCGACAATCAACATCTTTAGAGGAGTCCACAGCCTCATTAGCGGACCTGGCGTATTTTAGATTCCTAGAAATTCAGGGAGGTGTGATAGATAGTGGTGATGATGATGATCCTGGTCAAGAGAGAAGCGGAGAAAGTCTGGGGTGGTGGTGGTGGTGTGTTTTTGTTTGTGGGGAAACGAACAAACAGGAAAAGACAAACATATCAATTTTAGAAAACTTTGACAACTTGTGCTTACAAGAGAGTGTTTCTGTTTGGAACATCTGCTGATCTTGGTATTTGGAGATAAGCAAATACTAAAAGAGGTTCAATTTCAATTGACTAAGTCTCGAAGAAACGAGTCTTATAATATGCTGCTCTTTTAGTGTAGTGTGAATTTTGAATAGATGTGTGTGCATTTGTGTGACAGAAAGTCTAGATCTAAAGGAAATTCATCAAACCCTCAAAGGGTTAGAGCATATCCAGTCCACAAATATGATACATCGATAGGAGTCGCTTTTATCATCAAGATTGATGGCATAGAAGGTTTTGCAAGAGAACGAATCACACAAAAAATGTAGTGAGTGATTGAAAATGCTGTGAATGAAAGCTGGGAGTAGATTTTGGTATTTTTGAAAATGCTATGTATACTTAGAGAAGCGTTTTTTTGCCACCAAGAAAGTCGGAGAACAGATTTCTAAAGAGAAGAAAAGAAAGCATATCATCTGCTGGCCAAGAACATGAAAACAAGAAGAGATGGTGATGATCATGGAAAAGACATGTTGGGGGATATAAAAAAGAACTCGCCCAAATAATTAAACCATAATCTCCTTGAGTATAAGAAGAGGAAAGCTATATAACTGAGAAAAGAAGGATAAATGAGGCTGGCTGAAGAGTTTCGCTTGGTTCGAAAACAAACATGTGACAAAAAAATTTGCGAGAAAAAGAAGAAGACGAGGTTGCCTTGTAGATTCGCAAAAGGCATATGTATAAAGCTGTAGACAATACTGCTCAGGTGAGATGACATTCAAAAATAAAGTATAGACGGAACAAACAAGAGTAATTAGGATTCGACGATAAATGATGATTTTAGCGAAGATTAAAATGAGACGCTTTAAATTTTGCTTTAGACTTCAATCGTAAAGTGTGATATCTGAGAATAATAACTGCTGACAGCAAGTTCGAGAACGTAGGTATCGTTGAAGACGGAATGTCTGTGTATGATTGCTTCAAATTAGTAAAAGAAGAAACTGTCTTGTTGATTTTTTGTTGTATAGGTTTTGACGAGAAAAATGATAAGAATAGAGTAAGCATACCCATCGAATCCACCAATAACAAACAACCTCGAATCATGTAGTACAGCACCATGGTAACCACGACCAGAAGGTGGTTTTCCATAGACTTTCCGTCTGTCCCATTGCATTGTCACTATAACGTGGGTTCTTTTCGTCAACATACATACTTCACATTAAGCTTGATTGTAATTGTTTTTACGTGGGATAGGAATTTTTGCAACATACCTAAATTTAACAACAATACCTCATTGCTGTACTCCGCTCCATCATGTCCACCGACAACAAACAAATAACTTCCAATGATTGTGCTCGTGTGACTCAATCTTGGGAAACTAGCTTTAATTTCAACACACTTCCATACCGCAGTCTCAACATCAAACACCCATACGTCTCTGAAACATTCCACACCATCACTACCGCCGAATATGATAAGTTTATTTTGAACCATATTTGCCGTATGATATCCTCTAGCAGTGGGTTTTAACTTTAATGTAGTTGACGGTGTTGCAGAGATATTAGAAGACACAAGACTTGTCGCCGAAGCCGACCGCTCCGACATGTTGATACTCGATGTTGGTGACGAAATGAGTTTCCAGGATATTTTGGTCAAATCAGCGACATCAAGACGCCAAACATCGTTTAATGCTCGCACTCCGTCTCCGCCGCCAAATATATACAAACCAGACTTGTATAAACATGCTGTATGAGCTCGTCGCTTACTTGGCAATGTACCGGGTACTTTTGGCTTTGTATATCGATGTGTCACTGTATCGAGAATGTATAAATCATTGTAATATGTAGGGCCGTCGCCACCACCAAAGATGACTATTTTCTTGCCTACGGCTGTCGCTGTCATTGCACGTAGTGGTGGTGGAATGTCTCCGTGTGTTTGCGGACGGGACCAAAACATGGAGTCGGCGTCGAATACATACAAATCGTTGAAGCAGGATTTGGAATCGCAGCCTCCAAATACAAATATTGACGACCCGACGAGGGTGCAGGTATGTGCTCGAACTGGAACCGTTTCAAGACCATGAGAGGGTGTTCTGTACCAGTACATACCACTCGAGGGCGCTGGGTCGACCTTGGGTGCTAGTGGATCTGGTAGAGGAGGTTCTAATGAATGTGGATGTCGCTTCTCGTATAATTGTGCTGTTCTTGCCGCTGTTTTTGAGCGATGTGTGTCCTTGTGCAATAGTGAGGGTGACTTGGACGCTATTGATAGAGCTTCGGAGGAAGAGTTGGATGACGATGATCTAGGTGGATTTTCTGCGGCTCGTTGCTGCTTTAGCGCAGCTATCTGATTCAGAGACGAGGCACGCAGCGAAGATGAAGCAGAAGGCGTTGATGTTGAATCATTTTCTTTGTTTGATTTGTTTGAACTGGTTTGTTGTCCAGGGCGTGGTGGGACACTGCCGGGCCTCGAAGGTGGTTCGCTGGCAGAATGGCTTAAACTCACGTCGGATGGCGCTCTTTGAGATGGATGTAGGTCAAAATTTTGCCCCAGTCGCCGCGAGTGTCTGGTATCTGCTATAGGCGTCGCATTACTGCTTTTGTCGGCAAAAGGATCTCGGGAAGATGTGGTGGAATTGGATCTTGATTTTGCTACATGTCGGGCATCTTCGAGTTTGTATGCTGGATATCGGTCCTCTCTATCACCTCCATCGTCTTGAATTGATGTACTCGAAGAGAGGATTCTTTGAGCATCAGCTATCCGATTGGTGCCATTGTGTCCATCTTCGTCATCTTCGCCAGCACTGTCCCAGTCCTCGTCAAAGGTCGCCGGCATTGTGTAGCTACCAGCATACCGCCTTTGGTATTTTTCGTCATCGTTTCTTGCGGATATTGATGATTCAAAGCCTGGTGTTGTAGGACTGTCTCTGAAGGCTAACCTGTCCATGCTTTGAGATAATGATGATGGAACAGACGTTGAAGCGAATGCTGTCATAGACGTAACTCCGGGGCTCCTCAGCGTTCGTAAATTGGCTAAATTCGCCTGAGTAGCAATGGGATTTGACGAGATGGACGACGACCGTGGTGTTGACGAAGATGACAAAGATGACAAAGATGAGAGTGACGCTGCTGTTGTTGATGTCGTTGGTGTTGCAGTGTTGGGTGTTGTTGCTGACGAAGGTGTCGCTTGTGAAATTGAGCTCCTCGACCTTCCGGAAATTGGTTGATCACTTCCTAGTCCATTACTACCACTCCCACCACCAGTGCTATCACCATTATTACCATGACTACCACTCACAAAACTGCCTGTACTACCACCACCACCACCACCGCTTCCAATAGCTCCAGCTATAGCACCTGCTCCTACTATGCTGTTCATCATACCACCACCGCTACTACTACTATTAGAAGCCCCTCCCGCACTATTACCACCGGCACTACTTGGAGTTGTCGAGCTTGCACTGGCGGGACTTGCCGATGAGCTTAAATTACCACTCAATCTCGTTTGAAGACTTGGTCGACGTCGGTGGGGGGATAGATTCAACATGTTGGCCAGATGTCCGCCTATAGGGAATGAAGTTCTTTTCTTGGTAGCTGATTGACCTTGCTCGCGACTATTACCTATACTACTTGCAGTTGCGCTTGATGATAGTGATGTGTTTGTGCTTGATCCTGTCCGCGTTGAACCTGTTGCTGCACTTGCACCTGCTCCTGCTGCCGCTCCTTCTTCCCAAGTGCTTGCTGCGCCTGCGCTCTGTGTCAGAGGGTTATTGATGGTAGGAGTGATGCGGCCGCCGGCCAAAACACCTCCAGTGTTATACAAATCCTCCGGAGTGATGGATGCTTCAAATTGACCCTCATCTACGCTAGAAATGCTTTGATGCTCATCCTCGAATCTTGCCTTGCCTTTTCGTCGTTCTTTCGTCAATACCCGGTCTCGTTCTTTCATGACTCTATTCAACTCTCTTCCTTATTGACGTGTTATCCTTGTGAAACTTGTAACTTTAATTTCCCCTTCTTATTTTTATCTTGTTTTGGCTCTTTCTTTTTTTTTTCCCTTTCCTTTCAAGCAAAGTAGCAAATATTGTTCTTCAATGAACCATTGGAAATATCGTGCCCCTCTAGCCCAATCAAGAGAGAGATATGAAAAAGAAAATATGTAAAAACAAAAAAAAAGAATCAAGAATGCTTCAATGGTGGGTGATAGTGGCTCGTGAGCCCGTCTAAGCCAAAGATGTCTGATGAAATTGATTGATAAGGGGGGGCGGATTGATCAAGAAGATTGACGAGGAAATGCCACAGCCTTTCGCAGGGGGGGGGGGTGCATATACAACAAGAGATGAGTGAAAAAGTCCTGTTAAAAGCTAATGACATTGACCTCAAGTTGTACTAGCGAGTAAGCACTTCTTCCAGTAGAAAGGTTGAATATGTGAAAGCAAGAACTTGCAGCAGGAGCAGCTGATGAAACATCATATCGAATAGCATCCTTGACGAAAAAGCAGTGCGATTCTCGTGATGATGGGAGGAAGGGGGAAGGGGGGGGCTTGCGGGACAGTCAATCCTGGAAAAGAAAGTGAGACAGCGCTCGAAGCGGTCCATAAATTTAAACTAAAGGAAGGGAAAGAGATCTAGAAAAAATACCCACCATTCTTGATTGCCGCAAAGAAAACCTTAAAGAATGCTGATGACGCGAAATGCACGATACAAGTGTAAGGGGGGAGAAGAAAAAGTGATCAAGTTACACGTTTGCTTGTTTTTTTTCTAAATCTCCAATGGTAAGTAGTATGAGACGGATGATGATCGTCAATAATGATGGGGGAGTGGCTGCAGTGCGACCAATATGCATATGTCCTGCGCAACACAAGATCTCATGGACATGTCGACAATCTAAGCCGACTATTTACTACCATGCAGATGCGGATTGTTGCTTTCGTCAAAATCTGAGTAAATTGGGTAATGATTTCTGAAAAACAGTCGCACTTGATCTTGATTAAGCTCTATCCCGTGTCGCGTCCTCACAATCTGCAATCTGATGATATATCAAGGCCAGTGCTGGTTAGTAGTTGCGCATTCTTGGAACGAGCGAGAAAGTGTTGTGTGCGCAGTGCAAACAAGCAATTGAAGAGAAGGCTGTTAAGGTTGGCCCTCAAGTTTATCTCGACACATATCCCCATGTTACAAAAATTGTGCAATTGTATTACAGTAGATTCTTTAATTTCTATGTGTAACTATCTCAATCTTGGCAGAACTCTTCCTATTTATGCCTTGCATGAGGCTATATATGTATATGTTTCTACCATTGTTTTTCTCATTAGAACGTCGCAATAATTGATTGGTCGAAGCCTGGATTGTAGATATGTTGAAGCGGCACCTAGCATCTCGACATTTATGAGATTTGATATGGCATATATTGAAAGATTTAAAATCACAAAACGTCAGACTCCAAGCATGTTTCATTTTTGTCTTGCAAAGTTCAAGTCATACTAAGATTATCGATGAATCTACTATCAATCGGTATATATTTGTTTATAGCACCTTTTAAGATGTTCGATTCCTCTACGAGATGGCCAACCCGCTATCTCGAGTGAAATGTATATTAATGTCCTTTGTTGTACACATGCACAAGATCTTACAAAAGAGATACTTGACTGCAAAACGATACATGAATACACGATCGAATCAACGTTCGATCGTCGTGGAAGGTATGTACACCTCTTCTCCCTTTGTAGAACAGGTCTTATCGATTATCGTCGACATTTAAATCATGACCTCGTGATAAATGAATTGAGTGTGCAACACTGGGTGCAAAGTATTAGGATAGCTTTTGTATCGTGACATATGTAATGATTGGCACTTTGATCTCACGTCGTGTACTATTTTGTCTCAAAAGAAAGGATAATAAGGAAGAAAAGCTTTTTCCATAAGGGTTGGGTTACACACATTATATAAACCAAATATCAACAATGAAAATTTATGCCAGAAAAGAAAATGACGAAAATCGTGCATGCCCAAATTGCTCCATCTGCAGCGTAACTCAAATATGTTTTTTCATTTAAAGAAAGCAACCACAACATCAATTTTCAACATAATCCAACTCTATCACTGCGACCTCTCCTTCTTCTTGTTCTCCTCCTCCAATCTCTTCTTCTCCTTCTCTCTCGCCTCTTCCTTCGCCTTAATCTTCTTCTCCTCACTTTCCACCATATCCATCCACAGATCCTCTCCCTTATAAGTCTCGTGATGAATCTTCTTCTCAATCATCCGCTTATGCTCTGGATCGTTCGGATCCAACACTCTCACTGTATCCTTATTATTATTTCGTGGATCCTTGCTATCGCTTACTTCAAACGCCGCAGAGGCAATCAATACCAACAATGTCAATCCTTGCGCGTACACTCTTGCTTGTACAATTTTTTGTGATCGAGAGAGATATTTGTCTCGAGCAACGAGACTGAGTGAGATACCCATTGACGCTAGCCAACTGACACCGACGATGGAGTAACGGTTCTCCTTGCCAAATTGCATCATCTTTTCGTATGGAGTACGGGTAGCGCGCGCCTCGGCTTGAGCGAGGGCGGTGCGGTCCATGTAGTCTCCACCGGGGTGATGGAGAGCATTTTGATAACCGCGGGAAGATCGGTCGGCGGAGATGATGGAGGCGAAGGTACCGGTGGAGGTGACGAAGAAGGCTTTGAAAGGGAGGGTGAGGTTGCGGAAGAAGGGGTAGCGGTGATGAAGGAGGTAGGCGGCTCCAAGACCAGCAGAGACTCCTAGGGCGCCGCCGGCGAGACCGCCCTTTAGGACGTGGGAGTAGTGTTCTGTAAATTCGTGTTAGTGACTTTGTGAAATGTATCGAGGATGGATTTGAGAATGAAAACCGTACCATCTTCTTCTTCCTTTGTGAGGATCTTCATGATTTCTGGATGTGTATGAAGTTGAAGTAGGAGATTATGTGAATCTCAGAATTTTTGTTTCAACTCAAGTGATGTCTCTGCCAGCGAGATTAGATGTTTTGTTCGAATTCAATTTCTTGAAATCGCCTATCAAAGAGTTTCTTGCGATTAATCTTTAAGAAAACAATTAAAAACGACCGGATGCCGTAGTATTGGTGGATTAAAGTCTTGAACCAAAAAAGGCTGTTAAATTCTAGTATGAAAAAGTTGTTCTAAAAAGGTACCTTAGTTATGAAGTCGTAAAGAAAGAATGACAGACAAACGGACCAGACAAATATTTGCGGATTTAATCGATAAGAAATTGTATGACGTCGACTAGTGGGTGTTTTTGGAGTTGATTGCAATTGCAAGAAGAGAGAGTCTCAAAATGACATGGCATGACATGTTTCGCATAAAGTAAGTAAATGATCGACAAGGCACAGTACTATATTGGGCCTGGGAGGCAGGCAAACACGCAAACACTGTAATCAAACAATCAAACACCATTTCATAAGAAAGCACCTCTCTCAACTTCCATACGTCCGAAGTGCTACTAACTTGCCTCGAGCTCACTCTTCCACTGCAGAACGATATATAAAAACACCTGGGTGTATAACTCTGATTTATTTATTTTATTCATTTATCAGATCTTGCTTTCGAGTGACTGAAGCATTGTTCAATACACATCTTTGAATCAAGAAAAAATGTCTTATGCGGATAAACCTCCACATATCTGCGAGCCTGTCGATCA
>Ga0160427_10001435_pt1 | contig 14590 bp, 14 predicted proteins | sample SolpanmetagenomL_FD_108194 | JGI IMG/M metagenome (GOLD analysis project Ga0160427, IMG submission 108194) | Solar panel surface microbial communities from Lawrence Berkeley National Laboratory, California, USA - L | ecosystem: Engineered > Built environment > Solar panel > Unclassified ...
GTAATGTTTCAATCAATTCAATACCAATTACAATTAGACAAATTCTGGCTATAATTGCCCCAACAATGCCATATAATAGAATTTTTTTTTGATACTTTGGCTGTATCAAAAAATTCTTTATAATGATGATAAAGACAAATAAATTATCAATAGACAATGATTTTTCAACAAGATAAATTGTTAAGAAATTGACAGCGGGAGAGGGGCCTTGGTCGTAATAAATGTAAAGATTGAAGGCAGCTGCTGGTAGGATCCATATGATACACCATAAAATTTTTTGCTTTGACGAAGTATTAAATTGAATCGATTTTGAATAATAAAAATCAAAAACAAATAAAATAAGAACAAATAAAATAAAGCCTGCCCATTGTGCTATCAATTAAAAATATCTCCTGTAAAATTATGATGATTTACCTATACATATACCATTAATTTTGATAATTTTCTATAAAATGGGAACTTATAAATTGAAAATAAATACGGTAACTGGGCTACTCATCTTCGCTATGAACGCAGTTTATGGTGAAACGTTGACATGTAATAAATTATCAACAATATTAATTAACTTACCGCCCCTTAATACAAGACCGTATTGTAATACAGCTGAAATGCGGTGCCGCGCGCTAACGCTCCTTCATAAACGTTCTGAGGATGATACACTTAGAATACAACTGGAGCCCAAATTAACAGCACAAGTTGAATACGAATTAGAATTGTGTGAAATGGCCGTGCGTGAAGTTGACCATTCCTACCTTGAACCGCGTTGTGCAGAATGACAGCATCTTCATAATTGTGAATGAGATCCATCGCAGAACGGTGGATTTTTGGTGGCTTTACAGCTGCACATATATATCGTTTCAGTGTTGGGTGCTTGCCACTTGAGTGATTTCAGTTCACTTACGCCTTTATGCGCGCCATCACATAAGGGTTGATTCTGGCTGAGGCCGCAGGTGCACCAACTATACGTTTTTCCAGCTTCAACATTGACAGACATAGCCTGTAATTTATTTATTTTTTCATCCATAGCGCGACTTAAATATTTTGGTTATATTTGGTTTAACATGAATTAATATGTGGGACAAAAGGTAATTTAATGAGCGTAGTGACAATTTATACAGATGGCGCCTGTCGGGGTAATCCAGGGCCTGGGGGCTGGGGTGTGGTAATGGAACGTGACAGTCACATAACCGAATTGATGGGGGGTGAACTGCAGACCACAAATAACCGCATGGAATTGAAAGCGGCAATTGAAGGACTAACAGCTGTTACAAATGGCGATGAGGTACATATTTATACTGACAGTAAGTATGTGCGCGACGGTATAACAGCATGGATTGCAAAGTGGCAGATTAACGGGTGGCGTACAGCGCAGAACCTTGATGTTAAAAACAAAGATTTGTGGGTGCAGTTAACTGAGGTAAATTCTAAGCTGACAATTACATGGCATTGGGTCAAGGGTCATAGTGGCCACCCACAAAATGAGCGTGCTGACTTCCTGGCACGTAATGGATTATTAAAACAATTAATGGTGGGTTAGTTATTTACTATGAATGTACAGCAACAAATTAAACATGATTTAGCCTGTGCATATTATTTGTTGGCTCAACAAAAAATGGATGACCAAACTTATACGCATCTCTCAGCACGCATACCAGGTGAGGATGCCTATTACATCTTTCAATTGGGCCATTTTTTTCAAGAGGTTACCCCTGATAATTTGCTTAAGGTTTCATTAGATGGTGAGATATTAGAGGGACCTTCTACTGCACTGTATAACCAAACGGCCTATGTAATTCACGGATCCATTTATAAAAGTCGCCCCGATCTTAATGCTATCTTTCATTTGCACAGTATTGCAGGGGTTGCAGTGTCTTCAATGAAATGTGGTTTGTTACCTATTTCACAGTTTGCCTTACATTTTTATAACCGCTTAAGTTGTTACAACTATGATGCATTAGCCTTAGATATTAATCGTCAAGGCCATAGCTTGTCCACTGCTCTTGGTCTTGCTAATAAGGCTTGCTTACTGACGAACCACGGTACCCTTACTTGTGGCACCACGATTGCCGAGGCTTACTTGCAAACACAATTTTTGGAAAAAGCTTGCCGCACACAGATAGCGGCCTTGAACGTTGGAATTGACCAATTGCATATTCCAAGTGCTCACGTGTGTGAGCAAGCTTATAATGACATGTGCAATTTTGAATCTAATTTGGGTGCGCGCGATTTTACAGCTGCAAAACGTAATACAAGATTTCCATGGATACATTCAGGTTAAGTTTTCATATTAGAAATGTATGTTAGTTTTAAAAATTACATACCATTTGTAATTGTTGGCTGTAACGCTTCTGAGATAAATAGTTATTGTCGGTACATGGTGTATAGACATAAAAAAAGACCTTAAATTATATTAAGGCCTTTTTAAGATTAACTAAAACAAATTAATTAATTTGTTTTAGGTTCAGCAGTTGTTGTTGTCGTTGTGTGAACGTCAGTTGCAACAGGAGCCGTCGTTACTGTATTATTCTTAGTTGTTGATTCAGCATCGCTTGCCTTATCTTCAGCATCCTTAGCTTTGTCTTCTGCTCTGTTCATTGCATCTTCAACTTTTGCTTCAGTCTTAGCATGCTCATCTTTCATTGCATCAACAGCTGCTTTTGCTTCATCATGAACTGCATCAGTTGCAGCAGCTGCTGCATTCGTTGCATCTTCACTTTTTTGTTGTGCTTCTACGTTTTCTTTGTTCTCTTTATTTTCATTGTCGCAAGCAATCAAAGCAAGTGAGCTTAAAAGTGCAGTAGCTGTTAGTAAATGCTTAAGCATTAAGGTTCTCCATTTTAGGTTAAAACAAGTATTATTCTAATTGAATTTAAACAAATTGCATTTAAAAAAGTGTTAACGCCCGATTTAAGGGCGTTAATTTGGGTTTTATTGCAAAAATACAACAGTACTATTAAGCAGTTGGCTTTACTTTTGGTTGGTCTTTTGCAACAGATTTAATTTCTGATTTTGACTCATTCATGATTTCAACTTTTGACTTATCACGCAATTTCTTAATCAAAGTCATCATGGCTTCTTGTTGCACAAGGGCGCCCAGTTGTTGCTTGATATCATCAAACTTAGGAGGCTTTGCAGCGCGCGTGTCTTCAAGCTTAATGATATGAAAACCAAATTGCGTTTTTACAGGACTTAATGTGTATTTACCAGGTTGCAAATCATTGGCTGCTTTTTCAAATTCTGGTACGAATGTGCCTTCGATATAATATCCAAGATCACCACCTTCTTTGGCTGATTCCCTGTCAACTGACATTTCGCGTGCCAATTTTTGAAAGTCTTGACCTCCCTTAAGTTTCTCAATGATGCTATTAGCTTCTTTTTCATCTTTAACAAGGATATGACGAACTTTTCTTTCCTTTTTGTCTTTGGGAAATTTATCTTTTAGTTCTTTATACTTATTTTGAATTTCTTGATCATTAACTTTTGACTTTAGTTGATCAAAAATAAATGCTTGCGCAACGACTTGATCGCGTGAACCTTGAATCGCTTCTTGCACCTCAGGTTTTTTATCAACACCTGATTCAAGGGCTGCTTCAATCAACACATTTACATCAATTAATTGATCCAAAACTTGCTTTCTCAATTTTGCAGGATCCGTGTTTTTTGCAACGACGTCTGCTGGTAATGCTTGAACTTGTTTATCAACTTGTTCGCTTGTAATCTCGCGCTTACCATTGATCTTAGCCAACACTTCTTTGGCCTGTACGATTGATAAAAATGCAAAGCTACACAAAGCCGAGGTTAGATAAAATTTTGTGAATTTCTTCATGAGAAAGCACCTTTCGGATATTATTGTGTCTCAATCCTAACTAAATTCAAATTAAAATCAATTAAATTCTATTAATTTTGTCCTTTGGCTTGCCAAATGTAGGTTCTAGCGTGTAAAAATAAACATTAATTTTTTTCGAGGATTACATGTTTATCCAAATGGTACAGAAATTGTTCAAACCTCACAATGAGCGATTGCTGAAAAAACTGCAACCATTGGTACATCAAGTCAATGAGCATGAGGCCGTCATCGCAGCACTCAGCGATGATGAATTAAAGGCTAAGACTGCTGCTTTTAAGTCACGACTGGCCTTAAATGAAACTTTAGATGATTTATTGCCCGAAGCCTTTGCTGTTGTGCGTGAAGCTGCCAAACGCACCATTGGACAACGCCATCATGATGTGCAGTTGCTTGGTGGCATCATTTTACATAAAGGCATGATCCCAGAAATGGGAACGGGTGAGGGTAAAACATTGGCGTCAACATTGCCATCATATTTAAATGCATTGAGTGCTCATGGCGTGCATATTGTAACCGTAAACGATTACTTGGCTAAGCGTGACTCAGAATGGATGGGCACCATCCATCGCTTCTTAGGACTGACAGTGGGTTGCGTTTTAAATGATATGGATGATCATGAACGTCAGGCTGCGTATCAATGCGATATTACCTATGCCACAAATAATGAGCTTGGATTTGACTATTTGCGTGATAACATGAAATTCCGCTTAGAAGACCGTGTTCAAACGCAATTCAACTATGCAATTGTTGATGAAGTCGACAGTATTTTAATTGATGAAGCGCGCACACCTTTAATTATTTCAGGGCCAGCCGAAGATTCTTCAGATTTATATAAGGCAGCAGACTTAGTCATTCCTCAACTCATCGAGGGCGATTACGAAAAGGAAGAAAAATCTAGATCCATTACGCTGACTGAACAAGGTTCTCATCATATTGAAGACATCTTATTGCAAATGGGTTTAATAAATGGTGGTAACCTTTATGATATCCAAAACATCTCTTTAATCCACCATGTTAATCAAGCCCTTAAAGCGCATAAAGTGTTCAACCGCGATGTTGATTACATTGTCAAGGATGGTAAAGTAATCATCATTGACGAATTTACAGGACGTATGATGGATGGCCGACGCTTTTCTGATGGGTTGCATCAAGCCTTGGAGGCAAAAGAACGCGTTGATATTCAAATGGAAAATCAAACTTTGGCTTCTATTACTTTCCAAAATTATTTTCGTCTCTACAAAAAATTGTCAGGCATGACGGGCACGGGAAAAACAGAAGCTGCAGAATTTAGTGATATTTATAATTTAGAAGTTGCTCAGATTCCAACGAATTTGCCTGTTGCGCGTAAGGACTATGATGATGAGGTATACCGTACTGAAGCTGAAAAAATAACGGCTATTACCAAGCTGATTAAAGAATGTCATGACCGTCAACAACCTGTACTCGTTGGCACGGTCAGCATTGAAAAATCTGAGCAATTGGCCGGGTATTTGAAAAAAGCCGCGATACCTTTCCAAATCCTTAATGCGCGTTATCATGAATCAGAAGCCCATATTATTTCCCAAGCAGGTAAGCCTGGCGCTGTGACCATTGCAACCAATATGGCTGGCCGCGGGACGGATATTAAATTAGGCGGCAATCTTGAGCTGCGTTTATTGGATGAATTAACGGAGGCTGATACAGGTAATAACCGCGTCCTTAAAGAACAAAAAATTCGTGAAGAAATTAAGCAAGCCGAAGCCGTGGTTAAAGAAGCGGGTGGTTTGTTTGTCATTGGAACTGAACGTCATGAAAGCCGTCGCATTGACAATCAGTTGCGGGGCCGCTCGGGGCGTCAAGGTGACCCTGGCGCATCTAAATTCTTTTTATCACTACAAGACGATCTCATGCGTCGCTTTGGCTCAGATCGCCTGAATGCAATGCTTGTGCGTCTGGGTCTTGAAGAGGGGGAAGCCATTACCCATCCTTGGGTTAATAAAGCGTTAGAGCGCGCCCAGCAAAAGGTTGAGGCATTTAACTATGATATCCGTAAACAATTATTAAAATACGATAACGTAATGAATGATCAACGCAAAGTTGTTTATGACCAACGTCGCTATTTAATGGAACATGAGGACGCAGCTGAGCTCATTAATGACATGCGCAATGATGTTTTAGATGACTTAATTGCCCGCACCATTCCACCTAAATCTTATGCGGATCAATGGGAAATTAGCCAGCTGCATGAAGAGTGTCTACGTTTATTCAATTTAAATTTACCCATTAAACAATGGTGTGATGAAGAAGGCATTGCCGATGCAGAGATTCAAAGCCGTATTGATGCTGCTATTCACGAACTGCGCTTAAAGAAGGATGAAAAGTTCACACCTGAATTGGTTAGGTTAGCTGAAAAGAGTATTTTATTGCGCATCCTAGACCAAAACTGGAAAGATCATTTATTAGCTTTGGATCATTTACGTCAAGGTATTGGACTGCGAGGGTATGCGCAGCGCGATCCCTTGAATGAATATAAGCAAGAAGCTTTTTTAATGTTCCATGAAATGCTTCAAAAAGTGCGGGAAACAACAACTTTTATGGTGAGTCATTTTGAGTTATCTGATCAGTCAGCAGCACACCTTACACAAGAACCAAAGACACCTATATCAGATAAATTGACTTATCATGGACCCAGTCTTGATTCACCTGAACTTGAACCAAAAGAGAAAACAAAATCTGATGTTGCAAAGCGTTTGCGTTCTAAAAAGATTAAAACCAACGCGACAGCAAGCTTAACGGAATTGACGCCTGAAAGCGTCGAGAATTTAAATCGCAATGCCATCTGTCCCTGTGGAGCTGGTAAACGCTTTAAGCATTGCCATGGTCAAATTCATCAGATTAACTAAAATAACAGGAATTTGATGTATCCTAGCATTAAGTTAAGCGTAAGTATCATTGCTGTTATAGTATTGAGTGCTTGCGCGAACACGTTACAAGAACAGGAAAAAATGATGACGACACCTTTAACAACGCAACCAACCACGCCTATGCCAGATTATGTTGTCATTAATAACGACCAATGCCCAGAGTTTAAGCGTAACATGCTGCGCACGCCAAGTGCTGAAATAACTTTTCCTATCAGCCACGATATCAGGCAAATGATTGAGCAATTAGTGGCTAAGTACGATCAAGAAAAAAATTGTGCAGGATTAGCTGCTCCTCAAATTGGTTTTCCTATTCAAGCTATCGTCTTTGCTGTTGAGGATACGCCTAAGATGAAAAAATGGCGCCCTGACCTTGAGGGGGGATTACCCAAGACAATTTGGTTAAATCCATCCTATGAGCCTGTTGAAGATAAAAGGCATATAGATTATGAAGGCTGCTTTTCCATTGATAAGTTAGCCTGCCAAGTTGCACGCTATTATCATATTCGTTACACAGCGTGTACTATAAATGGTGATAAAGTTGTTGGCGAAGCTAAAGGGTACTTAGCACGTGTTATTCAGCATGAAATTGACCACATTCGCGGCATCTTATGTATTGATTGCGCCATACCTGGATCTATTATGGAGCGTGATAAATATATACAAATGCGCAAAGATGCCGAAGCAGACAGAGTAAAGCGCGCATTAGATGGTGACCATACAATGGTAAGCGATGTGACGAATTAGTAGCCCACTAAGCGTATTATTAAAATTGGGTCAATGATGCCTCAAGTATTTGGGGTAATAAACTGACTTGAGGCAAAAAAGCATCTATTTCAAATTTGATGCAACAAAATCCCAATTGATCAAGTGATTTAAAAACTCTGTAACATAGTCGGGACGGCGATTTTGGTAGTCAAGATAATAGGCATGCTCCCACACATCACATGTTAATAAAGCCGTATGACCATGAGCCATTGGTAAATCGGCATTACCCGTTTTCGTAATCTTTACAACATCGCCGTCTTGAACCAACCATGCCCAACCACTGCCAAATTGAGAGACTGCAGCTTTTTTAAATTCTTGGGCAAAAGTTTCATAATCACCAAAAGTTTGTATAATCATTTCAAGCAATTTACCTGTAGGCTGACCGCCACCATTGGGCTTCATGCAATGCCAATAAAATGTATGGTTCCACACTTGCGCAGCATTGTTGAAAATACCCTGCATATCGGGATTACCGTGTGCTTGTTGAATAACATCTTCAAGTGTTTGATTAGCAAGGGGTGAATCTTTAGTTAAATCATTAAGATTTTTTACGTACGTGGCATGGTGCTTATCATAGTGAAAGCTGAGCGTATGGGCCGTAATGTAAGGCTCAAGTGCGGTTTTCTCATAAGGCAAAGGGGGCAGTGTAAACATTGATTTGGTCTCCTGGTTTTAATTTAAGTTAATGCAATATTAGCGGCAGTTTGCCTAATTTGTACAGCACTTTTGTTTCCAATTTGTCCACGACTGATGGCCATAACCATCAGGATCATTCATATAATTGTAAAAGTCCTGGGCCAGTTCTTTACGCTTTAAAAGATCCGTCTTCGTCCATGTTCCTTTGGGCCGCAATGCCACATCCAGAATATTTTCACCCCCCAACATATGTTGACGTAAAATAATGTCATCCAGGCTGACGCGCGCATGATTGCGATATATGTCATACAGCACCATAAAAGTTGTTGAGCGTCCCCGTCCCGTTGCACAGTGAAAGTGTAACCAAGCTTTGCGAGGTAAGTGATCCAGAAAAGTAATAAATTCTTGAATTAAGGCGTCCCCATGCACATGATGACGTGTGCTGCCGCAACAATAGTAGGCAATATTAAAAGGCTTTAGAAAATCAATCTCTGTTGTCAATTGTTGTGGATCAATTGTTGTTGTGCCAAGGTTAACCAAGCGCCGCACCCCCCACTTGAATTTATGCCATGGTTTTTGAGTCCAACTTTTAGCATGATAGAGATCAACGAGGTGGCCATTTTGTTCGCGCATTCCAAGCCAACCAACAGGAATTCCTTTGATAAAATAATCAGGCTCAAGGCGCACATCCACAACATATAATGGGCGCTTGTAATGATTAAGATTTTTCTCAATCTTGATTTTGGATAAGTGTCCACTTGCCGAGGCGTTTAGGGTATCAAGTCCAGATAAATTAGGCTGATAGCGTGATAATTTAAGAGGATTTAACGTGCTTCTAAAATTATAAATAGCACTTTGCGGGGTTGAGAGAATCCATAAAAATGTAGCCAGACAACCTACAGTGATTGCTATAATAAATACATATAAAATTGGCTTGTTAGAGGGAGAAATTATTTTCATCTTTTATCAATAATCACTATCAAAAAAAATTGCAACCATACTGTGGTTAGATCTTGCATTAAAGAGGATAAATCGCTAGTGTAAGCCTCAAGCCCGCGTGGTGGAACCGGTAGACACAACAGACTTAAAATCTGTCGCCTTCTGGGCATGCCAGTTCGAGTCTGGCCGCGGGCACCAAAAATCTTTCCTCTAATATCAAATCTAATAATGACAATTACTTAAGCCAGCATCCAATTGCCACTTAGAACCCCATTAGGGATGTAAAGTCATTCCAAATTACATCCAGTTGTCATTGCGAGGACCGCAAGGGACGTGGCAATCTCAAATTATGAATATTAATGTGAGTTTAATGCGCCATACTTAAACATTTACCAAGTTTGGATTTCTATGAGATTGCCACGTCCCTTGCGGTCCTCGCAATGACGATTAGATGTTATAGTGATAACTGGGCGCAAGATTGTTGCCTCCCTAAAAAGACGCGCAACAACGAATAAAAGACAAATTGATTTTAATATATTATACGTGAACAATTTAGAACGACTATATAGACAGCGTGTTATTATCAAGATGCAGAACGCTATTAACAATTTAATTTTAATAAATGTTCATATCCTCTGCAAATAGTTATAAACTTGTTGTATGTCATCTGGCCAGGGGCACGTAAAGCGCATATTTTTATGCGTTTCAGGGTGCAGGAATGTAATTTGTTCTGCGTGCAAACAGGGGCGTTGTTTTTGGTTGGTAAGGGTATGCAATGTTTGGGTAATTTGCGGATTCAAACCACGTGGTGGGGCACCATACAAACTGTCACCAATAATACCATGCCCTTTGTATTCAAGATGTACGCGGATTTGATGGGTGCGCCCCGTGCGCAGATTGCACTGAATCAAACTTGCCCGGCTACCAATTTTCTCAATTGTTTTATAATCTGTTATGGCCGGTTTACCGCCATGGGTTAGAACTTTCATCTTTTGGCGGTGATGAAAATCGCGTCCTATATCACCTTCGATGGTGCCATCTAAAGGTAAAATCGTGCCCCAAATAATGGTTTTATAACGCCGGGATAGGGTGCGATCAACAAATTGCTTAGAAAGATATTGATGGGCGTAATCTGTTTTTGCCACAACCATCAAGCCACTTGTACCCTTGTCCAAGCGGTGCACAATACCGGGGCGCTTAACGCCACCAATACCTGATAAGCTGCTTTGACAATGATTAAGTAACCCGTTAACAAGTGTTTGATCATGATTTCCAGCCCCAGGATGCACAACTAAACCAGCTGGCTTATTAATGACCAACAATAAATTATCCTCGTAAACAATATCAAATGCGACTACTTGTGCTTGAGGTATCGCCTCGGTAATTTCTGGAATTACCAAAGTGATCTGATCATCCAAGCGGGTTTTGTAAGATGGTGTGATACTGATACCATTCACACTGATATGGTGATCTTTCATTAAAGATTGAATACGCGCGCGGCTAAGATCTGGCCACAGTATGGTACATAAGCGATCAAGACGCAAACCTGCTTGATCTTGTTCAACAGTATGATTAAATAAGGATTGTTGTGTCATAACCTGGGTTTAGCACAATTTGTATCGAAGTGCCACAATTTGTCATTAACATTAAATAGATACATTTTAAATCATCGAATTTGTGATTCATCTTTATTGCTTACTATAGTCATTCCAAAATCAAGCCGATAGTTTATAAATCGTCACTGCGAGTCATTTATAGCGTGCCAGTCTTGTGACCGCCATTTTGAGATTGCCACGTCCCTATTGGGCCTTGCAATGACGACGGGATTTTTTTGGAATAACAATATATAATTTATTTACCCCTATAAAAGTCGGGCAAATGTCTTTAGCTAAGGGGAACTGAGATATAGATTTTGGTGTCACTATCTTTAACTTGCAACATAATATTCTTCTTGCCTTCTTTTTTCACTTTGGCAACAATTTTTTTCAAATCGTTTTGCTGTTTTAAATCGACTTTGGTTGATCCGCTAATGGCATTAAGAATGATAAGCCCACGCACAATACCCTTAGCCTCAGCCTCAGAACCGGGTTCAACAAATTCAACAATCAGGCCAGCACGCACATCTAAACCATGGCGGTCAGCAAGTTCAGGCGTAATGTCTTTCAGAACCATTCCCAAAATTCGATCACCCTTGATCTCATCGGGATGTGCACGCTCAGGGGGCTTGGTCCCTGTTAGGCCCATTTCTTCAGCTTTCTCAAATTCTGCAATAACAACAGTTAGGATAATTTGCTTACCCGCACGCCACACGGTTAACTTATGTTTGGAATTAATGGCTGCATCGCCCACTAGATATTGTAAATGACGCGAATCCTTAACTTTTTCTTGGTCATAACTTAATACTAAGTCGCCCCCTTGTAAGCCCGCTTTTGCAGCTGGACCACTGGCTGTCACGTCGTTGATAAAGGCACCACTGTTGTCTTTAAGACCCAATGACTCCGCATCTTCAGCCGTAAAAGGCCGTATGACAATACCAATCCATCCACGTTGTGTGCGACCAAATTTTTTCAATTGCTCAATAACAGCTTGCGCCTGGTTGGATGGCACGCCAAAGCCAAGGCCAATACTGCCCCCATTGGGTGAAAAGATGACCCGGCTCACGCCAATGACTTGGCCATCAATATTAAACATGGGGCCACCTGAATTGCCCATATTGATAGAGGCGTCTGTTTGGATATAGCCCTGCACGTAGTCTGCTGCATAAATTGTTGGATCACGGCCAATATCACGTGAAATTGTTGACACAATTCCTGTGGTAACGGTGCTTGAAAGACCAAAAGGATTACCAATGGCAATTAAATATTCCCCCACACGTAACTTGTTTGAATTACCCCACTGTGCAGGCGTTAACTTTTTAGGTGTCTTCATCTTAAGTAAGGCAAGGTCCGTGCGTTGATCGCGGCCAATGACCTCACCCTTATAAGATGTGACATCATCATTTAATGTAATGTTAATTTCATCAACGTCCGTGATCACATGATTACAAGTTACGATATACGCAACATCACCCTCTTGCGCTATAATAAAACCAGAACCCAAAGACACTGCTTTTCTGGCACGTGGCGCCATGGGTGCTGCACTGTTTTCATCCAAAAATTGTCTTAATAAATCTTCCATGGTGATACCTTGTTGGGGCATCATATCAAAACGACGATCGCGTTTAAGTTCAGTTGTTGTTGAAATATTAACAACGGAGGGTAAAAGCGGTGCCACGATATCTGCAAAGTCGCGCGGTGCCTTGGGATTAATTAAAGGTTCCCCACTTAAGTTAAATGATGTCAGAATTAAAATGAATACTGAGGAAAATATAACTGACTTAATATAGTGACGCATGTTAATCCTTTAATCAAGACTGGGTTGAGTGGACATGTATTTTAAAAACGGTGTTTTGCTGGGTGACAATATGACGGTTGTATTACTTGGATCTAAGGCTACTCGGTAAGCTTGCAGTGAGCGATAAAATTCAAAAAACTTGGGTGCTGCACCATAAGCCTTGGCATAAATTTTAGTAGCTTCTGCTTCACCTTGACCGCGCAGTATATCGGCCTTTTTCTTAGCATCAGCTAGAATAATAACACGCTCACGCTCAGCCTTTGCACGAATACCTTGATTTAACTCATCACCCTCAGCACGGAAAAGCTTGGCCTCTTGCAGACGCTCACTTTCCATACGCGTAAAAATAGCTTCACTATTTTCTTTGGGCAGGTCAGCGCGAATGATACGCACGTCAACCACATCAATGCCGTAATCAAAGGCAATACGCCGCACAGCTGCATGAATTTGCTGCATGATAACGGGCCGTTGGTTTGAAAGCATTTGATTTAAAGGAATGCGCCCAATGACTTGTTGCATCAAGTCAAGGACGATACCTGATAAACGGGGCTCAACTTTTGATGTATCCTGACCAATGGCACGGTAAAAACGGATGACATCAACAATTTTATAGCGGGTATATAAATCGACAACCAAGCGCTTTTGATCCGCAGCATTAACCTCAAGGGGGGGTAAATTATAATGGAGCAATCGGTTGTCGTAATATATGACATCTTGAATAAAGGGTACCTTCAAGTTAAGTCCTGGCGATTTTATGACACGAACAAGTTTACCGAATTGCAAAATCAGGGCACTTTGAGTTTGATGCACTTCAAAAATTGCACTGGATAATATAATGATAATGACAGCAGCAATAGTGGCAATAAAGGGCAGACGCATTGTACGCATTACTTGGCCTCACTTACAGGTTGAGTCGGTTTGGGTTTTAAGGCATCCAATGGCAAATAGGGCATAACGCCGCCATCATGGGACAAAATCATCTTAGGTAATTTACTGTAAATCTTTTCTGCATTTTGGATTTGCAAACGCTTAATGGTAATATCAGGTGCCAACAAATATTCTTTAAGTACAGATTCAAATTGTCCAGCTTCACCTAATGCCAAATCAACAGCCGCTGCCTTTTCACCCTCGGCATTCTCCAATTCTTGTTTACCCTCACCACGGGCAACAGGAATGATTGAGTTTTGATAAGCATATGCATCATTAATTTTACGCTCACGGTCAGCCCGGGCCCGTTGGACATCTCTGAAGGCATCAATAACGGCATCAGGGGGATTAACTTCTTCTAAGTTAACTTTGATAATTTCAATGCCTAATCCATATTCATCACATAGCTTTTGCAATAAAGCTTTGGATTGAATAATAATCACATTTTTCCCCGTGGTCAGGGCGTCAGCTAATTTTGTTTGGGCAATGACCTCGCGCACTGCACTGTTAGCAGCCAATTGCACAGTATGCCCCGGGTGCATATCATTGTATAAATGGGCACGAATATCTTTGATCACCCATTGGACGGTAAAGCGTAATTTAAGGATATTTTCATCCCCCGTCAGCATTAAGTTTGCAGCATCCTCACTGCGCATTAATTTAGCTGACTTAACCTCAACGCCTCCATCAATAACATTGATCTTTGCAACCTTGGCAATCTCATGACTCTCAAAAGGGGTGGGAAGATGGTACCGCAAGCCTGGTCCCATAACGCGGTGAATTTTACCAAAGCGCAGCACGACCGCTTCTTCACCTTCTTGCACGCGGTACAGTCCAGTTGATAACCAAAAAACAACAATAGCAGCAACGATAATATAGCCTAGTTTAAGCTGATGTTGGTTGCTTGGAGGTTGTAAATCTTTGAACCTTTCGCGGCCTTTTTTCAATAAAGAATCAATGCCATCAAAACCTGTTGCCTGTGACGGTTTTTTTTGAGTAGGACGACGTCCCCAGGGACCATTGTTATTGTCGCTCCAAGACATAAATTAACCTAGCTTTTTTGTGTATACTAAAGCATTATAAAAAAAAGTACAGCCCACAACATGGGAATAGAGTTTAAAATTGTCACTGTCCGCTGCGTATATTAAAACACTTATTCAGTCACTGTTACCTAAAGAAA
>Ga0160427_10001436_pt1 | contig 14589 bp, 11 predicted proteins | sample SolpanmetagenomL_FD_108194 | JGI IMG/M metagenome (GOLD analysis project Ga0160427, IMG submission 108194) | Solar panel surface microbial communities from Lawrence Berkeley National Laboratory, California, USA - L | ecosystem: Engineered > Built environment > Solar panel > Unclassified ...
CTTGCTTTAATAATTGAAGCTATGTTGCAAATAAGAAAACTCTCATGGCCGGATTTGTCAATTACTTTTGCAACATCAGTGCACCTGAGTTTATCAGCCCAGCGTGGGTTTGCGGCTGGCGGCCGTCGGCGCGTGGCGTATTTGCTGCATTTCTACTGCGCCTTTTACCCCTGACTGGGCCCCCTGCCCTAGCGCGGCACAATGGGGCGGCTCCGCAGCAGCGCCACCCCTAGCGCATACAGCGCCACCACGCTCAGCAGCAGCTGCCCGCAGCCCTTTTGGGCCGTAATTAAATCGGGAGGGCTAGTGAAGGTGTGCGCGGGTACGCGGGCGTAGTCGGCGTGGGTGAAGGGGATTTTACGGAATAGAAAGGGGTAGTAAAAGGCCCGCAGGGCATCGTGGTAGCGGGTGGCGCTCTGCTGAAAAGCGAGGTGGGCGGGCAGGTCGGTGCCCGCCAGCGCCTGCAAGCTGGTTTGGGCGGCGAGCGCGGGCGAAAGCCAGTCGAGGCGCCCGGCCAGGTCGTGGCGCTGGCGCAGGCCCTGGGCGTAGGCCGCCGCGAGCGGGGCCACCGACTTATCACCCAGGTACTGAAAGGCATAGTACCAGCGCCACGCAAAGCGCTCGCGGATGGTAGCCGTGTCGCGGTACTGCGGGTACACGGCAAAAAAGCGCTGCATGGTGGCTGTCTTGGGCCGGTCCCAGCCCGCGTGAATTTCCTCGCGCTGCTGCATCGTGAGGGCCAGGCCCTGTGGCAAGGGCCGGGCGGCGCTCACGTACACTTGCAGCAGGCTGGGCACCAGCACCAGCAGCAGCAGCCACGCCCCCAGCAAGGCCACGGCATTGAAGGCTGAGCTGCGCTGCCAGGCCGTAACCAGCAGCGCCACCCCTAGCCAAAACAGGCAGTACAACCCCGTGAGGGCCAGCCATAGCCCCACGCGCCCATCGAGCGGCACCCGCGCCCAGGCCAGCCCGATGGCCGACAGCAGCCCCGCCAGCCCCAGCACCAGCCCGAGGCGAAAGGCGAGCTTGGCCCCCAGCACCAGCCCCGGCCGCACGGGCTGGGCTAGCAGCAGGGTGAGAATTCCCTGCTCTTTTTCGCTAGACAACATATTAAAGCTCAGCGCGATGATAAGGAGCGGAAACAAGTACACCAGCACGAAAGCCAGGTCGAAGTTGCCGCTGAGCACCTGGCTGGGGTTCACGTTTTCGGAGGCGTAGAGCTGGCCCTGCAAGCCTAGCAGGCGCAGCTTGAGGTAGTAGGGGTTTATATCGCGCTGCCCCAGGGCCAGGCCCGCCCAGGGCGTGGGCTGGTGCACGGCAAACGTGTAGCGGTAGTAGCCCACCTCGCCAGCATCGGCCGGACCCGGAAATTTGGTTTTTAGCTCGGCTACGTTGTGGTGGGCTAGCGCGGGCAGCTCGGCCAGGTGCTGGCGCTGGCGGGCCACCTCCGTGGTGCCATAGAAAATGCCGTAGAGGCCCACCGCCAGCAGCAGGCCCGTGAGCAGCACCAGCCCCTTAGCGGCGCGAAAGTGCAGGTACTCGTAGTATAGCAGAAGCCGAAACTGGCGCATAGTTCTCGAAGTCAATAAATTATTGGATAGGCCGCTACACTACCGGGCTGCGGGCCAGCCACTTCAGCCCTAGCCAGCTCAGGCCCACTGCCCACAGCGCCAGGGCCAGCGCGGGCACCAGCAGCGCGGGCCAGGCCCAGCGCACGGGCGGGGCCTGGTAGGCAAAAACCGGAATGCGTTGCCAGGTAGCCGCATCGAGGCGGCGCTCTTTGTCGCCGTAGCCCATGCTGGTTTGCAGGCGGTTGAGGTGCTGCACCAGCTGGTAGCGGTAGCTTTCGGCGGCCTGCTGAAAATGCACGTAGTGCGCAAAATCAGTTCCGGCCAGGCTCATCGAGAGCGGGCGAATGGCTTGGTACGGGTTGAGCAGGCCGGCCCAGGTCGAGAGCGCGTTCTGGCGCTCGTAGGTGCGGGTGAGGGCCGCAAAGTGCGCCTGGTACACGCGGCTTGAGTAGGCTTCGCCCTCGGCCATCACCACGCCATTTACGCTGATGGGCAGTTCCTGCTCGGTTTTCACCCCGTACTTTTTCAGCAGCGCGGCTTTGAGGGCGGCCGTGTGCACGTCCTGCGGGTTGTGGCCGTTGATGCCGCGCTGGGTTTCTTCGTGCACTTGGGCATCGAGCTGCGCCTTGGGCACGCCCGGGAAGAGGCTGGCCCCGAGGTTGGCCGTGATTTTGGGCAGAATCACGCAGCCCAGCATCCAGCAGCCCAGCAGCGTGACGAGCGCCGTGCGGGCGTGCCGCTGCCGCGCCGACACCACCACCGACCCCACAATGACCAGGAAAAAATACACCCCGTAGCTAGCCACGAACAGCGCCAGCCGCACCCACAGGTCGGGGCCGCTGGCTTCGCGACCCTGCCCCACCAGCAGCGCCGCCGCCAGGGCCAGCGCCGGCCCCACCACCAGCGCAGCGGCCCGGCCGTAGCCCGCAATCTTGCCCCAGGCCACTTGGCGCATCGTTACGCCCTGGCTCAGCAGCAGGGGTAGGGTGCCGGTTTCGCGCTCCTCTGTGAAGGCATTGAAGCACAAGAATATAAGCAGCAGCGGCACCAGCGTTTGCAACACAAAGGCCACCGTGAGCTCGCCAAACCGCAGCAGCGCGCCCGACTGCTGGGCCGCGCTGAAATTGACGCTGTTTTGCTGGTGCGCCTCCAGGTATAGCGAGGTGCCGGTAAAGGAATCGAGACCCGCGTCCAGAAAGCTCAGGCCCGCGCGGGGGCGAAAGGCAAACGAGCCGTAGTGCGCCACCCGGTGCGGATGCCGGCCGGGCTGGTGGTGAAACTGCTCGTTTACGGTGTGCTGGGCCAGGGCGCGCTCGCGCTGGCCGGCCTGGTAGCTGCGGCGGCCCACTAGGGTGGCAGCCAGCAGCAGGGCCAGCACCAGCGCGCTCAGCACGGCAAAGCGCCGGTCGCGCAGGGTGCTGGCAAATTCTTTCTGGGCAATGCTGCGTATCATCCGGCTACTGCATGTAGGTGAGGTAGAGCTGCTCTAGCTCGTTGGCATTGAGGGCGGCCGTGGGGCGCACATCCACCAGCTCGCCCTCGCGCATGATGCCCACGCGCGTGCCCACTTCTTTGGCCCGAAACAGGTCGTGGGTAGCCATAAACACGGCCGTGCCCTGCCCGCTGAGCTGCTGCAAAAGCGCCGAAAACTCGTTACTGGCCTTGGGGTCGAGGCCCGAGGTAGGCTCATCAAGCAGCAGCACCTGCGCATGCTTGGCCACTGCAATGGCAATGCCCACCTTCTGCCGCATGCCTTTCGAGTAGCTGCCCACGCGGCGCGCTACCGCCTCGGGCGGCAGGCCGGCTTCGGTGAGATAGACCCGCAGCTCGGCTTCGCGGTAGCGGAAGCCCGCCAGGCTGCTGAAAAGCGCCAGGTTTTCCAGCCCCGTGAGGTGCGGGTACAGCATGACGTTCTCCGGAATGTAGGCCAGGTACTTCTTGATTGCCAGCGAGTTGGCGGCTACTTCCAGCCCGTTGATGTAGGCCGCGCCCGCCGTGGGCTCGATAAAGCCCAGAAAGAGATTAATGGTCGTGGACTTGCCCGCCCCATTCTGGCCCAGCAGGCAAAACACCTCGCCGGGGGCTAGCCGGAGGTTCAAGCTTTTGAGGGCCAGCTTGCCGGGGTATTCCTTGCGTAAGTCTTTGGCTTCGAGAATAACAGACATCCTGGCAGCAATTAAAATGAATACCCCAGCGTAACCATGTAGTTGCGGGGCGCGCCGGGGCTAGCCCGGAAGTAGTCGTAGCCGCCCACGAAGTAGTACTTATCGAACAGGTTATTCAGGTTGACGTGGAAGTTGAAGCGGTTGACGGTGTAGAAGAGCGCCACATCGGCCACGGCGTAGCCGGGCCAGTAGGCCCACTCGTCGGGGCCGCCAGCCAGCGGCGCCACCTGGTTTTCGAAGCGGCGGCGGGCCACGAAATTGCCGCCCACGGCCAGGCCCAGGCCGCGCAGGCCGGGCGTGAGAAAGGTGTACTTGGCCCACAGGCCGCCCGAGTTTTGGGGCGCGTTGGCCAGGGGCTGGCCTTGTTCGGCGGCCAGGTCGGCTTTTGTTACCTCGGTGTGGTTGAAGGAGTAGTTAGCGTTTACGCTGAAATTGGGCAGGATATTACCCGTCAGCTCGACTTCTACCCCGCGCGAGCGGGCCTCGTTTTGGCGGTACACGGCGGCCCCGGCGGCCGTGAGCGAGCCGGTGTTTACGAGTTGGTTGCGGCGCCCAATCTGGTAGGCAGCCACGGTGGCAAACAAGGCGCGGTCGAAAAACTCGCCCTTCAGGCCGGTTTCGAGCTGGTAGCTGGTTTCGGGGCTAAACGGCTCGCTGCGCCCGTAGCGCTCGGGAAAGCGGATGAGCTCGGGCCGCAGCGGCCGAAAGCCCGCGCTGTAGCTAGCGAAGTAATTCAGGTTTTCGCGCAGGGCGTAGGTGAGGCCGGCACGGGGCAAAAACTTGGTTTGCGGAATATTGGTGGCGCCGTCGCCATAGTCGCGCTCGTCGGCAAACAGCTCGTAGCGGGCCCCCAGCAGCACGCCCAGGCGGGGCGTCACCTCAATCTGGTCCTGCACATACAGGCCCGTGGTGTGATAAATTGAGTTGATATAATCGGTGAAAAACGCTGGCGTCGGGCGGCGCACGTAGGTACTCGGGTCGCGGATTTCGTAGCTCGGGTTGTTGAGGTCAAATTGCAGCGGCACCACGCGCTGGGTAATGGTGCTGCCTGCCACGGTGGTAGCAATGCGCTGGCGGGCCTCAAACATGGCGCTCTCCTTATCGGTGTTGAAGCGGATGTAATCGGCCCCCACCACCACCTTGTGGGCTAGCGAGCCGGTGTTGCGGTTGGCCACGAAGTAGGCCGACAGGTTTTTGGTGTACTCCTCGGCGCGGCGGTCGAAATAGCGCAGGTTCATCACCGAATTGCGCGGCTTGCTGGCGTCCGAGTTGTCGTAGCTGTTGAGCGTGCGGTGCTCGCTCAGGTTTTCATTGTACGTAAAATCCAGATACGAAGCATTGAACGACAACCAATCGTTGACCTTGTGATTCAGCGACGCATTGAGGTAATAAGTAGTGGTGCGGAAATAGTCGCTCGGCTGGCTCAGGGTGAAGGCGCGCGGCACGCCGTAGAGGTCATTGCTCTTGATGGGCAGGCCGCGGTCGAGGTAGCCATCGTTGTGGGTGTACACCACTTCAGCGTTGAGAGTGGTTTTGTCGGTCACCAAAAACGTGACGGTGGGCGCCAGCATCAGCGTGCGCGTGTCGTTCACATTGCGAAAAGTGTTGCTCTTTTCGTAGCCCGCATTCACGCGGTAAAGCACGTTCTGCCGGTCGGTGAGCGGGCCGGTGAAGTCGGCGGTGGCCCGCATGGTATTGAAGCTGCCGGTCGAAAACGTGACGGCTTTGCGGTCGGTAGCCAGCGGCTTTTTGGTTACCATGTTGATGGTGCCGCCGGGATTGATGTCGCCAAACAAGGCCGCACCCGGCCCCTTCAGCACCTCCACCCGCTCCAGGTTCACCGTTAGCGGCGCCTGGGTAAAGGCGTTGCCGTAGCTGAAACCCGAGCGCAGCCCGTTGAGCAGCCGAAAGCCGCTCTCGTAGCCATTGCGAAAGCCCCGAATGGTAAAGTCGTCGTAGTGAGAGTATTGGGTTACGCCAGCCACGTTCTTCACCACGTCGGTGAGGCGGTAGGCCTGGCGGTCCTCCATCAGCTCCTTGGTCACGGTCGAGATGGACTGCGGCACGTCAATCAGGTCGGTTGAGGTGCGGGTGCCCACCAGGCTGTAGTTGCTTTTGTAGGTTGTTTCCTGGCGCCCCAGCACCTCCACCTCCTGAATGGCGTTGGAGCTGACCGCCAGCGCAAAATCGGCGGTGGCGCTCGGGGCCTCGGCGCTCAGCAGCACCGTGCGGCGCGCCTCCTGGTGCCCCAGGCTGCGCGTAATAAGCACGTAGGTACCGAGCGGCAGCTTGTCGAGGGCGTAGCGCCCGCTAGCATCGGAAAGCGTGGCGAAGCGACCCGTCTGGTCCACCACCGATACGCCTTCCAGCCCCGTTCCGGTTGGCCCGGTTACGCGGCCCGCCACGCGCCCCACATCTTGCGCAGCAACCAACACCGGTAAGAGCAGCAAGAGAAAAAACTTATACATAAGTAAAAAAGGTAAAGCAGGCCGCAGGTGCAAAGCCTGCTTCCTGCAACGCCGCAGCAATGCGCACGGCGGCACAACTGCTAGAACAAGGGTGAAAAAGATGCTTTATAAAGCAGAAAACCACGCTCGGCTTCCTACTATGAAGAACAAATGTACGACCCTGTTTCAAAAAATGAAACTACGTTGCAAAAAAGTAGTACCTTATCAGCTTACGCTAGCTCCTGGCTGGCAACGCCTCCAGCTGGCCCCTAGCCACGAAAAGACCCCGCACCTTGGCGATACCGGGCCTTGGCGCCGGGGACGAACCATTTTTTACCACTTTCCCAGCGGCAGGCCATTGCGAGGGCTAGCCCAGTGGTAGCCTGGGTTTACAGCGCAACCTTGTTCGCACTGGTGGCCAGCACGGAGCGAAGCGCTATAGCAACCCTGCCCGCAGCGGTTTCTACGCCGGATAGCTTGCTGTTATTATCAACCAGCGCTCTGTGTTGGCAGGGGCATCCGGCGCGTACGCCCCTGGGTAGCTGGCCGGTAAAAGGTCGGCAAACGCCTGGCCTGGCTGCGACACAAATCGGTTTTTTCAGCCCCTCAATCCTATAATCAAATCATAACCGGCGTGCTAGGTGCCGAAGGAAAACCTGGGCGTCGGCCTCAGCCCCACCCCAAACTGCCGGTACACTACCCGGCAGCCATCTTGTTGCTGCCCTCGGCAGCCCCTACGCTACCTGGCCCCTTACTAGTTGATTCAGTTGCTTTTGGGGCCACTAGGCCCAGGCTGGCAGCATCCGCCCGGGCCTAGCGGCCCAGCGCCGGTAGGCTAGCGTGGTCGCGCAGCACGGTTTGCAGAAAGGCCTCGTCCGACAAGTCGCTGCTCACGCCCAGCAACTGCTTGATTTTAAGCGCCGTATCGTGCAGAAGCTGATGGTTTTGCTGACGTAGACTGTGGTGCAGCAGCTGGCGCAGCAGGGCCACATCGTGGTCGCTGAGCTGGGCAGCCTGCTCGAATACGGGCTGGTAGCCGGCGGGTATTTCCGCTTCAGCGATGTGGAGGGCAGCGGCCGGGCGCAGGCTGAGCACGGCGGTGCCGGCCAGCAGGTCGCCCAGGCGCTGCCCGCGGCCATTGAGCAGCACCACTATGGTGGCTAGCCCGCCGGCCGTGGCAATTATTTCGAGGGGCCGCAGCAGCCAGCGCAGAAAGTAATCGCCCAGCCGGGGCGGGGTACCGTCGAGGCGCATCACCCGCAGGTGGCGGGCTTTCTTGCCAAGCGTTTGGCCATTGAAGAAAATCTCGCAGGCCAGAAAGTAGAACACGAAGGGCGAGGCTATCAGGGCGGCCAGGGCCACGCCCACCAGCTCGGCGGGGTCGCGGTAGTTGATGGCATGGCTGCCGGTTTCGCCGCTGGCCTGCACGGCCACCACCAGCAGCACGCCGTAGGCCAGGAGCACCAGGTAGTCGAGCAGGGCCGCCACGAGGCGGTCGCCCACGCTGCCTACTTCATACTGAAGCGTAACATTTTGGGTGGTGTGAATGCGGAGAGTAGCCATGAGGAGGGCGCAAAAAACGGCGGGGCGGCCCGCCAGGCGCAGCAAAGTAACGCTGCCGCCCCCCTATCTTCACCGCCCGCTAACCGGCTATTTTTTCTATATGCGCGAAGCAGTATTCCGCCGGCTCAACCAGGAGCGCTGGCGCCGCTACGAAGCCGCGGCCCCCACCGCCGACCCCGACGAGCTGGCCGCCCGCTTCGTGGCCCTCACCGACGACCTGGCCTACGCCCAGACCTTCTACCCGCAGTCGGATACTACGGTGTATCTCAACCAGCTGGCCAGCCGCCAGCACCAGGCCATTTACAAGAACAAGACGGAGGACGGCAACCGCTTCGGCCAGTTCTGGGCCCTGGAGCTGCCGCTGGCCGTGAGCCGCCACCGCCGCGAGCTGCGCTGGGCGCTGCTGGTGTTTGGGCTGAGCGTGCTGGTGGGTGCGCTCTCGGCGGCCTACGACGACACCTTTGTGCGCGTGGTGCTGGGCGACGCCTACGTGAACCAGACGCTGGAAAACATCCGAAATGGCGACCCCATGGCCGTGTACAAGCAGGGGCCCGAGGCGCCGATGTTTCTGCAAATCACCTTCAACAACGTGCGCGTGGCGCTGCTGTGCTTTGCACTGGGCATCACGGGCGGGGTGGGCACCACGTTCATGCTTTTTCGCAATGGCCTGATGCTCGGGGCGTTTCAGTTTTTCTTTTTCCGGCAGCACGTGCTGCTAGCCTCCCTGCTGGCGGTGTGGCTGCACGGCACGCTCGAAATATCGTCGATAGTGCTGGCCGGCGGCGCGGGCTTCATTCTGGCCAAGGGGCTGCTGTTTCCGGGCACGTTTGCGCGGCGCGAGAGCCTGCGGCTAGCCGCCCGCGACAGCGTGAAGCTGGCCCTGGGCACGGTGCCGGTGCTGGGCGTGGCCGGCTTCATCGAGAGCTACCTCACGCGCCATACCGAGATGCCGCTGGCCGCCAGCCTGCTGCTCATCGGCGGCTCGGCGGCGTTTATCGGCTGGTATTTTGTGTGGCGGCCCCGGCAGCTGCGCCAGCGGGCGCCGGCGGCCTAGCGGTTTGCGGCGCGCACTTTCGTTCTTCCTTTTCCTTTTTTTTATGCCCAACCAGTACACGTCTTCCACCCCTGGCTACACCCACGAAACGGACTTTCGGCAGGAGCGTAACTTTGGCCAGAAAGTCAGCGCCACCTTCGAGTTTATTGGGGTGCACTGGCGGCCGCTGGGCCGCGTAATGCTGTACCTGATAGCGCCGCTAGCCCTGCTGCTGGGCATTTTCACGGCCGTGCTGCAATCGCGGATGCTGGGCCTGATGAGCCGCATGGTGCGCGACCAGGCGCAGCCCGGCTACGACCCGCTAACGGCCCAGCGCGCCATGCTGGGAGCCACTTTTCTAAACCCGCTCTACTACCTCAACATGGTGCTCGGGATGGTTTTCGTGTCAATGTGCATTCTCACCATCTACGGCTACCTGGTGCGCTGCCTGCGGCCGGCGGGCGCCGTGGTCACGCCCATCACGCCGGCCGAGGTGTGGCAGGTGGTGCGGGGCCAGCTGGTGGGCACCTTCTTCTCGATGTGGGGCCTGACGCTGGTGGTAATGGTGGGCTTTTTCGTCTTCTTCTTGCCGGGCCTGTACCTGAGCGTGGCGCTGAGCTTGTTTTTCATTGTGCGCCTGGTGGAAGGCACTGGCTTTTTCGCCACCATCGGCCGCTGCCTGCGCCTCACCAAGGGCAAGTGGTGGTCGACGTTCGGCATGATTTTCATCATGATAGCCCTGCTCTACGCGCTGCTTTTTAGCGTGCGCATCGTGGTGGGGATGCTGATAGCCGGGCTGCACGGGTCTTTAATGCCTACTGGCCAGCCGGGCGAAGCTGCTACAGTGCTGACTATCGTTTTCACCCTCTTTTTCACGGTTGGCTTCTTTCTGCTGTACCCGCCTCTGCTGATAGGGTTGGCTTTCCAATACTTCAACCTGGTTGAGCGCCGCGACGGCGTGGGCCTGCGCCACCTGGTAGACCAGCTAGGCCTGGCACCGCTGGCTAGCCCCAATGGCGGCACCTACCGCCCCCAAGAAGAAGGTGAATACTAACGCAGCATTAAAGCGCACCACCAGCCAGTGGCTGCTGCTCGGTGCCCTGGCGCTGGGTAGCGGCGCAGCGGCGCAGCCCGCCCCAGCCCTGCCAGCGCCGCCGGCCACGGCCGTGCGCCTGCGCCAGCCGCCGGCCGTGGCCGCGCGCCTGCGCGAGCTGGCCGGCGAGCGGGCCTTCGATTACCAGCAAGAGCCCCCGGCCGACGATGCGCGGGCCAGCGCCTGGCAGCGCTTCTGGCGGCGGGTGTTTCGGTGGCTGCGCGAGCTGTTTGGGGGCCGCGATGCGCCCACCTACAACGGCTTCTGGCGCTGGGTTATCTACGGGGTGCTGGCGGCGGCAGCCGCGTGGGTGGTGCTCAAGCTATTGGAGGTAGACCTCACGCGGGCCTTCGGACGGGCGCCGCGCCGCGCGCCGCTCGCCTACGACACGCAAACCGAGAACATCCACGAGCTCGATTTCGGGGGGCAGCTGCGGGCGGCCGAGGAGGCCGGCAACCGCCGCCTGGCCGTGCGGCTAGGGTACCTGGCGCTGCTCAAGCAGCTCAGCGACCGCGACCTCATTGCCTGGCAGCCCGACAAAACCAACCACGCGTACCTGGGCGAGGTGGCCAGCCAGCGCCCCGCCCTGCGCCCGCCCTTTGCCGAGCTCACCCGCCAGTTTGAGTACGTGTGGTACGGCGAGCTGCCGCTTTCCGCGGCCCAGTACGCCGAGGTGCGCGCCGCCCAGCTGGCGCTGGGCAAGCAGCTTACTGGGTGAGCCAGAAGCCCCAACCCGCACCTATCGCTAATCACTAGTTAACAAGTTATTCGTTGAAGAACATTTGCCTCGACTGCGAGCCGTTTCGCGACCGCCACAGCGGCTTCAGTCACTTTGTGTATCCGCTGGCCGAGGAGCTGGTGCGCCAAAACCACCGCTACCGGCTCAGCTGCTACGTGCCGGCCCGCGAGGTGGGCGCGCTGGGGCACGCGGGCGTGCAATACCTCACGCAGCGCAGCTTTCACAAGTATTTCAACCCGCCTAGCTACCGTTTCCGGCTGTGGCACGCCACTTCGCAGTTGAGCTGGTACGTGCCCACCGGGCCGCTTACCAAGGTGGTGCTGACGGTGCACGACCTCAATTTTCTGCACGAAAGCCCCGACGAGCGCACCTACACGCGCCAGCTGGCCATGGTGCGCCGCAATATCCGGCGGGCCGACTACCTGGTGACTATCTCCGACTTTGTGCGCCAAGACATTCTGCGCCACGCCGACCTGCTAGGGTACCGCCCTGGCCAGAAGCTGCGCTACGTGCCACGCGGCGTGGAGGCGCTGGTGCCCGCGCCCGGCCACGCGCCGGGCTACGTGCCCACGCGGCCGTTTCTATTCAGCCTGGGCTCGGTGAATGCAAAGAAGAACTTCCACGTGCTGCCGCCGCTGCTGGTCGGCAACGACTACGAGCTGGTGCTGGCCGGCGGCTTTGCCGAGCCCGACTACGTGGCCAAAATAATGGCCGTGGCCGCCGAGTGCGGCGTGGCCGCGCGCGTGCGCATCCTCACCCGCATCAGCGAGGCCGACAAAACGTGGTATTACCAGCACTGCCTGGCCTACGTGCAGCCCTCGCTGGCCGAGGGTTTTGGCTTGCCGGTGGTGGAAGCCATGCAGTTTGGTAAGCCCGTGTTTTTGAGCAACCTGACCTCGCTGCCCGAGGTGGGCGGGGCCGTGGGCCGCTATTTTCCCGATTTTTCGCCCGAGGCCATGCGCCGCGTGCTGGCCGATGGCCTGCGCGAATACCAGGCCGCGCCCGCCCGCGCCGCGGCGCTGCGCGCCCACGCAACGGGTTTTAGCTGGGCGCAGTCGGCCGCCGACTACCTGGCCGTGTACGACGAGCTGCTTCTATCCTGATTTTTTTTTTGCGCCCGTGACGTCTTTTCGCCTGTACCTGCTAGGGTTGCTTGCCTTGTTTGGGGCCTACGTGGCGCTGGAATATTACCGCCCCAAGCCGCTCGACTGGCGGCCCACGCTCAGCAACGCCGACAAGATTCCCTACGGCACCTACGCCCTCTTCGACGTGCTGCCCCAGCTGCTAGGCACCAACGCGGTAGAGAGCGTGCGCCTACCGGTTTTCAACCAGCTTTTTGGTGAGGATGACCCCGAGCGCGCCGCCGAAAATAGGGCCGCGGCCGACAGCCTCGAAACGGACAACTCGACTGAGGCCCTCCCCAAGCCCAAACCTAGCGCCGCCCTACCGCCCCTGCCCCAGCGGCCGGCCACCTACTTGTTCATTAACACCAACTTTGAAGCGAGCCGCCTGGAGCAAGCGGCGCTGCTAGCCTTCGCCGCTGCGGGCAACGACGTATTTATCGCCGCCGAACGCCTCGAAAGGCCCTGGCTCGACACGCTGGGCGTAAGGCTGCTCGACGCTGACTCGGCCGCCGTGCCCGGCCTGCGCGCCCCCGATTCGGTGCGCGTGCAGTTTGTGGCGCCCGAGCTGGCTGGCGCGGCGCTGCGGCTACCCGCCGGGGCGGCCAGCGGCCGGCTAGCCCTGCGCGATGGCCGCCCCGGCACCACCCTAGCCACCGATGCGCAGGGCCAAGCCGTGCTGCTGCGCTTGGCTCTCGGGCGTGGCCACGTGTACTTGTGCACCGTGCCACTGGCGTTTGGCAACTACTTTGTGCTGCCGCCGCGCCAGCGGCAGTTTGCGCTGGCGGCACTCTCGTACCTGCCCGCCGGCCGCCCGGTGTGGTGGGATGAGTACCAGAAGCAAGGCCGCGTGGGCGAGCAATCGGTGCTGCGCGTGGTATTCGGCCAGCCCAGCTTGCGCACGGCGTACTACCTGCTGTGGGCCACGGCGCTGCTCTTCATTTTGGTGGAGGCGCGGCGGCGACAGCGCATCATTCCAGTGCTGCGGCCCTTGCCCAATACCACGCTGTTGTTTACGCGCACCGTGGCTGGCCTCTACCGGCAGGGGCGCAACCACCAGCGCATTGCCGAAAAGAAGACGGCCCTCTTTCTTGACTACCTGCGCACGCGCTTTCAGGAGCCCGCGCCCGACCTGGGCGAGGAAGCCTTCCGCGAGCGCCTGAGCCAGAAATCGGGCGTGCCCCGCCCCCGCCTCGACGAGCTGGTGCGCCTCATCAATTTTGCCCGCACCGCCCCCGCCGTCACCGACCGCGAGCTACTTACCTTGAGCCGCGCCATCCACGATTTTAAGCGCGAAGCGAGTTGAAAAATCACTTTTGCACTGTGCCGGGAAATGGCCTTTTTACCTAATTGTACTTTTCTAATAAAGCACCTAAGCAGCCCGTAAAGGCACTTTATTCTCTGTTTTTGCACTGCCGTTAGCCCTTCACGAGGCGCAAGATAGTTGCCAGGCCTGCTCATGCGGGCTTCCCTTTGACCCAGCTTTTTCTTCGATTCATGGAAAACGAGACCCCTTACCAGTCGCCGGAAATACCCGCCGAATCTGCGGCTGCTCCCGAGTCGGCCTTTGCGCCACGCACCGACCTAGCCCAGCTCACGGCCCGCACCGACGCCGTGCGTCAGCAAATCGGGCAGGTCATTGTGGGCCAGCAAGACCTGCTGGAGCTACTGCTCACCGCTCTGCTCGCCGATGGCCACGTGCTGCTCGAAGGCGTGCCCGGCGTAGCCAAAACGCTTACCGCAAAGCTGCTGGCCCGCACGCTCGCCGTGCCCTTCAGCCGCATTCAATTCACGCCCGATTTGATGCCGGCCGATGTGCTCGGCACCAGCATTTTCCGGCCGGCACAGGGCGATTTTGAATTTCGGCCCGGCCCTATTTTCGCCAGCGTGGTGCTCATTGACGAAATCAACCGCGCCCCGGCCAAGACGCAGTCGGCCCTCTTCGAGGTGATGGAAGAGCGCACGGTAACCCAGGACGGCACGACCCACAAAATGGGCTCGCCCTTCGTGGTGCTAGCCACCCAAAACCCAATTGAGCAGGAGGGCACCTACCGCCTGCCCGAGGCCCAGCTCGACCGCTTTCTGTTCAAGCTCAACGTGGGCTACCCTACCCTAGCCGAGGAAATTCAGATTTTGCAGGGCCACCACAGCGGCTTCGGCGGCACGCCGCTAACCCAAGTGCAGGCCGTGCTCTCGGCCCAGGACCTGGCCGCGCTGCGCCAGCAGGTGGGCCAGCAGCGCGTGGAAGCCAACGTGCTCGAATACATCGCCAAAATTGTGGGCCAGACGCGCGCCCACAAATCGCTGTACCTGGGCGCCTCGCCCCGCGCCAGCATCGCGCTGCTCAACGGCGCCAAGGCCCTAGCCGCGCTGCGCGGCCGCGACTTCGTGACGCCCGAAGACGTGCAGTTTCTGGCCGCGCCCGTGCTGCGCCACCGCATTATGCTCACACCCGAGCGCGAGATGGAAGGCGGCACCGCCGATGACGTGGTGAAGCAAATTGTGCAGAGCGTGGAAGTGCCGCGGTAAAACCAGCAGCGGGCTCCGCTTGACTGACGCGGGGCTGCGCCCCGTAGCAAGTATTCGCGGACCTCTAGCCCGCACGCTAGGGCCCGCAGAAGTTCGCTAGCGCGCCGGCCAGAGGCCGGCTAGCCTAGCTTTTTGAGGCCGACACCAAGAAGTAGCCGAGCAGCAGCGTAATGCCAACGGCCACGAGCAATAGCGGCAGCGCGCACATTCCTTCCCGTCGCTTTGGCGCAGGAGTGGGCACCGCCGCCCCAAACCCCAGCCGGAGTAAGCTAACCAGCCCAACGAGTGCTAATAGCAGAACGAGTACGATGACCGCAAGTATTCCCCC
>Ga0160427_10001440_pt1 | contig 14582 bp, 8 predicted proteins | sample SolpanmetagenomL_FD_108194 | JGI IMG/M metagenome (GOLD analysis project Ga0160427, IMG submission 108194) | Solar panel surface microbial communities from Lawrence Berkeley National Laboratory, California, USA - L | ecosystem: Engineered > Built environment > Solar panel > Unclassified ...
AAAGAAAAAGAAAGAGAGAGAAAGAAAAAGGCTCTATACAGGCATATATACTAAGCATGCTCATATTACCCGAGTACATATTGTAAAAATTGTAGTGGATACTATAGTACTATTATAATGTCAAAATGTGCAAATATTCTTCATGTCGCAACGATGTGAATTTATAGACACAAGGAAGTTTAAATATAGACAAGACAAGCGTATTTTATTTTCTCAGAACCTAAAAGAATTCCCTACCAACAACAAAAGAAATGCCCATCATTACCTATCGCCTCAAGTTTCGCCCAAAAGGATATATGTACACAAAAGAGAACAAGGACAAGCGAGTATACTAGATAAAAGGAGGAGGAGCGACAAAGAGAAACGTCTAAACAGAAAGATATGGACAGGGGCAAAGCGCTAAACAACAAGCTGGATTGTATATTGGAATTAGGAGCAATAGGAATATGAAATTTGATACACGGAAACAGAGTTGGAAAGGTGCTTCAACAAGAAACGGGAAGGAGGGGGAAAAATCTACAGTCTATCCACAAACGCCAAGAAAAAACACTGTATGAAAAAAGTCGCAAGCAGACACCAACCAAAGTAGAAAAAGTAGAAAAAGACTAGTGAGAAATGTACTGAAACACCTCACTGACAACCGTCTTATTCTCATCCGTCGTGTCTTCACCCTCCAATCCAACTCCACATTCCTGCCTCAACAACAAATCTTGAATGTTTTGTAAAGCATTACCAGGGAAATGATTCCAACTACTGGTATCACCATACAACATTGCCGGCGCCTTGACAAATTGCGTTCCATCCGGCTTACATCGCTTGCACTTGAAAGATTCGTGGGTGTCACTACGGGTGTTTGGGTTGTACTTGAACAATTCTCGCAACGATTCGAGACCGAAATGTCGTTCCACATCTTGCGCTTCATCGACAACACAAGATGATAGAGACTGCTTGTGTGATTGACGCTGAAAGATCTTCTCTTCAATGGTACCAGTAGCGATGAAACGGTAGACGAAACAATCCTTCTTTTGTCCATCACGCCAGACACGAGCAAGTGCTTGCTGATCTGCTGCAGGGTTCCAATCTGGGTCGAAAAGGACTAGTCGGTTGGCACCAATCAAGTTGAGACCACAACCTCCAGCCTTGCTACTCAACAAGAAGACAAACTCGTTGCCCTCTGGATCGTTGAATCTGTCAACAAGCTTTTGTCGCTTCTTTGGATTCATGGTACCATCAAGTCGTAGTGAGCCATAACCTCTAGATCGACAAAGTTTGTCAAATACATCAAGCGTCTGAGTGTAATTGCTGATAAGGACAATCTTGTCATTGGTATCCTGTCGGATTCTAGCCAACATTCGGTCCAAGACCATCATTTTTCCTGACCACCAGCAATTGACGTCTCTGCTAGCTCGTCCTCTGGCAGCCTTTGGAACAAAGTCATCAGGAAGGAACTTCTCACAACCCTCCAGATCGGAAGGAAGATCCAAAAGATCGGGATGGTTGCAAAGCTTCTTCAATAAACCAATAGCTTTGAGCGGTTGACTTCCTTTACCTCTCAGCAATTTCTTGATGTCGTCACTCTGTACGAAATGATTGTACAAGTCGAGCTGGAAAGGTGCAAGTCGACAAAATACAACGTGCTCATATTTGACCGGAAGGTATTTCGAAAGGATGTCGTTAGTTCGGCGGATAATGAATTTTTGTACAAGATTAGATAGATTGCCAAGACATTCATCGCCCTTCTTTCGGTCCTCATCTGTACTGTCCGCATCACGACCTCGCAAGATTGGAAGCTCGAACTTCTTTCTGAAGTCTGCTCGTGTTCCAAGGTATTCAGGATTGGCAAAGTTGAGCAGAGAGAAGTATTCTGAAAGATCGTTCTGAATGGGTGTGCCGGAAAGGATGACTCGACGTTGGACGTTGAGATTGGTAAGCGCTGTAAATGTTTGACTTTCACCATTCTTCAATCTGTGACCCTCGTCACACAAGAGAAGACCTATCTCTGTCTGAGCAAGACCGTCAACATTTAAACGAAGGGTCTCATATGAGACAATGAGCACTGGTCGGACAACGGCTCGACCACTGGCAATTGACCATTGCTTGAGTTGCGCGTTAAGTTCAGCTTTTGTTCCTTTGCCATCAACAGCAAAGGGAGTAATCGCATCAGGTCCAAGCCATTTGACTAAAATAGGTCAGCACAGTATAGGAAGTAAAGTGTTGAAGGAAAAAACTCACCAAGCTCGTTTGCCCAATTTCGGACAAGACTGGACGGGCATGCGATGACACATTTCTGTATCGTGGGCTTTCCAGGCTCGGGTGATTGTTTCAGAAGCGTCCACATAAGTGTGATACATTGCAGCTGGATCTGTTAGTATACAAGGCAGACTTTAGTTGCAATGGTCACTTACTGTTTTACCAAGACCCATTTCATCTGCCATGATGCATCCTTTCGCTTTTTCGTCTATTAGGCCAGTGGTGGCACGATACAAGAACTAATCAAGTCAGAAAACATCCGAAAAAAAATGAATAAAGATAACCAACCTTGACACCCTCGACTTGATGCGGACGCAGAACCTTGGCCAGCCTTGGATCTATGACAACAGCAACCTTTGGTATCTCCTTTTTATCATCCTTTACGATTCCCAAGATTTCCGCGAGTGTTTTGGGTTTTGCCTTTTCACTCTTTTTGGAGTCAGCCGTCGACTCGGGAGAGTCTAGTATTTCTTCTATAACTGGTTTCTTGTCGTCGATTGTGGGGTCGTACAATACGATGGCGAATTCACCGGCAGGGTCGTGTAGTGCTTTAGGAATGAAGGCTATGCTCCTTCTCATTCCCAAAGCAGGAGGAGGTCGTGGATTGTAGGCTTGTTCATCGGATTTTTTTACTAGAGGCACTGCAAAATGTGTTCTAAAGACTGTGTCCTTGTCTTTGACTTTGAAGACGGGCATTCTGTTGGCATCTCTGAGTGTGAGAACTGCCCCTGGTGTCGTGTATGATGGTTCGCCATCTTCATCGTCTCCGTCTGCTCCTGCGTAATTGACCTTTCGACGCTTTCGTGGTGGAATTGCAGTTACACGAGTTGATCCTGCAGCCCCAGGTGTCTTGAATGGTTTGAATGTGACGTTTCCCGCGGCCGGTCGATGAACATTGAGAGGTTTGACGATGATTGTGGTGGGGTGTAGATTCTCGTTTGACGATGACGATGATGCAGAGGAGGAGGAATTGAATGCAGGCAAAGGAGATCTAAAAGGTGCCAGCATCGTCAAGGCAGATCTGGATAAAGATGACTCGCTGTGATGGGTAGTGTATGATGTTTCGATGCCGTTGATTTCGTAGTGTTGGTGTTGTTGGTGATGATAGCGAGTGTAGTGAGTGTGATGGATGAGTGAGTGAGTGAGTAATTGTAATTGAAGTGATGAGGGAAACGAAGATGAAGGGGGAAATTCAAGGTGGCGAGTCTTTGGATGGATGAATGGGATGATTAAAACGCGAAATCTGTTTACGGGACGCGGTGGCACGTAATCACATGATTTATTCACCCAACCAATTCAAGTTTCCGCATCTGAGACAACCAGCCAAACAGATAGACAGCCAATTCTTTTAGATGACTCTTTCATTCATTCAGTCAGTCAGCCAGTCAGTCCATTTGCAAACACCGAGGGCCATGTCAACCTTGCCTGCTTGCTTGCTTGCTGCCTTCACCTGTTCCCACGTCTTTCTTTCCTCACCATCTTAAGCTTGTGCCAGTTGGTTTCATCAACAGGAAGGATCATGAAGATAAAATTACGCGCAAAGGATAGATAGATATTCTGAGACATCTTACCATTTTGATCTTCTTTGACCGCTTCGTGACATGATATGTTTTATTGACCTCAAAGCTTGGGGGTGCTGCTGCTGCTGAGTCAGTGCTTACTTAGTAATAGGTGTAGCTCTATCGTCCAGAAAAGGCTAGCTTTTTGCCATCCACTGTTCTACTTAAGTAACTTGTTACCATCTTCATCATCATTCTCATGGCGGCTAGACTAAACTAAGCTAAGCCATAATAATCCCCCCCCTTTTCATTCATTCATCCATTCCTTCATTCCGGACGAGGCTGACGAAAAGGTACTCCTCTGACTGACTCCTCCTCCTCCTTCTTGTTGTTGTTTGCCTTGAGGGATGACACCAAGCTTACTTATCTAACTTGACGATCTTATTTAAGAGTAAACTAAACTAGACTAGACTAAACTAAGTAATCTACGCTAAATTGTCGCCTATTCGCAGTATGAGTCAGGCAGGATGAGGGATTGAGTTGGGTTTGGGTTTGTGAAATGCTCTGTTCTGCAAGCAAAAGACAAGACAAACGAGCAAACAACAAGGATGATGGAAAGAAGAAACAAAGTTTATTAATAAGTCAGTCACATTTTAATGTTGGATGGTCGAGGTCATAGCGACAGCAGGTTCTAAAGTTTACAAGAATGAAGCAGCAGAAGTGGAAAAAAGAAAGAACAAAAAAGAAGAAACCCTTTTTTATGGTTTCACCCATTAAGCTTTGCATCATCTTCGTCAGTTACTTAGACTGTTGACTCACAACCATCTTCAGCTCTCTGAACATCGCGTTGTCCGCCTCGTCAACCTCCTAGATCCATGGAGTGATGCCCTGTTAGTACGCAACAAGTAGACGACGCTCTGTTCGACAAAAGTTTTTTTTTTTTGAGTCAGTCAATCTTTCTATAAAGTGTTTACAATTCCCCCACATCTTAGCCAAGACAGACAAACAGATTCAACAATCTATCAATTCTATCAAAACTAGCTTCACAATCTAGCTAGCTAGCTGCCCCATATCAACACAAATAGCTAGCAATACAATCGTTTCAACCGCGAAAAACTTCAAACTTCACATACAACCGCTCTTCAAAATATCTATACAAACTTCACTCAACTACAATCCCGCAATAAACAATGTTCTTCTTGCAGAGCATGATGCAAGATCCTCTCACAATGTCTGGCGGCGGTCTACCACACGGCGGTCCAGCCGTTGAGAGCGATGAGGCTTTAGCTAGCATTCCTGGAGCTGATGTAAGAATCCATCCATTTCCAACCTTTCATAAATAGTTCGTGCAATTGAATTCAAATATACTAACTCATTCACTCTCAAGATCATAAAACGAATCTTCGACCAATATGGATTGGACTCTTCGATGTTGGTCACTGTTGGTATTTTACTGACAGTGTTCAATTCGTTTACTGGTCTGTTCCAATTTATCGTTACACTGGTTCATCAATTGGTTGGTGTGTTTGCAGACTATTGTCTGTCCAAGGCTTCCATCAAGAGCAAGGATGAATCGTATGATTATGTTATGGAGTACTTGATTCAAAATGAGGTATGTTGTCTATTCACAAATTTTATGCTTCAATACTAACAATTGCCAAAACAAAAAGATCTCCACAGACTCTAGATTATTTGCGGTGGATACAACTCAATCAGCTGTAGCCAAGAAGTACAAGGCCATGTTCTATGAGGGTGCTACTTTCGATGATGTCAACAAGCCAGACGCAGACTTTGTCCAGTCTGATCAATACGGTCCTAAACTCAAGTTTATTCCAGCTTCCACAAAGAAGCGATATTTCTGGTACAATCGTACACTATTCATCGTACAAAGAGAAGTCGACCATCTCGCTGGTCCAACACAAAACAGCAACCAGCGTCCTGAAGATGAATCAATTGATATCTGGACTGTTGGAAGAAATCCTGGCACTCTACGAAAATTCCTTGCTGAATGCCGGCTTAAATACATGAAGGAACAAGAGCACAAGACTGTCATTCACACTACAGATATGTACGACATGAACTGGTCAGCTGCACAAACACGACCTCTACGAACATTGGACTCTGTCATCATGCAGGCCAGGGACAAGAACAGACTACTCGCTGATATCATCGATTATCTCAAACCTGAGACAAAGGCTTGGTACGAATCTCAAGGTATTCCTTACAGACGTGGTTATCTTCTCTACGGTCTGCCTGGAACCGGTAAAACGTCTTTGACCATGGCGCTTGCTGGAACTCTCAACTGTCAGTTGTACATCCTCTCATTGGCAGCTCAGAACTTGCATGACAACTATCTTCAAGAATTGTTTATGACCTTGCCACCAAAAGCTATCGTTCTGTTGGAGGATGTTGATTCGGCAAACGTCGATCGGGATTACGGTTATGGACAACCAGAAAGTGATATTGATTCCGATGACGAGAATGAAGTCGATAAGGTGCTCAACGCCAACCGACGAGGAAGCCGACGACCATCCAATATCAGTTTGTCAGGTCTTTTGAACGCTTTGGACGGTATTGGCGCACAAGAAGGTCGTATTCTCATCATGACTACCAATCGACGAGAGTCACTGGATGCAGCTTTGATCCGTCCAGGTCGAGTCGACATGGAAATTGAGTTTGGCAAAGCAAATTTCGAAGTTCTCGAGCAGATCTTTATCCAACTTTACATTCACAAGGCTGTTAGCATTGCTCCTAGTTCTCACACTTCCGAGGACGTCTCAGAAAAGCCATCTCCTCTCGAACTCCTTGATCAAGAAGAACATGACCAGAAGATTCATCAACTGGCCAAAGAGTTTGCATCAATGGTTCCAGAAAACATGTTTACCCCAGCTGAAATTCAAAATTATCTACTTCCACGAAAGAAGGAATATCAACGTGCCATCGCCGATCTTCCAGGTTGGCTTGAAGACCAGATGGCAGACCTTCGCCGACAAGAAGCCAAGGCCAAGAAGGCGCGACAAAGGGCTCTCAACCGACGAAAGAAGTGGATGAAGCAAAGAAAGGACCTCAAACTTGATGACATCTTTGAAGATGGAGATTCAGCACCATTCAACGCTTCATCATCACTTCTTACACTGGAAGCTCCTCAAGCTTCTGCTCCAGCTCCAGCTACTGATGTACTTGATGGAACCTCACAAAAGGATGCTAAGACTCAACAAGAATCGACTGCAGCAACAGGAGATGTTGTACCAGATACCAAGGAAGATGGAATTGTTGTTGATAAGGCTTTGGAAGCTGTAAAGGCAATGGAGGGAACCATACCATCGTCGGCATCAGTAAACAGCGACTCATCAAGCTCTAATGGACAGAAGAGTGTGGATGGTGATTGGTCGGATTTGGGAGCAAGTCGACCAGAGTCGGTGAATGCATAACTCTCACGCTTTTACAACTTCTAGTTTCTCTCCCCATCTCTCATTCTCGTTTAGTCATAACTCCTCAAGTAATATTTCCTATATTTATGATTGTGTATAGAAGATTTTCATGCTTTGTATTTTTGCCAAATTTCCTATTCTTTTCCTTTTCTTGATTTTTGAATCTTTCCAATTTTATCATCTTATTGTCTATACAGCAAGCTATAGCATTTCTCATCCCGGTTAACTTTTGGTCAAAATCTTTTGTTGTTGGCGTTTTCTGGGTTTTGCAATCTCTTACTTGGTACTTACTCCCCTGATTGGCTAGATTGTTAGCTATCATCTTCAATCTTTGTTACCCTTTTCTCTCTCTCTCTGTCTAAAATGCTCCAGTTTATATATCTAAATATAGACAAATACATGTGTATATCTTTATATTCATTTTAAGAAGTGACTTTGATAATGTTTTTAAATACATGGTGCATTGTATTTGGTGATAGAGAGAGAGATATATAAATAAATTAATAGACATTTCCTTTTCGTCTCCCTCTCTCTCTCTTTTTCCCACTATGATTTTCCCGGCTGAAGAATGAAAGGTTCAATCTAAAAAGACGATGAGCGGAGTATAAAAGATGAAGATAAACATGAACGTAAATATACAACATGGAATTTAAAAGAGTAAATAAAGCTTCTCAAGATCTTTTATCAATTCCTTTTCTTCTATATTTGGTATCTTGTATCTATGGCATATATTTACAACGTTTTTATTATTCGTAGTAATACGGAGATGATGAGGGAATCCATCAACGTTTCTTTATATTATGGCCCCCTCCCCTCTTTCTTTCTTTCTTTCTTTCTTTCTTTCTTTCTTTCTTCAACCTCCCTTTAAAAAGTGAGAAATTCTGGATAAAAAAAAATGTTATCAATCAGTTACAAAGGAAAGAAAAGAGTTTCATATTCTTTTCTTTTCTCTCTAAGATGGAATTAAAAGAATAAAAAAAGTTATGTAGAAACTTTTCCTACACTTGCACAGGAAAGGTCTCGAATCTTGCAAATGTAAATTAAAACTCCATTCTTTTCTTTTCTATTCGAAAGAGAGAGAGAGAAAGACCCCAAACGCCTGCCTGCCTGCTTGCCAATCTATTAATCGTTGATATAAGAAAACACTTCTTGTGTTCTATGTAATGGTACCGTTTGTTTTGAAGAAAAAGGAAAGTGTGCACTAAAGCTACTGTATATAAAATGTCTTCTTAAGTTCTACAACTTAAAAAAAGGTCAAAGCTTCTCCCTCTCTTACTCTCCTTCGTATTCAAACTAGAATTTGAACTTGGATTTGAAGCTTCTTCTTTTCTTTTCTTTTTGTCCCTGTATTCATTGTCTGAGATCCTTTATTTGAAAAATTGAAGATCGAACAAGTGTCAACCTTCGACTTTTTTTTACTTCATAAAGAAAAGTAGCGAATTTGAAAGAGTCTAGAGAGTGTAATTGGATGAATCAATCAATTATTCCCTCCTCTCTCCCTTTCTCTCATTTTCTTCGGGTCCTCCTCCTGTTCGTCTCCACTCATCCACCGCGTTCCGCAAACTCATACCCAGCGCTCTAGCCGAATATCTATCAACACCGTTCCCCACAATTTTGAAAGCCTCTGTCGCTCTACCAATAATGACTTCATCATCTGGTATGCCTTGTGCTCTTCTGGCCTCCATTACAGTCAACAGTCTGGGCTCTTGATAATGCACCCATTGTCCTGTAAACGCACACTGTGGTACCAGACATGTGGTGATGGTTCTACATAGGCCGTTTGCTGGAATACGAGACCATGATTTGCATCGTGGTTTTGATCGAGGTTTATTTTGTGGGTACAAGTTTTGCAGAGATGAAGGGATGTAGCCTGATTTAACAGCTTGCCAGTAGCCAAGGACCTGCATATCATTGTTGTTATGGGAGTATCGCGGTATATGTGCCATGATCTGTCTCTGGTCAATGTTGTTGAACCGAGACTGGTGATGATCAGGATATGGTATACACATTCCCACGTGGCCGTCACCCAATCGTGGAAGATCGTCCATCATGTCATGTACTGTGCGTATTGGAAATGGACATGGGCCTGATTGTCGATGACCAATTCTGACACCATTAGGTGCTGTCATAATTGATCGAGTCCTGGTACTAGAATTGTTGGTTGAGGATGAAGACGAGTAGCCGTGACTTCGGGAAGGCCGTGGCAAGAGTGGTAGACCAGGTGCGGTAATGCAGACGAATAGCCGCGTACGTGATTGACAACTACCATGACTCCATGAGTCAACCAAGAACTTTTGGACTTGGTAGCCCATACCTACTAAAGAGCAAAGCAATTGAGATAGTACGTTATACCTTGAACCATCTGCTTTTTTTCTGTTGACAGCCAAATCTGGCACGTTTTCAAGAATAGCATACTTTGGTCGATATACATCAATAAACGCTGCAACAGAAGCAACAAGCGAGCAGTTTCGTAGACTACCATCACTATCCTTATTATTGTTTGCCACTGAAAACCCTTGACACGGTGAGCCAGCAGAGATAAAGTCGATTTCACCAGGAAGTGGGACGTTTGCCGCCGGTGCTTTCCTGTGCCTGTTTATGGCATCATGAAGAACATTGTTTACGGAGCCCAGGTAGAGATTGACATCCTTTGGTTCTGATAGATTGGCGCGGTAAGTGTGAAGTGCGGCAGAGAAGAGGTCTACAGCACATACATTCTTGATCGCGCCAAGTTCCTCCAATCCACGTCCAAGGCTACCTCCACCACAAAAGAGGTCGAGGCCTCGTAAGGGGCGTTCTATCTGAGCAGTGTCAATCCCAATGGTCATTCCAGTTGGATATTCGTTTGAGGCGAAGGCTTTGGGTATATCTGAATCAGAAGTAATGTAAGACGTGATGTAAAACATATCAAGTGCACCTCCCTGTGCGTATAGCTTTGGGATTTGACTAGCATCCAACTCAGTGAAGATAACATGACACTTTCTAGAGATGAACTTCATATCGATATTGAAGAGGTTCTCAGTCCATACAAGCTCATTTGGTTCAGCAGACCTCGAACCCTGTACATCGTGCTCATACCTGGCCAGTTCTCTGATCTGCACTTGTGCTTGTTCTTTGTCAAATGAGATAATAACGGCGGGCTCAAGAACGTCTAGACCATCTCGCACAGATTCTACAAGAATAGCATCCCCAATCTTGTATTTTGACGTAATCTCATCATACTCAGACAGATATACACTTGTACATCCACATATAAGCAAATCTGTCTCCTTTAGTGTGACAAACTCACTCTCTTCTGTACAGTACTTGTTCCTGATAAAGAACTCCGCTGGGCCCTTCTGATGAGATCCCTGCACCATGAAGCTCACCGAGGCTTTACACACGATCTCACCATGTGTAATTTCACCATGCGAACAATGATCTGAAAAGAAGAGCTCATCTGGGTACGGATACACCATGTTTGCACAAGGCGTATCTTCTGGGCTGTATAACCATACCACATCATAGACCTCCCCTTTGCTCTTTGTGTTTTCGATGTTTTGAACATAACAGTACCAAAGTGTCTTTGTACCTTGCCAACTTGTCACTGCATCTCTTTCGATAGCTATAACATCTCCAACGTTTATGTCCAGTTTGCTTGAGCGGCGCTGTCTGCAGGCATCAATCTCTGGAATAACAGGCGAACTAAGCAGTGCTGGTTTTGGCGGCGATGTTAAAGTCTCGGTTTTTGTGTCAGTTGTGATAACGACAGACATTGGTGTAATGGTTGTTGTAGTTGTAGTAACGATGGTGCTTTGACTCATATAGACGACTGGAACAAGCTTCTTTTTGAGTTCCGAGCTGTTATACAAATCTCCCTCCACAAGCATATATGGTCCGAACATATCCTTGAAGCAGGTGTAAACATAAGGTGTAACCACAGTTTCCATAATTGGTTCGTTCCTTGGTTTGATTGCAGTCAGATCATGTAGCAGACATTCATGCCAAATTTCAGCATCACAAAGCTCTGGAGTCACAGAGTATGTCTGCATGTACAGAAAGGAGATTTGAGTACTGACAATGGATCTAAAATCCTTATTATTGTTGTAATATTGATGCCATTTTTTGAATGAGTTGGACGACTCATGTAGATTGTTGATTTCGTTAAAGAATTTACTTTTGAAGTCTAATAAAGTAGCATTACCATGTGCATGCAGAAAATCAATAAAGTATTTGGTGAAATTTGCAAGCCAAAAAAAAGGATAAAAAAATCTCGCATATGCCTTTGATGGATGACCTAGTTCATACCATGTATCTGATTTGGCTTTTCCTGCAAAGCTCTGAATCCATATAGCTCCCTTGACGTGGTGCTTCTCCGGAACAAGATATTGACCAATTGACAGTTTATTGAATGTTATGCCTTGCAGAAAATGTCGTGTTTTGCCGTTAGTCAGTACACCATCAAATAGCAAGCTATCATGAACTGCGAGGTCAGACAACATTGCCATTTCATTGCCTGCTCGTACTCTGTCCTTGGCATGATATATTGTGAAGTCTTCCAAGATATAGCTCACAAACTCATCTGTTTCCAGCTTGAGAGTATCAGAGGACTTGAGCTCTTGATCTAAAAACTCTTGAAGTACAATCCGTTCTGATCCACGAGGGACTGGAGGTCGAAATCCTTCATAGCATGATTCTGGTGTTGTTAATGCAGATTGTGGTAACTCCACACTCTCAAGAAAGAACCTTCTCTGCTCTTGCCTTCTCATGGCCGGATGGCCCAAGACACTTTCATCTTCCTCCTCATCACCCTTGTCCTCGTCCTCATCCTCATTTACATCCTCGGACGATTCAGATACCTGCAGAAACTCTGATGGTAGAGCTGAAGCAGCTAGAGTAACTAGGTTATCTAGCACCTGCCGACTGCTTCTCGCAGTCTGTCTCATGGTCGACTCTGGTCTTAAAGTCTCGGTACGTGACAAGGTTTGGCGTCTGACTTGCTTGGACGGTCTTTTAGCAGGCTGCAGGTTTGCTTGCTCAGATTCATCTTGATGTTGTCGTTTCTTTGTGGTTCGGAGCAAAACAACCGGTGTAGATTTGATAAACGGATATAGGCTGGTATTCTGAGTCAGTGTGCCCGTGCCTGGAAGAGATAGCCGTTTTGTCTGTTGTTCGAGTTCTTCAACATCACTACAGATACCATCAACGCTAGGGACTTTCTTAGACGCTGGTGAGATGACATGGGTCAATTGCTGTTGAGTGTCTTCCATCGAGGAATACATTGTGTCTGATCCAATATTAAAAAATAGGAAATAAACGATAGCAAGTTGAAAAAAGTGTTGAAATCTTGTCCTTCGTAAAGAATGTCAAAGATGTTTTCGAGATGCATCAAATGAGGTGACATCAATAAGTTTGAGATAGAAAAGAGCGTAAGAATCGAAAGGAGCATTAACTGAATAAGCTTAAAAGAATGTAGTTATCCTGCAGACCATTGCATGTATGACCGCCATTGACTGGGCTTGTGATGATGTCGATGCTGTTGATGAAGTCGAAGGCCGAGCGACTGATGGCCGTATCATGTCATTGTTGTTTTCCGCTGACGGTGATGGTTGGTCGTGTGTTGTTGACTTGACTTGGTGTCTCAGTTGATGCTGGACATGTCTGGTGTCTGTCTGCTAATTCGTGTGGCATAAAGCATCCACCTTCCTCCACTGATTGATGGCAAGTAAAAGTGACAGCCGGATGTGTGCGTGTGTGTGTGCACAGAGAAGACGCGCTGTTGACGTGACTTTTTCCCCGGGAGACCTTCTAACTTGATTGAGAAGTCTAATTGATTTTGATCGATTGATTGATTGATTAATCGAGAAAACAAATGGAAGGCCTGGCAAATCAAGCAAAAGCTTAATTACCTAAGTAACTCTTGAAACAGAGAAGACTCGGAAGATACCTGCAATTAATCAGTATAGTTCAAGTTGGAGACATATACTCCTGATATGATATCAAGGTGTGTAGATCTATGTGCCAAGATTTGCCAAAAAGAAATATTACCAAGCTTGATTTCGTTGGATGCTGCTGCAGCGATTATCAAAGAGCAATATCAAGACCATCCCATCTCTGCATGTGTTTTTTCATACAGTGTGATCCCGTAGAATTCCATATTTCCGATGATGTAACGAATAGAGCCTTTTAGATGAGGAACATGTCTTGTCATTAATTTCAGTACACCTGTTCTCAATAGCAAACGAGCTTTATGTATCAATCGGTATGAAAGGTTGATATTTTGGTTAGAAATATATTTTCTGATAGTGATAATATGTAAAGAACATTTGAAATCAACAAACAGGAATGAGATGATGTAAATAACAAGACTTATCTAAATTTGAGTTTTGACATTCAGTAAGTTGTATAAAATAAGACTTCTATGTGATACGCACTTGAATTGGAACATTTCTAAGGGTTTTATGATCTTTAGGTTTTTTTTGGTAATAACTGAATCAATTGAGTTTGCAACACTTCTAGAACAAAGACATTCGCATTAAGAAATGGCCACCTGGATCTATACTTAAGTATTCGATTTCGTGAACATTCAGTTTTATATTTATAAACATTCAGAAATCTAAATATATTCTTATATTTCCTGTTTTGCTTTTCTTTCTTCTTCGCTTTCTAGTATTCGTAAGAATGAGTGTCTGACATTCCTGTATGTTACTATAGGACAAAAAAAACATTAAGTCTGCTTGCTATTACTAAAATCAGCTAACTTATCATCTAGAAATAAACCTTATTTAAAAAGTTTTAAGAAGCTTTTCGCTGAGAACGTACGAGTAAGTACGCAATATAGTATCCACGGTACTTCTTGACAACCGCTAAGTTTGAGAGACACTTCTATATTCTACTCCAATTTTCAAACAGCAAAAGATGAAAGAAAAAGAAAAGGATTGTAAAAAGAGAAAGAACAAAAAAAGGAAATAAGAGACGAGACTATTTTTTCCCTTTCCCTAAATCGTCAGCAGATTTTGAGCACTCGCAGCAAAAAGCTGATGGTTCAGCCGCACGGTTCGTTTCGTCAGAGCTAAGCTAGAAATGGAAATAGTGTTTACCCACACCTCTCCAATTCTCGAGATTGAAGATGGTCCTGAGCAGTAGATAGTAAAGAAGAAGAAGAAGAAGAAGAAGTAAGCCCCCTCACTTTTTTTCCACGAAGGGGAATTATGCAAAGCAGTCGGGTTGTCAGATCACAGCTGAAAAGGAACGAAAAAAATTGAAAAGTGATTGTACTATGCTGTAGTAAGCAAAAGATTAGTTATTTGGAATAGTGTTTTCTCCTTCCCCCCCTTCTCGTATGGACAATTCAAAGTTTCGCGTTAAGATGAAATCATGAGAAAAAAAGAGTCGATTTTTTGCTAAAAGAACTAGAGTAAAT
>Ga0160427_10001441_pt1 | contig 14580 bp, 11 predicted proteins | sample SolpanmetagenomL_FD_108194 | JGI IMG/M metagenome (GOLD analysis project Ga0160427, IMG submission 108194) | Solar panel surface microbial communities from Lawrence Berkeley National Laboratory, California, USA - L | ecosystem: Engineered > Built environment > Solar panel > Unclassified ...
CAGCAAGGCCATTGGCCCCACCCTCAAGCCTGGGCTGCTGAACCTGCGCGACCTGCGCAACCAGACGGTGCAGGCGCTGGGCTACCCCGATTTTTTCAGCTACCAGGCCAGCGACTATGGCCTCACGCGCCAGGAAATGATGACGTTGGTGCGCCAGCTCAACACCGAGCTGCGCCCCCTCTACCGCGAGCTGCACACCTACGCCCGCTACGAGCTGGCCAAAAAATACCACGCCCAGCAGGTGCCCGACTACCTGCCCGCCGACTGGCTGCCCAACCGCTGGGGCCAGGACTGGGGCAGCCTGGTCACGGTAAAAGGCCTGAACCTCGACGCCGCCCTGGCCAAGAAAGGCCCTGAATACCCCGTGCGGCAGGCCGAGCGCTTCTACCAAAGCCTGGGCTTCCCGGCCCTGCCGGCTAGCTTCTACGAGAAAAGCAGCCTCTTCCCGCTGCCCGCCACGGCCAGCTACAAGAAGAACAACCACGCCTCGGCCTGGCACCTGGACCTGAATCAGGACGTGCGCAGCCTGATGAGCGTGGAGCCCAACACCGAGTGGTACGAAACCACCCACCACGAATTGGGCCACATCTACTACTTCCTCACCTACTCCAACCCCGCGGTGCCGCCGCTGCTGCGCCAGGGCGCCAACCGCGCCTACCACGAGGCCCTGGGCAGCATGATGGGGCTAGCCGCGCAGCAAAAGCCCTTCCTGGCCGGCCTGGGGCTGATTGATGCCGAAACTAAAACCGACCAGACCCAGCAATTGCTGAAAGAAGCGCTGCAATACGTGCCCTTCATCCCCTTCGCCTCGGGCGTGATGAGCGAGTGGGAAAACGCCTTTTACGCCGAAAACCTGCCCGCCGACCAGCTCAACGCCAAGTGGTGGGCGCTCAGCAAGCAGTACCAGGGCATGGTGCCCCCTAGCCCGCGCGGCGAGAATTTCCTCGACCCCGCCACCAAGACGCACATCAACGACGACCCCGCGCAGTATTATGATTACGCCCTGAGCTACATCATCTTATTTCAGCTTCACGACCATATCGCCCGCAAAATCCTGCATCAGGACCCGCACGCCACCAACTACTACGGCAGCCGCGAGGTCGGCCAGTTTTTGCAGGACATCATGCACCCCGGCAGCAGCCGCGACTGGCGCACCGTGCTCCAGGAGAAAACCGGTGAAGACCTCTCGGCGCGGGCGATGGTGGCCTATTTCGAGCCACTGATGGGGTATTTGAAAGCGCAGAACAAGGGCCGCAAATACACGATGTAATGCGTAAGATAATGCTAGTATTCATCCGGCCAGCGCGGCTGCTTGGCTGGCTAGGGTGCCTGCTGCTCGGAGCCACTCTCGGCGCCAGTGCCCAGGCCCCGGCCGCCCCGCTCTGCATCGGCGAAACCTTTACCCTACCATCCAAAATGCTGGGTGAAACCCGGCGCCTGAACGTGTACCTGCCGCCCGCATACCGCGATTCGGCCGCCGTGCGGCTGCCGGTGCTATATATGCCCGACGGCGGGCTAGCCGAGGATTTTTTGCACGTGGCGGGGCTGGTGCAGGTGCTGGTGGGCAACGGCACCATGCGGCCGTTTATCCTGGTAGGCATCGAGAACACTCAGCGCCGCCGCGACCTCACCGGGCCCACCACCAATGCCGAAGACAAGAAGATAGCGCCCCGCGTGGGCGGCTCAGCCGCGTTCCGGCAGTTTATCCGGCGTGAGCTGATGCCGGCCGTGCGCCAGCGCTACCGCACTACCGCCGAAACCGCCCTAGTGGGCGAGTCGCTGGCCGGGCTTTTCACCGTGGAAACGCTGCTGCTGGAACCCGATTTATTTGACACCTACCTGGCTTTCGACCCTAGCCTGTGGTGGAATAGCGGGCAGCTGGCGCAGCAAGCCATTCGCCAATTGCCCATGTATCGCGGCCCCGCCAAAACGCTGTACCTCGCCACCAGCAGCCAGGGCGACACGGCCGCTACCCGCCGCCTAGCCGCGGCGCTGCCCACCCCAGCCCGGCGCGCCCTCACTGCTTACTACGACCCCATGCCCACCGAAACGCACGCCACCATCTACCACCCGGCCGCGCTGCGCGGCTTCCGGCGCGTGCTGCCCCCGCTCGCCAAGCCACCAACCAAGTAGCCAAGCATTTGCCGGCGGCGCCGGCTGCTTGCCGGCGCCGCCGGCAAAGCGCATAAAAAAGCCTGGCTCGCGAGCCAGGCTTTTTGCCTAGTACCTGCTCCGCAGCGGCGGGCTAGCCCAGCCGGCGGGCCAGCACCTTGTCCACGCTTTCGAGGCGGCGGATAATGGGCTGGGCCACTTCAGCATCGTTCAGGTTGATGCCCTGGCTGCGGGTGGCGAGGTAGCGGGCCAGGGCCGCATTATCATCGAGCACCTTGCTAAGCTCGTGCTGGGCATCTTCCCACTCGGCCAGCTGGTCGGCGGCCAGGTAGCGGTAGCGCAGCTCGATGGTCCGGCTCACTAGGCCCGCCAGGCGGGAAAGCAGGTCGGCTTCGGCGGCCGAAAAGCCGCGGGGTTCCTTGCCGATAACCGCCAGCATTCCCAGGCGGGAGTCGTCCTGGGCCACAAGGGCGGCGCCGGCGTAAAAATTCAAGCCAATGGCCTGGGCTACATCGGGCTTAATAAGCTGGCAGCTTTCGGGCTTATAGTCCGAGATTACCACATCTTCGCCGGTCAGAATGGCCGCCGAGCACATGCTTTCATTGCGTATTAGGCCAGGAATACCCGTGGCCCCGGTCAGGGCCTTAAACCAGACGTAGTCGGCATCGACAAGCGAGATGAGGGCGATGGGCACGCCAAATAGCTGCGCGGCCCAGGCCACGTAGTCATCAAAAATCTGCTCGGGCGTGGTATTTACAATCTGAAACTGATGCAGCGTACGCAGGCGAGCGGCATCGTGCGTAGGTATCAGGGAAGCGGGAAATTTGCTGGTCATTAATAGTTTGCCTCGCTGCCGGGCAGGTCAATCAAAATAAATTGAGCGTCTTTAGTAGCTTCAATCGCGAGTACGTTCTCCGCATCAATACGGGCCTGGTCGTTGGAACCCAAAACAATACCATTGACGGAAATGCTCCCTTCTTTGACATAGATAAAGGTAAGACGAATGGGGAATGTTTTGAAGGTCAGCTGCTTTCCGCAATCCAAATTACTCCAATAAATGGTGCTGTTCGAGTTCATGTACACCACGTCGTCGAGCACGCGCTGGCCGGTTACCAGGGGCACCAGCTCGTTTTTACGGCTTTTCAGAAAGCTAAGGTCCTTTTGCTCGTAGCTGGGGGCTAGCCCGCGCTGGCTGGGCACAAACCAGAGCTGGTACAGGTGCAGCGGCTTGTCCTCGCGGTTCATCTCGCTGTGGGCCACACCGGTGCCGGAAGTCATGCGCTGCACCTCGCCGGCCGAGATACTCGTACGGTTGCCCAGCGTATCCTCGTGGCTAACCTCGCCTTCGAGCACCAGGGTCACGATTTCCATCTCGGAGTGCGGGTGCTGCGGAAAGCCATTTTGCGGGGCCACGGTGTCGTCGTTGAACACGCGCAGCGGACCAAAATGCATGTTGTTGCGGTCGAAATAATCGGCAAACGAAAACAGAAAATAGGAGCTGAGCCAGCTGGTAGGAGCCGCGTGGTGGCGGCTGGCGGCGGCAATGTGGGCGAGCATAGCACGAAGTGAAAGAGGGGGCGCCGGGGCGGCCGTGAACAGAATAGCCTTAGAACTGCTAATTGGCACCTGGGGTTGCTGCCGCTGGGGCCGGGGCGCCCCGGCGCGGCCCTAGCGGCATAGCTTAGCTCTTCGCTAGCCGCTAAATTATGCAACCGCATAGAAGATTAACCCGTGGCAGCGCGGCTGCAAACGTTTGGGGATTCTGACCGGCTCTTAGTCCTAGCCAACTTGTTGGCTTCCCGGTTTTTTACCAAAAAATTTCCTGTTTTAGGAAGCTATTTTCTTAACAATCATTCTTATACAAAACTTGTCTCACTCGCAAAATGTCAAAAATTTGTAGCGATAAACTGCTGGCTTATCGCTAACATTGCGGCGTCCTTTTCCCCACCCAAACCTCATGTACCTACCCTTACCCGGGTCTGCGCGCCTAGCCGGCGCCGCGGCCCTACTGTTTCTGGCCAGCTGTGCCAAAGAAGCCAGCGCCCCCAGCACGCCGGCCCCCGCTAGCCTCGCCACCGCCAGCCACGACGCCACCATCGCCAACGGCGTGATGATGCAGGCCTTTTACTGGGATGTGCCCCAGACCACCAGCGGCCAAACCTGGTGGCAGGTGCTCGGCGGCAAGGCCAGCGAATTGAAATCGGCCGGCATTACGGCCCTGTGGCTGCCCCCGGCCTACAAAGGCAGCGGCGTGAACGACGTGGGCTACGGCGTGTATGACCGCTACGACCTGGGCGAGTTCAACCAAAAAGGCACCGTGGCTACCCACTACGGCACCCTGGCCCAGCTGCAAAGCTGCATCTCGGCGCTGCACGGCCAGGGCGTGCAGGTGTATGAAGACATGGTAATGAACCACTTGACTTCGGCCGATGCGCAGGAGCAGTTCAACGTGGGCGGCACCAACTACAATGTGTACACCAGCTTCACCTACCCTGGCCGGGCCAATAAGTACAGTACCTACCAGTGGCACTACTACAACTTCAACGGCACCCAGCAGGCGCCCAACAACGGCTGGTACCAGTGGAATGCCTGGGACTTTCAGCCCTACGCCAACGGCGACGCCTACGATAACCTGCTAGGGTCGGAAATCCGCTACGCAGACCAAAACCAGCGCACCGAAACCAAAAACTGGGGCAACTGGATTACCACCACCCTGAACCTGGATGGCTACCGCCTCGATGCTACCAAGCATATTCAGACTTCGTTTGTCAACGAGTGGCTCGATGCCGTGAAGGGCAGCAGCGGCCGCTTTGCCGTGAGTGAGGCGTGGTTTCGCAACCTCGGCGACCTGAACGACTACGCCTCAGCCACGGGCGGGCGCACCAGCCTCTTCGACGTGCCGCTGCACTACACCTTTGCCGACATGAGCAACGGCAACGGCGCCTGGGACATGCGCGGGCTGCAATTTGCGGGCTTCACCGAGGCCAACGGAGCCCTCTCCGTGTCGTTCGTGGACAACCACGATACCGACCAGACGGGCGGCGCGCTCTACTCGCCGGTTGCCAACCTCAAAATGCTGGCTTATAGCTACATCCTGACCCGTGAGAAGGGTTACCCTTGCGTGTTCTACAAAGACTACTACAACTACGGCCTCGGCGCGCAGATTAAAACGCTCATCGGCATTCGCCAGGCCCACGGCTTTGGCACCGGCTACGAATACACCAGCGCCAACGACGCCGACGTGTACGCCTACTCGCGGGCCGGCGATGCCAGCCACACCGGCCTGCTGCAACTGCTCAACGACGGCAGCAGCGCCGCCAGCAAGGCTATTACTACGCCCTTCAAAAATGCGACGCTTACCGACCTCACTGGCAACACTACCGGCACCGTCACGACCGACGCCAACGGCCTGGGCACGTTCCGCGTCAACGCCCGCTCCTACGCCGTGTGGGTGCCTGGCGGCACGAGCACGAGCACCACGTCGGTGAAGTTTACCATCAACTACAGCAACACCGTGAGCGGCCAGGATTTATACATCGTGGGTAGCACCGCGCAGCTAGGCTCCTGGAACACGGCCAACGCCATCAAAATGAGCGGCGCCGCTTATCCTAACTGGACCGTAACTGTGCCCCTGACCACGGGCACCAACGTGCTGTACAAGTACTTCCGCAAGGATGCGGCCGGTAATATTCTCTGGGAGGGCGACCCTAACAACTCGCTCACCCCTAGCGGCAGCAGCCAGAGCGTGACCGATACCTGGCACTAGGCCGAGTTGTTTTACTGCTAAGTCGTGGTTTTACCCGGCCTGAATTTGCGCGGCGGCGCGTGACTTGCCTGGTACAAAGTGTAAGCGAGGGCTCTGCCGCGGTGGTCGTGGCGGGGCCTTCTTTTTTTGCGGGCACTACCTTTCGCCGGACTCCGCCGTAAGCGCACTTTTCCCACTCTTCTCCCTCCCATGACCTCCTCCACCCGTCTCGAACACGATTTTCTGGGCGAGCTGCCCATTCCCAACGATGCCTATTATGGCATTCAGACTTCGCGGGCGCTCGAAAATTTCTACATCACGGGTATTCCCATCAAGGTTGAGCCGCTGTTTGTGCAGGCGCTGGCGTATGTAAAAAAGGGCGCCGCGCTGGCCAACAAAGAGCTAGGGGTGCTAGCCCCCGATATTGCCGACTACATTGCCCAGGCCTGCGACCGGGTGGCCAGCGGCGAGTTCGACAATCAGTTTCTGACCGACATGATTCAGGGCGGGGCGGGCACCTCCGTGAATATGAACGCCAACGAGGTAATCGCCAACGTGGCCCTGGAGCTGATGGGCCACCAGAAGGGCGAGTACCAGTACTGCCACCCCAACAACCACGTAAACTGCTCGCAATCAACGAACGACGCCTACCCCACTGCCTTTCGCATCGCCCTCAACAACAAGCTGGTAGGCTACCGCGATATGCTTTCGCAGCTCGCCGACGCCTTTTTTGCTAAGGGTGAGGAATTTCAGAACGTCCTGAAAATGGGCCGCACCCAACTCCAGGACGCCGTGCCAATGAGCATGGGCGACGAGTTTCGGGCCTTCGCCACCAACCTGCGCGAGGAGCTGCTGCGCATCGACGACTCGCGCCGGCTCATCGCCGAAATCAACATGGGCGCCACCGCTATCGGCACGCGCGTGAACGCGCCCGCCGGCTACCCCGAACTCGTAACCGAGCACCTGCGCCAGATAACCGGCCTCGACCTTAGCCTGGCCGGCGACCTCATCGAGGCCACCTACGATACCGGCGCCTACGTGCAGCTCTCGGGCGTGCTCAAACGCACGGCCGTGAAGCTCAGCAAGATATGCAACGACCTGCGCCTGCTAGCCTCTGGCCCGCGCGCCGGCCTGTTCGAGATTAACCTGCCGCCCCTGCAACCCGGCTCCAGCATTATGCCCGGCAAGGTCAACCCCGTGGTGCCCGAAGTGGTGAACCAGACGGCCTTCTACGTCATCGGGGCCGACCTCACCGTGACGATGGCCGCCGAGGCCGGCCAGCTCCAACTCAATGTAATGGAGCCGGTTATCTCGTTTGCCCTCTTCACCAGCATCTCCTACATGACCAACGCCTGCCGCACACTACGCGAAAAATGCGTGCTCGGCATCACCGCCAACGCCGAGCACGCCGCCAGCATGGTGTACAACAGCATTGGCATCGTAACCCAGCTTAACCCCGTGCTCGGCTACGAAGCTTCGGCTAGCATCGCCAAAGAGGCCCTAGCCACCGGCAAGTCGGTACACGACATCGCCGTGACCGAGCGCGGGCTGCTGACCCAGGAGAAGTGGGATGAGATTTTTACGTTTGAGAATCTCATCCGGCCGGTGTTTATGAAGTAAAAACACTTGTCATGTCGGCGAAAGAGGCATCTTATCAGGATAGAACAGGGCTAGCCTTCTGAACCTGATAAGATGCTCCTTTCGTCAGCGTGACAAACGTTTTGAGGTCGAGCCTAAACAGCCGTCGGATTCTCAATCTCCCGCGCCAGCTCGGCGTACCACTCGGTACCGTACTTGCGGATAAGCGGCTCTTGCAGAAACTTATACACCGGCACGCCCAGCTTGGCCCCGAACGAGCAGGCCGGCGAGCAGATATCCCAGCGGTCGTAGTTGAGCGCCTCAAAACCGTCGTACTTCGTGATGCGAATGGGATATAAGTGGCAGCTAATGGGCTTTTTAAAGTCGGTAGCACCCGCCAGGTACGCCTGCTCAATGCCGCATTTCAGGATGCCCCGCTCGTCGTAGAGCGCGTAGGCGCACTCGCGGTCGTCGATGGTCGTCGTGCTATAGTCGCCCTCCCAGTCTTCGATGTAAAGGCCCTGCGCCGCAATGGCTTGCTTACCAGCCTCGGTCAGGAACGGCTCAATCTTAGGGTACTCGTTTTTTAGGATTGCCAGCTCCTCCAACTCCAGGGGCGCGCCCAGGTCGCCCTCTACGCAGCAGGCGCCCTTGCAGGCATCGAGGTTACAGACGAAAAACTGCTCGGCTACGTCGTCGGAGATAACGGTGTTTTGAATAACAATCATAGGAAGCGAATTTATCAGCGATAGAAAATGGTTAGTAAAGGCGGGCCGCGGGCTAGCCTTGCCTAAAAACACTAGCACAAAGATACCGCCCGGCCGCCCCCCCAACTTATCTTTGTCAGCTAGCCGCCCGCGGGGCGGCCTCTTCGTATGGCTTTAGATTATCACGCTCTTTTGAACCCCTCGCAGGCCGCCGCCGTGCTTCAAACGGAAGGCCCCTGCATGATTATCGCCGGTGCCGGCTCGGGCAAAACGCGGGTGCTCACCTACCGCATTGCCCACTTGCTTGAGCAAGGCGTGGACCCGTTTAACATCTTGGCTCTCACCTTCACCAACAAGGCCGCCAAGGAAATGCGCGCCCGTATTGAGAAGGTGGTCGGCCCCAATGCCAAAAACCTGTGGATGGGGACTTTCCACTCCGTTTTTGCTAAAATCCTGCGCTCCGAAGCCGATAAAATCGGTTTTCCCCGTTCGTTTACCATCTACGACACGCAGGACTCCAAAACGCTCATTGGGCAGATTGTGAAAGAGTTGGAGCTTGATGATAAGCTCTACAAAGCCAGCACTGTACTCGGCCGTATCTCGGCGGCCAAAAACAAGCTTGTATCGGTGGCGCAGTACCTCAACGACCCCGTTATCAAGCAAGACGATGAGGCGGCGCTGCGCCCTAAAATTGGCGTGCTCTACCAGCAGTACCAGCAGCGCTGTTTCAAGGCCGGCGCCATGGATTTTGACGACCTGCTGTTTCAAACCAACGTCCTCTTTCGCGACCACCCCGACGTGCTGAATAAATACCAGAACAAGTTCCGGTTTGTGATGGTCGACGAGTACCAGGATACTAACTATTCGCAGTATTTAATTACCCGTAAGCTAGCGGCCAAAGAGCGGAATATCTGCGTGGTGGGCGACGACGCGCAGAGTATCTACGCCTTCCGCGGGGCGGATATCACCAATATTCTCAATTTTGAGAAAGATTATCCGGAGCTGAATGTTTTCAAGCTCGAACAGAATTACCGCTCGACTAAAAACATTGTGTGGGCCGCTAATTCAGTTATTAAAAATAACCAGGCGCAATTACGCAAAGATGTATTTTCGGACAACGAAGACGGGAATTTAATTGAGGTAATTAAAGCCGCTTCCGACAACGAGGAAGGCAAATTAATTGCCCAGTCGATTTACGAGGATAAGATGAATCAGCATCTGTCCTACGATAATTTTGCCATTCTATACCGCACCAACGCCCAGAGCCGGGCGATGGAAGAATCGCTACGCAAATTAAATATTCGCTATAAGATTGTCGGGGGCCTGAGCTTTTATCAGCGCAAGGAAATCAAGGACTTGGTAGCGTACCTGCGCCTCACGGTGAATCCGAACGATGAGCAGGCCCTGCGCCGGGTAATTAATTACCCCAAGCGCGGCATCGGCGACACTACCATCAGTAAATTAATTAATTCGGCCGAAGAAGCCAACCATACCCTTTGGGAAGTGGTGAGCAACGCCGAGCAATTTCTGCCGGCTAGGGTGTCGAACCCGGTAGTAGGCTTTGCCGAAAAAATAAAGAGCTACACCGCCGTTGCGGCCAAGGAAGACGCCTTTGAGGCGGCCAAATTCATCGCCAAGAATTCAGGCATGATTGAGGAATTGTACGCCGACAAGAGCATCGAAGGCCTGTCGCGCTACGAAAACATTCAGGAACTGCTCAACGGCATCAAGGAGTACGTGGACGACCATGAGCGCGAGGATAAGTCGCTAGGGGCCTTTTTGCAGGATATTGCCCTCGTCACCGACTCCGACCTGAAGGATGCGGCCCAGGAAGGCGAAGCCGTGACGATGATGACTATTCACTCGGCTAAGGGCCTGGAGTTCAGAAATGTGTATATCGTAGGCATGGAAGAAAACCTCTTCCCTAGCCAGATGATGATAACCTCGCGGGCCGACCTGGAGGAAGAGCGCCGGCTATTTTACGTAGCCATTACGCGGGCTGAGAAAAAGCTCACGCTCAGCTACGCTACCTCGCGCTACCAGTGGGGCAATCTGCGCTCGTGCGAGAAATCACGCTTCCTGGATGAAATTGACCCCCAGTATCTTAACGTAAAGTTTGCGGCAGGCCCGGCCGTGGGCGAGTCGCCGTTTCAGCACGTATTTGAGCGCCGTTCGAACCTCGTAGCCGCCCCGGTCCGTAAGACAGTACCGACCAAGTACGTTGCCCCGGCCGACTTTCAACCCTCGGACACGAGTAACTTGCAGGCCGGCCAGCGCGTGGAGCACGCCAAGTTCGGCTTTGGCAAGGTGGCCACGCTCGAAAAACAGAACGGCACCGTGAAGGCGATAATCCAGTTTGACGAAGTGGGCGAGAAAACGCTGCTGCTGAGCTTTGCCAAGCTACGGGTGCTCTAGCACAACGTGTTGCAGCGCTGGCAGGGGCTGCCAGTGCCTCGGTTTACTTCCGCTGCCTGCTTTGCAAAGCCCTGCGCTAAATCAATTTAATTTAAATGCAAGAAATACCCACTCAGCTGCCCTTTCACCTGCAATTGCTGGTGCGCGAATACGGGCAAAGCACTTACTCGCTCATCCAGGGCCTAGCCCAGATAGAGGATGTAGCTGAGCGCACGCGCCGCGCCGCTGGCATTGTGCAGCTCATTTTGCGCCTGCGCCCCAGCCTGCGCGACCAGCCCGACATTCAAACTCGCCTCTGGAACCACCTTCATGCCCTAGCCGGCACCGAAGTGGCTCTGGATGCGCCCGTGCCCCTAACCCCGCCCCGGCTGTATTCTGAGCGCCCCAAACGGGTAGAATACCCGCGCCAGGCGCCCAAGCTGAAGGCCTACGGCCGCGGCATTGAAGCCCTCATTACCAAGGCCCTGACCATCGAAGACGGCACTGAGCGCGAGCAGGCGGCCATTCAAATTGGGCGCACCATGAAGTTCCTCTACCGCCAGCACAACAAGGAAAACGCGAAGGATGTAACCATCATTCGGCACCTGGGGGAGTTGTCGGGCGGGCAGCTAAAGCTGGACGCGCAGGCAGTTGCCGACCAGGGTCTGTTTGAGTTGGCGGGCCTGCCGGCCGCTCCTGCCCCTAGCCAGCAGCCGGCTCGCACTGCCGGCGGCCAAGGCAGCAGCCGCTTCGAAGGCAACCGCGACAATCGCGAGCGCCGTCCCGAGCGCCCGGAGAGTGGCCAGGGCCAGGGCGGCAACAATAAGAAGCGCGATAAAAAGCGCAACAAGAAATTTCGCACCGAGCCGCAACAGCCGCCGCAGTAGCTTTGCAGCTTAATTGGCCCTAGCTGCTTATCCGGTGGCCCTGGCTTTACTGCTCATTGTTAACTGTTAATTGACCAAAGAATGGCTGCTTTTGAAGTACGCGGCGGACGGAAGCTGCACGGAGAAATCACTCCGCAGGGAGCTAAAAACGAGGCGCTCCAGATTCTGTGCGCGGTGTTGCTCAGCCCCGAGCCCATCACCATCAGCAACGTGCCCAATATCCGGGACGTGAACAAACTCATTGAGCTGCTGCGCGATATGGGCGTTAAGGTGGGCCGCGTGGCCCCCGACACCTACGTGTTTCAGGCCGAAGACGTGCGCCTCGATTACCTCGACACGCCCGAGTTTGTGGCCCAGGCACGCGAGCTACGCGGCTCGGTGATGATACTAGGCCCCCTGCTGGCCCGCTACGGCCGCGCCCAGCTGCCTAAGCCGGGCGGCGACAAAATCGGCCGCCGGCCGCTCGATACGCACTTTGTCGGCCTCGAAAAGCTAGGGGCGCACCTCACCCTGGAAGGCACCGATTTTTACCGCCTCAACGTGCCGGCCGGCAAGCTGCGCGGCGCCTCGATGCTGCTCGACGAGGCCAGCGTAACGGGCACCGCCAACATCGTGATGGCTGCCGTGCTGGCCGAAGGTACCACCACTATCTACAACGCTGCCTGTGAGCCTTACTTGCAGCAACTGTGCCGGATGCTGGTGCGCATGGGCGCTAATATTCAAGGCATTGGCTCGAATCTGCTGACCATCGAAGGCGTAGAGAGCCTTGGCGGCACCGAGCACCGGATGCTGCCCGACATGATTGAAATCGGCTCCTTCATCGGCCTGGCGGCCATGACGGGCTCCGAAATCACCATCAAGGATTGCCAGATTCCGGAACTAGGTATTATTCCCGACACGTTCCGCAAGCTGGGTATTACCCTGGAATTTCGCGGCGACGATATTCACATTCCGGCCCAGGAGCACTACCAGCTCGGCACCTACCTCGACGGCTCCATCCTGACCGTGAGCGACCATACCTGGCCGGGTTTCACGCCTGATTTGCTGAGCATTATCCTCGTAGTAGCTACTCAGGCTCGGGGTACGGTGCTCATTCACCAGAAGATGTTCGAATCGCGGTTGTTCTTTGTGGACAAGCTCATCGATATGGGCGCGCAGATTATTCTCTGCGACCCGCACCGCGCTACCGTTATCGGCCTCGACCGCCAGAAGACGCTCAACGGCATTACTATGTCGTCGCCCGATATTCGGGCGGGTGTGGCGCTACTCATCGCCGCGCTGTCGGCCGAGGGCACCAGCAAAATCCTCAACGTAGAGCAGATTGACCGCGGCTACCAGAACATCGACGAGCGCCTGAACGCGCTCGGAGCCGACATTCGCCGGGTTTAACTACCTGCCTTAGCTACCAAAAAAGGCCTTCTGCAAGCAGAAGGCCTTTTTTGTTTTTGATGGGGCTAGCGGGGCTAGTCGGCAATCATGTCCACTACGGCCGTTACCAGCGAAAGCGCCAGACTAAAAATGAGCGCATTGAGGAAACCCGTCACCGCGAAGCTACTCATCAGAAAGTCAGCCAATTTTACGATAATAACGTTGATTATCAGCAGGAAGATGCCCAGCGTCAGTACCGTAATGGGAAAGCCGATAATTTTCAGAATGGGCTTCACCGTCGCATTAAGTAAGCCTAGCACAATTACCAGAATGGCGGCGCTAGCCACGCCATCGAGCCGCACGTTGGGCAGTACCTGCGCCAGTCCGTAAGTGAGGACCGCCGTAAGAACGAATTTAATAAGGATTTTAACCATGGGGCGTAATGGTGAAAGAGTGACAGAAGCAAGTATTATTCAGCCCGCTTAGCAGTCAAGCGGCCTTGTGATACGGCCATCCAGTTGCAAAGCTGGTAAAGTAAACGCGCACCTACTATGCCGTTCCAATCCGTATCGCCGGGCGCTACCTCATTGAGGTCCAGGCCAATAATGGTTCGTCCTGAGCGCACTATCATGCGCAGCAAATACGTAGCCTCCTCATATTCTAGGCCACCGGGCACGGGCGTGCCGGTGCCCGGGCACAGCTTAGGGTCGAGGCCGTCGATGTCGAAGCTGATGTATACTTTCTGCGGCAATTGGGCGATAATTTTACCGCACACCTTCTTCCACGATTTCTTTGCGAATTTTTCCTCGCTCATAAACCGCTGGCCAAACAGCGCCACACGGCCCACCGAGTGCTCGATGAGGTCGGCTTCTTGCTGACACATATCGCGAATACCTACCTGCACCAGCTTCTTCACCTGCGGCAGCTGTAAGGCATTATACATGATGCTAGCGTGCGAATACTGGAAGCCTTCGTAGGCGGGCCGCAAGTCGCAATGCGCATCAATTTGCAGAATACCAAACTCGCTGTGGCGCTCGGCCAGGGCGTGCAGGTAGCCCAGGGGGGTACTATGGTCACCGCCCAGTACGGCTACGGCCTTGCCAGCATCGAGCAAGGCTCCGGTTTTCTGTTTGAGCCACTGGATAAGCTTATCACCTTCGGCCGTGATGCGGGCCGGCACGCTGCCGTGCGTAGCAGCCCCGTCGGCCGGCTGCCCAGCTTCGAGCCAGCCGATATAGTCGGCGGCTAGGGGGCGCAGCTCACGGCTGGTCTGGGCAATGGTTTCATCTTCTTCCTCCATTGCCAAGCCTAGTTTCCAAGCCTCGGGCAGGTCGGGGTCGTAGAGGTCTACTTGCAGCGAAGCTTCGCGGATAGCGGCCGGGCCCTGGGCGGTGCCCGCACGGTAGCTCACGGTTACTTCCCAAGGCACGGGCACTACTACCAGCTGCGCCTCTTCGGGCGTGAAAGGCAACCCGAAAAGGCCGCCGGCGGCATCACCGAGCGCGTTGGGGTCAAAATTGGCAATCTTTTGCGTGAGTGTAGAAGCAGACACGGTAAAAAAAGAACACCAAGCGACCAGCGCTTGGTGGGTGAAAAATAAAAAATCAGTGCGTGGTAGTTAGTTCATTTCAAGCTTAGCCCGATGAATAACTATTAGTCAGTCAAATAATTACGCAGCCGGCTGCGTTTTGCCCAAAAAGTCGTACGTGCGAATAATTTTTAGAATCTTATCGAACGTAGCGCGGTCAAAGAACAACATCAGGGGCAATTCAACAGAATTTTCTTTGTC
>Ga0160427_10001442_pt1 | contig 14572 bp, 11 predicted proteins | sample SolpanmetagenomL_FD_108194 | JGI IMG/M metagenome (GOLD analysis project Ga0160427, IMG submission 108194) | Solar panel surface microbial communities from Lawrence Berkeley National Laboratory, California, USA - L | ecosystem: Engineered > Built environment > Solar panel > Unclassified ...
GCGCCTGAGCTACACCTATACCCGCCAGGAGGGCACCAGCCCGTTCGCCTTCGACGCGGTGTACAACCGCCCGTCGCGCCCCTCGAGCGGCGTGCTGAGCGGCGACGTGAGCGTGAGCCCCACACCGGGCCTGACCTTCACCGCTGGGCAGGCGTACGACTACGTGCAGCCGCCGCTGAGCCAGACGGCCGCGCAGTTCGGCGTCCAGATTCAGAAAGACCCGGTGACGGCCAACCTGCTGCTGCAGCCCAACTTCTTCACCGGCATCCTGGAAGGCGCCAGCTTCGACGCGCTGGTGGGCCAGAACCTGCCGCTGCTGCTCGGCCTGCGTGCCGCTTACACCTCGGCCGGTGGACCGGGCACCGTCGCCCTGAGTGCCGACGCGATCGGCGGGCCCCGCACCAACACCTTCGGCGTGACGCTCAACTACGACCCCAGGTCGCGGGCGCTGAGCAGCCTGAACCTGCGGGCCACCGCCGTCACCACCCAGGATTCGGTGCTCAACCCGGTCAGCTTCTCGGCGGGCGAGACGATCAACTTCCAGACCAGCATTCCCTCGACCAGCGACCCCACTGCCCCACCGCTCGTCACCCAGACCTCGTCGCTGAACGGTCAGGCGACCCTCAACACCGCCGGACTGGTGTTCAACACCACCCACTCGCTCAGTCTGCCGAACGGCAACCCGGCCTCCGACACCGCGTACGTCTCGGTGGGCAGTCAGGCCGGAGCCAGCGTCAACTGGAACCTGCGCTACGGCGGCAATTACGACGTGTCGCGCCTGGGCTTCACCAAGCCCGCCGTGACCGGCACCTTGACCGCCACCCGGCTCGGACAGCGCCTCAGTGCCCAGGCCAGCCTGAACGTGCCGGGGCTCGACCAGACGATCACCGAACTCGGCAATGCCAGCGTGGCGGGCAGCTACGACCTGGGCCGGGCCTTCCTGAGCGGCGGGGCGTACTACAGCCGCAGCCGAAGCGGCACCGGCACGGCGGCCCAGTCGGTCACCGACAGCCTGCAGTTTCAGCCGCTCACGCTCACGGTGGGGCTGGGCGACGGCCCCAAGCCGGGAGCCTACCTGAGCGCCACGCTGCGCCAGACGCTCACCTGGCAGGACGGCGTGTTCCAGCCGCCGGGGCGAATCCTGCCGATCCTGCTGTTCACGGTCGACCGCTGCTGCTGGGCCTTTCAGGTCGAGATCAATCCGCTCGACGGTCGCTACCGCCTGGGGGTGAGCCTGCCCGGTCAGGACACCAGCATTCCGGCCTTCACTGCCGGTGCGGACGGTGTCAGCGTACCGCTGCTGACGCCGGGCCGCTGAGGTCGGTGGGCGCACGCCGGTCGCCACCGAACAGCCGGTGCAGGCCTCTGCGCAGCTCCGACTGTTCCCCCTCGTTCAGGTCGAGCTTGATCTCGAACCCTGTGGTGCCGAGTGCACGTGCGGCACGTTCATCGAGCCAGAGAGCGAGCAGCCCGTCCTTCAGGCAGTAGCTGCTCACGCCGCCGTAAGGCGTGGCGCCTCCATTGACCACCAGACAGTACGTGTCCGGGTCGTTCTCGTCCACCTCCAGCGCCTTCTGAAGTTCGAGCGTGCAGGTCGGCCCGTCCGCATCGTTCGAGAGCGCAATCACGAAAGTGTTCAGGTCGTCGAGGTTCCGGGCACAGACGACGCGTGCAGTGAAGCGAATCGGCATGTGACCAGGATGTCACCCCTGGCCCCGCGCTAAGCGGTCGGGGCCGGCTCGACCGCGTCCTCGGCCCAGAGTTCGCGCATCTCCTCGCTTCTGGCCAGCAGTTCGCCCAGCGTGCCCGTGTCGATCAGCTCACCGTCCTGCAGCAGCAGGATGCGGTCGGCGCGCGCGAGGGCGGCGCGGCGGTGCGACACCACCAGGCAGGTCACGCCCGCCATCTCGGAGAACAGGCCCGCCCAGAGCTGCGCCTCGGTCGCGGCGTCGAGCGCGCTGCTCACGTCGTCGAACACCAGCAGGTCGGCGTCTCTCGCCAGCATCCGGGCCACCGCCGCCCGCTGGACCTGCCCGCCCGAGAGCTTCACGCCACGCGCCCCCACCGAGGTCTCCAGGCCGCGTTCCAGCTCGCCCAGGTCGCTGTGCATCACGGCCAGCCGCAGGGCCCGCGACAGCCGCTCGCCTGACCCCTCGCCCTCCTCGCCCAGCCGCACGTTCTCCTCCAGGGTCTCGCTGAAGAGCTGCGGAAGCTGGGCGGTGTAGCTGCTGCGCGGCGGCACGAAGAACTGCGCCGGGTCGGCCACCGCTTCACCGTTCCAGCGCACCTCGCCGGTGGCCGGAATCAGGCCCAGCAGCGCGCGCACCAGCGTGGTCTTGCCGCTGCCGATGCGCCCGGTCACCACCACGAATTCGCCGCGAGCGAGCGAGAAGCTCACGTCTTGCACGCCGCGCCGCACCGGTTCTTGCCCCGCCGCCTGCGCCTGGGGCGAGTGCAGCGTGGCCGGATGCAGGGCGCTCAGGCCCGAAACGTCCAGCCGCTCCAGGGGCCGGTCCAGTGCCGAGGAGAGGGTGAGCGGTGCGGGCCGCCCGGAGACGGGCAGCGCCGCCGCCTCGCTGTCGCCAAGCGCCACGTCGCCGTGCGCCACGATGGCCTCGACCGGCGCGTCCTGAAGCAGCCGCCGCATGCGCTCGAAGCCCACGCCGGTGCGGCGGTGACGGGCGATCATGTCGCCGAAAAATCCCATGCTGCCGGTCAGGCGCGGCAAGAGTGCGGCGAACAGCACGAAGTCGCCCAGACTCAGGGTGCCGGTGCGAAATCGGCTCGCGCCCATCAGTAGCACCAGCCCAGTGGCGATGGCGATCATGTTGCTGTTCACGCCCTTGAGCAGCTCGGTGAGCAGCACGTCGCGCAGGGCGGCCTTGCGGCGCGTCTCGCCCAGGGCTTCCAGGCGCGACACCAGCCGGTCCTCGCTGGCCGAGAGCTTGACGGCGCTCACGGCGGCGAAACTCTCGCCCACGAAGTCGGTCACGCGGGCGGTGGCCTCGCGCATCCGGCGGCGGTAGGCGCGGATGGTCGGCGAGAGCCGCTGCACCAGCAGCACCACCAGCAGCAGCGGCGTGACAACCACCAGCGTGATGAGCGGGTCGACGCGCGCCATCAGCGTCAGCGCCACCGCCACGTAGATCAGGAAGCCCACTGCGTCGAGCCACGTCTCGCTGTACGACGCCACGTCCTCGACGTCGTCACGAAACCGGCTGATCGCCTCGGCGGGCGTGTCGGGCAGCCGCCGCGAGCCGGGGGCCAGCAGCAGATGCGAGATCAGGTTGCGCCGCAGCAGCGCGTCGAGCGTGTACCACAGCCGGATGAAGGCGGGAAAGGCGAAGATCAGCGTGCCGAAGCGCGAGAAGCGGGCCAGCGCGAAAACGCCCACCATCAGCCAGGCCACGTGGAGCGCCTCCGGCTGCCGCAACTTCTCGTAGTCGCCCAGCGCCGCGAAGATGCGGCTCACGCTGTAGCCGAACAGTGCGGGCAGGCTCTGAAAGGCGCCCCACAGCACCACGTTCAGCAGAAACAGGCCGGGCCGGTACGCGAAGAGCCGCCGCATCAGGGCGAAGGTGGGCACACGGGCCGGCGTGGCGGGAGAGGCGGACGTGTGGGGGTCTGCGGTGGTCATGCCAGCACCTCTTCCTGCTGCGCCCGGCTCGCCCGCAGCAGCCGGGCATAGTGGCTGCGCGGATCGCGGGCCAGCCCCTCGCGCGGGCCGTGTTCGAGCAGCTCGCCGCCGCCCAGCACCAGGATGTCGTCGGCGCGGGCCACGGTGTCGAGCCGGTGCGCGATGATCACGGCGGTGCGGCCATCGAGCAGCCGGCCCATGGCGCGGGTGAGCTGCGTCTCGGTGGCGGGGTCGAGGCGCGAACTGGGTTCGTCGAGAATGATCAGGCCGGGGTCCTGCAGCATCACGCGGGCAAACGCCAGCAGCTGCGCCTCGCCGGCCGACAGGCTGCCCGCCGCGAGCGGGGCGTGCAGGCCACCGGGCAGCCGGTCGAGCCACTCGCCCAGGCCCACCTCCCGCAGCGCCGCCTCGACCCGTTCGTCGGGCACCGCCGCGTCGAAGAAGGTCAGGTTGTCGCGCACCGGGGCCTGGAACAGCTGCACGTCCTGGGTGACCACCGCCACCCGCCGCCGCAGCGACGCGGGCGCGATGTCGCCCACCCGCAGACCGTTCAGCCGCACCGAGCCCAGGGTCGGGTCGTACAGCCGCGAGACCAGCCGGGTGAGCGTGGTCTTGCCGCTGCCGGTGCGGCCCAGCAGTCCGGCGTGCCGCCCCGCCGCGAGCGTGAACGACACGTCTTTCAGCACGGGCGATTCGTCGCCTTCGTAGCTGAAGCTCACGTCCTCGAAAGTCAGCGTCAGGGGACCGGAGACGGGGAGCTGAGCCGCGCCGGTGGGCAGGCCAGGACGCAGGCGCAGCAGTTCGCCCACCCGCTGCAGGCTGGCCCCGGCCTTCTGGAGGTCCTGTAGCTGCTGCGTGAGCTGGTCGATCGGTTCTTCCACGAGGCTCATGTACTGGTAGAACAGGAAGGCGCTGCCGAGCGTGAGCGACCCGGCGGCGTACAGCCCGACCGCCGCCGACAGCACCCCGACGTAGCCGATTGCGAAGAGCAGCATGCTCAGCCGCCACACCACGCTGCGCCGCCCCCAGGCGTCGAAGGCCCGCCAGAAGTAGCGCCGCTGCACCCCCAGAAAGCGGGTGAGCGTGTGCTGGCCGCCGCCCAGGGCACGCACGTCTTCCAGGCCGGTCAGGCGCTCCTCGACGAACCCGAAGAGGCGGGCGCTGGCCTCGCGCTCCTGAGTGGTGGCGTCCACGCCGAGCCGCCGCACCCGGTTCATGGCCCACAGTGTGAAGGCGGAAAAAACGGTGACGCCCAGGCCCACCCACCAGACCTCGCGCCAGAACATCACCAGGGCGCCCACCAGCAGCAGGGCGGCCCCGAAGACTCGCACGGTGAACTGTGAGAAGAAGTTCGAGAGCGCCGTCACGTCGCCGTCGACCCGCTCGATCAGCTCGCCGGGCGTGCGGTTCTTGTGGAAACTCAGGTCGAGTGACAGCAGGTGGCGCATCAGGTCCACCCGCAGCCGGTTGGTGGCGAGCCAGCCGACCTGCGCGCCCATGAAGGTGGCCCCCGCCGAGAGCAGCTGCACGCCGACCGCCAGCAGGATGTACAGGCCCGCCAGCCGCGTCAGCTCGCTCAGCGGCCCGCGCGCCTGCGCCGTGTCGAGGAAGCGCGCCAGGAGCTGCGGCAGGTACAGGCTCAGCCCGATGCTGCCCAGCAGCAGCAGCGCCAGCACCAGGGCCTGCGGCCACAGCGGACGAAGGTAGCGGCCCAGCACGCCCAGCGTGGTCGCGTCCGGCACCATCGGCGGACGCGGCGCCGGGTCGGGTGGAGGGACAGGAGAGGAAGCCGTCATTTCCGCAGGGTAGTGCGAACGGCGACGCCTCTGCATCTGCACAGTGGCGTAGTCGGAAGTGGCGATCGGTCGGTGGCAGACGGCCCCAGGGTAACTTCGGCCCGAAGCCGGGCTGGGTGGGAGGCGCGGACGCGTCCTGGTGGAGAACGATCGACAGATTTCCGCCTCGCGCCCCTGCTCCGGACGGTGATGGACCGCGTCGGCTGCAGTGAACTTGTCCGGACGCTCGGGCGGTATGCGTGCGAGAGCACGAGAACGGGCATCCGCTCACTGCTTCCGGCCTGAATTGAGCAGCAGCGGCACCAGGGCCGTGAGCACCGCCACCAGTCCGGCGGTCTCGTGGCCGCCGCGGGCCAGCATGAAGGTCAGCAGCAGGCCGGTCAGACCGACCAGCAGCGCGACGAGTCTCAGCAGCAGGGCAGGCGGGCGGAGTCTGGGCATGGGTCACCTTCCCGCCGGGCACGGGCGGGAACTACAGCAGAAGGTCGGAACACCGGGGGCGGCCTCAGGAAACCCGGAACCGCGGGCCATGACGGCCGGACGCGGCGGGCGGGCCAGCACAGGCCCTCGGTTGCTGATTACGACTATAACAGAATAAACCTCAAGAATAATTAGAGGCCGTAAATCTTTCGCAACACCCGCCCGCCTTCCAGCACCGTGCGCGGCGTTCCGAGGTCGACGCCCGAGGCGGCGAACGGCACGCGCGCCAGCGTGTGGGCCTTCACGTGCAGGTTCTCGAAGTTGCCGTGGTCGCTGCTCAGGACCACCCGTGCACCGCCCTGCAGCAGTCCGTGCAGCAGCGCGTCGAGCCGCCGCAGGTACTCGGCCCCGGCCTCGCGCACGCCTTCCGGCACGGGGTCGCGCCCCTCGTGGCCCAGCAGGTCGCCGAACCATGCGTCAAACACCAGCAGGTCGTGGTTCCGCACGGCGGCCACCGCCTTCCCCCGGCGCTGCCAGTCGCTCAGGCGGTCGGCGGCGTGCCAGGGGGCGGCGTAGCTCAGGCCCAGCGTGGGGGAGAGGAGCGGCAGCGCCGGCGGATTGAGCGGCAACCCGGCGGCCAGGAAGCTGTATGGAAAGCAGCCGTGGCGCGGGCGGCGCTCCTGGGCGGCGAAGTAGCCGGGCGGGTAGACGTTGAGCAGGGCTGCCCGCCTGCCGGTCCGGGTAAGGCGCACCGGCAGCGCCTCCTCGTCGAGCATCCGGCGCAGCGTCGGCCCCGGCTGCGGCCCGAAATGGCCGTGCATGGCCTCGACAGCGTCCTGCCCGGTCAGCCAGCAGGTCTGCCCGGTGGCGCTTTGAGGCAGGCCCGACACCCCGAGCGTGGCGTCGAGCGCCAGCCCTCCCTCCACGAAGGGGCGCAGCGTGGGCAGATCGGTCTCCCAGGGGCTGCCCGCCGGAGCGTCTGCCGGATGGCCCACGCCGTCGAGCGCCAGCCAGATCAGGGGGGTGGACATGCGGGCAGTCTAATGCGGGCAGTCTAGAGCTGACGCTCTGTTGGTTCGCCGAATCCGCCTGGCTGGTGGCTACCGGTCGTCGCGGCTCCAGGTCCAGGCCCGCCAGCTGTCGATGGCGAACCACAGGGTCAGTGCGGCTGGCAGCAGTGCCCAGAGGGTCTGGTTCATGCCCAGCCAGACCGTCAGCACCAGACAGGCCAGTGCGGCGAGCAGGCTGAAGACCAGAACACTTCGGGCAGGCAGGCGGCGCATGAACGAAGTCTAACCAACCGGCTCTTTCGCGTCTCTGACTTTTCTCATGGACGTGCGCGCCACCGTCGGAGGTGGCCGCGTCTGTCGCCCTTGTGACCGACCCCCGGCCGATCAGCCGCTAGAGTCGTAGGAAGGAGTGTTTCCTCTTGCCATCCAGATCCCAGACAGCCAGATCCTCGACAGACTTCGACCTGATCGTGATGGGCGCGGGCCACAACGCGCTCGTGACGGCCGCCTACGCCGCGCAGGCTGGCCTGAAGGTCGGCGTCTTCGAGCGGCGGCACGTAGTCGGCGGCGCGGTGAGCACCGAAGAACTCGTGCCCGGCTACCGCTTCGACTACGGCGGCAGCGCCCACATCCTGATCCGCATGACGCGGGTGGTGCAGGAGCTCGAACTCTCGCGCTACGGCCTGCACTACACCGAACTCGACCCGATGTTTCACGCCAGCAACGGCGAAGACCCGTGGTTCATCTGGCGCGACGCCGAGCGCACCATCCAGGAGCTGAACGAGAAGTTTCCCGGTCAGGGCGACGCCTACCGCCGCTTCCTGGCCGACTGGACGCCGTTTGCCGACGCGGTGGCCGACCTGTTCAACTCGTCGCCCGGGCCGCTCGACCTGGGCAAGATGGTGATGCGCAGCAAGGGCGAGATGAGCATGCAAGACCAGCTCTCGCGCATCCTGCGGCCCTACGGCGACGTGGCCAAGGAGTACTTCAGCGACGAGCGGGTGCGTTCACCGCTCACCTGGATGGCCGCCCAGAGCGGCCCGCCGCCCACCGATCCGCTGAGCGCCCCCTTTCTGCTGTGGCACCCGCTGTACCACAAGGGCGGCGTGGCGCGGCCCAAGGGCGGCAGCGGCGGCCTGACGCAGGCGCTGGCACGCGCCACCGAGGCACACGGCGGGCAGATTTTCGTGAACGCCGGTGTGAAGCGCATTCTGCTGGAGAATGGCCGGGCGGCCGGTATCGAGCTGGAAGACGGGCAGAAGTACACCGCCCGCGCCGTGGTGTCGGGCACGCACGTGCTGACCACTGCCGCCTCGCTGCCGCCGGAAGTCGTACCGGACGCAGCAACGCGGGTGCGGGTGGGCAACGGCTTCGGCATGGTGCTGCGGCTGGCGTTGAGTGGCAAGGTGAAGTACCGCGACCACACCGAGCCGCACAGCCGCGTGGGCCTGGGCCTGCTGATCAAGAACGAACACCAGCTGATGAAGGGCTACGGCGAGTACCTGGCCGGAGAGCCGACCACCGACCCGCCGCTGATCGCCATGAGCTTCTCGGCCATCGACGACTCGCTCGCCCCCCCCGACGGCGAGGTGCTGTGGCTGTGGGCGCAGTACTACCCATACCAGCTGAGCAGCGGAAGCTGGGAAACGCGCACGGCTGAGGCGAGAGAGAACATCCTGAACGCCTTCGAGCACTACGCGCCCGGCACCCGCGAGCAGATCGTGGGCGAACTGGTGCAGACGCCGCTGTGGCTCGAGCAGCACCTGGGCCTGCACCGGGGCAACGTGATGCACCTGGAGATGGGCTTCGACCAGATGTTCAGCTTCCGGCCCTTCATGGCGGCCAGCCAGTACAAGTGGCCGGGCGTGCCGGGGCTGTACCTGACCGGCGCGAGCACCCATCCGGGCGGCGGCATCATGGGCGCGTCGGGGCGCAATGCCGCGCGGGTGCTGATCCACGACCTGACGCGGCGGGGCTGGAAGTGAAGAGGGGCGCGCGTAGCCTGCGGCCGGTCGCCTGCCCGAACCACCGAAACGGTGAGCCGCTTCCCGGCGGTCTGACCTGTACGGGACGCGCCCCTCGCCTGTCATGACCTACCTCCAGTACCACCTGGCGTTCATCGTGCCGCTGCTCCTGGCGCTGCTGCTCGTCACCTGGCGTGAGGTGCGCGGCGGCAGTCTGGTCGGGGCGTTCCGCGAGCGCCGCTACGCCGCGTGGGTATTCGGGCTCTTCCCGTTCATTCCGCTGCTCTACACCACGCCCTGGGACAACTACCTGGTGTACAAGGCGGTCTGGAACTACCCGCCCGAACGGGTGCTGGGGCGGCTCGGGTACGTGCCCTACGAGGAGTACGCCTTCTTCATCCTGCAGACGCTCATCACGGGCCTGTGGCTGGCGTTCTGGCTGCGCCGAAGCGGAAAGACTCAGGCGGAGGCGGCCCCGGTGTCGCCCCGGCCCGCCCTCACGCGGTGGGGGCAGGCGGCGTTCTGGCTGGCGCTGGCCTTCGCCGGGGCGCTGATGCTGGGCCATGAGCGCACCTTCTACCTGGGCCTGATCCTCGCCTGGGCCTGCCCGGTGCTGAGCGGCCTCTCGGCCTTCGGCGGCGACCTGATCTTCGGGTCTCCCCGGCGCTACTGGCTGGCCACGCTGCCGCCCACCCTCTACCTCTGGGCCACCGACCTGTACGCCATTCACGACGGCATCTGGAGCATCTCGCCCCGGTTCACGCTCGGCTGGAACCTGGGCGGCGTGCTGCCCGTCGAGGAGATGGTGTTCTTCCTGATCACCAACCTGCTGGTGGCCACCGGGCTGCTGGCCTTCCTGCACCCGGTGGCGATGGAGCGGGTGCAGCGCCTCGCCGCCCTGCTGCGCACCGGCAAGGTCCGGCCCTGGATGGTGCTGACCGCGCTGTACGTCCTCTCGAAGATTCCGGTGCCGCTGCTGAGCGGCGGATTTCCGCTGCTGGGCACGCTCGGCACGGTGTTTCTGTTCTGCGCGGCGCTCGGTTTCGCCTGGGACCGCCTGGGCGTGCGGGCACTGGGGCTGGCCGCGTTCGCCTTCCTGGCGGGCCTAGGCGTGGAGCTGCTCGGCAGCCACACAGGGGTTCCGTTCGGGCTGTACAGCTACGCCGCCGCGCCGGGACCGCTGCTGCTGGGCGTGCCGCTGCTGGTGCCGCTCGGCTGGTTCGCCATGACCCTCTCGGCCGCCCTGCTGGCGCGGGGCCGACCCTGGCTCGCCGGGCTGCTGCTGGCCGCCTGGGACGTGGGCCTGGAGCCGCTGATGACCCAGCAGGGCTTCTGGCGCTGGCAGGACGCGGGCGCTCTGTGGGCCGGCGCGCCGATCCAGAATTTCCTCGGCTGGTTCGTGGTGGGAGCCGTGCTGGCCTTCGTGTTCCGGGAAGTCGGGGGAGGGAAACTGTTCGGAAGTGATTCGCAAGCCAGCAGCGAGCAGGGGGCAGGCCTGTTCTCCACCTTCGCCGTCGCCTACCTGCTCGAAGCCGCCTTTCTCCCGGCGGGCCTGCTGCTGCTGGGCGCGGGCTGGGGCGCGGCGCTCGTCACGCTGCTGGCGATGTGGAGCGTGGTGCTGCTGGCGATCAAACCGGCGGCGGGGAGGCGGGCGTGGCCGCTGTCCGGAAAGGCCTGATTCCGTCGAGCCTGGACCCGCTCGTTTCTCTTGGCCTGAGCGCCGTGGTGCGTCGCAGCGTCCGGAGCGGGCTGCACGGAATCTGGGTACGCGGTGTGCTGCCTGCGGGTGGAGCGGTGCTGGCCCCCAGCCACCACAGCTGGTGGGACGGCTATGTGCTGTACGAGTTGTGCTGCCAGCTGGGTCAGCCGTACCGTGTGCTGATGACGGCGCGGCAGCTCGACAACTTTCCTTTCCTGAGGCGGCTGGGCGCCATGCCCGACACGCAGGTGCGGCCCGCGCTGCGTGCCGCGCACGCCGGGGCCTGGGTGGTGGTGTTCCCCGAGGGCCAGCTGCGGCGGGCGGGTGGTCTGGGGCCGCTGCGGGCGGGAGCGGGCTGGCTGGCGTCGTCGGCGGGCGTGCCGCTCGTGCCGGTGGCGCTGCGGGTGACGATGCGCGGCAGTCAGCAGCCGGAGGCCTACCTGCGCTTCGCCCCAGCCGTGCAGGCGGGTGGACTGGAGCAGGCCCTGGCCCGCGAGCTGGCGCGGCTCGACGCCGAGCTGCTGGGCAGCGACCCCGAGCAGCCGCTGGCCGGCTACCTGCGCTTCTCGGCGCGCAAAGGCAGCCAGAACGAGCGGCTGGCGGGCGCGGGCCGGGTGCTGGCCCGCGTCACGGGAGACGCGTGAGGGCCGGCGAGGCGTTCGGGCGGGCCTACCAGACGGCGTCCCTGGGGTTTCTGCTGTACAAGCTGGCGACGCTCACGGTGAACGCGCTGACCTTCCCGGTGCTGCGCCCCCGCCCGCCCCTGAGGGCCGCGCCCACGGTCAGCCTCCTCGTTCCGGCCAGAAACGAGGCCGCCACCCTGCCGAACACGCTGCCCAGGCTGCTGGCTCAGGGGGCACTGGAGGTGCTGCTTCTCGACGACCAGTCGTCCGACGACACGGCCCGCATCGCCGCCGAACTGTGCCGGAACGTGCCGGGAGCGCGGGTGATCGCGGGCGCGCCGCTGCCCGCCGGCTGGCACGGCAAGCCCTGGGCCTGCATGCAGCTCGGGCAGGCGGCCAGCGGCGAGGTGTTGATCTTCACCGACGCCGACGTGAGCTGGCGACCGGGCGCGCTGAACGCACTGCTGCACCGCCTGGAGGCCAGCGCGGCCGACCTGCTGACCGTCTGGCCACGCCAGGAGACGCGCACGCCGGGCGAGCGGTGGCTGGCCCCGCTGGTCGACGACGTGCTGCTGAGCCTGCTGCCCGCGCCCCTGATCGACTGGCCGTTCGCCAGCATGAGCGCCGGCAACGGCCAGCTGATGGCCTTCCGGCGTGCCTGTTACCGGAAGGTCGGCGGGCACGCGCTGGTAAAGGCCGAGGTGCTCGAGGACGTGAGTTTCGCGGCCCGGCTCAAGGCGCGCGGCGGGCGGGTGGCACTCGCGCTGGGCGGCGACCTGCTCGGCGTGCGGATGTACCGCAGTTACGCCGGAAGCGGGGGCGCGGTGCCCGGTTTCGCCAAGAGCCTGTACGCGGTGCACGGCGGCTCGCGCCCGCTGATGGCGGTGTCTTGGCTGTGGCACTTCGCGGTCTACACGCTGCCCTGGCTGCGGCTGCAGCCTGTGTTGATCGGTCTGGGGCTGCTCGAACGGCTGCTGGTGAACCTCAAGACCGGACGCACCCGCCGCGCCGACCTGCTCGAACTCCTGCTCACGCCGCTCACGCCGCTGGCCGCCCTGCCGGTGTACGTGCTCGCCTGGCGCAAGACCTACCGCTGGAAAGGCCGCGAGTACCGGCGGGGCGCGAGATGAAGCGCGGTGCAGGGGTGAAATCGCCCGGATCGGCCATCGTGATCGGTGCAGGATTCGCGGGTCTGCTGGCCGCGCTCCGACTTCGGCAGTCGGGCCTGGCGGTGACGGTACTCGATGCACTGGAGCGGCCGGGCGGCAAGGCGGCGCTGGGCTGGCCCGACTTCTCCAGCGGTCCCACCGTGGTCACCATGCCGGACGTCTTCCGGGGCGTGCACCAGCGGCTGGACCTGCCCGCCCCCGCGCTCTCGTCCGCCCGCCCGACGACGCGCTACAGCTATCCGGACGGTTTCACCTTCGCCCCCGAGGCGCTCGACGTGGCCGGCAGCCTGGAGCCGACGCTCTCTCAGCTCAGTCTCCAGGAAGGGCGCGACTATGTGCGGCTGCTGCAGGCGTCACGCCGCATGTACGAGGACGCCGCGCCGACCTTCATCTTCTCGCCGCCGCCGGACAGGCTGGCGTTGGCCCGCTACGCCCTGACGCGGGGCCGTCACGCCGCGCCGCACCTGCGCCTCTCGCAGCTCGTGCAGAGCGGGCCGCACCTCACGCCCTTCTGGCTGCGCTTCGCCACCTACCTCGGGGCCGACCCGTATCAGGCGCCCGCCGTGCTGCACAACATCGCCTGGGTCGAGCTGGGCCAGGGCGTGTGGCACCTGCAGGGCGGGCTGGGCGCCTTCGCCCCGAGACTGGCCGGGCGGGCGCGGGAGCTGGGCGTGGCGTTCGAGTTCGGCACGCGGGTCGAGCACCTGATTCAGGCGGGTGGGCGGGTGGTGGCCGCCCACACCAGCCGGGGCGTCTTCACCGCCGACCTGTGGGCGAGCGCCGCCGACCGCTCGCTCACCTCGCAGTGGCTCGGGCGGGGGGCCGAGCCGCAGGCCAGGGGGGTGAGCGGGTTCGCACTACAACTGCGCTTCTCCGAGAACCTGGGGCACGCGCACCACCTGCTCTTTCCGGCCGAGTATGCCCGCGAGTGGCGCGAGATCGGGGCCGGGCGGCTGCCGGGCGACCCCACGCTCTACCTGCACCTCGACGGCGAGCGGGGATTCCTGCTGGTCAACGCGCCGCCCGTGCCAGAGGCAGTGAGCGACGCCCCCAGCTACGCCCGCTTCCTGCTGCGCCGGCTGGCCGACCGGATGCCGCTGCCGGTGCAGGACTGGCGCGCCCTCTCGCCCGCCGACTATGCCCGCACCGCTCAGGGCGGCGCCCTGTACGGCCGCGCGCCACACGGGCTGACCGGCAGCCTGCGTCCGGGCTGGCGCTTCGCCGGGCTCGGCAATCTGGTGCAGGTGGGCGGCACGGTGCACCCGGGCGGCGGCGTACCGCTCAGCATGCTCAGCGGCTGGAACGGAGCGGGGACGCTGATCGGCGCGGAGTACGACCCCCTGACACCATTGCCCTGAGCAAGACCGATCCATTCCCGCTCCGAAAACCACCGGGGACAGCAGAAAGCGCCGCCTCTTGTTCAGGCGGCGCTTCTGCTGTGTCGGACCGGCGGTTCAGTCGTCCGCGGCCGTCGTGTCGTCCGGCACGGTTCCGGCGCTCTGTTCGTGGTTCGGCGCCTCCGGGTTCTCCACGAACTCGAAGGGGTCCACGGCGTCGAAGCCCACGCCCTTCTCGTAGTCCTGGATCTTCACGTGCAGGCGCTTCACGTCGCCCTCGATGGCACCGTAGTCGAAGGTGTCCCAGATGATCGTCTGGACCTTCTGCCCGCCCTCGAAGTCCGGCACCTCACGGGTGGCCTTGATGCCCTCTTCCAGCTTTTTGCGGCTCTCGATGCCCAGGTTGCGGAACGCCACCTGCATCACGTCGCGGTTGAAGTCGCGCGGGCCGTAGATGCCCGCCTTGTACACGGTGGTCGAGAACTCGTCCCAGTCGGGTACGAGATGCGAGGCCGGCATCGAGAACTGGCCGATCACGTTCTTGACGGCTTCCAGCGTGCGCTGCGGGTAATAGTACAGGTACAGCCGGGTGCACTCGAGGAAGAAGTTGTAGTGGGCAGCCTCGTCGACCGCGATCGTCTGCGCGACCTTGGCAATCACCGGATCGACGGCGTTGGCCACCTTGTCGCTCTTGCCGGTCGCCAGCTTCATCAGGTTCAGGTAGTTCAGCTGAGTGGCGCGCTCCTGAAACACCGTGTACACGAGGTTGTGAATCGCGTCGGGAAAGGGCAGGTGCCACTGCTGGGCGCGCAGCCGCTCCTTGTACTCGGCGATCCACTGCGGGCTGCGCTGGCGGCTGAACAGCACCGCGTTCTCCCACGAGTCGGCGTGCTTCTCCTCCTCGCTGCCCCACCGGA
>Ga0160427_10001443_pt1 | contig 14570 bp, 18 predicted proteins | sample SolpanmetagenomL_FD_108194 | JGI IMG/M metagenome (GOLD analysis project Ga0160427, IMG submission 108194) | Solar panel surface microbial communities from Lawrence Berkeley National Laboratory, California, USA - L | ecosystem: Engineered > Built environment > Solar panel > Unclassified ...
ATCACATTCTACACCAAAGCATTCGAAGCAATACACATCATCGTCGACAAAAGGCGGCGCTCAATCTGGGCAGAAGGTTACTTTGACGAAATGATACGCGAAGGCCGATTCGCAGGTCATGTTGGCAGCAGCATCTACTGGGTCATGCGCATGCAGCTGATTGCAAACACCATCATGGTCTATCTAAAAATGGAGGACAACGAGATGGCCTTTTACTGGGGTAACCGGTCTATCACGCTCATGCGGCAACACATGGGCGAGGAAGCTGACGAGCCACATCCATTGTTTCCTGCGAAAGCTGAGTGGGGGAAGATTTACTATAGGACTGCGTTGGCGGCGAGGGCGTTGGGTGATATGGCTAATGCTAGAGAGCTGATAAGGGTGGCGGCGAGGTGGTTGCCGAACGATGTGATTGTGCAGAGGGAGAGGGCGGATTGGGGTAATCTTGCACTTGGATGAGGAAGATGACAACCCAATCAAACAAATCTAGGGAAACCTGGCTTGGTTGGGACACTCATGCTGTCGTTCGAGTTGGTTACTGCACGACATCACACTAATGCCTAGTGCACTTGCTCTACTTTTCGGACAAGGGACCGGCTTTCTACGCCTGCACCCTCCCGCACTCTTTACGCTATAACAACCAACAGGCAAAGAAACCTCTTCGCGCAACCAACGATAGCGGCTGGATCTCTGCAAGGCGAGGCAGCTACAATGATCAGCAAAGAGCCAAGATCAGAGATAATGGTCACTCGAGTTGCGTCTAAAACTAAAGATTTTAAGCTCCCTCTCAACTCAAGATGCTTTCCCTCCTCCAACTCCGGACAACCTCAGAGGCAACTTGGCTCACCTACCACACGCCCACTCCCACGTTATTCAACACATATCTCGTCAACCTCCCCAACTCCAAAATATAATACTGCTTAACTTCACACATTCAGCAATTCTTCTACCAATAGACAAGATCCTTGTCGTGGTCTATGGTTGTAGTCGACCTTGTACATTGTTAAGATAGGGAACATTTCCACTGCAATCAGCATGTAACAGCTTGGCTTCGACTCACGGTCGCTCCTTGAAATCGACACAGTTGACACACTCTCTGGCCACAAAGAAGGCTTCGAAAGGGGTTCCTTATAGCACCGCTGGAGTTTCGGCGGCTTAGGGATTTGCTCACTTTTGCTTTCTGTTGGTTTTGCGTATGAGAAGTCTGCTGATATCGTGTTTTGGTGATGTCTGGGATAACACAGATACGTGAGTTTGAGTTGACGTGATGAGGGAAGTGAGGGAGTGCATTCAGACAACGTGGTTGGCGGTTGGCTGCAGAGACTGATCTGAAAACGCTTTGTTGGCGATTTCGATGCAATAATGAGCTGAGTTAGAGCGAGAACAAAGTAAGGGTGAAAAAGAAAGCTATAACGGTAGAAACAACATACAAAGATGTCTTATCTCAGTATTGCGTGTGCTTTTTATTGCTCTTCGTTTGACATTCGGTGAGTGAAGCGTGGAAGTATGTGTGGTATGCGGCCGGCCCAGCTACTAAAATACGTGGTAATTCTACAGATCTAGCTGACCGTCATGATACTCATTGGGAGTATGCGCGACTATATCTTGAGCTAGTAGATTCCGGAATGAACCATGGATCGAGATAGCTAGCGCTGGTCGTGACTGTGATGCTCAGGGCAAGAATGACTATACAGTGGTGTTTGGACGTGGTAGCGGCGATTGGGCATAGGTCAGGTATTGCACACAAGTGTGGAGAGGGTAATGAAGGTTTACCATATAGACCAAATTTCATTCATGATCGTGCTCATTTCTAAGCATGATCACTGCTCGCAACGACGTTGTCCTCACCGACCTCTCCCATATCATCGTCTCTCTTCGTGTCAATCTCCTCGTCTAATGCTTTGATTAAAGCCTTGACTTCGTCGACCGTGTTGTAGTGTACCATGCTAACTCTCACCACACCATCTCCTTTTAGCTTGAGTACCTCGTCTACCAATCTCTTTGAGTAGAAATGACCCCAGCGAAAGCCTGTCATGCGCGTTAGTCACGTTCGCTGCATGTTCAAGGGAGGAGACTTAGAGAACGAGACTCACCAAAGTTTCCGTCCTTCTTCTCAATATGCTCCACTACACTCTGCGCACTTCTACCCTTGACAGTGAATGAGATGACAGGCACCCTCTTCTCCGTCTCGCTTCCTGGTTCACCCAGAATCACAACGCCTTTTTTATTTCTCAGATATTGCAATAGCGTCTCTTGCAACTCTACCTCATGCTCTATCATACTCTCCCAGCCTACCTTCTCCAGATACTTCGCGACCCGAGGAATCGCCTGTACCAGTTCGTAGCTTGCAGCTGCTAAACCCAACTTTTCCTCAAGCGTGTGCCCGTCCTTGAAATAGTGGCCGAGTGAGGTCATTGCGAGATCCTGTGCCCGTCGCGATGCGTATAGTTGTGCGATGTGCGGTCCGTACACTTTATACAGACTGAAAGAGTAAAAGTCCACATCGAGCGCTTTCATGTCAAGCGGGCGGTGTGGTGCAAATGCTACCCCGTCGACGCAAAGCAGCGCGTTTGGTACGCTGTGAACCGTATCCGCGATCGCTCTGATGTCTGTGATAGTGCCTAGGATGTTAGATGTGTGAGTACACGTAACTAAACATGTATTTTTGGTGAGGAGTGGTTTCAGTGATTCTGAAGTCAAGTGCGGGTTTGTGCTGGAGTCGGTGGGGTACCACCATTTTATTTCGAGGCCGAGGGTGGTGGCGATGAAGACCCAGGAGGCGATGTTGGCTTCGTGGTCGACTACTGAGCAGATTATCTCGGCGGATGGACCGTGGTTTTTGATGTAGGGGAGCAGGGAGAGGGAGAGGTTGCGGAAGAGCTGGGTTGTGGAGGGGCCAATCACTGTTGGGATAATGTTAGCTTGGTTGTCAAGCTACGATGGTGCCCTGATCTTTTCTGTTCGGGATGAACATTATAAGTAGTCGGCTTTTAACTATTTTATGTAAAAGCTGATAAAAGGTAGTAAGAATACATACCGATTTCGTCAGGAGAAGCGTTTACATAGTCAGCTGCAGCTTTTACACCAGCGTTGTAAGCCTCAGTACTTTGAGTTCCAGCTTTATAGGTTGCCCCAAGTTGGACATTGTTGGTACGGAGGTATTCTCGTATGCTGAAAATGATAACATGGATTAGTGGCAGACCCAAGTCTCAAGATTCACAACAAGGCATTGGAAATAGCAAATGATAATTCTCGATGCCAATTCCATATGATCACTGCATACGAGCATACGTACGAGTCTGCTACATCACCTAAAATCTGGCTTCCACCGGCATTGTCAAGGAAGACTTGGGGTTGTTTCAAGGCAGGGAAGTGCTCACGAACGCCTTGAACGTCAAAGGTGGTCATATTGTAGTCGTTCTGCTAGCAAAATCGATCACTTGGGGAGCGAGGAGATTGCAGAACTGGGAGATTAGACAGATTTACGAAGTACGTTGCTAAGGTACTGTATGAGGCCGGATCAAGAAGGTGTGGTCAAAAGTCACGTGATTGCTCAACTTTATGCGAACGAACTGAGGGTGAGATAACCATCGTTGCCTCCAAATGAGTATCTGATTCTTCATGAAAGTAGCTTGAACTCAAGGGACGGCATACAGCTTTCAAGCACACGAGACGCTCTTTCTGATTATGATGATAATGATATTGATTTACACTCTTCTGATTACAAGGTAGGCATGGCGGCATGCCAAGGCTGCCCGCCGGATTCAGGTCCGTAGCCAATGATGTAACATGGAGATCATTGGAAGCTCCCCTGCCGCTCGAGCCGATCATTCAACACAGCTGCTGGAGCCTGGAATAGCTCCCTCCCTCCCTCTTTCTTTCTTTCTTTCTTTCTTTCATCCATTACCCATATCTCCTCTTACCACTTCTTCAAAGCTTCAATCATGGACAGCATTCCTGTTCGAAGCCTCCCAGAGGACCACAGCATCGATGAGAGCAACATCCATGCCTATGGCACAGCTCGTTCTACTATCAAGGAACAGCCTTTGTCCCACGATGAGGTTGAGCTATTCAACAGGTACTTCTACTCAAGCATGTACCTATGCTTGGGCATGGTAAGTTGCCTGTGGCTGCTAGGCCAGATTACATCCTGACGACCCTTTTATCTAGATCTACCTCAAGCACAACCCTCTTCTTAAAGAGCCATTGAAGAAAGAGCACATCAAGCCTAGATTGCTAGGTCACTTCGGTAGCGATGCTGGACAGTCGTTTACCTACATCCACATGAACAGGTTGATCAAAAAGTATGACCTCAACTGTATCTTCATCTCGGGACCTGGCCACGGCGCACCTGCAGTCATCAGCAACAGTTACCTTGAGGGTGTTTATTCTGAGGTCTATCCAGCATGCGGAGAGAATGAGGAGGGATTGGAGAAATTCATGCACAGGTTCTGTAAGTAGATGCAGACGAAGTCCATCTAGTGGACAGTGGCTACTAGAGCATTGGCAGTATCACGTACTGATACCATTGTCAATAGCTTTCCCTGGTGGCATTGGCAGTCACGCAACCCCAGAAACTCCTGGCAGTATTCACGAAGGTGGTGAGCTTGGATATTCAATCAGTCACGCCTTTGGTGCAATCTTCGACCACCCCGATCTGATCGCGCTTACAATGGTTGGCGATGGTGAGGCTGAGACTGGACCTCTGGCCACTAGCTGGCATAGCAACAAGTTCTTGGGTCCGAATGATGGTGCAGTTCTACCTGTCCTACATCTGAACGGATACAAGATCAATAACCCCACCTTGCTTGCACGTATTTCTCATGCTGAGCTTGAGTCGCTTTTTAAAGGATATGGGTGGACACCTTATTTCGTTGAAGGTGAGTGAACGAGCGAGAAGACGATTCGGATTACCGACTGATGCTTTGCAGGTAACGACCTCGAGTCAATGCACCAAGCGATGGCGGCTACGCTTGAGAAGTGTATAGTTGATATTAGGGAGTTCCAAAAGACTACGAGGGACAAGAGCAAACCGGCTCGCCCTTCATGGCCAATGATTGTACTCCGCACACCCAAAGGCTGGACTGCACCAAGGAAGGTGAAAGGTCACTATCTCGAGGTGTGTACCCATTAAGCTGCTCCAATCGCATTATAACTAACAAACGGCTTCAATAGGGCTTCTGGCGTGCTCACCAAGTTCCTATTACCGATGTCCTCACAAACCCACAGAGTCTCAGCACTTTGGAAGAATGGATGCGCAGCTACCACCCTGAGCAGCTCTTCCCCAACGGCAAGATTGATCCAGAACTGCGCAAGCTCGCTCCTGAGGGCATCCGCCGTATGAGTGCCAACCCTGTAACTAATGGTGGAAACTTGTGCAAGAACCTCAAGGCACCACCATTCCGTGACTACAAGATCGAATTCAAGAGTCCGGGTACCGAGCTTCAAGGAAGCATGGGCAATTTCGCAGAATATCTTCGTGACATCATGAAGTTGAATCCCGACAACTTCCGCCTCTTCGGTCCTGATGAGACTGAATCGAACAAGCTCAGCAAAGTCTACGAGGTGACTGGTAAGGCTTGGAATGCTGAGAAGTTCGACGAAGATGCAGATGGTGGTAACCTTGAGTATGGTGGTCGTGTTATGGAAATGTTGTCTGAACACAATCTGGAGGGCTGGCTAGAAGGTTACTTGCTTACAGGACGACACGGTCTGATTAACTCTTATGAGTCTTTCGTACATTTGATCGATTCTATGGTCGGACAGCACTGCAAGTGGCTGGAGAAGAGCTTGGAGGTGGATTGGCGTTCAAAGATTGCCAGTTTGAACATCCTCCTCACGAGCACAGTATGGCGCCAAGATCACAACGGGTATGTACTTGTCACCATGATCTCCAATCTGACTTTTCGTGTACACCAGCTAACGATTGCCGTCCTCAAGATTCACCCATCAAGATCCTGGATTCCTCGACGTTCTCGCCAACAAGTCTCCAGCAGTTGTCCGTATCTACCTCCCACCAGATGGCAATTGTCTTCTTTCCACCATGAACCACTGCCTCCAGAGCAAAGGCTACGTCAACTGTATTGTCGCCGACAAGCAAAACCACTTGCAGTACCTTGACATGGAAGCGGCTATCACTCACTGTACCAAGGGTCTCGGAGTCTGGGATTGGGCCTCCAACGACCAAAACTCCGAACCTGACGTCGTCATTGCATCTTGTGGTGATGTCTCAACACAAGAAGCACTTGCCGCCACCGCTTTATTGCGTCAACACTTGCCATTCTTGAAGATCAGATTCGTGAACGTAGTCGACTTGTTCAAGCTCCAACCCAACGGCTACCACCCTCATGGCCTCACAAACGAAGAATACAAAGCCATTTTCACGAACAATTGTCCTGTTGTCTTCAGCTTCCACTCGTACCCGTGGTTGGTCCACCGCTTGACCTACTCCAGACCGGGACAGAACCTCATGCACGTGCGAGGATACAAGGAGAAGGGTAACATTGACACGCCCTTGGAGCTGGCGATCAGGAATGAGGCGGATCGGTTCAGTTTGGCGATTCTGGCAATTGATGAGATTAAGAGTTTGGGAAATAAGGGGGCTGCGGCGAGAGAGGCGCTGAGGAACGAGCAGATTAGGGGCAAGAATTATGCTTATGAAACTGGTCAAGGTATGTAATTGTTGTAAACTGCTGTTGTGGAGTAACGACGCTAATAGGTGTACAGATCCTCAAGGCTGGACTGACTGGACTTGGCCCGATAGCTTGCAACCCCCTACTATTGAGCGACCTGAAGGAAAGTCAAAAGGTGCTGATACAAAGGATACCATTGACGTCGATTGAATGTGATCTGGGTGAAGAAGCACAATCACTAGGTGAAGATTGTGCATAATGGTAATAAGAGATATATAATGGTTCTAAAAAGAATTTATGTCTGAACACAGAAGGACTACACATATCAGACTTGAGTGCATGACACGATGCATAAACCCAAAAGAATCTGGATGCTCCTTGTTGCAGCACTCCTCCGTGCCGTCGTGAAAGTAATTTGATGTGGATTATTTTAGTGCTTTATGGTCGCAACTTCCTTTTCTACTGCTATCCATTCTCATATGGCCGAGTACCTCCGCCTATCGCACTCACTCTTGTGACGCTATCTAGCACTTAAGACTTTCGAAAGCAGGCGAGTACTTTATTGGATATCAAAAGTCTATCCGACCAACTCAAGGAAGCAAATACCGCAAGAATGGCTACGGCAGATATTAAAAGAGAAAATGAGCTTGTTTTAAAGATGATCAAGACTTCTTCTTCTTTGAGCACATTGAAATCAACGAATGCATCTTGCCCTTGCCCGTCTTCACGTCATCCTGCTTGTCATCGTCCTCCTCTTGTCTGCTTCTGTTCCTACCCAGATTAATCGGCTCTTGTATTCTTACCGATCCTGTCCACTGCGCTTGTCGTCCGCATTACTGGCATAGGGCTCGCGATACGATGCTCCCGCCTGCTGCAAACTGCCCTCGCTAGCATGAGAGTGTCTACCGAAACTCCTTATACTTGCAGGCTTTGAGGCTTTCTGTAGACTCCCTTCTGCAGTAGTCCAGTATTGTTTCTTGTATTGTTTCTTGTCGGATGCAGCTTGTCCCGCATCTGATCAACTGAACTTGGAAGTGTTCTTCCTTCCTTGGACAGGTCGTGGCGCTTCCGTTGCCTGAAAAGCTTGTCCTTGTTTCCTTATGAGTTGCCCAGCATGCTTATCCCAATGCTGTAGCCAGCTTTTATTGGTGCCAAAGGCATCTAAGCCAGCTATGACATCGCACATCATCAGCCCGTAAGGGTCCTTGTTCTGTACACCACCTCGCTGCAATGCATCGGACTGGAAGCAGTAGTTGAGCATTCTCAAAATGATCCAGTAAAACACGTCGGCTGCTTCGCACGATGCGAGAAAGTGTCGGATCTTTTCAGCGACTACATCCATCTCTAACGCCACCGGGTTGTACTTGCGATGTATTCCCAGCAGAATATCGTAAATGGGTATCGCAAATTGGAGTAGCTCCTGAAGGGAGATTCCGAATGCTGTACCTGCCATCCAAATCATGTACTACGTTGATAGTGGGTTTGAGCTCGAGTGCATTATTTGTCAGAGAAAAAGACAAGCTGGTCCTCCGTTGAACTGAAGATCCTCGAAGGATTCGCCACAGTCGCTGAAGTGCGCCAACTTTTCACAGGACGCATACTGTAGAAGGCGTCGGCAGATCGAAGCGCGAGAATACATCAACGCCCTTCATTCCCCTCTTGCATCCACCGCTTATCTCTCAATGGCCTTCGGAGACTTAGGAAGTCGTCCTCCCCGCACGACTGGGAGTGAAGACGCAGGACATGGTACACCTTTCGGTTTCTCTATACAGTATGCCAAGATCAAGGATGTCTCTCGATGGCGTTGATGCTGGGACGGCGTCGTGGAGCGTAACGTCAAAACGGGCAAAACGAAGCAGTCGTCGGTGTGCTTCAGCACCTGTTGCATCACTTACGTGCTGGACTTTTACCGTCTCGACCAAAAGAGGTTGGGTCACATACGTGGGTACGACTCTGACAGGTTGGATCCAGATACTTGAGACTTCTCTCCATATTGTGCGAGGCGTGCTGATCAGACGAATGGTTTACTGCTCATTGTGCTGCGCTCGTCCACGCCAAGCCGACGGTTCTCGGCATGCAACTACTCAATCTTTCTGATGTTTTGAAGCACTCGATTGTGAGATTGAAGAGTCATGTCCTGCTATGACTTTGGTTTATCTGCATCGAATGTTTGTCTAATCTTGCGAGTCTGTGGCTGAACGAATGGCGAAGTGGCTCGTTGAGTAATATCGCCGAAGGCGGTGCGTGCGTTGACAATGATCTGAACCAAAGTCCGAGCATCTTCCACCTCACAGTTGTCTACTTCCTGGCTCAGTGGCCCATCCCACACAAGAAATTCGGAAGTCGTTGCAGTATCAAGCAGGCGAATGCAAGCGGCTGCGGCTTGGTTGCCCTCTGGTCCAGCCATGATCGCCCACAACGATGATGGTGCGACTTGTTTCTTTTTCTTGGCTACTTTGGGAGCAGCATGCATTGTCCAGCGTTGCTCCATGTGTTGAAATCGGCCTGTGGTTTAGATTTCATCATCATCCATCATGTCAGTGTATATATAGTGCCACAATAGTGGTAACGATCATGCCCTGGGCTGTCGCAGCTGTATTTAGCATGCGAAGACCAACGAAGCACTCATTTGCCAACTCCTCCAATGGCTCTTGTATACTTCTCATATCAGCAATCTCCACCCATCGCCTCTGAGGATTTGAAACCACCTCCTCGCTCACGGACTGATTACCATCTTGCTGCTCGACTGCATGGTCACCGACCGCACTCTGCTCTATGACGACGAGTTCGAAGCGCTCCAGGACATCATTTGCTCCAACATTGTTATCAAGCGGGTTGAGCCCGGTTCCCGCTAAGAGTACTTTACCAGACTGATTATGAAGGGTGTTTTCGCGGAGTATGCACGATGTACCATGTACGTATGATTTGGACTCCAGGCGCATACTTTAATCTTCCTCCGGTGGAGTGTGCTTCAGCCTTGGTGTCCGAAGGCAGCTCGAGAGGCATATCTTGAGATCCTAGCCTGCTTGCCCTATCGTGGGCTGTGGTAAGATCCACGGAGGTCTCGGCGAGAACGGCACAGGTGGATGCGCTAGTAACTTTTCCACAAGTTTGACTGACCTGCTACTCGTGTTGGGGTGATGAGCTCTGCACACCTCTAGAAATTTAGTAGGCGCGTCGCCAGGCATGTGACACAGGTTGGGGTTCCGAAAGAGCTCAGTAAATTGTGCCACAGCTTTTTCTCATATTGGCGAAGCCTCTGAGTGGCTATGACCAGCGATGCCATTCCACCCCGAACAGCTGTGAGTGGCTTGATATCGTCATCCAATTGTACCCTGACCGGATTGATGTCCTCAGCAGCATCGTCTCGCACCATGGTGATCCATACCTCCAATCCCTGGAGCCAAAGGTGGTCCGAGTCCAGCAATGATTGAATTTGTTGATGTAGTTCGTTGTTCGCTTCACTGTAATCACCCTTGTGAGCCAGACGTTGCAGTTCCAAATCTGTTAGATATGCGTCAGCACACTATATGGAAGCAATACAAAGATACGCACCTCCAAATTCAGTATCGTTGTGAATCCACTGATAATACGTCGATGACAATTTTGCCAAGCTTCTTTGTCTTTCAGCACCTCGTCCAGAGTCAATTTCGTGTCAAATTGACCATTACCCCATCCAACGAGCTTGCACTTGACTGTAAACCAGCTAGGGTTCTGGCGGGAGAGATAGTCCAGTGCATCAGCTGCTGTATTGAATACGGTTTCCCAGGAGAATAACTGCAGGGAATTGGGCACGACGTCCTCTCGTCGAGAAAGCCACAATCTTGTCATCTCGGAAAGACCATTCTTATAATCTTAAGTTGTTTGTCGAGTCGCAACACTGGTTTGTTCTGATCGATGAATGATGCATGCCTTAAGTGCTCGAGAAGTGTAATGCATTTACTACTGTTCTCGAGTGCAAAGACGATCATGCAGCACACATACCCAACCCAGTAAAGATTACTGTAACCGATAAAATTGGCTAAGTTCATGATATTTTGACGTCGAGCGGCAAGACAGAACGTTTTGGAAGCGGGCAACAAGCTCAAGATCGCTGGCGCTAGACTTGCAAGATGTTTTCTGACGAACTTGCCTTGCAGGTCGACGCGTACATCCTCCACTAGCCCAATGATCTCAGGATTATCGGTGTGGGGAATAGTCATAAACCTCATGATATTGTGGGCTGTGACAGGTGGACTATCCATAGCATCCTCAGGTGAAGACGTGTTGAGCGAGTAGAGCTTCTCGATTGGACTTTGTTGCAAGACGCGATATAATCGCTCGATTCCGGAGGAGAACATTGAAAGATGTATACGATGGTTGGAAGGATAACATGAGGTGATAGCACGGTGCTAGTAAGTAAACAATAGTTGACGTGGCTCAGGAGCTGTACGACATCAAAACCGGTTTTCGTGATATTGCCTTGTGCGACCAAACTACATATGAGCTTCATTGGGCAATTTCAACTGAAGCCAGATCTGCGACCATCGTCAACATACTTTCTAGACATTGCTGTGATGATGAGAAGCAAAGGTGTCGACTTTTCAGAGACCAAGCACTACTAGCAATGTTACATCTTATCATACTCCTGCTTCCTCCGGAGGCACATCCAGGTTCCAGTCAATAGGTCCTTCCTCGCCATACTTTTCTTTCAACCACTCATTTGCCTTTTTGAAATGTCCACATTCAAACTGTGATGAATCAGCTTCTCTAACTTCATATTGAGGATACATGCTAGCTTACAAATCCTCGCGAAGCACTCAGCGGACTCGGATGAACACTCTTCAACACCAAATGCCTACTCCCATTCACACCAACAACTCTCTTCTGCGCCGGACTACCCCACGCTAGAAACACGACACCGTCTTTCCGCTCTCTTGACACAGCATCAATACACTTCTGCGTGAACCGCTCCCAGCCCTTTCCAGCATGACTATTTGCTTCATGTGCTCTCACTGTCAGGCAAGTATTCAGCAACAGAACGCCACGATCGGCCCAGGGTGTGAGGAGGCCGGAGTTTTTCGGAGGCGGCTTGAAAGAAGGATAGTCTATAGCGAGACATTTGTAGATGTTCTTCAAGGATGGAGGTGCTGGGGTGGGTGCGCGCACGGAGAAGCATAGACCGTGTGCTTGATTGACGTTGTGGTATGGGTCTTGCCCGAGAATGACTGCTTTTATTGTGTGAAAAGGTGTATGTCTTGACCACGAGTATACGTCCTCCATTGGTGGAAACACCTTCTTTCCTCCATCAATCTCTTTCTTCAGAAACCGCTTCAATTCCAAGAAGTCCTTGCTAATAAGCTCATCTGCGACGTACGGTAGCCAACTATCGTGTAGTGTCTCGATCTCCAGCTTCAATAGCTCCTTTTGCTCATCGCCTAGTTTCTCCAGCCATTCGTCCTTGTTGAAAGGCTTCTTCGTGGGAAAGGCAGGTTTGACGGTGCTCGGACTGGCAGTGATCGCAGAGGCCGGCGAAGTGAAGACGGAAGCTATGGAGGCGCCTGGCGTATGTGAGGTGGCATCTTCAGGTTTTGGCTTGGAAGGTGTAGTTGTTTTGAAGAAGGAGGTTATGCTGGCATCACCTTTGGTCTTTTTGGCAGAGGTGGAAGCAATGTCGCCTGCTTTACGTTTGAGAGGGCCGCTCATGATGAAAGTGCTTCTTAGACTAATTCAATTGGTGTTCAGGTTCGACGCGTTTCACATCGGTTTGGTGTCGCGTCGAATAGACGTCATCGTTTTCCGATGGCACAAGCACAAGACACCACTTTCACTCCACATAATTTGTTCAACCTACCTAGTACACTACTAACACTATCGAACACAAACAATGGAGGTAACACAGAACCGCTATCGTCTTTCCGCGAGTTTTTTGAGACCATGGAGACTGTGAAGTACTCCAAGCCATCTTTCCTTGGGCTGTCTCCTCAAGTATTGTTGACCGTTCTTGAAATCCATACTTAAAGATGCTCCCAGGGTTGATGCTGATACTTTTGTGTGTCCCGGTGGTGAGGTTGCTGTGGGGGTGACTCAAGTACGAAACATTGTTTACATGCTCAGATTCTTGCGACATATTTAAAAAATTGGTTGCCCATGTCCTCTTCGTGTTTCATCAGTTTCTTATATCTTTTTGTCTGCTGTGTTAGTACAATTCTACCATTACAGAGGAACAGCAGTCCTCACACCTCAAGCTCGACTGTCTTACACCCCACCATAAAGTCCCGTCCAACAAACCTCAACCTAGCACAACGTGAAAATGCTTCTCAGAAGTGTCATGCCAGTCCACTGGGTCGATGGTGTGGACTGCAACACCGCCGACCATAGATCAGCACCCCACCCCGCCAAGGGTAGCACGTCCCCATTCCACATCACTCGTTGGCTCCGGTTTATACACGACGGTCACAACGTTGTGAACTTCCGCATACTCGAGCTGCGATCCTTCGAGATCGACATGCTCAAGCTTCTGACCAATGTTGGAGTACTTAGGGGCGAGCCGCGTGCCGATGTGATGGAGAATCTACGCGAGTGCGACATATTTCGTCGTATCACCAACGCGATAGAGCAGCTTGGCGGCGCGGTCTTTATAAGATGGAACGAGTGCTCTCCCAAAGATGGCAAGCTAAAGTTAGGTTCTATGAGAACTGCCGAGGACGTATTGCTGCAGATTTGCACATCCAAGAGGACGCTTCATGCTATTACAGCTATGGAGGAAAAGTGTGCAGCAGAAAAGACTGCGTTGAAGTGTCCCCCGGTGCTGACGCGGTACATCTGGAGCATGAGCACCTCGCACGAGTTCAGGTGTTTCGTGTACAGAGATCGTCTTACAGCTATCTCAGAGTACGCTTGGCATACGTATACATATGACTGGACAGCAGCTTCGACCACTATCTGAAGAGAAAGATAGTCAAGTATAATGACCAGCTGGACGACGACTATTCAGATATTCTGAACGAGAAAGGATTCACCTTCGACATTCGAGTCAAGGGGTCAAATGGGTCTCCAGAACAGATTGACGATGTGCAATTGATCGAGCTGAATTCTTTCGGCCCAAACTCGAACTGTGGATCTGCTTTGTTTCACTGAATTGAAGACTGGAAGATACTCTCTGGAGAATCAGGCCAACATCGTGAGATGAGGATAGTAGAACGACCCAACGGAACAGTAAGCGCTAATATAACGAACAAGAAGAAGCTGATATTTGAGTATTACAACGATTGCTAACATGATAAGTCTACAGATTTGTGATTGTAAAGAATGTTTTGACGCCTTCGTTCTCGCAATCAATCGACGATGGATTCGACGCAGTACTCTGTGAAGCACCTTCAGGCTCTTTCCGTTCCTGACGTTGACGGCAGGACGTTATAGGCTATACAAAAGTGTTCAGATTGGCCTACATAAGACCATCTGTACTCTTGGAGACCTACGTTTGCTGCACTTCAATCACACCACCTACTGGTCCAAAGGCGCCCTGGTCGGGTCCCAAGCACTGAACAGAAGCGATTTAGTATTCAACCGCTTTTGAAGGTCAGAAAAAACAGGCAGATACTCACCAAGGCTCGTACTTATCCAGATCCAGCTTCTTCATATCCTCAGCATCCAGCTCAAATCCATATACGTCTGCATTTTCCTCAATCCGGCTCTTCGTAGCACTCTTAGGCAATGGGACAAAGCCTGCAAGGCTCGTCAGCAGTATAATCACATATACCAAGGCATTCACAATCACCTTTTTGCAAACTCCATCTCACCAAGACCTGCGCTGGAGTCTTCCCATGCTTCTTCGCAATCTCCAACAACAATGGATTCTCATTCTCTCTGGTTCGCACAAGTGGACTGTACGCTTCAAGCACAACCCCGCGTTTCTGACACCACTCGACAACATCAGGACGCGGAAGCCACGGATGA
>Ga0160427_10001444_pt1 | contig 14566 bp, 7 predicted proteins | sample SolpanmetagenomL_FD_108194 | JGI IMG/M metagenome (GOLD analysis project Ga0160427, IMG submission 108194) | Solar panel surface microbial communities from Lawrence Berkeley National Laboratory, California, USA - L | ecosystem: Engineered > Built environment > Solar panel > Unclassified ...
CTTTCTACTCAAGGACTTGGGCACGGCCCCCTTCCCCTTCGCCGGGAAACCTGACCAGCTTCGGATGTTTGGGCAATTTGAGCCGATTTAGGCAAAACAGCGGGCCGGACCAAAACGAAAAAATCCGCACTGGGCGGGACTTTCTTTTGGTGGGACGTGGCGGACTTGAACCGACAACCCGCTGATTAAAAGTCGCTTTGCGTGACAATCTTGCTGACCCGGATGATGTCGCGTGCTTCCTTGACTGGTCTGGCCATAGATTCAGCCTGGCGTTTTCCCCGTCGACTTTCAGACGAATTGGCATTTCTTCTAAAAAATTAAGGAATGGTTAATTTTTTGTATGCGAGCTAAGTTCGATGGCCTGAATCAGGCTTCGGTGAGACGCTCGGAACAACCCCTCGTGGAGGTTCTGATTCCTGTGATGCCTGCAGCGAACGTGACGGAATGAGGCACTTTCTCATCCGACTGCACCATCAGTCCATTGGTTTTGCTGACCTGAACAAGGGAATCCCGACAGACCATCGCCGACGTGTCGAGCGTACAAGCGCGGGGGCCCGCTTCTGTCTCCTTGGGCCGTCCGGCCAGGATCAGCGTCGTGATGGTCAAGTCCATTACCCCCCATGTGAGGACATCATCAATAAGCACTGCGGCTCCGACGAGCACCATGGACAGAGGCAACATTCGCCATCCTCTGCCCTGAACAGTCGGCCTGAGGCGCCAGCCGAGCACTGTTCCCAGCAGCACTGACCCCAGCAGCTGAAAGACCCAGCCGTGTATCACCAGCCACGCCAGAAGCGGCACGCGGGTCAGTCCGATGTAGATCAGGATGATGCACTGAAAGCAATGTCGATTCGACACGCCTTTAGTTTACGTGGGTGCCTGATCAGGCACGCATCGGCAACGCAAGTGCAACCAACAGTTCAGGGTGATTTGGATCTACCTTTCGAAGGCGGTGAAGAATCCGGGTCCGGGCTTCCGGATCCTGGGGAGCTGAGGCGATGGTCGTCCGAACAGCGGCTTCCGGTAGTGTCCCACGTACCCTCAGAACCGATACGGGAAAGACTGGCTTCAGCTCCAGACCAGTCCACCACGTGACCGAAAGAAGGACGTTCAGACACCCCTGTCAACCGCTGGTGACCAGTACACGCCTTGCTCGCGCGCCCTTAGGGCTTTGAGTTCAGGTTGAGCATCCCGGCTCCCACCTGCTGTACCGAGGCACTCGGCACCGGGAGGGCACTTTCCTTGAGCAGCCGCTCGATCTCGGCGGGGGGCAGGCCAGGATACTTCTCCCGCCAGAGCGCGAGGGCGCCCGCCACCAGCGGAGCGGCGAACGAGGTACCGTCCCGCGCGCTGTATCCGGCCCGCATCGGTGTCCCGCCGTCGCAGACATCGCATCCGGCTCGCAGACCGCTGCCGGGCGCGGCAATGTCAATGTAGTTTCCGCTGGTGCTGAAGGGCGCATGCCGCCAGTTGCCGTCCGAGAGTTGCAGCGCCGCCACGGTCACCAACCCGTCATTGGCGACCGTCTTCGGCGCCGCCGCGGGAAAGTGGGCCCTGTTGCCCCGCTGACCGTCGTTGCCGCCCGCCGCGACCACCAGAGCGCCTTGGCGGATGGCCTCGCGGATCACCTCGTTCACCGCCGGCGACTCGGTGTCTACGCCGAGGCTCATGTTGATCACCAGCCGTCTCGGATCCGTAACCTGAAGCGTGTGACACAGGCCCTGAATCACGTCGCTGGCCCGGCAACGGCCGTAGCGGTCACAGACTCGCATCGACAGGAAGGTGGCGCCGGGCGCCACGCCGAGCTCGGTGCCGTCCGCGTGGCCCACGGCGAGGGTGGCGACGCCTGTGCCGTGCCCGTGGCCCGGGTCGCTCTGGTCCTGCGGATCGAGGTGGTCGGTAACGTTGCCCTGGATGTCATCTCCGGTAAACGACGCGCTGTGCGCCCAGTCGAAGCGACCGGACAGCGAGACGTGGGTCGAGACGCCCGTGTCGAGGATGGCGATCGTCACGCCTTGACCATCCAGCTGTCGTGCATGCACCGCGGCAAGGCCAATGGAGGCCGCATAGTCGCTGTAAGGCGAGACGCTGATCGGAGCCGGGGCCGGGTAGGGGTAGATGGGTCCGGGCGTGGGGTCCGTGGGATCTGAAATCGGCAAGATCCGGGCTGGATCGGTGTAGCCACCCACCCCGCCGTGGCTGAGCGGATCGATGCCGTAAATCACGTTCTTCAGGGCGGCCAGAGCACCCGCCACCTCGCCCGGCGAGCGTCCGTACAGGTCCTTGAGTCCGTACAGCAGGCGGTCACACGGCGCTTCTCCAGACGCGCCCCCGGAGGCTGGTCGCACCACATCCACCAGCTCGAAGCCGAGGTTGAGGAATTGTTGCCGGAGCTCCGGGCTGTCGTTCACGCCCGCCTTGAGCGTCACCAGCACCGGGTCAGGTTTGACCGCCGCAGGAACCGGGGTGGGTGAGCTCGCGGGCAACACATTGATCGTGGCGCTCAGCGTGCGCGCTCCAGAGAAGACCGTGACCGTCTGCATGCCCGTTAAGAGCGCGTCCTCTGGAACAATGAACGACACCGTTTTTCCGAGCACAGACGTGACCTGAGCGCCCTGTCCACCGACCTGAACCGTCGTGCCCGGCGCCGCCCGTATATCCAGCCGGGCAGTAACGGTCGTTCCGGAGACGGCCCATGGAGCGGAAAGCGCCAGTGGCCGCCTGCCGATGAACGCCTGGTCCACCGGAACGTCGCCGCTCGTCCCCCACTCCTGAGTGAGGCCACTCGTCTGGGCGCTGGAACGCACCTTCCAGACGCCCGTGCTGCTGTTCCAGACGGCATAGTCGGCCAGTCCATCGCTGTCGAAGTCGCCGCTCATTGGGACGTCTCCGCCCTCCCCCCAGACATGCGAAATGGAGGCGCCGCTGGACGTCACCGTGAACCACTGCGCGGTGGACGGTCGGTAGACCGTGTAGTCGCTCCGACCGTCGCCGTCGAAGTCGCCGCTGACCGGAACGTCGTCCTGGGTGCCCCAGTTCATCGTCCGGATCTCGCCAGAGGCGCTCAGACGCACTTGCCAGAGCCCACCTGCAGGCGACCAGACCGCCAGATCACTACGGCCGTCACCATCAAAGTCGCCACTGACCGGAACGCTCCCTAGACTGCCCCAGGCGCTCCGGAGCGTGCCGCCGCCGCCGCTGAGGTTCACCTGCCATTGAGCGGAGGAAGGCGAATAGGCCGCCTCGTCGTTCCGGCCATCCCCGTCGTAGTCTCCACTGACGGGCAGCGCGTCCTCACCGACAGGGGTGGGGGGCCCACTCCAGGTGGAGGCCGACGACCCGCCGCTGCGAATCTGCCAGCTGCCGTCCGAGGGACGGAACACCGCACTGTCGGTAACGCCGTCCCCGTCATAGTCTCCCTGAAGCGGGCGCTCGCCCACCTCACCCCAGACGTAAGGCTGGGCGGCGCCGGACGTGGTCGACCACGTCCACCACTCTCCGCTCTCCGGACGCCAGACGGTCAGAGGTATGCCCCTCTCTTCCGGGAGCGACAGGGTGCCCACGGGTTGAGCGTTAACAGGCCCGCGTGCGGTCGGTGAGTTCGGCTGCGTACAGGCCACCAGGAGTCCAAGGCAGCAGGTCAGGGTCAAGAGCTTCAGCTTCATCAGGGCCTCCAGCGAAAGGGAGAGAAAGAACTTCAGGGATCAGTTTGGCGCCTGGCAGTTGGGCGGTTGAGACTGCGGCAACCGCCAGCCAGGAGGCAGAGGAGCGTGAACCAGCAGCACCCGGACTGACGGGGAGAGAGTGGAGGAACGAGCGACGACGGAGAGGGACGAACCCTGGTCTCGTCCTTGACAAGGAACCGACTCCCGGTGTTCGAGCAGGAAGGCGCGTTCCAGCGCGCGGGCACTCCACGGCACAGGCTAATGCTGCGCTTTGACCCCTGAAACGGGCATGAAACGGGCGTAGATGCTCTCGGCATGGGCGAGCAGGGCCTGGTGACCGCCCGCCCGCAAGAGCCGCATGGCCTCTTGCAGGGCATCGAGGTCCTCAGTGAGCTCGGCCAGGTTGGTCAGAAGCATGGCGATAAACATCTGCTCGCCCGACTGGCGCGCGAGTACCAACCCACGCTCGTAGATCTGGCGGGCCTCCTCCAGCTGACCTTGCTCATGGAGCAGCGCGCCCAGGTTGGTGAGCACGTTGACCAGCAGGGCCGTGGCTCCGAACTCCTCGGCGATCGCCGCCGCCTCCCGGTACACCCGCTCGGCCGCCTCGACCTGCTGGACCTTGAGCGAGGCGAACCCCAGGTTGAGCAGCGCCAGCGCCCGAATGGCCGGATAGTCAGCCGCCGCCAGCAAGATCTCTTGGAAAGCCGCCTGCGCGTCTTCCCCTAGCTCGACGCGGGCCAGCGCCTGATTGTTGAGCGCCCGCACTCGGCGCTCCTCCTCGCCCAGAGCGGACCAGAGTACGGTGGCCCTACGGTAGTAGGCCTCCGCTTCAGCGAAGCGGCCCTGAGAGAGCGCCAGCGAACCGAGCGTGGTCAGCGCTTCCGCCCGGTTCTCGTCTTTGCCTTCCAGGGCCTGTTCGGCCGCCGTGCGGGCCTCCTCCGGCTGGCCGAGCCTCCAGAACAAGGCGCTGCGCAGCGCCAGGACCGCGTCATTCTCCGGCAGGTCGCTGACTGTGGCCATCGCTTCCCGGTACTCCCCGACCCGTTCCAGCGCCTGGCCCAGCAGCAGCGTGATGTCCGGGCCGGACGGAGCTTCTCTCAACAGTGAGACGGCCCGGGCCGGGAAGCCGCGCCGCAGGGTGGCGCGGGCAAACGTCAGGTACGCCCGGCGGATCTTGGGCAGGTCTGCCGTTTCCCACATCACCCGGCCCTGCTGATAAAGAGGCAGGGCCTGTACCTCCGGCAGACACCGCGCCAGAAGGAGTGACAGCTCTGCCCATTCGGTGGGATGGGCCCGGACATAGGTGCGTGCCGCCTCACGTCCATGAGGACGTCCGGACCCTTGGATCAGGCCCGCGGCCAGCAGGGCTTTGACCACCGCCGTCATCTCCTGGGCACTCAGCTCCAGCGCCTGACGAACCAGCGTCAGATCAGGGTCGTCGAGCAGGGCCAGGGCCAGGTATACCCGGCGTGTGGGCTCTGGAAGCTCCCGCAGCCGGAGTTCCAGGGCCGAGGAGAGCGCTTCCCCTCGGAGCCAGGCTCCCACCAGAACCGGGACGCCGTCCGTCGCCTCGTAAGCTCCCGGGAACGGTGCCAGTTCCTCAGCCGTCAACGGAGCGAGGTCAATCTGGACGGAGCCTTCGATCGGCGGCTTGCCTACCCCGGCCAGCACCACGCGGCAGGCCGGCCGCAGAGACCGCAAGCGAACGAGCAACCGCTGGCTCTCCGGGTCGGCCAGGTGCCAGTCGTCCAGGATGAAATCCTGCCTGGACTGCTGGAGCCGCCGCAGCACCGCGTCCTCTCCGCCTTCCAGCTGGTCGGTCAGCGCCTCCAACGTGGCATACGGCAGCCCGCTGCGAGCGGACACCAAGCGCCATCCGCTCTTGCTGGCCAGTTCGCGCAGCAGGCTGCTCTTGCCCATCCCCGCGCCGCCCCGCACCCAGGCCCAGGTCCCGAGGTCGAGGCCCAGCAAGCGTTCCAGTTCACGCGCTCGGCCCAGCTGGGTCCGCCGGAGCCGGGCACGTGCCCCTTCTGGAGAGTCCACGACGGCCACGCCGAGGTCCTGACACTCGCGCTCCAGCCGTTCCCGGGCCGGGTGCTGCGCGGCGACCAGCAGGGTCGCCACCCGCATCAGGTCACCGCTGTCCAGGGGGGCCGCTCCGGGAAGGTGAAGTGCCCGTTCCGCCTGTGCGCCGGCTGTCTCAAACTGACCGCGCCCGGCCAGCTCCTCGGCCCGGTCAATGAGCCCACTTCGCACTTGCGCGGCCAGCGTCTCGCGCCACCCCAGTGCCCACTCCTCATACTCCACCCCGCACTCGCTGATGACGCCTTCGAGGAAGGCGCCCACATACTGCTCGTCGGCACGCTGAAGATCTCCACTCAGCAGCGCCTGCTGGAGCTCCTGCACGTCGCAGGCCACCGTGGGCCAGGCGCGCAGCTCGTCCGCACCCAGGACCCCCAGGCGGCGCAGTTTCGAGAGAGAGACGGCCAGGCTGTTGAGAGGATCAGCGGCACCTGGCCACAGCAGTTCGGCCAGAAACCGCCGTGGCTTGGGACCTTCGAGCACCAGATACGTCAACAGCAGGAGCGAGCGGGTCTGACGAAAAGATGTTCCGGACAGGTCCAGGCGGCCCAGGACGTGCAGTTCGGTGGACGCCTCGAACGACGCTCGTGGCTCTGACATGACGACCTCAGTAAGTGAGAAAGACGGCCCGGTGGGAGGGTCAGGCAAGCAGGAGTCAGCGTCGCTGAACTGGCCATTTCATGAGGCTTCAGGCTGCTTTCAACCCCTTCTTTTTATCATGCGCACACTTCGCACAGATGTAAGGGGGTGCGGCCAAGAGGCCTGAAACGGAAGACCGCACGGCGTGAAACCGTCCACGTTCAGCGTTGAAGAACTTGTTCCAAAGGCCCCAGGGGCCTGCTGGTTTCGGTCAAGACAGGGAGTTACGCCTAAGTGTTCTTTCTGAGAGGTACGACATGTTGAAACAGTCCAGAATGGTAGCCCTGTCTTTCCTGGCCCTCGGCCTCGCGGCGTGTGGGCAAAGCACCTCCACCCCGGCAAGCGGCGCAGGGGTGAGCGCCCAGCGGGCCTTGCCGAACCCGGAGGAGCCGAGCGACCCCACCCCTCCGGTCACTTTTCCAAGCACGGGAGAGGATGATACGCCCATTCCGGCCGCCCGCAAGGGCATGACCTGGCGCCTCGTCAGCCAGAGCGGCGATGTCGTTCGGGTGGGCTACGACGCGACGACCAACGCCTACCAGGGCGACACCAGTGTCTCGGCCAGTCTGCCGCTGCTGTGTTTTCATCCTGATGGCCGTCAGGTCCCGTCCGGACTCGATACAGGCTATGACGGCTGGGCGGGCGGTGAAGTCAAACTGAGTCCGGCCGTTCCGGGCACGGCGCTCACGTCCCTCAAGACGGCCAATGCCATCTGCTCCAACGAGTACGGAGACGGCTGGAGGATGGCGGAGTTTCATGACGGCCCTGGCGGATGGCGCTGGTACGCCAACGGAACCGTCGATGCGAACACCCGCTTCTGGGTGGCGATCAATGACCAGAAGGCCAATCCCTGGGACTCGGCCGGAACGCCGGAGGACCCGGTCATCCCGGAAACCACCAAGATCGCCGACGCAGACACCCGCTCGAGCTTGATCTACGCCAGCGAGGACGGTTCGCAGCTCGTCTTCGCCCGTTCGACCCCGCGCCTTGACAGCCTGCAGCCGGGCGATACCCTGGCGAGCCTGCCGACCGCGGCCGCACCGACCGGATTCCTGCGCAAGGTGACCGGGGTGAGCAGGCAGGGCGGACAGGTGGTGGTCAGCACCGAGTTTGGTGCCCTCGAGGACGCCATCCAGGAGGCCTCGATTTCCTACAACGCCCCCCTGGACCTCGACCAGAGCGACATTCAGATGGCCTCAGGCGTCAGCCTCCAGGCCCAGCGGCTCGGGGCCCAGAATCTGCACAAGCGTTTCACCCTCAACCAGGTCACCCTCTTCACCTGCCCGTCGCCCTCAAACGGCAAGGCCACGCTCGACGGGTTCGTCGACATGGACCTGAACGTCTTCGTCCACAGCAAAATCAGCTGGTTCTCTCTGAAGAGCCTGGACGCGGGCGTCCAGTTTCAGGAGAACAGCGAGTTGAAGCTCGACGCCCAGTGTGACTACACCAAGAGCTTCGGGCCCAAGGAGATCGCCAACATCACCGGCCCGCTCACAGTGTTCTTCGTCGGCCCAGTTCCGGTCACGGTCCGGCCCCTCGTCGTGATCTCGGTTGGCTTCGACGGCAAGGTCTCGGCCACGCTCCACCTGAAAGTGCAGCAGGACGCGAACATGAAACTCGGCGCGCAGTACGACAAGGGAAACGGCTGGAGCGTGATCAACCAGCGGTCCAACAATTTCAGGTTCGACGTACCGACGGCGCAGGTGGACGTCTCGGCCAAGGCGTACGCCACGGTGAAAGCGGGCGCCCTGTTCTATGAATCCGGATACGTTTACGGCTACGGCAGCCCCTTCCTGGAGTTCACTGCCAGCACCGCCGCCACGCCGCCTTGCAAGCTCGATGCGGGCATTGAGCTCGGCGTAGGCGCCGCACTGCGCATCTTCGGCAAGACCCTCGCTCAGCAGAACTGGCAGCTCGGCGCGCCCCGCAGCACCCTCTGGACCGGATGCAGCTTCGGCGGTGGGACAGGCACAGGCAGCGCCACCCATGCGGGCATGACCTGGAGCGTCCTCAGCCAGACGGCCAATGTCCTTCAGGTCGGCATCGATGCGAGCAGCAACGTGTACCAGGGCGACACGCCCGCATCGGCCGTCCTGCCCGTGATGTGCCTGTACGTCGACGGACGGCCCGTCCCGGCAGGCGTCAACCCCACCTACTACCACGGATGGGCGGAGGGAGCCGTCAACTTCACCGCCCCGGTTTCCGGAACCACCCTGACGTCACGGGCCGCCGCTGACGCGCTGTGCGCCGGAGCGTTCGGTGCGGGCTGGCGCATGGGCGAGTTCCACGACGGCAAGGTCAACGGCATGCCGGACGGCTGGCGCTACTACGCCAACGGAACGACGCTCCCGGCCAGCCCCCGCTTCTGGGTCGCCATCAACGACCAGAACGCCAATCCCTGGAACTGAGAGCCAGAATGCGTGAAAGGAGAGGGCGGCCCATCTGGGCCGCCCTCTCCTTTCACACTTGGGAGCTTCAGGCGTCCAGGAGCCAGCGCAAGGACACCGGCTGACCCGTGTGCTGTCGCTGTGGACTCGGCGTGACCACGAAGGAATTCGGCCCAACCCCCTGATCACTCGGCACTCTGCAGACCACCACGTCTGCCGGCTCCAGCTCTGCGAGGTCACTCCGCTCCGCCCCAGTCAGGTCGCCGGAGAGCAGCCGCTGAATGGCGGGGAGAAACGCTTCATCCTTCTGGCGGCGCACCGTGTAGGCGTGCTGGTCGTGGATCACCCGAACTCGCTCTGCTGACCGGGACGCCTGAAGCACGGCCAGCTCCTGCATGCTGATCCGCACACCGAGCCTGCGGTCCTCCTCCAGCCCGCTCAGCACGCTGGTGATCTCGTCCTGACCCGCCATCAGTGTGCGGTGGCTGCCGAGCGGCAAGTCGGCGTAGGTCATGACGTTCTCGTCCAGGTCAAGGGCAAAGGTCAGCCGGGTCTGCTCTCGTCCCTGGAGGTGCGCGGCCTGCAGCACCTGCTCCGGCCGGAACGGGCTCCCTGGAGGCTGCACTTCCCCCGAAGGCACGATTAAAACACCGCTCGTGCAGGTGAGCAGCTCCTCGAACGGAAGGCGGGTGTAGCTGTTCACGGTGATCACCACGTGCCGAACGTGCGCGGCCCGGAGAGCGTCCAGGTCGAGGTCCACGAACTCGGTCGCACCGTGTGGCGCGGGCCCGGACTGCAGGTCGCCGGAATGCCGGGCCACGACCCGTCCACCCAGGACCGGGGTCAGGCCGTGAAACGTGCAGGCCCCGAGCAGGGTCCACTCGGCGCTGTAGAAGGCCGCACTCAGGTCGAGGTCCACCCGGCTGTGCTCCGGCTCGACCCAGTGCACGAACAGCCGGGGCGTGCCCGTCAGTCCCGGAAGGGAGATGGGCATCCGGCTTCCGGCCGGGACAAGCTCGAGGGTTTCGGAGGCCGTGCGCTGTGCCAGCGGGGCCATCAGCTCGGCGCTGCCTGCATCGATCTGCATCAGATCAACGTCTCTCAGCGGCGAATCGTCGGCCAAAGGAAGGGCCACCAGGGCCAGGGTGAGCTGCTCGGCGAGCTGCGTCACCACTCCGGGATTTAAGGGAGGAAGCGCGGGCAACGTCTTGATTCGTCCGGTGTGAACCCGGACCGTCCGGCTCTCCCGGCCTTCCAGCGCCCGCCCCCTCAGGTGACCGCGCAGCGAGAGGAGCATCGGCAGGGTCATCCGAGCGAAGGCACGGTCCAGAACCGGGCGCATCCGCGTTAAGGTCTCAGCGTCGCTTGCCCGCACCAGACGCTCGAGGCTCCGCCCGAGCTGGCCGGGCCGGGTGGCCAGCAGGGTCCAGGCCATCTCGATATCACCCCGCCGGAAAGCCCACTCGACGTCACTCTGTAGGGAACGGTGGAGCAGCCGACCCGCCCGGTTCTGATATCCAGCGCCTTCGGGCAGGCGCATGAACCGGGAAGGATGCTGCCGCACACGCCCACCTCGCAGCGCGGTGAACGCCGCGACCACACTCATCCGGCGCGGGTCCTCGAGTGGATGGAGACGCTCGCCCAGCAGGATCCAGGCCCGGCGGTGCCGCCCGAGCTCTTCAGGCAACACCGCCGCTGGACGGGCCTCGAGCAGGTCAAGCAGGGCACGGCGCAGCGGACGGCCGAGCTTCGGCAACGAGACCGCCTTCCGGGCCTCACCTTTCGTCTGGAGGTCCGGTCGAGCGCGTTGGCCGTAGTCATGGTTGAATCCCAGGAGCTGCCGGGCCCGGTCCAGCGCAGTTCCACTCCCGAAGGTGCTGCGTTGCGCGTTCAAGGCCGCTTCCTGTCTGCCGCGCCCGATCCCGCGGGCGTCCTCGAGCCGGCCGTCCCCGCCCCCCATCACGTCGACCGCCCGCAGCACATCGGTGGCACTGGTGAGCTGGGCGCCGAGCAGGGTCAGGCCTAATGAGCGGGCGTCGTCGCGGCCCAGCAGGGTCCCCGTGATCTGTGCCAGGGCCTCACGGACCATTACGCGGCTTTCTCCGTTCAGGTAGTCGGCCAGACTCTCAGCGAGCGGGCTGGGACCCAGGCTTGCGGCCAACTCTCTCAGGACCAGCAGCTCGTGCTCTGCCAAAGGGGTTCGTCGGCCGAACGCCTCCCGAAGCGTGCCGATCGTCAGCGCCGTGTCCAGCGAGATCAGGCTCAGCATCCGTAACGGACGCTCCGGCTTGGCCGTCTGATGTTCCGACGGCATAAAGACGTTCCCGCCGACCCGGTCGATCGGGACCTGGCAGATCGGACAAGCACCGTGTCCGTTCAGCGCGCCTTGCTGGACGAAATGCAGGCAGGGCTCGAGAAGCCGCATCTGTGTGTCACGCAGCCCCAGCTTCGCGTCCTCGTTCTCCATCCAGGTCCAGAGCCGCCACGCCAGATAGCCCAGGTCGTCCACCACGATGTTCGGAAAGTGCAGGAACAGGTGGCGATGCTCCGCCTGCCCGACGAGGTCAGCGAGGGCCGAAACAACCTGGTCGTGCAGGACACCGAGTTGCTGATCGTCCAGCAGGAACAGTTCCTCGCGGACCTGCATGTTGATCACGAAGCCCAGCCGCAGCAGGTCATGCTCGAAGGCCACAGGCCGCTGATCTGATTGACGACCACCCCTTCCCCTGGGCAGAGGCAGGCGGCCGTCGGCCAACCACTGACGCAGAGCGCTGTCGGGAAGCACGGTTTCGGTGGTCATTGCCTGCCTCCTGGGGCAAAGAACAGGGCGGACATCCGGAGATGCGCGCCCTAGGGAGGGTCAAATTGGGGCGGAAAGCGGCTGCACCTGATCAGGGAGGAAGGAAGGCGCGCCTGAGCCGCCCCTGAAGCTGCGAGCTGCTGACAGGGCAGACCTTGAACAGTCATGAGTCTATTGGAATCGCACCGAACCAAGCATCAGCGGATTGGCTTAGCGCCTGAGACAGCCCGCTGCCCTGACGCCTAGAACACGTGGCCGGACGCCCAGGTCGGGGCGCGTGAATCGTCCGCGTGGGCGACCAGCTGCCTTGCCAGGTTCAGGGTGACCTGAATGTGGGCTCTTCGCTCCGGGTGAGGGTTCAGGCCCTGCCCGCTGGGATGCCAGGTCGTCAGCGTGACCAGGTGCGGGAATTCAGTGGCCAACGTTGACCAGCCGTCGGCCGCGGGCCTTCCCAACGTGATTACCACTTGCAAGTCAGGCAGCAAGGTGATCAAGTCCCGCAGATGCTTGCGCCCTTCGGTGATCTCGCGCGTCTGGACGGGTCGGATCTGTTCCCCGTTGCCCACGTACCAGGGCACAATGTTCCAGGGCAGAAACCATTCTCTCGGCACTCCAGCGTCCTGGGTGAGCGTGAACATGTTGTGCGCCGTGGGGTCGTCGTTGTCGATGCTGATGAACCCACTGCCGCCCCAGCGTGCCGCCGCTTTCGGCCCGGGCACCTCGAGGAGGCAGAGGATCCTGGTGTGCACCTCTCCACCGAGCGGATCAAGCTCTGGAACATCCAGACCCTGCGTCTGAAGCGCGTCCTCGAGGGTACGGACGTAAGCGTGAAGAGGGGCGTGATGGGGCGCGGTCAGGAGTGTTCTTCTGTGCTCACGGACGTTTGAATCCCGCATGGTCCGCGAACTGGACGGAAGCGCCAGGTCCGTGGGCGGCGGTTCCGGCAACGTGCTCTTTCCTGCTCCCGTGCTCTCGTACGTCCAGAGGGCGTGATCGAGGAGCGCGGGCGTCGTACCCAGCTCACCGGCGACGTCGGTGACCACTTGCCGAATCAGGCGCATGTCTCCTTCGTGCCCTGACCGCGGGGTCCAGCCACCGACCCGTCCGAGCAGCCGCGTCAACAAGGTATCCGGCTTCACATGCTTCTCCAGCCCGAGCAGCAGGAGCAGGTAGCGGCCCAGGACAGGACCGATGCCGCGCACTTCGCTCACCAGGTCCGTCAGGACCAGCGGCTCAAGAATCTCTTCTCCGAGCGCCAAGAGATCAGCCCGTGTCTCGAGTCCTCGCCGCACGAAGAACTGGCAGACGTCGTACGCCACCTCCACTTTCAGGCGCCCTGAGATCTTCTGCCGCGTCTGCATCGTTTCGCTGGCGTACACCTCCAGCCGCTCTGGAGTAGGAGCGGCACCGACGCTGTTCAGGAAGGCGCTGAAAGAAAGAGCAGGCACGTCCTTCAAGCCCGTTGCGACTGGGAAGCGTTCTTGCAGGAGCGGTAACACGGTCTGTGCGTATCTCGCCTGTGAGCTGAATACGCAGTCAAGCACTGAATACAGTCCACTGTTCCAGTGCACGTAAACGGGGTTCGGCTCAATCCGTTCAGCCTGAACGAACGCACGCAAGCTGGCTACAAGGGCAGATCGTTCGGGTGGGGTCATGGGTCAGGATAATCGCAGGTCAAGCACTCTTGGGATGCATATACCGTTGCAGCGTGTGGGACGGCATGTGGACGGAACCTGTTACCTCTGCGTACCCCCTTACCCCTGGGTCTCGGAGGCCGTATGCTCCCCCTCACCGCTCAATGTATGGAATCGCCTCCTGACATCAGCAACAATTTGATTCGCAGTGTGCTCAGATGACTTCGAAACCAAGGAGCGGCTGACATAATCGGGCCGGAGCGTGGGTGTGTCCGCTGCGGAAATGACCATGGCCACCCCGGCCGTGCCTTATCGGCGAAGAACATATGGGGGACGTTCCGGCACTGACGGACACCAACGATTCGGGCTATTGATCTCGGCTTAAATTTGAGTTGTCCAGAACCTGAAGAATGAGCGGTGCTTTCCGCTGCCCGCTTCTTCGTTCCTCATCTGAGGAAAGCACTTCCAATTTTGCGCTGGTATCGATGCAGAAGATGCTCAGGGGACATTGGTCTGGTGCACTCGCACGGGACTTTCGCTCCAAGTGACCCACACTAGCGTTGACGCATCGCTGCGAGCGCTTCCTTGAACTTCTGCTGAGCAGCTTCGCTGACTGGCGTAAAGAGGTTGATGAGATTTCCGTCGGGGTCACGGAACAGCAGGGAGCGGTTGCCCCAGGGCTGGGTGATCGGAGGCAGCACCAGGTCCTGGAGGGCCGCACTCAACCGGGCGTAATCGGCGTCCACATCCTCGACAAGGAATTCGATGATCAGAGAGTGGTTGTCGGCTGGACGGGTCGCCCCAGCGCCGAACAGAGCGATGGTGTTCTCGTGTGCGATGGCCAACGTGACGGTGGGGAAGCGGATCTCGGCGAAGTCCGGAGTGGACCAGACGGCGCGCTGACCCGTCATCTGTTCATAGAAGCTGACCATTCGCTGGACATTGCCAGTCACCATTCGTATCGAGTTGAAGTTCATAGGGCCTCCCGAGATTCAGGCGGTTCAGGTCGGAGGGCAGCCGTTTCTGACTGCACCTCGTGCACCTCGCGCGCTAAACACTACGCTACGGTATCGTAGCATTAGGAGAGGTGTAGACTCAAGCGGAATCCCTATGACCACTGACCCCCATTCGCCGTCTGATGCTCCTTCGACCCGATCAGCGGTTGATCCCCGCACCCTGCGCTCGCAGACCACTGTCCTGACCACGACCATAGACCTGCTGAACGAACGCGGACTGGGGGGTGTCAGCATTGATGAAATCGCCCGTCGTTCCGGCGTCGCCAAGACCACCATCTACAGGCACTGGCCCACCCGCGCGGATCTGCTCCTCGACGCCTGTGCCCGGTTGATCACCCCC
>Ga0160427_10001445_pt1 | contig 14563 bp, 7 predicted proteins | sample SolpanmetagenomL_FD_108194 | JGI IMG/M metagenome (GOLD analysis project Ga0160427, IMG submission 108194) | Solar panel surface microbial communities from Lawrence Berkeley National Laboratory, California, USA - L | ecosystem: Engineered > Built environment > Solar panel > Unclassified ...
AACACCCCACCGTCCCAGCTTGGACTCACCACGTCCACTTGGACTGGCCAAGCCTCACTTCGATTACGCGTAATTTGTCATTATGCTGGCGCGCTTGTTCACAAAATGATGCATTGACTGTTGTATCACGACAATGACGAGATGCGAGCCACACGCGCATGCACCAGCCAAACAGCGCAGAGTCGAGCCGAAGATGCAAAGTGGCTGGCCCGCTTCACTGGTCTGACCCGTCATATGGTCTGTGGCGCTTCGACGATTGAAATCACATGCTGGGAGAGTAGCCGTTGGGCTGGTACATGGACATGTACGCCATCTGTTGCTGCTGCTGCAGCTGCAGCTGCTGCTGCATCTGCTGCTGCTGATATTGCTGATATTGCTGCTGCTGCTGCTGATACTGCTGCTGCACGTGCATCGTCATGATCCCGCGTTGCACTTGCGCATTGACAGATGCGTCATGTAACCTGCGAGCTTGTTTACTCAGCCGCCGACGGGCGTGGTCGTCCTGCCCCTCCTGCTCAGTGTCGGAAGAGGCTGAGTCTGCGCCCCTGCTCTCACGCACCTTGATGGCTTTGAAAGCTCTGGACGCATGCGCAGCTGCGAAAGGAGGGTAGCTGGGCACGCCGGGCATGGCCATGGACACGGGCATGGCCATGTGGCCCGGCTGCATGAGCATGGGTACGGGCACGGGCACGGGCGCGGGGCCCGGCATGCCCATGGAGCTCGACATGAGCATGGGCTGCATGGCTGGACTGCGCTGCTGACTCATCATCGACACAAGCTGCGCCATCTGACTTTGCAGCACTTGTTGATTCTTCTCGAACTGCTCGGACTTAGCGAATAACTCCTTCATCTTCACATCCGCCACGTCCGCTGAAGGGCGCGCGGCAAGATCTGCAGCAGCTGCTACTGGCACAGCAATGGGTATTGCGGATGGAGCTGCAGCTGGCAGCGCGGATCCGGAGGCGGACTGATATGTCTGTGCCTGCACGGGTGGAGCGGTGACTACAGCCGGAGGAGGCAATGCGACGGGCACGGGTGTCGAGACTGGCACCAGAGGCGGAGGCTGCATGTTGTTTGTCACGGAGGATGCAGCAGCAGTAGCAGCAGTATGGGAGCTTGGCGCCTGTACACTCTGTTGCTGCTGTTGCTGCTGTTGCTGCTGTTGCTGCAGAAATTGCTGGAACAATATCTGAGTTTTGCGTTCCTCACTCTCTGTGTCGTGGCGCTGAGCCTTTGCGCTAGGCTGGTCAGCTGCAGCTGCCGCGGTGCTGCGCCCTCGTTTGCGCGCTTGCTGCGAGCGGCTGTCTGCAGCTGCAGGTTCGCTGGGCTCGCTCATCCGCGACGCGCTGGTGGCCCTGGACGAGGACTCCTCAGGCTTGCGGCGAGATCTGCCGGCAGAGGAGGACGCATGCGCCGGCGCCGCAGCCGCTGCAGCAGCTGCAGTAGCTGCTGCTGCAGCCACGGCTGTCTCTAACGCTGCCACACGCTGAGTGACAAGATGTTCCACCACGGACTGCGATGACGACGCAGAGGCAGAGTGGCGGTTTCGCGAATGCTCGCGAGCCCACACAAAGGTCTTCGTTGGCGGCTTTTGGGGAATGCCTTTCCTCTCGCGCCATCGCCGCGATCGTGCCGTGAGCAGCGCCAACAGGTTGCTTGCGGCCGCCTGTGTGTTCGCGCCAGAGCGATCGAGCTCTTCGAACATCACAAAAGCGAGAGCGGCATCATGCTTGTAGATGTCCTGGGCGAGCTGCTGCAACCCTGCGTCTTTGTTGTCCTCTATGGCGGTCATCAGCTGCTGCTTGATGTAACCGCTGCTGCTGTCGCTGCCGCCGCGTCTGCCAGCGGACTTCTGCTGCTGCAGCAGGGCGGCGTCACATTTGATCTGCAGCTGCTGATACAGCGCCCACGCGAAAGGCTGCGATTTCTCCTGCTTCTCCAGGTCGCTGGTGAGAACAAGAAGAGGCAGCAGCTGCGCTGGCAGACGCGGGCTGGAGGCGGATGTTTGCTCGCTTGCGGACTCGGAGCGTGACGTGCGCCCACCGGTGCTGCTGCTTCGTTTGCTGGACTGCTGCTGCTTTCGGCTGCTGGATGCCGCCTTCGCTGACGAGCTCTTCTCGACCGGCGCCGCCGAGCGCGCGTGAGCCGGAGAACCAGATGCAGACGCAGCTTTGGAATGCACAGAGGAGTTCGAGCGCGACGCGTGCTGTCGGCCTGTGGAAGGAGGCTTTCGCGTCGGATGGGCTGCAGCAGCAGCTGCAGACGCGTGACTGCTCGCTTTCGGCTTCTTCTTCAGCCGTTGATCAGCTACCACGGCAGCCTGTCTTCTGTTATATGCATGCGTCGGGTGTGTCTGCAGCTGCTGTGTCTCGGACTTGTCGTCCTCGTGCTCGTCTGCATCGTCGTCGTCGTCGTCGCCCGAGGAGTCCGTCTCTTTCTCCTCCTCCTCCTCCTCCTCTTCCTCCTCGTCCTCCTCTTCCTCCTCCTCTTCTTCCTCCTCCTGCGCTGCTGCGCGTCGCTTGGGCAAGCGACCGGGCTGCTCGCGAGTGACGGAAGCACTTCGGGAACGCGCGCTTCTGGAAGTAGATGGGCTCTTCTGCTTCTGGCTGCGATGACTTGCAGTGTACTCAGTGGGGGTGTGTGAGTCTGAGAGATCGCTGATGGAGGTACCGGTGCGACTGGGTGGCCTGCTTGTCTTCTTGCTGCGGAGGCCATGTTCCGCCACGAGCGGCGGACAGGCAGTGCCGAGGTGCGCAGCAGATGCGACAGATGCGGGTCCAGCTGGAGTCTGACCTTCACAGTGTGGCGTGACTGCATCAGTCGGGGGTACCGGTCTGATGCGCTGCTCAGGCACAGAGTGACTAGAGCCGCACGTGGGCAGCTCCAGGTTGCACGTGAGAGTGGCGCGCAGGCGACCCAGAGCCACCATAGGCACGGCCTGCTGCGCTGCCTTGCTTAGGAAGCGAAGGAAAGCTGCGGCGTCCATCTGGCGGTGCAGCTGGGGTACTTGAGCCTTCAGTGTCTTCTCTGCCTGTTCCCAGACCGGTCGGAAGCGCTTGTCCTGCAGCGCTTGCACGATGTCCGGACGGGGCGCGTGGTCCTCACGCGAGGAGGATGGAGTGCGCGTCGTTGCAGTCGCCGCGGTGACTAAGCGGATGTGGCCGATGGGAATGCAGACGAGGAGATCAGGGTCCACGGGGCTCACAAAATCGGCCGTCACAGGGCCGCGGTACACGAGCACGAAGGTGCTGTAGACGGCTTTGGGATGCGTTTCCATCACTATTTTGGTGACCGCCTGCGCGTTCGTGTCTGCCTTGAGTTCTGTTTCTACTTTTTTGGACAGACGAGTGGCGAATCCGGTGCTGGCTCTGGAATGGATCATCAGCACAATGCCACGGGTCGGCGATTCTTCGACGCGCTCAACGAAGTACTGCACCTCGTCGCCGATGGTGAAGGTGCACCAGTGCGCGTGTGGGCTGCGGATGTTGCTGCTGACGAGCTTCGCGCAGGGTTGGCCGGCGCCAGCTAGCACGGTCAGCTTGGTCGCAACGCGATTTTGGTGACCTATCCAGCCGGCTGACACAGCACATGCACAAAGCGGAGGAGACGAGATGAGCTGCGCGGTCATGCGGCCTGTCTATTCGCACAGTCAGCTTGCGCAGCTCGAGCGTGCATCAGTACTGACTGTATCGAGGCTGCAGGTAGATGAGTGCGTCGGCCGCTGGCGTCTGCGGCTGCTTATCCCCATCCGCCTGCGGCTGCTCATCCGCAGGCGCGACGAGAGCGAAGGGAATCTTGACCGAGTGCATGCAGGTGTTCCACGGATGCAGATCGCTGGCCGGCAGGGTGGTCGGCAGAGGAATGAGCGGAGCGTAGCGGTGGTGGCGTGCATGGTCTTGTCTGTCCACGAGCGAAGCCAGAAGGATGCGGGGATGCTGCGCTTGCGAATGTTCGTGCTGGCATGTGGAATCTTCAGTCAGCAGTCCGGTGTCGCTGTTGTAGGCGATATACAGCCCCGCTGCGTTCGTCTCCAGATCTTCGGTCGCATGCGACGCCACCGAGCCGCTGCTGCTGGATGCCTTGTCCGTGTTGATGGGCACATCGAGCTCGTACACGTGCACATGCGCGTCGTGCAAGAGGCCGAAGAAGCGGCGGATCGCGCCAGAGGCCAAATCCAACTCGCGATCGCCGGCACCTTCCAGCACGTGCGACAGAGAAGCGACATCTGGATAGTCATACATGGCAGAAGTCTTGTCGGCCGTGCATAGCGTCAAAAAATTCTTGGCGCTGCAGAATGCACCACACACGACGCACGGAGCACAAGTGAGGCGCCGAACTCGACAGCAGCTGGCCCGGGGTGAATGAACATATTGTTGCTTGCACTGACACTTGACCATACTCGCGTGCGATCAGATCCTGTTGCTTCAGCAGGTGCGGCTTGACTGCGCCACACAGCGGGTCACGCTCGAGATCGAGCAGGCGGCGACGGAGATCTGCCAGCGCGCGCAGCCGTTCCTGGTGCGACTCGCAGCTGCTGGTGGGAGCGGGACGCTGCTCCGCCACATCCGCTAACAGCAGCGCCAGAAGGCTGCTGTTGGCAGAGAGCGCGCCGCCGAACAGCATGGCTGGAATCGGAGTGTATGGATAAGGCGGATCGCAAGTAGCGGAGCGCTGGCGCTCCAGCAGACGAGCCTGCTGCAGATCAGGATGCACCAGCAGCACTCGCTGCATGGCCACCCAGTGAGACATGGCAGCGCTGGCGGCGGATGGCGTGAAGAAGGCGGGAAACGAGGAGAAGAGATCCTCCACAGGCGCGAGCAGCGTGCTCAGGTGACGCGTCAGCTCGATGGGAGTTTGCCAGGCAGGCTGCGCACACGACGAGACGGAGGTGGCAGCGACAGCAGCAGCAGCAGCAGCAGCAGCACCACTAGCAGCGGCAGATCCAACGACACATGCGCCACCCTGGGGAAAGAGGGCGCGCCTCGACTGCTTCAATGTTTTCTGCGGCATGGTGGCGCCAAGCGCATGCACGGCTATGGCAACGTCTGGACTTGGGCTCAGAAAGGCCCCCTGGGTCAGCTGCTGCGGGCGGTCGGAGGCGCTTGCGATGGACCTGAATGACGCGCAGGCCATTGCGGCAGGACTGGTGCTGAGTGAGGCGCTGTCGCGATCGAGCGAGCCAAGGGCAGACGGAGAGCCGTCGGACTGCTGCAGCTGCAGCGCTAGCGTCGGTGCCTGTGTGCCGCCACTCTCACCGCGCTCCAGCAGCGCGGCTGCAGACATGAGCATCGGACTGTCGAAGTGCATCGCGGCCGGTCTGAGCGGGAATGGAGAAAGCTGCACAAGCACGACCGAGTTGTCCGGCGTGTCGATGGGTTGAGGAGAGATCGACACCTGCACGAGCTGCTGCAGCTGCGAATCCGGAGACAGGAAATGCGCGGGCACAGCTGCACACGAGCGCGGCTGCAGCAGTGCAGTGGACGAGAGCGGCGCCACAGGCCCAGTGGCAGATTGCATGGCGGGGAGGGGAGGGCGCTGTCCACACACACGCACACGTCGCGAGCCAGCAATGAGCCTGTGCAGAGGAGCGAAGGTATCGCTGATCTCCCGGCCCATGCATGCGCACAATCGGCGGCGAGTGCATCGTCAAGTCTCTCCCTGCCTACGCCAGCCCCGCAAACAGCCCATCCGCCAGCCCGTACATGACAACTTTGATGAGCGGCAAGTTGTGGCGCTGCGTGAACATGGTAGTATCCGCCGGCGATGTGATCTCGTTGATGAGCACCCGGCACGTCTCCTCGCAGTAGAAGCAATCGATGCGCACGCCCGGCATCCCTTCGTCCAGCAGCCGGTCGAAAAACGCCTTGTGCGCTCGGTCGAACAGATCCTCCACAAACTGCCATACGGCGAAAGTGGGCGTGTTGTAAGGGCACACCGCCTCGGCGCACAACGAGCCACTGCCCGCCACGAAGCTCGACTGCACGCCCGACGCGATCAGCCAGCGCTTGCGCTGCGACAGGGCCAACGGCACCGACGCGGAGGGCTCGAACACTCGGTCGGCGGCGACGCACCAGATGCGGAACTCTCTGTTGGCCAGAGACGCGAAATGCGGCTGCATGGTGAAGCAGCGCTGATGGTATGTCCGCGCGCACTTTGTGAGGCGCTTGCTGAGCTCCGCCAGCGCAGCCGCCTTGCCCTGCGTCGTCGGTTTGAGCTGCTCCACGCACTTCTTGCAGCAGCCCCACGCGGCTTTGAGCATGAAGACGTTCTGCGTGGCGCCTGCGGGCACAGGCGCGCGGGTGGCGGCGTCCCACAGCTGCTCGGCCAAGGCGCCGATGTGCTGCTCCTCCGGCGAGGCCAGAGACACCCACGTGCACGGAATCATGCAGTCCGCAAACGCCGCATGCACCAGCTGCTTCTGCTCGCACAGATCGTCCCACACGAGCGGCGGGTACAGAGAGGCTGCGCGGCCCTTGTGCCCGATGTCGCGCAGCAGCTGCTCGAGCGCCTTTTGAAGCTGCAGCTGCGGCGCCAGCTCGCTGTACCACATGAGATTAGGCAGGTAGAGCGCGTCGATGGCCAGATTCGCTGGAAACTTGTCCAAAAAGCGGAACGCGAAGCGGTCTCCGCTGGTCGCCGATCGAGCGGACTGCGCCGCCTGCGACTTTGCACTGGCTGTGCGGGTGGCGCCGCGGTAGGCGGTTTTGCGCGTGTGCGTGCCGCTGCGCACGTGCAGTACACGAAAGTCGTCTGAGTGCAAGCCGCTCGCGCTCCACGCGCGCGCAGCGATCTGGGTGTTGGCGGCCCACGCTGCCTCGCTGCTTGAGCTCATGCTCACGGGCGGCGACAGGTGCTTGCGCAAGGGCTCTGTCAGCGAGTGCCAGCAGACGATGGACACGCGCACGTTCCACGACACGTCGCTGACGCGCTGCTGCAGGCGCATCAGCAGGTGCAGCACCATGTGCTTGAACTCCCCCAGCGGCAGATCGTCGATCTCCTCGGCATTGGCCACATGGCTGTGCTGCTGCTGCTGCTGCTGCTGCTGCTGCTGCTGCTTCTGCTGGCGCTGCCACCAGTGCTCGAGCTCCGCCGACGGTCCGTGCGAGTCTGCGCAGACGGCCCAGCGGAACAGCGCCGGGTTGTCGAGCAGCAGCTCGGCGAGATCCGCCTTGTGGAACGCCTGATCGCCCAGGCTGATGTAGGACACGAACGGGTCGAACGAGCTGCACACCAGCAGCACGTGCTTCTGCGCGCGCTCGTCGTCGTCGTCGTCGTCGCTGCCGAACATGAGCGCGCTGGGCGAAGACGGCTCGAACTGACAGCCACCAGCGGCGGCAGCAGCAGCAGCAGCATGCGCGGTCAGCTCCCGCTGCAGCTCCACGTGCGGCGACAGTGCGGTGCGGATGGAGCTGGCGCCGATGGGCGAGCTGGAGCTTTGGTCGCTCGTCGTGTCGTGGCTGTCGCGGCGCGATCGCGAGCTGCAGCTGCTGACAGTGGGCGCGTCATCGAAACCGCCGCGCATGTGCGAGCTGCAGCTGCTGACAGTGGGCGCGTCATCGAAACCGCCGCGCATGTCCCACACAGGATCGCCGCAGTCCGCCGCAGCGTGGTCGCGAGAGAGAGGAGCTGCACGAGCAGCGCGCATGACTGTCACAAGCAGCAGAAAGCGATGCGCATGTGAGTGTCGCGTACATGCACATGGCATTGCGCGCGGCTGGAGTGGCCGCCATGCGCTGCAGCAACGAAAGCGTCTCAACTGGCAGATTCACAGGCTGCAAGCATCACAACCTACACGAACACCGCACACACACGCCCGTAACAGCATAGCATGATCGGACTCATATAAGTCGATCTGCATGCTTTGCAGCGGCATGCATGCACACATCCTCGCGCTTCAAGTTGATGTGCGCCAGCGTCTCAACTGACAGAATCACAGGTTGGCCGCACTCCGCGTCTGCGCTGCAGGCGACGCAGCCACGCCCACACACCTCCGCGCACATGCAACACATGCGCGCACAGCACTCGTACGCACGCAGACGAAGGGGGAGACGGTCGGGAGAGGAGAGCGGCGCGCGTGCGTTCAAGCGACGAGGGTGCTGCTGAATCGCAGCTGCTGCACATGCTGCCGATGCATCAGCAAAGAGCCAGACAGAGAGCAGCACCTGCATCAGCGCCAGACAGAGAGACATATGTCGTTGCAGTGCGTCCGCGCCTCGCTCATGCTCTGTCCGCTGTGTCTGCCTAACAGGGGCGCTCTGTCTCCAGTCTTCACCAGCAGCAGCAGCAGCAGCAGCAGCAGCCACCACAGGCGTCTGATGCATGGCCCCATCCTTGGCGTCGCTGCTGTCTGTGGATGTGCTTGCTACTGACGGTTCGCACGCGCAGTGTTTCTATCATGCAGTGGGTACGGCGCTCGGCTTGGCGAGCGTCGCCTCGCCTGTGCATCCGGATCCGCAGCGGCGGCACTGGCCGGAGATCGAGCGCCGCCTGCGCCAGGCGATCGACAGCATCCACGACGCCGCGACGCTGCAGGAATACGGATTCCCCTGCGACGCAGTGGACAACGAGGCCGCGCTGCAGATCGCCAAGGAGCGCCACTACAGCAGCGCCGACTTCGTGCAGCAGCAGTGGGGCGGCACGCTGGAGATGCTGCTGCTGAGCCACGAGTCTCGCGGCGCTCTCGCCTTCGACACGTACAACTCCACCTCCTCCCTGCACTGGCGCCGCATGCGCGCAGACGGCGTGATGCTCGGCGAGGAGGGCGACCCGCTGCCCGTCCTGCCTCTCGCGCGCATCATCGTGCTGCACGCGTGCGCCTACCGCGGAGGAGCCACCGTCAACCACTTCGAGCTGCTGCAGTTTCGGCTGGCGGGGCAGTCGCAGCTCTGCCAGGTCTGGCAGCACGTCGAGCCGGAGCCGCCGCAGCAGCGCGATCGCCGCACTCTCCTCATCGCCGCCGCGTGCGACCGCGCGCGCAGCCGCACGCAGCACGAAGCACAGTCTGAGGCGCATAGGCACGAAGCGATGGCAAAAGCTGCATCGAAGCGCGATCCACCGCTGCTTGCTCGTTCCAAACTTCCATGGTGGCGCATGATGGAGCGCGGTCTGCCCTCGTTGCATCCAGCGCTGCAGTATGCCACGTCTAATTCAGCCAAGACCGCAGCTTTGTGCGGCCGTGGGCAGGCGACGCAAGTGGTAGTGCGCGTGCACGAGGCGTTGTCGCGCGCTGCGTACGGCAAGCCGCTACAGTTCGGCTTGTTTGCCACTGCCGCACACGCGAGCGGGGCGCTGCTCACTCCCTACGGTGGGGTGGTGCGCCATGCGACGGACTACAAGCGGCAGACGAAAGACGATCCGCTGGCCATCAAAAGCCACAGCCGCCGAGTGCCGCAGTCCGACGATGTACTGGATGGCCTGCCGCTCGCATGCATGTACAGCCGACCCCTTGCGTCCGACGAGTCTGTTCGGCGAGCGCTGGGCGCGGGCATCGGCGCTCTCGAGCCCAGCTCCGCAGACTTCGCTCCGCAGCTGCTGCAGCTGTGGCAGAGCAGCTCCTTCGGCTTCATGGCCAACACCAGCCGAGCGCAGCTGTGCAATGCGAGCATCGTCTACGTGCCTCATCCGCTCGAAGGGCCGCGCGGCGGCGTGCACCTGCACGTGCCCTGGCTGCAGGCCACCAAACCGATTGCGGCGGACGAGGAGATCCTGTGCGCCTACAAGTCCTTCGACTCCAAACAGCTGCTCATGTCGGCTGCGTTCGCTCCTCTACACGCGCGCGGCAACACAGGTAAGCAGCCATGCACAAACTGTGCACAGAGTCGCGTTGATTTATGTCGCATGCTCAATGTCATGTGCGACTGTGCTGTGCTCCTGTGTGCGTGCGTCAGTCCGCTCTCCTCTTCGTCGTGCTGCGCATGCGGCCCCGCATGCCGCTTCGCCGTCGTGCTTCACACCTCAGCGGCATTCAGCGGCGACAGGAACAGATCTGTGCTCGCCATGCTGCTTCACTCCGCCAAACGCCAGCCACACCATTGTGCATGTCACGCAGTCGCCGAGCTGCTTCACTCCACCGAGGGCAAGCCACACCAGTGTCACGACTGAGTCTCCGCAGGACGCAGAGTCTCCGTGCTGCTTCACTCCTCCTCGGGCAGCCGCTGCACCACTAGCTACGCCTCTCGCACATGCTGCTCGTTCCGCATCGCGCAAGTCTCTGGGTGCTGGATTCAATGCCAGCGCGCAGCCATCGTCGTCTCGCTCTCGCGATCGCCGCAGCGCCGTGCATATGCAGCGCTCATTCCGGCAGCCGCAGTTGGCTACCATCGAAGAGGAAGAGGAAAGAGACGACGGGATGGATACATGCAGCGCGCCGGGCGTGTCTGCATCTGCACCGCGCCTGATCATCCGCACGCTGGCGCAGGCGATGTCACTGCCCGACTGGGAGACGCATTGGGCACCGCTCTCAACAGCGCAGTGCCGCGACATCGCGAGCCAGTACGAGCACAAAGCCGGCTGGTGGAAGGGTGCGGCTGCTGCGAAACCTGGCTCAGCGTCCGCGGCGGCTCCAATCACTCCCCGCCCAGTCGCACCGGTGGTGCCTCCCGCGGCAGCTGCGGCTGCGAATCCATCCGCCCACAAGTACACGAGCAATCGATGGCACGATCCAATCGCGATTGCGGTGGACTGGGCGGAGTATCGCAGCTGCTGCGGCAGCCTCGACGTGGTGGCGCAGCATCTGGCAGCTGCAGGCTCTGCCATCGCCAAGCAGCACAGCTCTGCCAGCGTGCTCAATTTCTTCACCGTGCGCCTGGCGTATCGTGCGCTGTTCCAGGGCCGCGCTGCATTCGCCACCAGCGTGCAGAGCCAGCTCGCTCTCTCCCGCAAGTCGGAGCGTTCCGTCCTGTGGGACGGCGTGCGAGTGTGCGCTTCCTGCTTTCGAGCTGCTGTGGGGCTCGGCCGCGCCACGCTGTACGCGCACCGACAGATGCAGTTGCAGCCCTGTGCAGCTGATAGCGAGACTGCAGAGCTGTCGTTGACGGCGTTTGGCTCTCTGCGCGAACCGCGCGCGCGCGCTCGCACTGCTCATGTGGAAGCGCTGCTGCTCGATTACGCCGGAACGATGGGACAGACAGCGCCCAACCCCAAAGGCAAGAATCACGATCATCAGCGCATCTACCTGCCTCACTCGCGCCACGCGGAGCTGGTTGCGGCACTGAATCGCATGGACAACGCAGGCGGCAGCGTGACGGAGTCCACATTGCGGCGCGTCATCCATCAGCTCGCAGCTGCCCCGCGCCACTATCACATCAGCCTCAAGCCCAGCAACTCCATGTGCCGCTGCGAGCACTGCGACCTGCTGGACGGGCAGATCGCGGATCTGCGCAGGGGGAACAGGCGCCTGTTGCTGCTGAAGATGGCGCAGAAGGAGTCACACCTGCGCCAGGTGCGGGAGCAGCGCCAGCACTTCGACGAGCAGAAGGACAAGGCGCAGAAGAATCCGAAGGAGGTGTGGTGCTTCACCTACGACGGCATGGACCAGAACAAGACGCAGCTGCCGCACCTGAAGGGGCGGCTGGCCAAGAATCTGGATGGCAGACCCCGGCTGGGCGTGCATGCGGTGGGCGCTTTTTGCTTCGGCGCGCCGCTGCCGGTCATGGGCTTCCTCAACTTCCCAGACGTGCGCAAGGACGGATCGCTGTCCGTCGCCATCCTCGACCACGCCCTCGACATCCAGTTTGCGAAGCTGGAGGAGATGTGCGCGCAGCAGCGAGCCGATGCACCCACTACAGCTCAGCCGCAAGCTGCTGCTGAAGTAGGTTTCTCACATCCACCCGTCCCTGTTGCTGCTGCTGCTCCTGCTGCTGCTGCTGCTCCTGCTGCTGCTGCTGCTGCTGCTGCTGCTGCTCCTGAGGAGGGCTCCAAGCGGCGACGCTCCTATCGCAGCGGGCCTGGTCTTCACTGGCCCGAGCGTCTGCACGTGACGTTCGACAATGCGGCCAGCGATGCGAAGAATCAGTACGTGTTCCGCTACCTCGGGCTGCTCGTGCTGCACGGCGTGTTTGACACCATCACCGTATCCACGCTCATCGTCGGCCACACGCACGACATCGTCGACCAGATGTTCAGCGTGTGGGCCAAGCTGCTCTGCATCACCGACTGCAAGACGTACGAGCAGATGCGTCGGCTGTTTCACGAAAAGTATCACTCGCGCGTGCGCCTGCTCATCAAGCTCATGACGGGCGCAGAGCTGTCCGTGGAGGAGGCGAAGGACGCGGGAGTCGCAGACACGCAGCAAAGGCAGGAGCTAGCGGAGGAGCTCGCAGCAGAGCAGGCTGCAAACCCCGACCAGTGGAACAGCGCGGCGTTGCGGTATGCGGAGCAGCTCGAGGCCGATCTGCAACGCGACGCGGCTGCTTCTGGCTCTCCTGCGCCGGCTAGTGCAGCTGCCAGTTCGTCTTCTGCTCCCGCAGCTGCCTTCCACACCCCACACGTGGTGCGTCAGACGCACTCGTTCAACATGCGCTCGTTCTTCGAGGGCATGACTCTCGCGTCCGGCAACAGCGTGCTGACGGACCGGCCCATGAAAGGCCAGAGCACACCGCATGTGTTCGGCATCGAGAAGGACCAGAGCGGACACGTGTGGCTGTACAACAAGTTCCTCGCAAAGTCCACGGACAAGAGCGAGCACGGCGTGCAGCACCGATTCATCAAACAGAAGACAGGCGACTATACCTCTCGCTGTCTGCTCTTCAAGGCGGAAGACGCCGCGTACACGATGAAGGAGCCGCCGGTCAATCCGCCGGTAGCTGCAGTGGAGGTGGAGCAGCTGCAGGACACCATCGATGCATACGCCAAGCAGGGCAAGCTCAACGCCGCCGAGCTCGACGAATGGAAACTGCTGCTCGACGAGTTCGCCGCGTCCCAGCAGCGGCTCTCGGACAGCTGTGCACAGTGCGCACTGCTGACCCAGACACTGCAGGGCATTGGTGTGGTGTCTCAAAAGAAGGACCTCAGCGACGCGGAGAAGGCAGAGCAGAGGCTGAAAAACAAGCTCCGCACAGATACTCAGAGACAGCTGGACCAGCATCTGCGCAGCGATGCGCATCCTGGGGAGCAGGCGCCGGGGCCGCCGTTTCTCGGCAAGTGGTTGCAGCGCGTCAAGCGGCACATCCGGCCCGGGTACATCGAGCGCGGCGCGCAGACTCCGCAAGAGTATCGCACTGCTGACTACCACGCGCATCCGCCTGCTCTGTGCACAGATGGGCGCAAGCCCATCGACAATCCAGACAACGCGCTCTTCGAGACGGACGGTCGCATGGACGCGGACTATCTGCTCGAGCAGGGGCCTCCGCTGCCCACTCACTTTGCGCTTGCCCGCTGTGCAGACGCGCGCGAGCCCTTCGGCTTCGGGGTCATCCACCATGTATTCGCCGCGGGACAGGAGGCACCGGCGTTCGTGCACGAGCCGGACAAACAGGCAGGGATCACTGAGCGGGAATGGACGACATGGCTGGACCAGCACGAGTCAGACGCCGCGCAGGCTGCGCTGACAGCAGAGGCAGACGAGGAGATGGAGCTGGAGGACGCAAGCGGAGATTTGCTGCAGCCGCACAAGCACACCAGAAGCCGGCAGTCGGTGGACATGCGCGCCATCCCCAACGTGATGCTGGAGTGGTTCAACTATCCGCAGCATGACGTGCACAAGCTGCACCTGCTCGACGAGGAGTGGTGGTGTGCGCAGGAGGCAAAACATGCAAGCGAGGCGGATGCAGCTGCAGCTGCAGCTGTACGCGTGCAGACACGGCCGGCCGCTCGTGCTTGGGTGGTGAATCTGTACAAAGACATCCGCTTCGAGCAGCAGCAGGCGCGCGATCGCAGGCTCGTCTTTGTGCGGGGCAGCGAGCTCATGGCCTGGCACGTCGATCAGAAGCACTTCCTCACCACCACGCACGAGCTCAAAGCGGACGTCTTCAAAAAGCTGCACCACGACCTCACTGAGCAGGCTGCAGCCGCGCGGGGCAGACGCAAGCAGATGCAGGCTAGCAGTGCTGCAGTAGCGGCGCAAAACTGCAGCAGCTCCGCCCCCGCAGCTTCAGCCAGCGTTCCACTCCCCCCAGCCCAGCATGAACAGCCGCACACGGCAGCTGTCTCTGTGAGCAAGCGCGGAGGGAAAAAGCGTGCCGCCGCAGCGAACAAATCTGCAGCGCAGCGGACCAAGAAGCAGAAGAAGAGTTCTGCTGTGCGGCGCCAAGAAGAAGAGGAGGAAGAGCACACGCCGTCTATGCGAGATTCCTGCGCTGTTGCTGCTGCAGCATTACCGCTGCGGCCACAGCGCTCCACTGCACGGCCAGCCTCATACGCGGATCCGGAGCAGCAGGCTGCTCATGGACCGCCCAACACGCCAGGCACAGCCAAGCGGAGGCGGGCACCACAGGAGCTGTCGCCGACGGCAGAGCGCGGCAGCGGGAAGAGCAAGCAGCGGCGGCTGTCTGAACGGGACAGACTAGTGACCGCTGACGAGCTGGGCTGAGCTGCAGCTGTGCTCAGTGAGGCAGCTGACTGAGAG